>JAEEGK010004334.1_pt1 | contig 34955 bp, 38 predicted proteins | sample 8958771 | NCBI WGS metagenome assembly JAEEGK01 (sample SAMN16246547, study PRJNA631951) | gut metagenome | biome: gut microbiome; feature: rumen; material: SC-attached | host: Bos | place: Iran: Karaj | collected 2018-10 | reverse complement strand
GATGATAACCAGGATTGCTTAAATGATTATTTAGAATCCATTATGTCATGGGTAGAAGACATGGAGGGTTTTTATAAGAATACGGGGAATAAGATACCTGATTCAATAGATTGGAGTTTTATTGCAATGTTATTTTATGTAGGAAAAATATATGAATAGTCTATATGGCTGGATACAAAGATTCTCGAAAGAGCGATACAGAGAGTAGTTTTTTTAACAGGGGAGCGACTTTCATGCGATTCTTATCAATTTCAGATGAAAAAGACCAATACCTTATTGAAATTAATGAAAAAGGCTTTGCTACGCGACAGATAGTTTTTTCAGAGGATGGAACATGTCACATATCTTGCCTCGAGGATTGTCTTGCTGAAGGACAGATAAAAGATTCTGATATGGACGGCGAAGTAAAAGAAATATCGGAGCAAGAATTCGAACTAAGCTGGAATAAGATTGTTGGTCGTTACAAAAGCAAATGGAGCGCTATGAAGAAAAAGTATCATGTCGGTGATGTGATAAGGGGAGAATTCAGATACTATTATCCCCAGGGTATGATATTCTCTTATGATCAATTCTTTGTCTTGTACACGGGCAATAAGGAAGCGAAACTACATACTGAACTCGACATGAGAATAGTAGAATTTGACGATATAAACATGTGGATAGTTGCGGACGATTGAAATGGAAGCTGATACTTTGATACGGCATATTACTAAATATGACGATGGTGGGATTTCCAAAGAAAAAATAGTCCTTCTGGAAAAAGAACTAAATTGGAGTCTGCCGGAAGATTATAGCCATTTGTTATTGGCTACAGATGGCGGATACAGCAATATAGGAGGCTTCTATATAGATTTTTGGAATACTAATGACATAGCTTTCTATGCAGAGAATGTTGAAACACTAGATGGGTTAATTCCTTTTGCTTCGGATGGCTGTGGGATAGCATTTGCATTTGACAGAAAAGGAGAAGGCGTTTTGTCTATTCCTATGGATTGCCTTCTGAGAAACTGTGCGAAAATAATAGCAAAAGACTTTAAAGATTTTCTGGACAAGATTGAAAATCAAGAATTGGTATACTAAGTTTATTGATTTGAAAACAAGACTTTACACTTAGTAATCATTGGCAGGCCGTTACTCATCCGAGAGTTCGGCCTGTTTCTTTTTCTCTAACTTATTGCGGACGCGGAGCTCCTTGAAGAAGCGGGTGAGAATCTCGGAACATTCGTCTTCGAGGATGCCTCGGGTGACGAGGGCTTGGTGGTTGAAGGCTTCGTTTTCGAGAACGTTGAGAAGGGAACCGCCGCAGCCGGCCTTAGGGTTCATGGAGCCCATGACTACTCTGTCGATGCGGGCCTGAATGATGGCGCCGGAGCACATCTGGCAGGGCTCGAGCGTAACATAGAGGGTGCAGCCCTCGAGGCGCCAGTCGCCGATTATTTTGGAAGCTTTTTTGATAGCGGAAATTTCTGCGTGGGCAAGAGTGGTCTTGTCGGTGTTGCGACGATTGTAGCCGCGACCGATTATCTTGCCTTCGTAGACGATGACGCAGCCGATGGGAACTTCGCCGAGCTTGTAGGCCTTGCGAGCTTCCTTCAGGGCTTCCTTCATGTATTTTTCATCTTCGGTAAGAACTTTTTTCATACGGAATATCCTTTGGCAGGCGCGCTCTCGCCACGCCCAATTGTGATATACTGAAACTATACTACAGATATGGGGGTAAATTCAATGCAGATTCATGGCTTTAACAAAACAACACTTCTTGATTATCCGGGACTTGTGGCGGCCACGATTTTCACCGGTGCCTGCAATTTCCGATGCCCCTATTGCCACAACGCAGACCTTGTATTGAACCCTTCGAGCCAGCCTATTATACCTGAGGAAGAGATTCTTTCGCATCTTAGAAAAAGAAAGGGTATCACTCAGGGCGTTTGCATTACCGGCGGCGAGCCTACGCTTCAGAAGGACTTAAAGGACTTTATTAAGAAGTTAAAAGAACTCGATTTGAAGGTAAAGCTTGATTCAAACGGCTACAAGCCCGAGGTGCTGAAGGACCTGGTTAAGGATAACCTTCTTGACTATATCGCCATGGATGTTAAGGCTCCGCTTGACGAATATGATGTCATCGCAGGCGTGAAGCTTGATACATCTAAGTTAAAAGAAAGCATAGATTTCTTGATTGCGGGAGACCTTCCCTTTGAGTTCAGGACTACGGTAATTAAGGACTTCCACACACGCGAGAGCTTTGAGAAGATAAGCGAACTTATAAAGGGCGCCAAGAATTACTACTTGCAGGGATATATAGATTCTCCGAACGTAATACAGCCCGGGCTTACGTCATATACATACGAAGAGATGCAGGAGTTCTTGCCGATATTCGAGGGTAAGGTTGAGCATGTGGAAATAAGAGGCGTCGAATAACAGACTGAAACGAAAGTCCTTGCGAATTCAAGGGTTTGACGGATTAGAGGCACTTTAACGATTTAACGCGCGACCAAGGTAGCACAGGTGTATTGCATTTAAAATACTAATTGATATAATATCTTAGATTTGTAGGAGAGTTAGATTATGAAGTGCAATATGAAGTATACCTTTATGCTTGTGCTTACCGCTGTTATTTGGGGCGCTGCTTTTGTGGCGCAGGTTGCGGGCATGGAGCATGTGGGCCCGTTTACTTTTAACGGAATCAGGAGTATTATAGGCGCGTTGGTGCTTGCACCTTCGGCGTGGTTTATGGACAAGAAGGAAGGAGTTCTTACTCCTTGGAAGGACAAGACGCTGGTACTCGGCGGTCTTATCTGCGGCGTGGTGCTGTTTCTTGCAACCACATCTCAGCAGATCGGAATTATGACCACATCTTCGGGCAAGGCAGGATTCCTTACTGCATTATATATGGTGCTTGTGCCGATTTTCTCAATCGCTTTGAGAAAACGTCCCGGCAAGCAGATTTGGCTCTGCGTGCTTCTCGCACTTATCGGAATGTACCTTTTGTGCATCGAGGGTGAGCTTAGCATTCAGTCAGGAGACCTTTGGTTACTCGCATGTGCCGCTCTTTTTGCATTACAGATTCTTGCGGTTGACAAGTTCGCACCCAATGTTGACGTTATCAAGCTTTCCTGCTACCAGTTCGCTGTAACCGGCGTACTCAGCATTATTCCGCTTATTCAGGAGAAGCCTGTTATGGAAGACGTTATGGCGTGCTGGCTTCCCATCGCTTACGCAGGCGTTCTTTCTTCGGGCGTAGCTTACACACTTCAGATGGAAGCTCAGAAGAAGGTTAACCCCACCGTGGCATCCCTCATCATGTGCCTTGAGTCGGTTTTCTCCGCAGTATTCGGATTCATTATCCTCGGCGAGAGACTTTCGGGACGCGAAATCGCAGGCTGCCTGGTAATGCTTAGCGCAGTTGTTCTTACACAGATTCCGCTTAAGAGAAAGCCTAAGCTTGTTAAGGACGCGAAGCCTGTTGATAAAGTAGAGAGCATCGAGCATGTTGAGAACATGGTAGGCGCTTAAGATTAAATATTGAATCAGTTGACGCTGTCGCGAGTGTGCGGCAGCGTTTTTCTTTGGCAGTAAAAGAAAGACACCTTATCAAAAAATCGATTCTGTTATCTGTGGCGGGATGGCGTATAATACATTTTGTGACAGGAGGTATTTATGAAAGGGAAAAAGTTGATTAAGGTATTAAGTGCTGTTTTGGCATCGGCACTTCTTTTGACTTCGTGCGGTAAAGCCGAGGAGGCGTCGGTTTCGAGTGAGACATGGATTAGCGCAGGTTCAGAGTTAACTGAGGAAGCCATCGACGAGCAGGCGTTAGAAGAAGCCAAGAAAATCTATTTAAATAAAGACTTGCCCGTGGCGGAGCGAGTTGAAGCACTGCTTTCCGTGATGACGATTGAAGAGAAAGCATATCAGTGCGTGCAGGGCGAGCAGGATAATGTGTCGGTCGAGGATGTTAAGAGGACCGGTATCGGTTCGGTGTTAAGCGGTGGCGGCAGTGATCCTGTGGAAGGAAATCTCCCGGAACATTGGCAGAAGCGCGTGAATGAACTTAAGGCAGCAGCACTCGAGACAAGACTCGGCATTCCGCTTTTGTACGGAATAGACGCGGTTCATGGTAACAACAATATTTACGGGGCGACAGTATTTCCTCACAATATAGGCCTTGGCGCGGCCAATGATCCTGAACTTATGGAAGAAATCGCTCATGTAGTGGCGCGAGAGGTAAGAGCGATAGGAGTGCAGTATTCTTTTGCACCTTGTCTTGCCAATCCGCAGAATGAGCGCTGGGGAAGAACTTACGAAGGCTTTAGCGAGAAAACGGCCGATGTAGCGAAACTGGCGGGACCTTTTGTGGCAGCGTTACAAGGTAATGTAAAAGGTGATGAATATATGCCCGAGGATGCGGTAATAGCGTGTGCGAAACACTATATCGGTGAGGGCTACACGACAGAAGGTGTGAACCAGGGCAATGTGGAGATGTCTGCGGCGGAGTTCGACGAGCTTCTCGCAATGGGCGTTTTGGATCCCTACAAGGCTTGCATCGACAATAACGTGCTTACAGTTATGCCTTCATATAACAGCATCGACGGACTTAAGTGCCATGAGAATAAGCACCTTCTTACGGATGTGTTGAAGGAGCAGCTTGGATTCAAGGGTATGGTAATAAGTGACTATAACGCAATCGGACAGTGCTCGGGCACCTACGATGAAGAGGTGGCCAATTGCATGAATGCGGGCGTAGATATGTTTATGGAAGCGCAGGAATGGGACAGATGTGCGCAGACTATCATCAAGCTTGTTAAGAAGGGTGAGATTTCCGAAGAGAGGCTTGATGATGCGGTATCACGTATTTTGCGTGTTAAGTTTATGAGCAATATGTTTGACGAAGAAGTGGGCTCGGCTCACGAGAATGAGTTGTTCGGCGAGTTTGGCTCGGAAGAGAACAGAGAAGTGGCAAGACGCGCGGTAAGAGAAAGCCTCGTGCTCCTTAAGAACGGCAATGTCGACGGCAAGCTTGCCATGGAGAAGATTAAAGAAGCCACAAATATTACCGTGTGCGGGTCAGGTGCTTTTGACATCGGTCGCCAGTGTGGCGGGTGGACTATTTCTTGGCAGGGTGAGGCCGGCAATATCACCCTCGGAACGCCTATAGTTCAAGGCATCTATGACGAGGTTAAAGAATACGCGAAGGTCTCCCACAGTGTACGCGGCGAGCTCGATGCGGCAAGTGACGTAATCGTGACCGTTGTGGGCGAGAACCCTTACGCGGAGTCCGACGGCGACGTTAAGCCTTTAGACCTTAAGCCTATCTCAGGTGACGTTAAGCTCCTTGAGAATATCGAAAATCAGATAGCCGCTAACGGAAACGATCCGCTTAAGGTTCTCATTGTAATCGCAGGCCGCCCCATCGACATCAACGACTACGTAGATAAGTATGACGCTGTGGTCATGGCTTTCCTTCCCGGAACCGAGGGCGAAGGTATTGCAGATGTACTCTTCGGAGATTACGATTTCACGGGTACACTTCCGATTACATGGGTTAAGGACTTTAAGAAGGTTGATGAGAAACATGAGCTTCCCGAGTCAGAGATTCTTTTTCCGTATGGATACGGACTTAATAAAACGGGAGAATTGCTTATAAGAGAATAGTAAAACATGCGGCACGCTTCGGCGTGCCGTTTTCATGTCATTTAAAATCCATGCTGTATGACCTGAAAGCAAAAAAATGTGTCATAGGGTCATGCATAAAGTTAAATTCAAGCGCATTCGATTGACCCTGCAAAAGAAAATGCTCAAATAGGGTCAAATGGTTTGACCGGAAATTTCAAAAATCGGTAAAAATGGATGAAAACTATTGACCCTATAGGGAGAAAATGCACGATAGGGTCATGAAGATGATTTTTTTGCTGCCTAAAATGAGAAAAACAATAAAAAGGACATCCACTCAGGATGTCCTTCAGCTGTTATATGACTAGTTGTGGTACTTCTGATTGGTCTCGTACTTAGGCTCGCAGGTTAAGTTAAGACCTAATTTCTTGAACATTCTCTCGTCGACGGGAGAGATGATTACGCTTGAGTGAACTTCACAGCCGCGAAGCTTGGGAAGCTGACTTAAGGCTACTGAGGAAGAAGGATTGGTAGCCGCGCTGACCGAGAGGGCGATGAGCACTTCGTCGGTGTGGAGGCGGGGGTTCTTGCTTCCTAAGTACTTGGTCTTAACGGTCTGGATAGGCTCAAGTGCTTCCTTGGTAACAAGGTGAAGATTGTGGTCGATGCCCGCAAGCTCTTTAAGAGAGTTGATAAGGCAAGCGGCGCTGGCTCCGAGTAAGTCGGAAGTCTTACCGGAAATAACCTTGCCGTTGGGAAGTTCAATCGCTACGCCGGGATGACCGGTTTCTTCCTCGCGACGAATGGCCTCGCTTACTACGGGACGGTCTGCGATGGAAAGGTTAAGCTGCTTCATGAGAAGCTCGAGCTTGTACACGATTTCCTTGGTACCGGTGCCCTTCTTAAGATCACAGAGGGCGGTGTAGTAACGGCGGATAATTTCCTGCTTGGAAGCATCGCAACATACTTCGTCATCGATGATGCAATTGCCTGCCATGTTAACACCCATGTCTGTGGGTGACTTGTAGGGGCTTTCGCCGAGGATGCGGGTGAAGATCTCGTTAAGAACGGGGAATACTTCAACGTCGCGGTTATAGTTAACGGTTGTAACACCGTATGCTTCCATGTGGAAGGGGTCAATCATGTTGACATCGTTAAGGTCTGCGGTTGCAGCTTCATAAGCGATGTTAACGGGATGGTTCAAAGGAAGGTTCCAGATGGGGAAGGTCTCGAACTTAGCATAGCCGGCCTTCACACCACGCTTGTTCTCATGATAAAGCTGAGAAAGACAGGTGGCCATCTTGCCGCTTCCGGGACCGGGTGCCGTGATAACGACGAGGGGTCTGGAAGTCTCGATATAATCATTCTTGCCGTATCCCTCTTCGCTTACGATGAGGGGAATGTTATAAGGATATCCTTCGATAGGGTAGTGTAAATAAGATTTAATGTTTAATGCAGACAATCTCTTACGAAAAGCATCTGCGGCGGGCTGTCCCGCATATTTGGTGATAACAACGCTTCCTACGTAGAGACCTACGTTGGTGAATGCGTCAATAAGTCTTAATACATCAAGGTCATAAGTGATGCCTAAGTCGCCACGCTTTTTGTTCTGCTCGATTGCATCTGCACCGATGGCGATTACAATCTCGGCGTGGTCTTTCATCTTAAGAAGCATCTTTAACTTACTGTCAGGTTCAAATCCGGGTAATACTCTGGATGCGTGGTAGTCGTCGAAAAGCTTACCACCAAACTCAAGATAGAGCTTGTTGCCAAAAGATGAAATTCTCTCAAGAATTTTCTCAGACTGGGTCTTAATGTACATTTCGTTATCAAAACCGATTTTCATAAAACCTCCTAAAGAAATCGTTTTTTTTTAACAAAATGTGATGAGAAGTGTACTACTGCTCCACGCATTAGATTGTACATATAAAGTCTTCGGATTTCAAGGAAAAGATTATTTTCTGTTAATATTTTTTTTACACAATGGTTATTGCGATAAAATCATGCGTTACTTATAATTAAAGAGAATATTGTATCCGCTTTTTGAGAGGAAAATAATGAACGAGAATAATAATAACAATCCAAATAACGGTCAGAACGATCCCAAGGGTCCCAAGATTGCGCCCATGCTCATTGCGGCATTGGTCATTCTTTTGCTGGTAAGCTACTTCACCAGAGCCCTTACATCGGTTACCAATAAGGAAATTCCCTACACAGAATTTATAAAGATGCTTGATGAAGGAAAGGTTGAGAGTGTCTATGTCGAGAGTGACAGAATTACCATCACTCCGGTTGAAGAGGTTACCGCTACCCCTGCCTTCAGAAGCGTTAAGGTTACATATTGCACGGGTCTTGTCGAGGACAGAGAGGCGCTTTCCAAGAGACTTCTTGACGCGGGCGTCGAGGTAAGCGGCGAGATTCCTGACAACTCCAGCTGGCTTATTTCCATCATTCTTACATACATTCTTCCCATAGTACTGTTCCTCGTACTCATGAGCTTTATCACCAAGCGTATGGGTGGAGGCGGCGGCCTTATGGGCGGCGTAGGCAAGTCTAACGCTAAGGTCTATGTGCAGAAAGAAACCGGTGTAACATTTAAGGACGTAGCCGGTGAAGACGAGGCCAAAGAAAGCCTCGTGGAAGTGGTAGACTTCCTTCACAACCCCGGCAGATACGTTAAGATCGGTGCCAAGCTTCCGAAGGGTGCCCTCCTCGTAGGACCTCCCGGAACAGGTAAGACCCTTCTTGCCAGAGCGGTTGCCGGTGAGGCGCATGTTCCTTTCTTTTCTCTTACAGGTTCCGACTTCGTAGAGATGTTCGTCGGTGTCGGCGCTTCGCGTGTAAGAGATTTGTTCAAGGAAGCAGGTAAGAACGCCCCCTGTATCGTATTCATAGACGAAATTGATGCTATCGGACGCAGCCGTGACTCCAAGTACGGCGGCGGTAATGAAGAGCGTGAGCAGACACTCAACCAGCTCCTTTCCGAGATGGATGGTTTCGATGCTTCCAAGGGTATCTTTATCCTTGCGGCAACGAACCGCCCCGAGATTCTTGATAAGGCGCTTCTTCGTCCCGGCCGTTTCGACAGACGTATAATTGTTGACAAGCCCGACTTAAAGGGTCGTGTAGAGATACTTAAAGTTCATGCCAAGGACGTGCTTATGGATGAGACGGTTGACCTTGATGCAATCGCGCTTGCAACTTCCGGCGCCGTTGGTTCCGACCTTGCCAACATGATTAACGAGGCTGCCATCAACGCAGTTAAGGAACATCGTGAGTACGTATCCCAGAAGGACCTCTTCGACGCAGTTGAGCAGGTTCTTGTAGGTAAAGAAAAGAAAGACCGTATCATGAGCAAGGAAGAACGCAGAATCGTCTCCTATCATGAAGTCGGTCATGCACTTATTGCGGCTCTTCAGAAGAACTCCGAGCCCGTTCAGAAGATTACAATCGTGCCTCGTACCATGGGCGCTCTCGGCTACGTAATGCAGGTGCCCGAGGAAGAGAAGTACTTAAATACAGAAGCAGAGCTTCGCGACATGATAGTGGGATACCTGGGTGGTCGTGCGGCCGAGGAACTTGTTTTTGACACAGTTACCACCGGCGCATCCAACGATATCGAGAAAGCTACCAACATCGCCCGCAGCATGATTACCATGTACGGCATGAGCAAACGCTTCGGACTTATGGCCCTTGAGACTGTCGAGAGCCAGTACCTTGAAAATCGTCGTGCCGCTGTCTGCAGTGAGGCCACCGAGGCTCAGGTAGACGAAGAAGTTATGAAGCTTCTTAAGGAAAGCTACGAAGAGGCCAAGCGTCTTCTTTCGGAGAACCGTGAGATTCTTGATAAGATTGCGGCTTACTTAATAGAAAAAGAAACCATCACCGGCAAGGAATTCATGGAAATCTACAGACGTGAGAAAGGTCTTCCCGATCCCGCAGAAGAGAAGAAAGAATCCGATGGTGAAGCTAAGGAAGCCAAGGACAGCGCAGAAGACAAGGCAGAGGCCCCCAAGGCTGAGACTGTTATTGAGCCTGCGCCCGAAACGGTTTCTAAGCCCGCTCCCGAGGCAGAAGTGGAGCCCGCAGAATCATTTGAAGAAGTAATGAAACAGGAAACCTCCGAAATCAAAGAGGATACTAATGTTTAATTTTGAAGAAGAATTAAGTAAACTCCCGCACAAGCCGGGAGTTTATCTTATGCATGACTCAAGCGACAACATCATATACGTTGGTAAGGCCGTTAATCTGTACAACAGAGTGCGGTCTTATTTTCGTGCGTCCACGAAGAAGACTGCCAAGATTCAGCGAATGGTCTCGCTTATCGACCATTTTGAGTACATTGTGGTGGACTCCGAGCTCGAGGCGCTTGTACTTGAGAACAACCTCATCAAGGAATACAGCCCCAAGTACAATACCCTTCTTAAAGATTCCAAGACTTATCCATATATCAAGGTTACCCTCGACGAGGAGTACCCGCGCATATTAAAGGTTCGCAAGACTTTCAAGGACAAGGCCAAGTACTTCGGCCCCTACACAAGTGGCCTCGCGGTTAACGACACCATCGAGCTTTTGAACGCAACTTATTGCCTGCGTTCCTGCAACAAGAAGTGCGCTTACGGTGTCGAGAACGACCGCCCCTGCATGAATTATCACATCAAGCGTTGTCTCGCTCCCTGCACCGGTAAGGTTACTCACGAAGAGTACATGGAGCGCGTTCAGGGCGCCATCGACTTTATGAACGGCAACGACAAGACCATCATTAAATCGCTCAAAGAAAAAATGGAGGCAGCCTCGGAACGACTCGACTTCGAGGAAGCCATAAGATACAGAGAACTCCTCGAGAGCGCAGCACGCATCATCGAGCGCCAGAAGATTACCAATGACGACGAGGAAGACCGCGACATTATCGGTATCGCCAAGGACGATTCCGACGCTGTGGTACAGGTTTTCTTTGTCCGAAACGGCAAGATGATAGGGCGTGAGCACCATCACATCGGAGAGGTGGAAGGCCTCACGAAGCCTGAAGTACTCGAGGAATTTATAAAGAGATATTATACAGGTACGCCTTTTGTGCCGCGCGAGATTATTCTTCCCTGCGAGATAGAAGGCGCCGCCGGAATAGAGGAGTGGCTCTCATATGTTAAGGGTAAGAAAGTTAAGCTTTCCGTTCCCAAAGTAGGAGACAAAGAAAAACTCGCCGAGCTTGCCCACAAGAACGCAATGCTCGTACTCCTTCAGGACAAAGAAAAAATTCTCCGCGAGGAAAAAGCCACCAAGGGCGCAGTTGCCGAGCTTTCAGAACTTATCGGCATCGACGGTATCAACCGAATCGAAGCCTTCGATATTTCCAACACCAACGGATTTGAGAATGTCGGCTCCATGGTAGTGTTTGAAGGCGGAAGACCCGTTAAGGGCGACTACAGAAAGTTTAAGATTCGTTCGGTAGAGGGTCCCGATGATTACGCCTGCATGCATGAAGTGCTGTCGCGCCGATTTATCCACGGATTCGAAGAGAAGAAGCGCCTTGATGCCGAGAATCTTGAGGCAAGCTACGGAAGCTTTGCAAGATTCCCTGACTTACTCCTCATGGACGGTGGTCGCGGTCAGGTTAACATCGCCAAGAAAGTTCTCGACGAGCTTAGGCTCGACATACCCGTCTGCGGTATGGTTAAGGACGACTACCACAATACTCGAGGCTTGTACGTGGACGGTGTAGAGATAGATATCAATAAATCGTCGGAAGCGTTCAAACTTATTACAAGAGTTCAGGACGAAGCCCACAGATTCGCTATAGAGTTCCACAAGAGTCTTCGTTCCAAGAAACAGGTACACTCGGTACTCGATGATATTCCGGGTATCGGACCTGCCCGCAGAAAGGCGCTGATGCGAGGGTTTGAATCTATCGAAGCCATCAAGAACGCATCGGTTGAGGAACTCGCGGGACTTGATGAGATACCGCTTAACATTGCGGAAGATATCTACAAATTTTTCCATGGATAATGGCGATATTAACTGCGTTGTGTTACACTTTTATGTAGCGATTATATAAGGAGGCATTTCTTTATGGCATATGTTGCACTTGAAACTGTAATCGATAAGATGAAGCTTGAGAATCTTACTCCGGATATCGATATTTCCAAGATTAAGATTACCCAGCCCGACATTAACCGTCCTGCGATTCAGATTGCGGGATACTACGAGCACTATGATGCCGCACGACTTCAGATTATCGGATTCGTTGAATATACTTACATGGAGAACCTTTCCAAGAAGGAGAAGCGAGAGGCTTATGAGAAGCTTCTTTCTTTTGAAGAGACGCCTGCAGTGGTATATTGTCGAGAGCTGATGCCCGACGACATATTCTTAGAGATTGCCAACAAACATAAAGTTCCGGTTCTTATGACCAAGAAATCCACTTCCGATTTCATGGCTGAGATTATCAGATGGCTTAAGGTTAAGCTTGCTCCCTGTATCGTGGTGCACGGCGTTCTCGTTGATGTATACGGCGAAGGTGTGCTGATTACGGGTGAGAGCGGCATCGGTAAGTCAGAGGCGGCTCTGGAGCTTATCAAGCGTGGTCACCGTCTTGTATCGGATGATGCGGTTGAAATCAGAAAGGTGAGCGACGATACCTTAATCGGTTCCGCTCCCGATGTTACCAAGCACTTTATCGAGCTTCGCGGTATAGGTATTGTGGACGTTAAGACGCTTTTCGGTGTATCAAGCGTTAAGGACACTCAGTCCATCGACCTTGTAATCCGTCTCGAAGAGTGGAACAGGGACAAGGAATACGACAGACTCGGTCTTGAAGAGCAGTACACCGAGTATCTTGGCAACAAGGTCGTATGTCACAACATCCCCATCAGACCCGGTCGTAACCTTGCAATTATCTGCGAGTCGGCTGCGGTTAACTACAGACAGAAGAAGATGGGCTACAACGCTGCTCAGGAATTCTACAAGAGAATTCAGGAAAATTTTGCAAAGAAGAGAGAAGAGGACGAAAAGAATGGCTAAGTACGTATTTGGTGTTGATATAGGCGGTACAACCGTTAAGATGGGTTTCCTGGACATTCAGGGCAATCTTATAGATAAGTGGGAGATTCCCACCCGCAAGGAGAACGGCGGCGAGAATATTCTTCCCGATGTGGCACGTTCCATTGAGGAAAAGCTTGCCAAAGAAAACATCGATAAGGCCGAAGTTGCCGGTATCGGCGTAGGCGTTCCCGGACCCGTAGACGGCGCGGGTGTGGTACATCGCGCAGTTAACCTTGGCTGGGGCGAGTTCAATGTAAGCGAGAAGCTTACTTCACTTACAGGCATTAAATCTATGGCAGGTAATGACGCCAATGTCGCAGCTCTCGGTGAAATGTGGAAAGGCGGCGGACAGGGCTATAAGAACATGGTAATGGTTACCCTCGGCACAGGTGTCGGCGGCGGTATCATTATCGATGGCAAGATGCTTGCAGGCTCCACCGGTGCAGGCGGAGAAATCGGTCACATTCACATTGACGATGACGAGACCAGAACCTGCGGATGCGGTAATAAGGGCTGCCTCGAGCAGTATGCTTCCGCAACAGGTATTTCATATCTTGCAACCGTTCACAAGAAGTCTTGGAGCGGTGCAACCGTACTTAAGGATGATTTGTCAGCCAAGGCTGTATTCGACGGTGTTAAGGCCGGCGATGCACTTTGCAAAGAAATCGCCGAAGACTTCGGTGAGAAGCTCGGCAAGGGTCTTGCGGTTATCGCTTCCGTAGTTAACCCCGAGGCATTCGTAATCGGCGGCGGTGTGTCCAAGGCCGGTGAAGTGCTGATGGGCTACATCAGACCTTCTTTTGAGAAATATGTATTCCACGGAGCAAAGAGCGCCAAGTTATTGCTTGCAACACTCGGCAACGACGCAGGTATGTACGGCGCAGCTAAATTGGTATTGTAATGATAAACAGGTTAAAAACGCTTTTAAAAGGCGAAAATGTATTAACGGATGAGCCGCTTTGCAAGCACACTACCTTTAAGACCGGTGGGCCTTGCAAGGCTCTTCTTATGGTGCAGAGCGCGGATGAACTTACAGGAGTTTTGAAGTTGCTTAAGGATGAGGGAGAGAATTTCTTTATCCTCGGTAACGGTAGCAATCTTCTCGTAAGCGATAAGGGCTATGACGGCTACGTAATTGAGCTTGCGGGCGAGTTCCTTAAGTTAAGGCTCGAGGGCGATGTGATTGTGGCAGGTGCGGGTGTGCTTCTTTCGAAGGTATGCACGTTTGCTCGCGATAATAGTCTTGCGGGACTTGAGTTCGCATACGGAATCCCTGGAACCGTGGGTGGCGCGATGGTAATGAATGCCGGCGCTTATGGCGGAGAGATGAAGGATGTAACAGAGTCGGTGAAGCTTCTTCACGGTGATAAGACGGTTACGCTTTCTTGCGACGAGATGCACTTTGGTTACAGAGACAGTGTCATCAAGCATGACGATTATATAGCTTTAGAAACTCGATTTAAGCTTCAGAAGGGTAATCCGGAGGATATTGCTGCGGCAATGGCCGACTTTATGGACAGAAGGCGTACCAAGCAGCCGCTTGAGTTTCCCAGTGCGGGCAGTACGTTTAAGCGTCCCGAGGGTGCTTTTGCGGGCAAGCTTATCGAGGATGCGGGTCTTAAGGGACTTCGCGTGGGTGGTGCAAGTGTATCTGTTAAGCATGCAGGCTTTGTTGTGAATGATCAGGGTGGCACGGCAGCAGACATAGATGAGCTTATGAAGCTCATTGTTAAAAAAGTTAAAGAATCTTCGGGTTACGAACTCGAGCCCGAGGTTATCAGAATAGGCGAGTTTAATTAAGAAGGAGAGGGTAGTCAATGCGTCTTGTAGTTGTTACAGGAATGAGCGGAAGCGGTAAGAGAACAGCACTTAAAATGCTTGAAGATATGGGCTTTTATTGTGTTGATAATCTTCCGGTTAAGTTAATTGACAAATTCGTGGATCTTGTGTCAGAGAAGAACACAGAGCTTACCAAGGTTGCGCTGGGTATCGATGTGCGCGCGGACGAGCCCTTTTCCGAAGTAGTTAAGATTCTTAACGATATTAAGGCAAGAGATATAAGACTTGAGATACTTTTCCTTGAGACGAGTGAACAGGTTCTTTTGCGAAGATACAAAGAGACAAGACGCCTCCATCCGCTTTCTCCCGACGGTCGCGTGGAAGAGGGTATTCGTAAGGAACGTGAGATTCTGGTAGATATCAGGAAGATTGCGGATTACGTAATCGATACTTCGAATCTCTTAACCCGTGACTTCAAGGAGGAGCTTGATAAGATATTCCTCCAGAACAAGCAGTACAATAACCTGATGGTCAATATTCTTTCTTTTGGCTTCAAGAACGGTATACCGCAGGACGCGGACCTGGTATTCGATGTGAGGTTCTTGCCCAATCCGTTCTATGTGGAGAGGCTTAAGAATCTGACGGGTCTTGACGAGGCGGTGCAGGATTACGTTATGGGATTTAAGGAAGCGGGCGAGTTCCTTGATATGCTTGAGAATATGCTTAGGTTCTTAATTCCCAACTATATCAAAGAAGGCAAGTACCAGCTGGTAATCGGCATAGGCTGTACCGGCGGCCATCACAGAAGCGTGACGCTTGCCACGGAGCTTTACAAGAGGCTTTCATCCGGCAATTACGGAATTACAATTACTCACAGAGACGTAGATAACGGAAGGTAAGAGAATGTCTTTTTCTTCGGATGTTAAAGATGAACTTTTGAAAGTGCATCCTGCTGAGGAACATTGCAGAATTGCCGAACTTTCGGCACTCGTTAAGTTCTTATTGAAGCAAGATGATGATAAATTCGACAAATTAATTCTTTCTTCTGACAATAAAGCCGCATTAAGAAAATGCTTTACAATGCTAAGCAAAACCTTTAATATAAAAGCGGACGTTTTTGAGGACGGTGATGATGAGTTCAAATCACAGGTCACTTTGGACGCCCGTAACTGTGAGATTGATGAGATAGTAAAGCGATTACATCTTGACAATCCTATGGATTTATTAAAGCGTGACTGCTGTAAGCGTTCTTACTTAAGAGGCGTTTTTCTTGCGGCAGGATACATTGAGGATCCTAAGAAGGGGTACCACTTTGAGATTCTTACGGATGAAGAAGAATATGCGAAGTTGTTGACATACCTTCTTTCACAGTTTAATATACTTGCTAAGCGTTCTATTCGGAAGAAGTACTTTGTAGTATATATCAAGGAATCTGAAGCCGTATCGGACGTATTGAGTGTTATGGGTGCTCACAAGTCTATGATGGGTCTTGCCAATACCCGCATAGAGAAGAACGTACGCAATAACACAAACCGTCGTCTCAACTGCGATATAGCCAATGTTTCAAGATCGGTTAACGCGGCGACCAAGCAGATTGATGACATTTTGTACATTCGGGATAAAGTGGGACTGGATGCACTTCCTGAGTCACTTAAGGAAATGGCTCTGATAAGGGCGGAATACCCGGAAGAATCCTTTACCGATTTGGGTAACAGGCTTAATCCGCCGGTAGGTAAGTCCGGAGTGAATCACAGACTACGCAAGATAAGTGATTTCGCAGACTCTCTGCGAAGTGAAAAGGAGAAAAAATGACAAAACAAGATGTGACCATCAAACTTGCCGGCGGACTTGAGGCAAGACCGGTAGCTATGCTTGTGCAGGTAGCAAGCCAATTTGAAGCATCTGTTTACCTTGATACAGAGGACAAGCACGTTAATGCTAAGAGTATCATGGGAATGATGAGCTTGGGACTGGATACGGGTGACGAACTTACAGTAGTTGCCGACGGAGCCGACGAGGCTAAGGCTGTTGACGGAGTAGTTAAATATTTAAGCGGACAGGAATAAGAATGAATATCTTTTTTGTTTTTAATCCAAAAGCAGGTAAAGGAAAGATTAAATCTAAGCTCGGTGATATCATCGAGCTTTTTTCCATGGAGAATAATACCATAACAATCGCGGCTACCAGAAAGCGCGGGGATGCTGCGAGGCTCATAAGAGACCTTGAAGACGGTTATGACCGTGTAATCTGCGCAGGCGGTGACGGTACACTTGACGAGGTAGTATCGGGCATGTCTCAGAGAGAAAAGGATAAGAGGATTCCGATTGGTTATATTCCGGGCGGAAGCACCAATGATTTTGCTTTTTCCGCAGGCATTCCTTCGGATATCATGAAGGCTGCCAAGACCGCGATAGGCGAGAGGCTTATGCCTTGCGATGTGGGAGTGTTCAATAAGAAGACTTTCGTATATATTGCGGCGTTCGGTGCTTTTACCGAGGTATCATATCAGACTCCTCAGGATCTTAAGAACGTGTTCGGACACAGCGCATATATTCTTGAGGCTATTACGAGACTTGGTGATATTAAGCCTTATCATATGCGTATCGAGACCGACGACCTGACAATTGATGACGATTTTCTCTATGGAATGATTACCAATTCCGAGTCTGCGGGCGGTATTAAGAACATTACGGGTAAGAACGTAGATTTAAAGGACGGTCTTTTCGAGGTTACGCTTGTTAGAAAGCCCGCCAATCCGTTAGAGATAAATGTAGTGCTTGCCGCACTTGTGAACAGAGATATTACGTGTAAGGATTTGTATTGCTTTAAGACAAGTCATATTACCTTTACATCGGAGCATAAAGTTCCGTGGACGCTTGACGGTGAGTTCGGCGGAAATGTAAAGATTGCTGAGATTACCAACATGAAGCATGGAATGAAGCTTGCAGTTGAAAAGAAAAGCGTAAAATAAAAAAAGCCCCTAAAAAGGGAGGATGCCGGGTAAGTTATCTTACCCGGCATTTATTATGAAAAAGTTTTTGAAAGTATTTAGCAACTTTTGTTGTAAGCTATATTTGTTTTTCTATACTAATACTATAAAAGGTAATCGTGTCTAAATCATGGATACTTATTGAACAAATTGAAAACAAAATATGAACAAATTATGAACAAGACCGTCAGAAAACTGACGGTCTTGCAAATACAAATCATTTGTTAAAATTTTATTAACAGAATATTAAAACGAATTGATTCTATCTTTCGAACACTTTCGATTAAACTTCAACGGTGACTGACTCCATTATCTGGTCTTCCATAGGTCTGTCGGACCAGTCGGTTTTGGTCTCCGCAATCTTGTTCACAACTTCCATACCCTCGATAATCTTACCAAAAGCTGCATATGAACCGTCAAGGTGAGGTGAGTTCTTGTGCATGATGAAGAACTGGCTACCTGCGGAGTCGGGATCCATGCTTCTTGCCATGGAAATAACGCCTTCGGTGTGCTTTAAGTTGTTCTCAAATCCGTTAGCGGAGAATTCGCCGGGGATAGAGTAGCCGGGGCCTCCCATTCCGGTACCTTCGGGGTCGCCGCCCTGAATCATAAAGCCCTTGATAACTCTGTGGAAGATAAGTCCGTCATAGAACTTCTTCTCTACAAGGCTTACGAAATTCTCAACCGTCTTGGGTGCAATATCGGGATAAAGCTCAAGCTTCATAACGCCGCCGTCTGCCATTTTAATCGTAACTATGGGATTCTTAGCCATATTTATTCCTCCTAAACTAGAATACTGTCTACCAAACATGATAAAATAAATTAAGGGGAAAGTAAATGAAGAGAATTGTTTTTATTGTTAAACATAGACCGGGGCCGGGCCGAAGGATTTCTTTTGCCGCGCGGATGCTGGTGCGGGGCGTGAAAGTTTCTTACGCAAGCGTCGAGTCCGATGTGAAATATAATAAAGAAAATCTGTATGTTACCGACGACAACGGCGCCTACGAGAAGATTGCAGCGCAAGGCGGCAAGGCTCTTGCGATTGTTGAAGAGGACGGTGCGCGAGGAGCGCGGACGCACGCGGAGTACATCTGCACCGACGTCTACGAAGCAGAGTATAAGTACTTTAATGAAGTTTGGCACAGGCTCAACGACCTCCCGATGGAGATTTTGCGGACTAAACGCTTAATTCTCAGGGAGACGACTGAAGCCGACGTAGATTACTTCTACGAAATGTACAAAGACCCGAAGCTCACCGAGTTCACCGAAGACCTCTACGACGATCCGGAAGAGGAAAAAGAATACGTGAGGCAGTATAGGGAAAAAGTTTACAAAGTTTCAATTTACGGTATCTACACTGTTATTCGCAAGAAAGACAAGCGAGTTATCGGTCGCGTGGGAACAACCGTCAGACAAGGCTTCGATGAGATAGAAGTAGGTTTTGTAATAGGTACGAAGTATCAGCAGCAGGGCTACGCCTATGAAGCGATGAAGGCAGTGCTTGAGCGCATGGACAAGTTTGGCGAGACTAAGCGTTTCGCTCTTGTAATGCCAGGGAATGTTTCTTCGCAGAAACTGCTAACGAAACTTCTTTTTTCCATGGAACGTGAGACGACGGTGGACGGAATCGAGTATCAAGTGTGGAAAGACTGATTTTAAGCAGTGTTATGAAATATAAGTGTAGAGGTTGGACAAGAGAAGAAGATTATGGTTGTTGAAGAGATTGAATGGATAGATAAAGAAGGCAAAGAGGCTATTATTAAGGTCGCAAATGAAACGGGCGATTTAAGGTGCTTCTCCTGCCCTTGTTCATACAATATTGGAGATACATTAAGTGAGCCGTTAGAGTGTTTGGATACAGATTGTATTGTTGAGTGTGATATATGCGAATGCCTTATTAGGAAAGAGGATGGCGAATTTAAGTATACATTACGGGGCAGATTGGCGGATAGACAAAATGGGTTTATTGATGTTGATGGATTTCGTTTACATATAGATAGTAATAAGATACCGAAAGATATCAAAAAAGGGATGTTTATCCAATTTGTTGCATCAAGAATTGATGTTTGGTAATTGCTTTATTTGATTTGGTATGGTGAGTTTGAAGCATTGGAAAGAGGCAAATGAATTGATGGAAGAAAGTAATGAGAAACTTATAGGCAAACTCATTAAAAGTTACATTCCGATTGAATGGATTAGATTTAATATGTACTTTGAAGATGATGTATATCGCAATATCCCAATGCTTGTATTCAGAGTTCAAGATTCTTGCTCCTCTGATTTGATTGATACCCTTAAAACGTGCGTGGATACATTTAAGGGTAAAATGCATTGGAAAATGTTTAAAGATCCATTATCAAGAAAAGGCAATTATCTTATTACAATTTCTGAATTAGAATCTTTACATAATGAATACTATGCCGGAAAGATCCAATATAGCCAAGTAGATTTTTTCGGGGAGGAAAATTTTAAAAGATATTGTGATGACGCAGTGCAGGATATTCCGGAACTGGCAAGGCACATTGAATGCATTTTATTATAACGTGCCATGATTCATGGGTGGTTTGAGAGGTTACTAATGAAGTATGAAATAATATATGAAGATGACACAGAACTGGCAGAGTTTGAAGCTATAAATAAAGGACATAGACAAGATGTAATTGTCGTTATAGGCGATAGACGATTCAGATTGTATATTACTGACATAGTAAGATTACACCAAGACTATGACTCAGAAGTTGAGTACAATGGTTATTTTCAAAACGAACCCAACATGATTATAGTTAAAGAGGCTTCCAATAAAGAAATAGAAAAAACTATTGAAAGACTTGTCAAGGAAGGTTTTTTTGATATGTTGGGTTACTCTAAATAATGTAATGATGTGTAGTTATACTTATCTGCCAAATATATAATTAATTAAAAATTTATTGTAATAATATACGATTTAATGCATAATTACCTTAAGGAATTAAGGGCTAAAGGGAAGGTTTAAGTGACCAAAGGACACATACTTATTGTCGATGACGACAAGAACATGCTCAAGATGCTCAGAATGTTTCTGGTTGATGACTACAATGTTACCATTGTGGATTCGGGGAAGCTGGCACTTGAGGCGGTTATTAAGAAGACTCCCGATTTGATATTGCTTGATTACATGATGCCGCTTTTTGACGGGCCGCATGTGCTGGAGATTATCAGAAAGAGAGAGGAGTCCAAGAATGTTCCCGTTCTTTTCCTGACGTCCGTTACGGACAGGGAGAAGATTTTGGAGTGCCTTTCTTTGAACCCGCAGGGATACCTTGTGAAGCCGATTTCGAGGGAGGAATTGCTTCAAAGGGTGGATGAGGTACTTAACCCGCTTAAGAAAATATTATAAATAAGCCGTCGGAGTGCAGTGTTCTGTGCTCCGACGTTTCACAATAAAGCTAAGTCCGCGGCAGGCGGACGCGAGAAAGGGTACATTATGATTAACGAAACTTACAAAGAAATGTTAGGCAAGAAATCCGTAATCAGGCAGCTCTCGGAGTTTGCCACCGCAAGGGGTAAGGAGATTGGTTACGAGAACGTATACGACTACAGCTTAGGCAATCCTTCGGTTCCCGTGCCCGAAGCATTCACCAAGGCCATGATTGAAATGCTGGAAAAAGAAAGCCCCATGGCTCTTCACGGCTACAGCCCGAGCCTTGGCAATCCCGAGTTCAAGCAGGCAGTTGCGGAATCTCTTAACAGACGCTTTGGCATGAACTACAAGGCTTCACACATCTTCCCAACTTCCGGCGCGGCAGGGGCTATTGCGCATGCTTTAAGAGCAATTACCAAGCCCGGCGATGAGGTAATTGTGTTTGCACCTTTCTTTCCCGAATATATCCCTTATGTAACGGGAACAGGTGCGGAAATCGTGGTGGTACCTGCGGATACTAAGGCTTTCCAGATTAACTTTGATAAATTCGAAGAACTTCTTACCAACAAGGTTAAGGCAGTTCTTATTAACTCACCCAATAACCCTACCGGTATCGTGTATTCCGAGGAGACGGTTAAGCGCCTTGCGGATATCCTAAAGAAGAAATCTCAGGAGTTTGGATACAACATTTATCTTGTGTCCGACGAGCCTTACAGAGAGATTCTTTTTGCGGGTGTTGAGTGTCCTTATCCGTCTAAGTATTACGACTACACGCTTTCCTGCTATTCTTTCTCGAAGTCTTTGTCACTTCCCGGCGAAAGAATAGGTTACGTAGCAGCCAATCCCGCCGACCCCGATTCAGAGACTATCGTCAACATGTGTGGTCAGATTTCGCGCGGCACCGGACACAACTGTCCTGCATCCATTATTCAGCAGGCTTGCGCGAAGGTTATTGATATGACTTCGGATTTATCTGTATATGAGACCAATATGAACATTCTGTACAAGGAGCTTACCGCGCTCGGCTTCGAAGTGGTTAAGCCCGGCGGTACTTTCTATATCTTCCCGAAGGCTTTGGAAGAGGATTCGATTGCTTTCTGCAACAAGGCGCTTAAGTACGATCTGGTGCTTGTGCCTGCGGATTCTTTTGCCTGCCCCGGATATTTCAGAATGGCTTACTGCATAGATACGGATAAGGTAGAGCGCTCCATTGCGGCGCTTAAGAGATTTGTTAAAGAGGAGTATGGACGATGATTGATGCGGGACTCGTGCTTGAAGGCGGCGGAATGAAGGGTGTTTATACCGCGGGAGTGCTGGATTTTTTCCTGGACAAAGGACTTGAATTCAAGGATGTATACGGAGTGTCTGCGGGCGCTTGCACGATGTGCAGTTACATTTCCAAGCAGCGCGGTCGCGGAAGGGATACCTTCGTGGATTACGTAGGCGAGAAGGGCTATATGAGCCTTCATAGTCTGCTTACTACCGGCGATATCTTCAACGTCGGCATGAGTTACGACCTGGTGCCCAATTACCTGAATCCTTTCGATTACGAGACATACAAGAAGTTCGAAGGTAACGCTTATGCGGTTGTGACCAATATCGAGACCGGCGAGGCTGAGTATATTAAGATTAAGGACATGCACGACGGAATGGATTATATCCGCGCATCGAGCTCGCTTCCCCTTGTGTCACGTAATGTGCGCATCGGTAACAAGCTGTACCTTGACGGCGGAATCGCAGACTCTATTCCTATTAAGAAGAGCGAAGCCGACGGTAATAAAAAGAACGTCGTAATTCTCACCAAGCCGGTCGGCTACAGACGTAAGCCTGAGGGTAAGAAGTCGCTTGCGGCGATTAAGGTTCGTTACCTTAATTATCCTAAGGTATATGAGTTAATGAAGGCGCGCTGCGACATGTACAACGATACGATGGACTACATCGAGAAGCAGGCGGAGGAAGGTAAGCTCTTTCTTTTGCGGCCGCAGGTGGATGCGCAGATTGATCGTCTTGAGAAGGACAAGGATAAGCTCAACGCACTCTACGAAGAAGGCTACAAGGAAGCTGAGAGCAGGTATGAAGCGTTGATGGAGTACCTAGAATGAATTATTCTCGGGCGTATTGTCTGATACATCTGAATGGGGGAGTGTATCGATATACGGCGGATCATCCGGTCCGGGATCTGCATGGGATGGTTGTTCGAAAAGGGTGAGTAATACAATTACAAGTAATGTTGCTATAAGGGCAAGACTTATTTTGCGTGGATGTTTATTCATGTTTCCTCCAAGTTAGTTTATCGAATACATAGTAAGCTTAAATTTTAGAAAGGTAAAGGGAATTATAATTCTCTTCGTATTAGAGATGGGGAACATTTTTGGGGAAATGCTTAAGTATTATCGTGTAAAGAGGGGATTATCCCAACGAGATTTAGAGAATGCCTACTATACGAGAAAACACATAGGCAATGTTGAGAAGGGGAAAACTATTCCGACGATAGAATTTGTAAATAACTTGTCTAAGCTTCTTTCAATAGACTTGTATGCCACATATAGTAAGGCCGTGAATTTTCAAAGTTTCGAGGCATTTTTGCTTGATGCGAAGATAAACGAAGCCATAAAAGCGAAAAGGTATTCCGAGGTAAAAGAATTGGTCTCCATTGCGCAAGAACGTAAAGATTTTGCCGGAGGGGAAGCAGAAAAGGTTCTTTGTTATGCGAAGGCATTGCTTTTATCCCAAGACAGAAATTTTGAGGCAGCCTTGGAAATGGATAAAAAAGGATTGGATATACACATAGATAAACCTGAATTCAGCCAAGCCGCAGACGATAACTACAGCACTATCGATAATGCCCTTTACATCGGGTACGTTGTTAACCTTGCCAGATTGGGAAAAGAAAAAGAGGCTGTTGCAGTTATAAACGAACAAATAAGCAGGTTACGTCGACTTTTGGACGAAGACATGTATGTTTTTCAGCAAAACAGAGAAATGTGGCTAATGGCATTAGCTGGTTTTACATACAACAAATACGTATTATCAATATCTGACGAGCAAGAGATAAAACAAAACATAGATTTCTGCAGTAGTTTGATGATAAAGAATAAGGTGATTTATTTGCTTCCGGAATTACTTGTGGCTAAAGCGGCTATACTTATGGCAGAAGGTAAGCAATTAGAAGCAAATACATTATATAAAACAGCTATTGAGGTGGGAACGCTTTTTGGAGAGTCTGAAAGTTTTGCAGAAAAGGCAAAATCAATAGTTAATGTTAAATCAGACGAATCAATGTTTAACATATATTAAATAAATAATAAAGAATGTGATGGTCGCTTATTAAGGAAAGGGAACTATAATTCTCTTTACCAAGATGAGCGACTATTTTATTATTAAACGCGAAAGCTGCTTTCAAAATCAAACATACAATAAAAGAAAAGGAGATTTACTATGAATTTGTCTAAAAAGAAATTGCTGAGTACTGTGCTCATTGTTTGTTTAATTTTGGGATCAAGCATTAATTCTTTTGCCGCCAGAGTTGGAACAAAACCGTTACCCAGTCCTTATGGAACGTTAAAAGCTGAAGCTAATATTTACTGGGATGTTAATCAGTATTGCGCTAATACCTATGCAAAAACAACCAAAGCAGTAAATAGAATAAGAGCAACAGTGTCAGTCCATAAGAGTAGTGATGGCTCATTATTGGGTACGGAAGGATCGGATTGGGTCTACAACGCCAGCTATGCATGCACACCGGACTTTGAAACATATGGTTACGGAGTGTCTGCAAGCACAAAACTTTCTGTATATGGAACAGGCGATGCAATCATTAAAGATGCGTATGCAGTATATGTTTCAACCGGTAATTAATTGATTTGTTGTCATCGCCGACATGGATTACCATGTTGGCGATGATTTTGTATATGGGAAGGGAAGTAATGATTAAAAAAAATGTTACGACGATATCTTTAATTTTAATGATGGCCATAATTGGAGGTTGCTCTGCTAAGAACAAATCTGTAAGCAGTGCGGACATGATAGTAAGCGAGGTCAATATTGAGGGTGAAATTGATGATGTAGCGGAAACAGATATGTATAACAAGTCCTTCGCACAAATAGAAAGAGTTGATGACTATTTGAAAAACGTCCGCCCTTATGGGATTTTTATTAAGAATGATGTCATAGGATTGTTGATAGAAGACTACGATGCGAACACCATTGTCTTGACCGATGGAAAAGGAAATGTCTTGAATAAGATTGAGATACCATTCAGTAGGTCTGTTTATTATGAAAACTGTGAAGTATACGATGAGGGAATCGTACTACACGGAAAGAACAATAGTATTTGCTTTTTTGATATATCAACTATGGAGTTAATGAATATAGAAATACCGGAAGATATTACCACAAAGATTGATGTTCATAGTTCTTTTACCTATCTTCCGAAGAAAGATGCAATAGCTTATGCCACTGAAGACGGAGGGTTATATGTTTATGAAAATGGACAAGAACTTTTGTTATATCAAGGTGATATTTCAAATCCGGATTCCTTTATTCCGTACGAAGTAAAAGGCACATACAATCAGAAAAAGTTGATGTTATGCGGATATATTAACGACACTAATCCGAAAACGGGATATTGTTACAAATGCATTGGGTTGTATGATCTGGAAACACAAAAAATGGAATGGAAGAAAAACGACAATGAAAGAATGATTTCTACAGCGAACGCTGACATTTTTTGTATGTCTTCCGGTGGCTCTATTATACAAGGAGACAGTATTGGTGAAGTATATACTCTTCTGCAAGCAGAAGAGTTTGGAGCCGAAATGGATATCATTTCTGCGGAAAGTATTGTTGATTACATTCCGGCTCAAGAAAGCTTTTTATGTGCCAGAAGGCTTGAGGGCGGAGACGTGTATATGATTGATAGGGAAGGAAATAGGAAGAGCATAGATATTGGATATGATTGCCCTGATTTGGTGGCTACCAATGAAGATGGGAGCCTTATAGCCGGAACGGCAATAGTATATGACGATAAAAAGGAAAACTTTACCTCAGTATTGTACCTTAAGAAATTGGGAGAGAAAAATGATTAAAAAAAGATGTATGGTAGTGGCTGCCATAGTGTTGTATATATGCACATTGGGTTGCGGAAAGACGGAGGAACATAACTCTGCGCTTTATGAAAAAGAGACAGAAGTGGAGGAACAACCGAAGCTTGAAGAGTTGTTTGACCTAGAGGAAATCGAAGCGGGCGGAAGTGTAATTGACGGTGCATATAGTTATGGACTCAGGAATATAGACGACGAGAGCATGTCTGTTTCAATCGATGAAGGTAAGCTTATTTTGGATATAGAGCATGATAATTCAGGGAAAGAGTGTGAAGTCGGGTTTTTGATGTTTTTGGATGGAATTCCACAGTTGAATGCAAGAGGGGAATCCATGACTAAATTCAGGACGGAAACAAAATCGGTAAATCATGTAAGAGTAGAAACCGAACCAATTATAGATGTAGAAAGAAATACACACAGACTTGATTGCATGCTTATATTCGAGCCGACATATACAGGAACAAGAGAACACTTGGAACATGGCAACTATGGTTCCGGATTGCCTCTCCTTCCATATACTGTTAACGGAATAGATGAAAAAATCGAGACCACCTGTGTGGAAAAAGTATTTGAAATGGAGCCTTTATCGAATGAATTAATAGAGCGATATACTAGGGAAAAAAGAGACGGAACAAAGAGATGTCAGATAGATGAGAAGCCGCTGATTGTTGAATTGCGGGAAAAGGAGTCCGTTATTACCGATGGGATAGTTGTGGATTCGGATATGGAGCTGCTATTGGCATTTTTTGGAAAAAACTCTGCGAAGTATAGAGTTTCTTCCTTTCTGAATGATGAGGCATATCCGGCGTTTGATGGTGTTCCTTATGTGGACATAGAAGTAACTCACGATAATGAAACTATATTGCGTCCGATTGTAAATATTGAAGATTTAAGGATTGGTGGTAACAATCTGTTTTTTGTGTATATCCCTGTGGATAGTGATGATATTTATGTGAGCGAAAATGCGGAAAAGACACCCACTTATACGATTTTGCGTGGAGAAAAGTAATGCTTGAAATTAGAAATATCACAAAAAAGTATAAAGATACTTATGCGCTAAAAGGAGTTACATTTTCTCTGGATAAAGAAGTTGTAGGATTGATGGGTGTAAATGGAGCAGGAAAGACTACTCTTATTAAGATTCTTACAACACTGCTAAAACAAGACACAGGCGAAATCGTTTATGATGGGGAAAGAATAGACAAAATAGAGAAGAACTATTTGAGCAAGCTGGGATATATGCCACAATATGCATGCTATTATGATGATTTTTCCGTCAAAGAATTCTTAAGTTATATGGGGGTTTTAAAGGGAATAGATAAGTCCACAACAAAAGACAAGATTGATGAGGTACTTGAATTCACCAACCTTACAAAAGAAGTAAAGAAAAAGGTAGGTGCGCTTTCGGGCGGAATGCGTCAGAGATTGGGTGTTGCACAGGCGATAATCAATAATCCGTCCATACTAATCCTGGATGAACCGACAGCGGGCTTGGATCCGGTGGAAAGAATCAGATTTAGAAGTCTCATTAATAGTGTGGCTCAGAATCGGGTGGTGCTTATAGCCACTCATATTGCAGAGGACGTGGAAGCTATGGCGGACAGAGTCATAATACTGAATTCAGGTGAAATCCTTGAAGATGCTCCGATAGATAAGTCACAGAGAGGATATATTGAAGAACTGTTTATGAGAAAAGTGATGAGAAGCGCAAATGATAAAATTTGAAATATTGAAACTTATTAAGGATAAACTGCTTTGGCTTTCCTTTGCTGCGCTAATATTGTTTAACAGTCTTTTTATCCGAAAAGCTTTTTTCATTGTAGATGACAGTATGGAGATGGCGGCGAAAGTAGCGTGCTTTGGAAAAATAGACAGCAACAATGTAAGTTTTGTGATGGAGAAAAAAAGAAGCCTTGAAGATAGGGTATTAAATGGGGTATTTAGCACCGAGTATGATGAAAGTTTGTATACGGGCTACGAATTTAGCGAATATTGGACCTTCAATGACATATATCTGGAAATGAAAAGGCGATACGCTTATGGCGAAGAAATGGAAAAGAAGGCATCATTTTGCATAGAAAGTGCGGAGTATTATAAAGACAGGAATCCGGGGCTTTACAAGCATAATCTTGAGCTTGCAAATAGTTTTTCGGGAAGAAAAATAACAGAATACTATGATACAAAAAATCTTGAGCGCTATTTAAACTACGATGTTGGCGTGATGTGCGCTGTGGCTTTTATGATTGTTTCAATGGTACTTTCTTTTGACAGAGAGAGGAGGAAAAATGCAGCAAGTATAATGGGCTCATGCGTTGAATCGCTTAACCGAATTTGCCTAGTCAAGATATTTGTATGTATTATTGTCACAATAATAGGATATTTGTTAATTGAAATAGGAACCGCTGTTTCTTTTGGAATTACCGATTATCCGAGACAGTTACTTTTACCGCTTTATTCGATAGGAAAATTTGAAAAGACATATACAAATATAAACATTATTGGATTTATTGTAAAACGCTTCTTGATTAGGAGCCTGGCATTAGTCAACTTCGGAGCTATCTTTTATGTACTGATAAGGCTTGTCAAAAACAAATATTTGCTTTTAATTGCTATGTGTGCGACTTGTGTGGCTATGATTGGTATGGCGAGGATTAACGCCCTATCCTTTAACCCGGTGGTAGGACTTGGAATTACGGAGCTTGTGAGTGATTGCAGAAGTATTGAAATTTTGGGAATGAAGATTTATACAGCTAAGGCAATTGTTTGGGGGATGGCGTTAGAGAGCGCGATTCTCTTTGGTATAGCATTGGTGCATGGTAAGTTAGGAAATAACAGAAAATGCTTTTGATGGTAGAAAAAGAAATAAAAAAGACATTTGCAGATAAAAAACGAATTATCATTTTACTTATAGGATTGGTAGTTTTGACATTACATGTCTTGATGGCTCCGGCATCAAGGCTTGTTAACAGAGCTATCGAATACGATAAGAAGTTTTACCTTGAAACGATAGACAGGGTCGGTGGCGAATATAGTGAAGAAAAAAACAAGGAGCTTATTAATATTTCGGATGACCTGGAAGCAGAGAGTAGAGCATATGGTGATTTGGAAATCAGGGACTATTTTAAGGGTATAAATATACTTGATAAGATGGAGGAATACAGTAATCGAAAATACACGTCCGCTAACCGGGTTACGCTTAACAACATCAAAATGCAGATGGGCTATGTTAAAGGTGATGCAAAATATAGACGGCTAATATATCAAAACGGATGGATTGAGCTTGTCGAGAAAAGCGGTATCGGAGTAGTGAGCGCTATACTCTCGTGGATGTTTGGATTGATCATTTTGGCAGGAGATTATGATAGTGGAATGAACAATCTCACTAATACTTGTCTAAATGGCAAAAAGAAACACTATTATGCAAAAGTATGTGCTGTATTAACGATTGTATTGTTGATTCATATGATTGAGTTGATAGCGAGACTTATTAAAATCGAAATGCAATATGGTATTCACGATAGTGAATCGCCTGTCGTAAGCGTTTCGTTATTTGGGTATTCGCCTATGAATGTCTCTTTACTTATGATGACTATAATTCTTTATGCATTAAAGACAATAGGGCTTATGTTCTGTGTTGGACTAGTTGCTGTAATTGTGGCAATAGTGAAAAACTCTGTAAAAGTGACTTTTGTTTTTGCGGGCATTCTTCTTTTTATGAAATATATAATTCCCTCTAAGGTATTATTTATGACTGGTGTGGGGATGTATTCAGGGAAAGAATACATTAAAGGAATACCGTCTGTATTGGGATCTGAAAAGGTATATTTTGCCAATAAGACCCTTTGGGTTATAGGTATAGTAAATCTATTGGCTTTTGTGATTTTCTGCTATGTTGGAGGGCTCCTATATGCGAAAAAAGATTAGCATTATACTGATATGCATTATGCTGACCGGGTGTTCTGCAAGAGGAAAGACCGAAGAGATATATGAGTGCAATACTCAAGAAAACGAAAAGTATTATGTAGATGTAGAGAAAGGAATAGTTATTGAAAAAGAAACCGGCGAAGAATCAAAGCTGATTAAGGATGCGTTCTTTGATTATGAAAAACCTCTTTGCTATTCATTGTATGGAGACATTTTCTATTTTGACGAATATGCGGAGGAATATACGATATACGCGGTATCTATTCTAAATGGAGAGCCGAAAGTTGTGTTTAATGAGAGCGGCAATTATGGAGGCATATCCTTTTTAGATGAACTATATAATAGTGGGATTCCTGAGGATACCTATATGAGGGAAGAATTGAAGTTATCTTATATGAGTATCTGCGGACCAATATTTGTATATATTCGGAATTATGAGCTACATAGTATGGATTTGAGAAGTTTAAAGGATACTGTATTGGCCAAGGATTGCTCTGACATAATCGATATAGAAAATAATACTATAGAATATTACGATACAGAGTACATAAGAGAAAAGGTAGAGTTTTGATAAATAGGCACATTTAAGAACATAAATGAAAATATGTGAGACTATGGGCGAGTCAAAGGGGCTCGGCGAATTTTAAGCTTCGCTTTCCTTTATGCGTAGTACATGTCCCTTGCATCTAACTCCGAGAGAATAGCGGACCACTTTATAAATGTAGGTAAGATGATATACGAATGGTAATAAAGATTTTGAAAGAGGCAGTGAGAACTGCCTCTATTTTTTGGCCGAGTGGCAACTTACGGTACCATTTTGTACCGCATAGTGCCGGAAGCCTTGTAAAACCCTTGGTTTAATGTACAATCGAATTATCACTTAAACATGTTTAAAGATGAGGAACGAAAATGAGGGTTAACATTATTGAGAGTGCGGATACCAAAGAAATCTTTGCCGAGATTCACTGCAGAGAGATTACTGTGGAGGTAAACAGACTTAAGGCTCATATCGAGAACTACGCGGTACGCATAAAGGGCGAGTGTGAAAAAGAAGAGGTGTACGTAGATTTAAAGGACATTCTTTATTTTGAATCCGTGGACAACAAAACTTTCATTTACACAGATAACAGGGTGCTGACAGCAGAACTCAGACTTTATGAAATAGAAAAGAAACTAAACGAGAGAAGTTTCTTCAGATGTTCTAAGTCGGTAGTGGTAAACATCGGCAGAATCATAAGGCTTAAGCCGGAAATTTCAAGAAACATCATCGCAACCCTTGATAACGGTGAAGCGGTGGTAATTTCCAGAAGATATGTATCCGAACTCAAAAGAATGATAGGCGCGGAGGATTAACATGGATAGATTTAAAACTTTTTTGGTATATACAAGAAACGGACTTTGCTTTTCTTTTACCTGGCTGTTGCTCATGCTTATGGAGGGAGCGGCCTTTAGCGGTATAAAGGCAATTGAAGTAGGATTTTTGTTTAAGGTGTTCCTTATGTGCCTGTACGGAGCGGTTTGCTTTGCGGTTTGCTTTACGGACTTTTTAATCAGAGCCAAGGGATTTATATTCAGACTCACGGTTTTGTTTGTGCTGTTTATTCCCGCAGAGATATTTACGTTTTATAAACTGACTATTTTTTCGGGAAAAGGAACCATTCCGGAGTGGGTAATATTTGGCGTAATTGTAGTTTCTTTTTACATTACATGCCTGGTACTTGACAGGACCAAGTATAAGGACAAGGGAGAGCGATACACGAAACTTTTGAACGATTATAACAGGAGACAAAGAAATGAATAGATTGACAGACGAACAATTTAAAGATTATGCTCTGGGGCTTGACGCACTCAGAGATGATATGAAATACAGTCAGAAAGCGGGACTTCCGTTTATAATAACCGCAGCAATTATCTGGGCATTGATAGCGATTGCTACAAGCCTTGACCTTCCGATGTACACTTCGGATCTGGTGGTGTTCTGCTGCGCCTGCCCGCTTATGCCGATAGCGCTGCTTGTGGGCAAGATTCTTAAAGTAGATATCCTTGATAAAAAGAACGTGCTTTGGAAAGCCGGCATTCTTTTTACATGTAATCAAATGATTTATCTTCTTATAGCTATGTGGGCTATGAGCGCAGTGCCTGAGAAGATGGTAATGGTGTATGCAATGATTTTCGGAGCGCATTATCTTCCCTACTCCTGGCTGTACAAAGAGAAAATTTATCTCGTGTCGGCTATATTGATTACCATAGCGTCGCTGATACTCGGCCTTGCCGTTCCGAGGAATGTGCTGGCGATTGCACTGATGTGCTACGAGATTGCTTTTGCCATTACTTTATACAGAACTACAAGGCAGTAATTCATAAAAAGGGTGTCGGTCAGGCCGGCACCTTTCTTTATTTTTATTTAATAAAATTGGCACAGATAATTTGTTGACATTTGCCAAGAGGGGGTATATTGTATCTATAGTAATTAGCACTCGTATCACATGAGTGCTAACAAATTGCAACACCGGACCCTTGGTACATACATTTGAAAGCGTGACAATGTGGAACTAGATGAGAGAAAAGTTAAGATTTTACAAGCTATAGTTCGTAACTACCTTGAGACCGGCGAGCCCGTGGGCAGCCGTACGATTTCCAAGTACACGGATCTGAATTTAAGCTCTGCCACCATTCGTAACGAGATGGCGGATCTTGAAGAGATGGGCTACATTATCCAGCCCCATACCTCAGCAGGCCGTATTCCTTCCGACAAGGGCTACAGACTCTACGTCGACAAGATGCTTGAAGAGAAGGAGAAGGAAGTCGAGGAGATGAAAGAGCTTCTTTTGCAAAAAGAAGACAAGATGGACAATCTCCTCAAGCAGGTGGCCAAGGTTCTTGCAGTAAATACGAACTACGCCACGATGATAAGCGCCCCTCAGTACAACCGCAACAAGCTTAAGTTCATCCAGTTATCCAGAGTCGATGACGAGCAGATACTTGCGGTAATCGTTACGGAAGGCAACGTTATCAAGAATCACATGATTCCCACGCAGGATTACCTGGACGATGAGACGATGCTTAAGCTTAACATCTTGCTTAACACACATCTCAACGGACTCAGCATTGAAGAGATTAATCTTGCAATGATAGCCTCCATCAAGAAGATGGCGGGCATTCACTCAGATATCGTAGGTGATGTAATCGATGCGGTGGCAGAGGCCATCCACTCCGATGAAGACCTTGAGATATATACAAGCGGAGCCAATAACATTTTGAAATATCCCGAGCTTGCGGACAAGGACCACGCGGTCGAGCTCCTGCACGCATTCGAGGAGAAAGCACCGCTCAATGAACTTGCTCTTACCAATCTCGCAGGCGAGAACACCGGCATTCAGGTGTACATCGGCGACGAAGCCCCGGTTGAGGGACTTAAGGACTGCAGTGTGGTAACCGCCACATATGAGCTTGACGAGGGCATGAAGGGCACAATCGGTATCGTAGGCCCCAAGCGTATGGACTACGACAAGGTTGTGGGCACCCTTAAGAATATGATGAATCAGCTTGATTCATTGTATAAGAAGAAAGGATGACAGATTTGACAGAAGAAAGAAAGGAACCTTTGCAGGACGAGGAAACAGTTACCGAAGATACTGTGACCGAGGAAACCGCAGAGGAAGAAGCAAAAGAAACCGTTTCCGAGGAAGCTTCCGAAGCGACGGATGATAAAAAAGACAAGAAGAAAAACAAGGCCGACAAGAAAGTCGATGAGCTTAAAGAGAAGATCAAAGAGCTTGAAGACGGTCGCCTTCGTCAGATAGCAGAGTTCCAGAACTTCAGGAACCGCACGGAGAAAGAAAAATCCCAGATGTTTGACCTGGGAGCCAAGAACGTAATCGAGAAGATTTTACCCGTTGTCGACAACTTCGAAAGAGGACTTGCGTCGATACCTGAGGATGAGAAGAATTCTTCTTTTGCCCAGGGTATGGAGAAGATTTACAAGCAGCTTATGACAGAGCTTGATAATCTCGGAGTTAAGCCCATCGAAGCCAAAGGCACCGAGTTCAATCCCGAATTCCACAACGCTGTGATGCAGGTTGAAAGCGATGAGTTTGAAAGCGGCATCGTAGCAGAGGAGTTGCAAAAAGGATATACATATCACGACACCGTAGTAAGACACAGCATGGTGTCAGTCGTATCATAAAGAGACTAATCAGGAGGACATAGACATGAGCAAGATTATTGGTATCGACTTAGGTACTACCAACAGCTGCGTAGCTGTTATGGAAGGTGGTAAGCCCACCGTTATCGCTAACACCGAAGGCGCACGTACAACCCCTTCAGTTGTAGCATTTTCAAAGACCGGTGAGAGACTCATCGGTGAGCCTGCTAAGCGTCAGGCTGTTACCAACGCAGAAAAGACAATTTCATCCATTAAGAGAGATATGGGTACTGACAGAGGCCGTACAATCGACGGCAAGACCTATTCTCCTCAGCAGATTTCAGCAATGATTCTTCAGAAGTTAAAAGCTGATGCGGAGAGCTACTTGGGCGAGAAGGTTACAGAGGCTGTTATTACAGTTCCCGCATACTTCAACGACGCTCAGCGTCAGGCTACCAAGGATGCAGGTAAGATTGCAGGTCTTGATGTAAAGCGTATCATCAACGAGCCTACAGCTGCAGCTCTTGCATATGGCCTTGATAATGAGAAAGAGCAGAAGATCATGGTATACGACCTTGGCGGCGGTACATTCGATGTATCCATCATCGACATCGGTGACGGCGTTATCGAAGTTTTGGCTACCAACGGTGATACACACCTCGGTGGTGATGACTTTGATAACAAGATTACAGAGTGGATGCTTTCCGAGTTTAAGAAGGCTGAAGGCATTGATCTTTCCAACGATAAGATGGCTCTTCAGAGATTAAAGGAAGCAGCAGAAAAGGCCAAGAAGGAACTTTCTTCCGCTACCACCACCAACATCAACCTTCCTTTCATTACCGCAACAAGCGAAGGACCCAAGCACTTTGATATGAACTTAACCCGTGCTAAGTTCGATGAACTTACACACGATCTTGTAGAGAGAACAGCAGTACCTGTTCAGAACGCTATGAAGGACGCAGGTCTTAC
>JAEEGK010004333.1_pt1 | contig 34955 bp, 27 predicted proteins | sample 8958771 | NCBI WGS metagenome assembly JAEEGK01 (sample SAMN16246547, study PRJNA631951) | gut metagenome | biome: gut microbiome; feature: rumen; material: SC-attached | host: Bos | place: Iran: Karaj | collected 2018-10 | reverse complement strand
CGGTAAAGAAACCTAAAGTTCCCTCATGCATGGCAGGCCAAACGGTATTGGCCCTCAAACGTAGCAACAACTGAAAAATAGCTCTATAGGTCTGTGGTCCCATCTGGTCCTTCGACCAACGGCGCAGCGACCAGTCCTCGTCATTGATGAAAATGCCGCGATAAGCCACAGATGGCGTATGTTCATAAGAGAAAGTTTCCGGCAAACTGAGACGGGCGCGCTTTTCAGGTACCACGTCACCCCACCATGTCCATGGCGAGACACCAGCCAGACGTGATAGTTCCAACAGACCGTATGCCGTGCCGCGACCATTGTGTCCTTCTATCAAGATCTGTCCATTCTGGGCTCTGATACGGAAACCGTCGTCAGAGCCTTTGCCCTGTTTGATGACAATGGTTGCAGTCTTTGTACTATCCGTTATTCGTTTTTCACTATTCATTAGGCGCGTCGCGCCGCTTACTGGTCGCATACCCGTGACTTGTTCCATGTCATCGCTCCACATCTGCAATGCCATCTTGACCACAGGGTCCGTCTTACCCACCACCTGATAGCTGATGGGTCTTGTGCCGTCGAACCACACTATGTTGGTAGCAGTGGCTACACCACAGTACAAGGTGATGAGCAGGGTTGTCAGTTGCTTCCTCATTGTTTGGTAGAAAAACGTTTGCCGTCAACAGTATATAGCTGTCCACCACGCTCGATGACCAGCCGTCCCTGATGCAGGTATTTAACAGGCTGGTTGGCTGTCTTGGTGCCAATGGTGACCTCATCAATACCTGTTACCGCTTCGCCAGCTTCCAGTTTGATGCAGTCGTACATGATACCATCCTTGCTGCCACCACCGGAATAGGTAAAGGTCACGGTGTTTTCACCAACCTTCAGGCCCGTATTGATGAAGTCAGTCGTAAAAACGTAATGGCGACCACTGTTAATGGCGCTGCGATAGATGCAGGCATCATTGACACCTGGCTTCCAGGTGGCACGTTGCGTGCCGTTGACCTTGACGGTAATCGTGGACCCCGTGCCGGAACAGCCTGCCAATGAGGCTGTCAGATAGACACGACCGGCAGGACGCTCATCGAGATTGAACTTAACCGTCCATGTGCCACCCTTCTGAGTCTGGGCATAGTACCAGTCGGTGGCCTCGTTGCTTTGGCCAATGGTATAGGTGAGGTTGGCGGGAACCTGTTCCCAGAGACCATACTGACGAAGCGCATCACTGTATTTAAACTCACTGCTGCGACGGTCGTTCTGACCTATCATCCAGAGTAGTTGGGTATATTTCTTCGGAGTCCAGTCAATGGTGCCCATGTTGTTGTCGCCAGTTGTAACAGTAATATCGTCCAGTTCCAGCATGTCGGTCACCTCGCCAGCCTTGGCGTATGCAAAAAGATTGTACGTGTCAGGGCGGACGTTCTTGATTTCGAAGTCACCATTGGCATCGGTGAGTGTCCAGAACTGGTAGCCGTGCATCATCTCAATGGGTTCCTTACCCTTTTCCTGGGCCAGGATGATGCGTACACTGTCGTTGCGCTGACCAGTAGTCACGTTCAGGTGGCCACGGACGGTACCACGCTGACGAGGATAGAGGTCGTTCTCGAACCACTGATAAGGCCATTCTGCCACTTCCTTAACCCACTGGTTGCGGGCACTGGAAACAGGATTCTTGCTATAGGTGGTACAAATCAGGAACGGACCGTAGAGTTTCTTCTCGCCTTCATTTAAGACCATGGCCTGACCACCAAAATGTTCACCCTGCAACATCTGAATGGTAATGGGTGACTTGCTGGTGGCATGAACGGTCAGTTCCTGACGATCACAACCACCATTAATCCATTCGTAAGATACAGGAATGTTGTACAGACCATAATACGAGTTATCGCGCAAACCATGAAGCGTATCGCGCTCAATGTAGTTGGCCCAGTTGTATTTGGTATAGATGCTGCCGTCGGCCAACTTATAGGTCGCATCTTGAATGGTATTCTCTTCCTTCTCGGCAGTGGTCATCTCACTATTCGATGGGATGCGGCCGTTCATACGCCAGTCAACATAGCCGTTGAGCATACCATCGGCAAGACGTGAGCAGACACGCGCTTCCTTGATGGGCTCGTTGGCAGAGGTGGCTGTACCCGTAGCGATGACGTAGGAATAGATACCGGGGACACCCTTACGCATGATAAAACCTTGCTCGAAGATGGTGTTGCCACTGGTGGCGCTGTAAAGCACCTCACAGTGCTCTGCGGAGTTCTTGATGATTGTCACTTTCGAAGGACTCAGTCCCTTGTTGCCTTCGGAAGTGGTATAGTCGAAATAGATGCCGTTGCTGGCCAGTAACTCTGTGCCCTTGCGCTGCAGGGAACTGACACGGCCACTACTATTGATGGTGATGCTCCACGTGCCGTCAGACATTTTGGTGGTCATACCGCTGACAGACATCGTGACATCGCCATCGGCGGCCATCATATTCAATGATATTAAGATAATAGATAATAGTAAAAGTAGTTTGTTCATAAGCTTTATAAAAGAACACGAATTTCACGAATTACACGAATAGCTTTCGTATAACACGTGAAATCCGTGTTAATAATTATATTATTTTACCTGTACACCAAGTGCATTGAAGGTGCCTGTAGCAGTCTTAATGAGTAGCTGACCGTTCTTCATGACCTTCATAGCGGCAGCATTCTGGGCATTAGCTTTTACCTCAGCGATACCATCGGGATCCTCAGGAGCATCAGTAGAAGCATAGATCATGATGACGTCAACACCAGTACTTTCGCTACCACCAGCCTTCAGAGTGATATCAGTAGGCTCAGTGATGGTCAGCAGATCAGACTCAGCCTCTGTCCAGTTGGTTGCAGTTGCGGAAAGGTAAATCTCATCATCTTCGCCGGCGCCCTTGGTCAGTGTGCAAATATAACTAGGAGTCTTGCCGGCATCGAAAAGAATAGCACGAATCTTGTAGGTGCCGGGTTGTAGGGTCACTAACTTCAGGTCCTCAGTGACGTAGCCTGACTTGGCCATTGATGAACGGATGGCAGCGTTGCCATTGGTGCAAAGTACAGCACCTGTGAGGTCTTCACCCTCAGAGAGGAATACGCAACCATCAAAATCAGTCTTCTTATAGTTTATAACGAATGTGGTGTCACCCTTCAAATCGAAAGAAACCTCAAAGGGATTTCCCTTTGTACCATAAGTATAGACGTTACCATCTTTATCAGCGAGCCAGTAAGGATAGTTGGCCTTGATGGTTGAACCTGTAATGCCCTCTGTTTCACCAACAAGTTCCATTAAAGTAGTTGTAGTTTCGTCCTCTGTATAAGCAGCCACAACATTGTACTTACAAGGCAACTTCTCAACACCCTCTTCAATGGTGATAGACTTCATCAGACAGTTATTGAAAAAGAATCTAACATCACCTTCGATCTGTACCTCAAACTTATAGTTAGCATAAGAAGAGCCCAACCAGATAGAGTCCTTAATACCATTGGAAGATTCTATACCGTCAGGAGCAATAGCGGCACCATCCATCGCTTGAATATTAGTCGGCTTATCAGCACTACCCTTTGTAGCACGGTTTGCATTAAAAGTAATAATATCACCCACCTTACAATCGGGGATGGTCATATACTGGTTCTTTCCATTGAAAGCAATGAGATCTTTGTATGAGCCCTCTGTGTCACCCACATAGAATGCCTTGTTACCAAACTTAAATATCAAATCTTCTGTCATGGGAAGAGCCGTTCCATCAGGCAACAGTATCTCCTCGTAATTGCGAGCGGGAACATAAAAACGGTGAGTAGTAGCACCATTTTTCTGAATGTCCATATACTTAGTGACATCCTCGTTTTCAGCACCTGCGACATTTTCTGAACCTTCAGCAACAATCTGTGCTGCAGACTCTGCATCAATCGTAAATGTCCATGACATCTTACGCTCTGCGCCACGAGTCTTGAAATTCAGGGTATAACCGCCTTCGGCAGCACACTCCGTGCCATCAACTTTCACAGAAGTAATCTTCAATGCATAGTCTGTGGCAGGCTGAAGTTCGAAATCTGCGAGATCAAGCGTGACTCCAGAGGCAAAAGATCCCTCAATACCGTCGAATTCAATGTCGTTGAAGGCACCTGTCAGCACAAAATTTGTTGCTGAGGGATCAGCAACACCAGTGACATTGGGGAACGTTACTGTAATCTTACCAGTTGTGGGATTAATCTTCTTACCCTCTCCGAGGCTGAATTTGATATCACCCAATACGACCTGAGCCATAGAGCTTAGGCAGAAAAAGAATGCCATAAAGGCAAGCGTAGAAATTTTTTTCATAAGCGTTTATTTTAGATAGATATTGAAATCATATAGTAGCCCAAAGGCATAAAGTTGGAATGACGCCTTAAATGCGCTGCAAAGATACATAAAAAATCCGCATTCCAATGATTCATGATGAATTTTAACATTAAAAAACATTCCCCATCAGCATCATGCTGACAGGGATGTTTTTGTCCTGTTAAATGATTTTTTATAAGAATAAACCTACAATCTTTACGTTGTTTTTTAATGCTTTGCCTATGCTTCTGTTCTCTCGCTCCTGTCTTTACGGATTAATTCGAGCAGACGGTCGACGGCCTCAGCCTCAGGGATATTTTTCTCAATACACTCTTTGGCACGATAGAGCGATATCTTGCCACGACCGGCACCGACATAGCCATAGTCGGCATCGGCCATTTCGCCAGGACCATTGACGATACACCCCATAATGCCAATCTTCAGACCTACCAGATCTTTGGTGGCAGCTTTAATCTTAGCGATGGTCTCCTGCAGGTTGTAGAGCGTGCGTCCGCAGCCAGGGCAAGAAATATATTCGGTCTTGGTAAATTTGATACGGGCGGCCTGGAGAATGCTGTCGGCAAGGGAAGTGAAGAGTGAAGAGTGAAGAGTGAAGAATTTACTACCGTCTGCAGGGTGGATAACCAATTTCGTGGCTTTGCGGTCAATCAACAAGCCTCCGACGGCCATTGCTGCCTTGAGCTGAAGGGTTTCCCAATCAGGAGCATCAAGGGTCAGGGTGATGGTGTCATCCTTGATAGAGGCTTCGGCCTCAGCACGTAACTGCATGCATTCAGGGATGAGTTCCACCAGTTTGCGAGCTACGGGAATCTCGCATTCAGGCTCTTCAGAGAGTGATACGCGGATAGTATCGCCAATGCCCTCGGTGAGCAAAGCTCCAATGCCTACTGCTGATTTAATACGTCCGTCTTCACCCTCACCAGCCTCGGTGACACCTAAGTGTAGTGGGTAGTGCATATCCTCTGCGTCCATGGTCTTTACCAACAGGCGCACGGTGGTGACCATCACGACCGTGTTTGATGCTTTGATGCTGATGACAACATCGTTAAAGTTTTCACGGCGGAAGATGCGCAGGAACTCCATGCAGCTTTCTACGATACCCTCGGGCGTATCGCCATAGCGCGACATGATACGGTCGCTGAGTGACCCATGGTTCACACCGATGCGCACAGCAGTATGATGCTCCTTACATATATTAATAAAAGGTACAAGCTTGGCTTCAATCTTCTTCAGTTCCTCCTGATATTCCTCGTCGGTATATTCCAGGTGCTTGAAGGTACGTCCCGGATCAACATAGTTGCCTGGATTGATGCGAACCTTCTCGCAATACTGTGCAGCCACATCAGCAGTATGGGCTGTGAAGTGGACATCGGCAACAAGGGGCGTCGTGTAGCCGTCAGCCTTCAAACGGGCAGAGATGTTTTTCATGTTCTCTGCCTCGCGCGTGCCCTGTGTCGTGAAACGAACTAATTCGCCACCAGCATCGATGATGCGCTTAGCCTGTGCTACGCTGGCTTCTGTGTCGTTAGTATCAGTGGTTGCCATCGATTGGATGCGGATGGGATTGTTGCCACCGATTTCGATGTTGCCCACATGGGCTACACTGCTAATTCGTCTTGTAGTCATACTTTACTTCTGCTAAGTCCTTGTTTGCCTTTTCTATCTTTGCCTTTAGACCAGACTTGTAGTCGGCCAGGCGCTGGGCAATGGCCGCATCGGTAAGTGCCAGCATCTCTACAGCTAAGATGGCCGCATTCTGAGCAGCATTCACACCAACCGTAGCTACAGGGATGCCCGGCGGCATCTGGATGATGCTCAGCATGGCATCAAGACCGTCGAGCATACCCTTGATAGGTACACCAATGACAGGCAGGGTGGTGGAGGCGGCAATAACACCAGGCAGTGCAGCAGCCATTCCGGCGGCAGCAATAATGACCTTCAAGCCACGCTCCTTGGCTCCACTGGCAAATGCCTCGACAGCCTCGGGTGTACGATGGGCGGAAAGTGCATTGACCTCAAACGGTACCTGCAGTTCGTTCAACAGCTGACAGGCTTTTTCCATAACGGGCAGATCACTGGTGCTGCCCATGATAATACTAACTAATGGTTTCATATATACATTTATTAATTTACCGATTTACCGATTTACCGATTTATTTGATTCAATTTCTCATTCTCTCATTCTCTCAATTTCTCAATTTTTAAAGAAAGAGAATGGCGCCAGCAGCACAGACGAAGCCTATCCAGAAGCCGCCGACGACCTGTCCCAGTGTGTGCTGACGCAGAATCATACGACTGGTGCCTACCAGCCCTGCTGCAAGAAATACCAGACAGAACCACCAGATGGGATTAAACATCAGATAAGCCGAGAAGGCAAATAAGGCGCCACCCACACCACCAATGGCAGCAGAATGCGTGGAAATTTTCCACACCACATTGATAAGGGCACATACGATCTGCACCAACAGACCAGCCGCAATGATGTTGGACATGAAGTGGGGCATGTGGAGGCGTTGCATGACGTAGATGCACGTGAAATAGCAGATGATAGAGATGGCGTATGGTACCATACGACGTTCGCGGTGTCCCAGTTCAATGAGGCTCCAACCCTGATAGCGCCGGTAGAGATGAATCATCAACGTGGGCAACAGAATGGTAAACAGATATACCATGGTCAGCACCTGTAGCTTATAAGCCCACGGGAACATGCTGAGATAACTGAACACAAAGAGGATGACCATACCCATAAAAGGTAGGTAGAATGGTGTGAACACCATGCTCACTATACGTGCAGCCAATATAAATTGTTTCTCTCGTTTCATCATCTTAATATCTCATTCTCTCATTTTCTCAATATCTCAATCTCTTAATCAGCGACGCAGTCGCGCAATAGGTATTCCCATTTGTTCACGATATTTGCTCACCGTCCGGCGTGCAATAGGAAAGCCTTGTTCTCCGAGCATCCTTTGTATGATCTCGTCGCTTAAAGGCTTCTGCTTGTCTTCATGCTGGATAATGTCGCGAATCGCGGCCTTGATTTCGCGTGTCGACAGCTCCTCGCCCTCTGCCGTCTTCAGACCGTCGCTGAAGAAGAAACGCAGGGGGAATGTACCCCAACGGGTCTGTGCATATTTCGAATTGCTGACACGTGAAATGGTGCTCAGGTCGAGACCTGTCCGTTCAGCAATGTCTTTTAATATCATTGGTCGTAACAAGGCTTCATCGCCCTCTTCAAAGAAACGGTGCTGCCATTGGATGATGGCCTGCATCGTGATGGTCAGTGTATGCTGACGCTGGCGGATAGCTGCAATAAAGTTCTGGGCAGCATCCACCTTGGTCTTGGTATAGAGCAAGGCTTCTTTCATCTGACGGCTCATGTGCTCCTTGTCAGCCTGGTATTCGCGTAGTGTATCGACAAACGATTGTGATACTGTCAACTCTGGTACATCGCTATGGTTGAGCACAAAAGTCACACTACCATCGTCGTGGGTGTCAACAATGAAGTCGGGTGTAATCTGTTGCACCGAATGTCCCATCGTCTCACCCATAGACGTACCAGGCTTGGGATTGAGCTTACGTAACTCACGAATCAATGCTTCGGCCTGCAACTCTGTGATGCGAAGGGCCGAACGTAACTGTTTCCAATGTTTCTTTGTAAAGAGGTCAAAGTATTGCTCGATAGCCTTTTGCATCAGTTCCTTCAGTCGTGACGGTTCACGACGGTCTATCTGTAGCAACAGACATTCCTGCAGTGAGCGGGCACCAATGCCTGCGGGGTCAAACTGCTGCAACTGCAACAGCACGTGTTCTATCTCTGATGAAGAAGCATCGAGGTTATGGTAGATAGCCAACTCGTCGCTGAGCTGTGAGAGCGACTTCCGTAAAAGACCGTCGTCATCGAGCGAACCTATCAGGTACTCCATGATATATCGTTCACGTTCGGTCAGGACGGTCATCGTCATCTGTTCCAAAAGTTGGTCGTAGAACGAGTCGCTCTGAGCCATCACACCTTGCTCGGTATTGCCTTCATCCTGCTGGCGTTCGCCACCATAATAGACGGGCAATTCCTCGTCATCGCGCCCGATAGACTCCAAAGCCTCATCAAGAGCAGATTGCCGCTCTTCATCTTCAAAATCGGAATTGTCGGCATTCTCCGTGTTCTCTGAACTCTCAGGGAAGTCTGCGTAATCGTCGCCAGGTCCAGCAACCTCGATGGCGGGATTGTCGTCCATCTCGGCATTCACACGCTCTACAAGTTGTGTGATTGGCAGTTCCACAAGCTGGGCATGCAACAGTTGTTGCTGCGTGATGCTCTGCGCCAACCGTTGCTCCTGTGTGAGCCGCTGTTCCTGAATCTGATTATTTCCCATTTTCTCGATTCCTTATTTTCTCAATTATCTCTCAATGTCATTTAAAATATGCACTGAGTTGTTCGGCATATTCTGCCAGTTGGGAAGTCTCCCAATTAGCATAGCGTTCCCATATCTGGCGACAAGGCTGTAATAAGATACTGTCAGGTTGCTTCTGACGACGCAGATATGGGTCAAGATACTGATAGAGACATAACACCTCGACAGTCAATTTGGCAGGTATCCGCATGAGACGAGACAAATCCTGTACCTCTGGGGTCTCTACCACCATCGTGATGGGTGTCAAACGGAAATAGAGGTCGAGGATGATGATCAGCATGAAGGGCATCAGACGAGGATCTTCAGTCAGAGGACGGAAGTCCCCTTCAAACGTCTCTTCGATGGCAACACCCTCAAAGAAATCACCTGCTGAATTAAAGCCTTTCATCTCGCGCAGTAGGCGGACAGCGCGGGTCAGGCGTTGCGGATTCTGGCTATATTCCTTCCAGATGCGCTCAATACGGGGTGTCTCCAGATTGGCGATGTCGTTCTGGCGCTGATAAAGTTGCTGAGGTGCAATATGCAACTCGAGACTCAAGCTAACCATTTCCCGACTATACATGGGTTTCACACCTACCGGCTTATGCAGATAGAGTTGCATAAGCAGCAGCCAATAGTCATCATTCCATAATTGATTCTTTGCCATATCTCTTACATCTTACATCTTACATCTCACATCTCTATCGGTTGCTCCTCAAACATGCCATCTTTGCTAATGGTGTAACGACGGGCTTCCTCCAATTGTGGCTTAACATCCTCATGTCCCTTGAAATATCGCATGACGGTGATTTCATAATGACTTGTGATGTAATACTCATTATAGGTCATACCTTGGTCATTCTTGCGATTAATGGTTTCCTGATGATAGATGTTGAGCATATCGACAGGGTGATGCTTCTTGTCCATCGTGTAAAGATAGAGGGCAGGCGTAATGGAATCCTGCATTTCACAAAGCAGTATAACCTGTCGACGATGCATCGAAGGTAAAGCCATCGCTTTGAGATGAGCGTCGGCAGGATAGCCGAAATGTTCATTGACAGGGACTGGCACGGCAACGAAATCGCCTATACGCTCTATATCTGCACCTGCTGTCTGAATAGGTAATGTATGCAGTCGCAACGTATCAAACCATGCTTCAATGGGGTTTTCATAAATGCCTGTCTGCTTCTGGATTTCTTTTAATTGTTCGGCACGCCGTATGCTGTCTATCATTTGTTCATAGTAGGCAGCATCATGCTTCTTGTTGCCGCATGACAACGTCAGAAGCGCCAATAATAGCAGTGTTAATCCAGTTGCTTTCTTCATATTTCGTTGCAAAGGTAGTTATTTTTATGAAGATATTCATAAATTTTACAAGTTTTTTTGTACATGATACTTGTTCATTTGATAAAAAAGTATTATTTTTGCAAGCGATATGCAAATGAATGGTCTTGTAAAATGGCTGGCAGTTTATGTCCTGTTTTTGTTAACAGGCACTGTTAGTGCGCAACATCCAAAGGACGATATCAAGCAGAATATACGACGTTCTGCTAATAGTCTTATGGCCTATCCTGGACCACAACAGCGGAAACTTACCCCAGCACCACAAGGTAAGCAACCTTTCTATATCTCACATTACGGACGATACGGTTCGCATCATCTATTACAGAAAGAGGTTTTCGATGCGCCCTATCAGGTATTGGATGTGGCTGACAAGGCTGGCAAACTGACAGCCAAGGGTCAAGATGTCAAACGACGCCTTTATAAGATTCGCGACGATGCCTACGAAGAGTTGGGAGAGTTGACGCCTACAGGTGTCCGCCAACAGCAGATGATAGCGCAACGCATGGTAGAACGCTTTCCTGAGGTGTTTGAGGACGGTACGAATGTCGATGCACGTAGCACGACGGTCACGCGTAGCATCCTTTCGATGGAACAGTTCTTGTTACAGCTGACACGTATGAAGCCGCATCTTAACGTTTACCACAATGCAACCCATCGCGACATGGTTTTCCTGAACCAACAGGACAGGCAACTCATGAAAAACAAGATGGACGCCATGACGCAACAGCGATACAACGAGTTTACCAAGCGTTATGACAAATTCAATCGTTTGATGCGTACCCTCTTCAACGATATGTCGTATGTGAAACAGCATGTTGATGCCAAGAGGTTGAATGATGACCTGTTTATGTTGGCCAGTAACATGCAAAACACGGAATTGCGCAATAATATAACACTCTACGACATCTTCACCGACCAAGATTTATATTACAACTGGATAAAACAGAATGCCTGGTGGTACATCAACTATGGAAGCTGTTCACTCAATGGTGGTACACAACCCTATTCGCAGCGTAACCTGCTCCGAAAAATCATCAATGATGCAGACAGCTGTCTGAAACTGAAGAAACCCGGTGTTCAACTTCGCTTCGGTCATGATGTCGTTATACTGCCATTAGCTTGTCTGATGGATATCAATCATTGGGGCTTAGCGACTCATCGATTAGGGGCGTTGGGCGAGAATGGGTGGAACTGTTACCGTATTGTACCCATGGCTGCCAATATTCAGTTGGTATTCTACCGCAGTAACCCTGATGACCAGGATGTCTGGGTAAAGGTTCTCTTCAATGAGGATGAGGCCACTTTGCCTCTTCCAGATAGCTATGCGCCCTACTATCGCTGGGCTGATTTCCGTTCCTATTATCTCAAGAAACTGGATGACTATGAGAAGCAGTAGGGTACAGATGACGGTGATGCTACTCCTGTTAGCGGCCATGTCGTGGGCACAGTCAGCCTATGAGCATATTGCCCGTGACCATATCTTCTCTGCCAGTAACTACTGTGTCTATCCGGACAGCACAGTATACCGGCAGACGCTACCTCCGGCAAACAAACATCCTTTCTATTTGTCGCACTACGGCCGACATGGCTCTCGCTATCTGAACAAACGCTCTGCCTATGATATGCCTTATGAAATGTTGTGCAAGGCTGATTCCATGGGACAACTTACAGCATTAGGCAAGCAAGTCAAACAGCAGTTGCAGGAAATCATCAATGACTCAGAAGGACGATGGGGTGACTTGTCGGATATCGGCAAGCAGCAGCTGAGAAATATTGCAAGTCGGATGATGAAGAATTATCCGGAAATCTTTGAGGGACAAGCAAACGTACAGGCACGCAGCACCACTGTAAACCGCTGTGTGATGTCAATGGGAACGACCGTTCAACAACTGGCAGCCCTGAATCCCAAGTTGAACATCGACATGAATGCCTCGAAACGTGACTTCTGGTATCTGAATCATCAAGACCTTCAGCTTCGCGATAGTATGAAGTCGAAACATGCAACGCGCGTCTATGATGCCTACTCAAAGCCACGAGAGGAGAATCCACGTCTGATGAAATTGCTGTTTACACATCCTGAGTCGCTGGACAAGAGCATCAGCAGCAAGTGGCTCAACTATTATCTGTTGAAGACGGCACTCATACAGCCGAATACCCATACGGAATACAACATGCTGCTGATGGACCTCTTTACCACTGAGGACTTTTATCAGCTCTGGCAGATAGAGAATGCCTGGTGGTACATTCAGCATGGAGGCTCGTTGCTGAATGGAGGCTGCCAACCTTATAGCCAACGCTATCTGTTGCGTAAGATGATTACAGAGGCAGACAGTTGTATCCGTCTGAAAAAGCCCGGTGCTCAACTGCGTTTTGGTCATGAGACTGTGGTGTTGCCATTGGCTTGTCTGTTAGGCATCAATGGTTTCGACCTCCAGACGGCCAATCTGGACGAGTTGGAGTCGAGCGGCTGGTGGGCAGGCTTGGTGTTCCCTATGGCTTCTAACATTCAGTTTGTGTTTTATCGTCAGGACTCCTTCGATAACGATGTCGTCTTCAAGGTGTTGCTCAACGAACAAGAGGCTACACTGCCTATTGAGACAGATATAGCCCCTTATTATCACTGGCGCGACTTCCGCAGGTATTATTTGAGGAAGCTTGCCGACTATGATAAGGTAAGAAATAGCCCGTAGCTATTTCATAGCGAATGCCAACGCATACGAACGAATCTGCTTGATCATAGCCAGCAGACCATTAGAACGCGTAGGCGACAGGTGTTCCTTCAACCCGATCTCGTCGATAAAGTAGAGGTCGGCATCCAGGATTTCTTTGGGTGTATGGTCACTCAGCACGCGAATCAGCAGCGACACGATACCTTTGACTATCAAGGCATCACTCTCTGCAGAGAAATGAATCACGCCGTTTTCATAGTCGGCTTGTAGCCATACGCGACTCTGGCAACCGTCAATCAGGTTGCTTTCCGTCTTATACTGTTCGTCAAGGGGAGCTTGTTCGTTACCAAGGTCTATCAGCAACTGGTACTTGTCCATCCAGTCGTCTAACCCGGAAAACTCCTCGATAATCTCGTCTTGTATCTCGTTAATCGTCATTTCTAATTATCTTAAATAGTTTATCTGATGGTCTTACTTTCTCTGGAACACGGATGCTGACACGTGTGCCCTGCTGTGCTGTATGAATGCTGCTGGTGTCGTCATGAATCTCATCGACAGTGACATAAAGTGCACCCGTCGTTGGTCCTGTAATAAGCATCTTGTCGCCTACGCTGAAGGTGTCGGCCTCAACCGTAAACTCTGCTACGCCCAGTTTCGAGAAGTATTTGACGCCTTTGCCGATATATTGTTTGCGCTCCGTAGCATTCGAACCGTAGTTAGAGTTCCATTCGCCCAACAGCTGTCCCTGATAGTAGCCATCCCAGAAGCCACGATTGAAGACGGTGGCCAGGCGTTCGTCCCAGGCATCCTTCTTTTCTTCCGTAAAGGTATTGTCAAGCACGCTTTGTATGGCTTCCTTATAGCATTGTACGACAGTCAGTACATATTCAGGTCCACGGGCTCTACCTTCTATTTTAAATACGCGTACGCCCGCGTTCATCATTTTATTAATAAAGCGAATGGTCTTCAGGTCCTTGGGCGACATAATGTATTTATTGTCTATCTCTAACTCAGTACCAGTCTCGCGATCGGTTACGATATAGCCCCTGCGACAAATCTGCATGCAGGCACCACGATTGGCCGAGCGCCCTGTATTGTCAAGACTCATATAGCACTTGCCACTCACCGCCATACATAGAGCTCCGTGGCAGAACATCTCGATACGTACCAATTCGCCACTTGGGCCACAAATATGCTGCTCCTCAATCTGGCGATAGATGTCGGCTACCTGTTCCATCTTCAGTTCGCGGGCCAATACCACCACGTCGGCAAACTGTGCATAAAACTTTAGAGCTTCGACATTCGAAATGTTGAGTTGCGTGGAGAGATGTACCTCCATGCCCTTCTGGCGACAATAGGTCATCACGGCGATGTCGCAGGCAATCACTGCGGATATTCCTGCCTCGACAGCAGCATCTACGATTTGGTGCATCGTCTCGATGTCCTCACCATAGATGATGGTGTTGACAGTCAGATAACTTTTTACGCCTGCCTCATTACACGTTGCAGCTATCTCACGCAGGTCGTCGATGGTGAAGTGGTTGGCAGAATGCGAACGCATATTTAACTGCTCCACGCCGAAATAAACCGAGTCGGCCCCAGCCTTCAGTGCTGCAGCCAGCGCATCGCGACTGCCCACGGGCGCCATTATCTCAAAATCTTTTATCGTTTCTTTCATTGGGCTGCAAAGTTACACATTTATTTTAATATGTGATGTTAAAAGACAATAAAAAATAAGTTTCCTGCGTTATTTAATACGATGCAGAAGCGTAATTATGCGTTATTTTTGCTGTTGTGGCTCTTTCTGACAGTAGTCAGGGCACAGCAGGAACCATCGTTCAGTCACTACTGGGCGATGGAGCCTTCGTTTAATCCTGCTACTGCAGGCAAGGAGATGAAAATCAACGTTATAGGTGCTTATGCCATGACGCTGACAGGCTTTGAGCATAACCCTCGTACAATGTATATCTCGGGTGATATGCCTTTTGTAATGTTTAATAAGGTGCATGGCGTGGGTCTGCAAATCATGAATGACCAGATAGGCCTGTTCCAGCATCAGCGACTGGTTGCACAGTATGCATACAGGCAGCCCCTGTTGGGTGGTACGCTGAGTGTTGGTGTGCAAGCGGGTTTGTTGAGCGAGAAGTTTAAGGGCTCGGAACTGGATTTGGAGGATTCTTCTGACCCTGCTTTCTCGAAGACAGACGATAATGGAACGGCTCTTGACCTGTCGGCAGGTGTTTATTATCAACATGGTCCGTGGTATGCTGGCTTATCGATACTACATGCTACTGCTCCCACTGTGGAATTGGGTGAAAAGTCCATTTATAACATCAGTAGTTCGTATTATTTGACTGGAGGATACAATATTAAGCTACATAATCCGTTATTAACAATACACCCCTCTATGTTGATTCGCTACGACGGAGTAGGCTATCGAGGCGATGTGACTTGTCGTTTGAAGTACACACATGACAACAGGGTGATGTATGCTGGTGTGGGGTATAGTCCCACGAACTCAGTGACAGCTTTCATTGGTGGCTTGTTCCACGGTGTGATGCTGGGTTACAGCTACGAGGTCTATACCTCAGCCATCAGTATCGGCAATGGCAGTCACGAGCTGTTCATTGGCTATCAGACGGAGATGGACCTTTCTAAGAAGGGACGTAACAGACATCAAAGCGTGCGTTTCTTGTAAAGGTAAAAAAGTAAAAAGGTAAAAAAGTAAAAAAATAGAATATGGAAAGAATTGTAAATATGGAAAAGCAGAGAGGCAAGTGGGTGAAAGGTCTTTTACCTTTTTACCTTTTTACCTTTTTACTTTTATTGTCCAGTTGCTTTGGCGGCAAACTGGCATCATCGGCCGGTGGTGAGGTGACTGGTGCCAGTGGACGCGCATTCAGTGAGCCGGCTCCTTACGGCATGACACTCATCAAGCGTGGGCATCTGCGCATGGGTATTGACAAGCAAGACACCCTGTGGGGCAAACAGACGCCAGTAAGAGACATCTCTGTCGAGGGCTTTTGGATGGATGAGCGTGAGGTGACGAACTCGATGTATCGCCAGTTTGTGAACTATGTGCGCGACTCTATTATCCGCGAGCGTCTGGCTGATCCTGCATACGGTGGCGATGAGAGTTATAAGATAGAGGAAGACAAGAATGGCGATCCCATTCCCCCTCATCTGAACTGGAAGAAGCCTATCCCCCGTAAACCCAGCGAGGACGAGCAGCGTGCCATCGAGAGCGTCTATATCACCCATCCTGTGACTGGTGAGAAAATGCTGGATTGGCGCCAGATGAACTATCGCTATGAGATGTACGACTATACGGAGGCTGCTAAGCGCAAGTATCGTGAGGATCCTGAGCTGCGTATCTTGAATACTGACTTACGCCCCAGTGCCAATGAACAAATCTGGATTTCGAAGGACACTGCCTATATTGACGATGAGGGTAAGATTCATCGCGAGACCATCAATCGCCAATATACGGGACCATACGATTTCCTGAATACCTATATTATTAATATATATCCTGACACCACCTGTTGGGTGAACGATTTCCCAAATGCCGACAACGAGTCGTATATGCGCTACTATTTCTCTGCTGCAGCCTATAATGATTATCCTGTAGTGGGTATCACATGGGAACAGGCGAATGCTTTCTGCGCCTGGCGTACAGAGTACCTGCTGAAAGGCTTAGGCGGTGCAGCCCGTTATGTGCAGCGCTATCGCCTGCCTACAGAAGCAGAGTGGGAGTATGCGGCGCGTGGCAAAGACCAGAACGAGTTCCCTTGGGAGAACGAGGACGTGATGAGTGGCAATGGTTGTTTCTATGCAAACTTCAAGCCTGATAATGGTAACTACACCAAAGACGGTAACCTGATTACCAGTCGCACGGGTATCTATAGTGCCAATTCAAACGGACTTTACGATATGGCTGGCAACGTGGCAGAGTGGACATCGACCATCTATACGGAGGCTGGTGTTGAGGCCATGAACGATATTAACCCCCAGTTGAAGTATAATGCCGCTAAGGAAGACCCCTATAGGCTCAAAAAGAAGAGTGTGCGTGGTGGCTCGTGGAAGGACCCTGAGAGTTATATCCGTTCGGCTTGGCGCTCGTATGAGTATCAGAACCAGCCCCGTTCATATGTAGGTTTCCGTTGTGTTCGCTCTCTGGCTAATACCACCAGCGACAAGATTAAAGTGAAGAAAGGGAAGAAATAATGACCAAATATAGTAAACTAAACGTCGTATACCGCTTGCAGAAGTGGATGGACAGCGTGCCAGGACAGACGTTCCTGAACTACGCTTATTCATGGGGTGCCTCGATTGTGATTCTGGGTACACTGTTCAAACTGACCCACTTGCCAGGAGCCAACTTCTTCCTGTTCTTGGGTATGGGTACTGAGGTGTTCGTGTTCTTCATCTCAGCCTTCGACCGTCCGTTCGACAAGACAACGGATGGTATGGACCTCGATCTGCACGTAGCCGAGGAAGATGAACAGGCTGTGGCAGCAGCTGCAACAGCCGGTCCTGCCGTAGTAGGCGGTCCCGTTATCGGTGGCGGCATCATTGGTGGTGCTGGTAGTATGGACGGCGGTTTTGCCGCCGTCGGCGAAACCGCTGACCACCCTGAAGGCACCATTATTGGCGGTGGTGGTGGCACTATCGTTATCGGTGGTGGTACTGTAGGTGGCGTAGCTAATGTCAGCGGCGAAACCGCTGACCACACGGAAGGCCCTGTGGTTATCGGTGGTGGCAGCGCTAGTGGTGGCGCTGGTAGTGTGGACGGCGGTTCTGCCGCCGTCGGAACCATTGTTGTTCCCCAGCAGCCTGCGGTTCAGCCTATGGGTGAGGAACTGAAGGAGGCTACGTCGAACTATATCGATGAACTGAACCGCTTGACTGAGATGCTGACACAGGTTTCTGAACAGAGCAAGCGACTGACACGTGACTCTGAGGAAATGGAGAACTTGAACCGTACTCTGACTGGTATCAGTCGTGTCTACGAGATGCAGTTAAAGAGTGCCTCGTCACAGATTGCAACCATCGATGAAATCAATGAACAGACACGCCACATGGCTGAACAGATACAGGAGCTGAACAAGATTTACGCTCGTATGATTGAAGCCATGCAGATAAGGAGTCAGATGTAAGATGTCTGATGTAAGATGTCTGATGTAAGATGTAAGAAGTAAGAAGAATAATATGGCAATCAAGAAAAGACCCGTTTCTCCTCGCCAGAAGATGATTAACCTGATGTACGTGGTACTGATGGCGATGCTGGCGCTGAACGTCTCTACGGAGGTGCTCAACGGATTCTCTATTGTCGAAGAGAGTCTGAAGCGCACCACGTCGAACGCGACCTTGGAGAATATGGCCATATATGATGACTTTGCCGTCCAGATGAAGAAAAATCCGCAGAAGGTCAAGGAATGGTATGACAAATCACAGCAGGTCAAGCAGATGAGCGCCCATCTCTATAATCTGGCTGACGAGTTGAAACATGCCATTGTGGTGGAGGCTGACGGTAAGGATGGAGATGTAAGGAATATCCGCAATAAGGAAGATTTAGAGGCTGCCAATCAAGTGATGTTGGCTCCCGGGCGTGGTCGTGGCAAGGAACTCTACGATGCCATCAATACTTATAGGGTAAACATGCTGAAGATGGTCACTACGCCTCGTCAGAAGAAATTGCTGATTTCTACGCTGACAACAGAGATTCCCCAAAGTGCCCAGACAATGGGTAAGAACTGGCAGGAGTATATGTTTGAGGCGATGCCTGCTGCAGCTGCTGTTACCCTGCTTTCAAAACTTCAGAGTGACGTGCGCTATGCGGAGGGCGAGGTGTTGCATACCTTGGTATCGAATATCGATGTGAAGGATATCCGTGTCAATGCCCTTAATGCTTTTGTGATTCCCAATTCGCAGACCATCGTACGTGGCGACAAGTTCTCAGCCCATATCGTCATGGCAGCAGTGGATACCACCCAACAGCCCCAGATATTCATTGGTGGCAGGGAGATGAACCTGCCCAATGGCCTCTATGAGACCGTTACCAGTCGTACGGGTGACTTCACGTTGTCGGGTTATATCCAAGTGGAGAATGGTAATGGGGAACTGCTGAAGCGTAACTTCGAACAGAAATATACGGTTGTCGATCCTTCGGCTACTGTCTCTGCCGACCTGATGAACGTGCTCTATGCAGGCTACTCTAACCCGTTGAGCGTCAGTGTGCCAGGCGTTCCAGTCAACAAGGTACAGGCGACGATGACTGGTGGTACGTTGCAGCCTGTAGGTCCTGGCCGATATATTGCTCGTCCTACTGCTGTAGGACAGAATGTGACGATTACTGTGACATCTACCAATACAGGCCGTGCCCAGCAGATGGGACAGTTTACGTTCCGTGTGCGTCGTCTGCCTGATCCTACACCGTTTATTGCGATGAAGGATGAGAGTGGCTCGCCCATCCGCTACAAAGGTGGTGGTTTGTCGAAGGCTCAGTTGATGGCTGTCGATGGTATTGGTGCCGCTATCGATGATGGTATCCTCGATATTGCCTTCAAGGTACAGAGTTTCGAGACGGTATTCTTCGACAATATGGGTAATGCCGTGCCAATGGTCAGCGATGGTGCCAACTTCTCGGCACGCCAGAAGGATACCTTCCGTAAGTTGCAGCGCAACAAGCGTTTCTATATTTCACGCGTCAATGCCATCGGACCTGATGGTATCTCGCGTAAGCTGAATGCTTCGATGGAAGTCATTGTCAAATAGCGGGCAAAGCGGGCTTTGCCCTAAATATAAAATATAAAATAATAAATAAATTAGATTATGAAAGAGCTAAATATAAGAGTGCAGTCCTGTATCGACTTTACCTTGTGGGTGAAGCGCTTTGGATTATTATTTTTTATTTCTTATTTTTTATTTAGCCCCGCAGGGGCGCAGCCTAAGGCTCGCCGCCAACAGCAGCAACAGCAGGCTCAGCAGCGTCAGCAAAAGGGACAGACCCAACAGCAGAATCAAGGCATGAGTATGCGTGCCCGTCTGATGTTCCCAACAGCTGTCGATATGCCGGAGGACGTGGTGTGGCGTCGTGATATCTATCGCGAGATAGACCTCAACCAGAATGCCAATGGTGGACTCTACTATCCTGTGGAGCCTATCGACAAGCAGTTGAACCTCTTCACATACGTGTTTAAGTTGGCACTGAACGGCTATGTACCCGTCTATGAGTATCGTCTGGATGGCAATGAACTGTTTACAGACTCTGCTAAGGTACAGATGAAGACTATTCTCGACAACTTCCATATCTACTATGAGGAGAAAGACGGAAAGATTCGTGTCGATAACAGTGACATCCCGTCTGCAGAGGTAAAACTTTACTATCTGAAGGAGAGTGCTTACTTCGATCAGGCCAACTCTACCTTCCATCGCAAGGTGTTGGCTATCTGTCCGGTCATGCTGCGTGAGGATGACTTCGGTGGCGAGGCTGCCAAGTATCCTTTGTTCTGGGTCAAGTACTCAGATTTGGCACCTTATCTCAGTCGTCAGACGGTGATGACCTCGAATCTGAACAATGCTGCCATGATGTCAATGGAAGATTACTTCACTTTGAATCGCTATGAGGGTAAGATATATAAGACCAACAACATGTTGGGTAAGACGTTGGCACAGTATTGTCCTACAGACTCGGCCCTGCAGCAGGAACAGAAGAGAATCGAGGCTGAACTGAAGGCTTTCGAGGAGAAGATTTTTGGCGATAAGCAGCGCAAAGACTCGCTCGACAGCATCTCACGTCTTACTCCTGCTGATCTCAAGGCAGCCCGTAAGGCGCGTAAGGGTAAAGATGCTACAGTTACGGCAAAGAGTTCTTCGTCATCACGTCGCTCTAAAGCCGCTAAGGCACCTAAATCGTCAGTCTCTTCGTCAGGCACTTCCCGTGTCAGTGTTCGTCGTCAGAGACATTAAGATGTATGATGTATGATGGCTGATGTATGGTGTAAAGTGAAAATAATTGGCATAAATGTTGTTTTTCTCAGATAAAATGCTTACTTTTGCCAGCAGATTAGCAATCATTCACTTAAAATAGAAAGATTATGAAGAAAATTTTAACTCTTATCGTGATGGCTGTGGCCTTTGCAATGCCTTCACAAGCACAGTTTAATTTTGGTGTGCAGGCAGGTTTGAACCTGACTAACATTTCTGACTTCTCTCTTACTGCCGCTGGTGTCGAAAATGCTATTGAGAGCAGGGCAGGTTTCTTTGTAGGTCCGACGGTTAAGTTTACACTCCCTATTGTTGGCTTAGGCATTGACGCTTCTGCACTTTACGACCAGCGCGAGGCTAAGACAAATGGCGAGACCTTGAAGTCGCAGTCTATCCAGATTCCCATCAACGTGCGTTATGGCTTCGGTCTTGGCAGTATGGCAGAGATTTTTGCCTTTGCTGGTCCTCAGTTTGGTTTCAATATTGGCGACAAAGATAAGACTTGGGGCGATGTAAAGAATACTGCTGCTAAGTGGACTTTGAAGAGTTCAAACGTCAGTGCTAATGTTGGTATCGGTGCAACTATCTTGAGCAAACTGCAGTTGAAGGTTAATTACAACATTGCTTTGGGTAAGACTGGTGAAGTTGATATTAAGGAAGGTGCAGATGCTGCTTGGAAGACCATTACTGGTGCTAAGGCTAATGCTTGGCAGGTTTCTGCAGCCTACTTCTTCTAAACAAAGTAATATTAAACATAAAATAGGCAGGAAACATTCTTTCCTGCCTATTTTAATTTATGTATAGCTGATTATTCAATAGGCGTCTTCTTGCGGTTAATCCAGCCATGGATAAAGGAGAAGGCAACGTATGTGAATAAGCCTACGATGATACCATCGGTAATACTGCCGCTGACGGGCATAAGAAGAATCGTCAGGAAGGCTGGCAACGTCTCAACAGGATTCGTCAGACTGATATGGCGTACAGAGCCAAACAGAAAGAAACCGGCTATGACCATGACAGGCGCTGTAGCAGCAGAGGGAATGGCAAGAAATAAAGGCGACAGGAACAGACTGCACAAGAAGCAGAATCCAATAACAAAAGCTGTCAACCCCGTACGACCACCTTCTGCTACACCAACAGCACTCTCCACGTAAGTGGTCACGGTGCTGCATCCTAAGCAGGCACCGGTCACCGTTCCTAAGGCATCGCTGAGCATGATGTTACGCATGTTGGGAATACGGCCGTTCTTACGAATCAGTCCGGAGTTGGCCATGAGACCCACTACCGAACCCAGCGTGTCGAAGACGTCAAAGAACAGCATGGTGAGTACGCACACCCAGAGGTCGGGCGTCAACAGCTCGTCCCATGAGAACTGACAAAAGATGGGTGCTGGTGAGGTGGGTATGCTTACCATGCTATCTGGTAATTGGGTGATGCCCAAAGGAATGCCTGCCAGCGAAACGGCAATGATACTCAATAGCAGACCGCCACGAACGTGCATGACGGTGAGGATGCCGGCTAACAACAGACCGCCAATAAAGAGTATCGAATTAGGACTCGTCAGCGTTTCAATATGATTGAAGATGGTTCCATCGGCCAGAATACCGCTGTTCTTAAAGCCAATCATGGCGATGAAAAAACCAATACCAGCCGCGAAGGCAAACTTGAGTGATGGGGGAATCATGTCAAAAATAATCTGCCTGATATTGCTCAGACAGAGCAGAATGAAGAGGATGCCCTCGATAAGTACGGCAGTCAATGCGAAACGCCATGAATAGCCTAACGACACGCATACCGTCTGGACGAAGAAGATGTTCAGGGCCAAACCAGGTGCCTGCCCTATAGGACGCTTAGCTAGGAAAGCCATCAGCATACTGCTAATAGTGGCAGATAGAGCCGTTGCAGTGAACAGCGCTTCTATCGGATAGCCTCTTTCGGCAAGAGGCTCAAACAAGACTGGGTTCAAAGCCAGGATATACGACATGGTGACGAAGGTGGTCAGACCAGCTAACACCTCTGCTTTCAGGTTGTTGCGTTGGGTAGAGAACCCCACGAGTGAGAGCATTCTTTCTTTCATATCTTCTATGAGTTTAGGCTATGGGAATAATAACGTCGAATTTGGCACCATCCTGATAATTAGCATCGATAGTCACCGTACCGCCCAGATGCTCGGCCAGCAGACGTGCCACGGAAAGGCCCAGTCCTGCGCCTTGCGAGAAGCTGTCAAGTTTGGTGAAACGCTTAAAGACGTAAATATGCTTGTCTGCAGGAATACCAGGACCAGTATCGGTGACGGCCATGTGTAACTGTCCGTCGGCATAATCTGTTGTCAGTGTGATATGTCCCTGGGTGGTAAATTTTGCGGCATTTTCCAAAAGTTTGGCAAGTATGTTTTGAATGATAGTGGGATTGGTCTTGATGATGAGTTCAGGAGCTATCAATGACTGGTTTTCTATCTTTACACCATCGGCAACCAGAGGACGCGTCGTATCAATGGCTTGGTCTGTAATTGATGCGATGAGACAGTCCTCCGTGGGCGATTGTTCTGTACGGCTCTCATAGTCGGAAATCAAAATCAGGTCGTCCAGAATATTGGTCAGCATTCGTGTGCTGTCCATGATGCGCTGACACATGTCGTCACGCATTTCTGACGTGATGCTGGCATCGTCCATGATCAAAATCTGTGAAAAGCCGCTGATGGCATTCAACGGTGTGCGAATCTCGTGTGTCATGCTCCGTATAAAGGATGTCTTGGCTTTCGAAGCAGCCTCGGCACGGTCGCGTTCCAAAGCCAGTTGTTTGTTTTGGCTGACTACCACATTACGTTCACGTTGCAACTGCTGGTTCTTGATTTCTATCCTGCGTGTCCAACGACTGTTAACTGCCAGGAATGCTAAAAGTGCTACAATACCAAGAATCATGGCCACGCCGCCTGTGGTAAATCGCGACCGCGACACCAGCATATCATTTTGCGATTTTAGTTCGTTCACCTGATAGCGTTTGCTCAGACGGTTCAACAGTTCGCGGTTGTTGGCCTGCGTGGTTGAATCGTTCATAGACGTGTATGCATGCACATCGGCCAGTGCTTCACGGTATCTTCCCAGCTTTTCCAGTGCTTCGGCACGGTTTTGCAGTGCATGTACTTTCGAACCGATACTCCCAGTCGTGAGTTTAATCATTTCTTCGGCATAGTTCAGTGCCTCGGTATAGTTGCCCTGGGCCATCGCTAACTCATGTCGGGCATTGGCAATGAAAAAACGGTGGTTATCCGAAATGCCAGTTGCTTGGGCATAATAGACCAATGAGTCGATGGCTGTAGTAGCGTCCGCCAGGTGGTTGGTTTTTATCTGGAATGCCATCTTACGGCTAAAGTATTGGTAGTACCAGTGGGCATAGGCTGCCGAGTCTTCCGGGCAGGTTGGAGAAGACAGGTTGTCCAAGAGACTGCGCCATGTCCTGAGCAGTGAGTCCAGTTTGGTAAAATCCTTGGTGGCTTCCAAACTTTCAGCATAGTAGCTGTATATGCTTACCAACTGCCCTGTTTTTGCATCTTTTGGATATAAGCTGATGGCCTTTCTAAAACCTTTCTGAGCTTCGTCGTGGTTGTCTTGTATCTGGTATGCAATGCCTTGCGTCAGATAGCTTAAAGCCAGTCCGAACGTGTCTTTCCTCTCTATGGCATCTTTCTGCATGGCTTCAGCCTCGCTGGTCGCCTCGGCAAATTCATTGTACCAGGCATGGTCTTCTGCCACATTCTCCCACAACATGTAATAATATTCCCATTCATGGTGCTCGCGCAGAAATTCAAGCACCTTGGGGGCTATGACCAATAGTGAGTCGTGCTGGTCGTTGTTAAACAATTCCTCAGTTTCGACAAAGCACTTGTAGGCAGAGTCGTGCCAATCAATGTTTTTGTTAATCGCTGTTTTTCCGCCCGTACCCTGTTGGCAGGCTACAGTGAAACTAATCATGAAAACTGCGATTAATAATCCTAATAACAAGTTTACCTGTTTCATGTTGGGTGCAAAGGTACGAAATAAAGTGAAAAGTGAAGCGCGAAAAGTGAAAAATCTGCGCTGCCATCTGAAATTTAATGTTTAATGTCAAATGATTAATGATTTTTTTGTATCTTTGCACCATCATGCAGTATGCTGACTTGATATTGCCTGTACCCCTTCATGGGGTTTTTACCTATGCCGTACCTGAAGGGATGACGGTGGGGGTAGGATGTCGTGTGATGGTGTCTTTTGGCAGGAACAAGACATATTTGGGCATCGTAGTGCGACTACATGATAAGAAACCTGAGGGTTATGAAGTAAAGCCCATCCTACAGGTAATGGATGCTACGCCGATCGTGACGGAGCAGCAGTTGAAGTTGTGGCAATGGATTAGTGATTATTATCTGTCGCCCATTGGCGATGTCTTCAAAGCAGCCATGCCCGCAGGCCTGAAGGCTGAGGATGGTTATCATCCCAAGACGGAGACCTACATTCGGTTGACACCCCAATATCAGAGTGCGACGGCCTTGCATATAGCTCTTAATGTGCTGTCAAGAGCCAAAAAACAGTTGGATGCCTTTATCGAGTATCTGACGTTATCTGGATGGGACCAAGTGGAAGATGTGGGATGTGAGAAGCATGATGGAAGATGGGAGGTGTCGGAAATTACGCGCGAAGAGCTGATGAATGTCAGTGGTGCTTCGGCAGAGACCATCAAACAATTGGAGAAACGTCAGATGCTGGAGACTTATGAGGTTGAGGTGGGACGCCTGAATCATGGTGGCGAGTATCATCCTGAACTTATCCAGCCTCTTAGTCCTGTTCAGCAGAAAGCCCATGATGAGATACTCTTCTCTATGTTGAAGAAGAATGTCACCCTGTTGCATGGTGTGACGGGCTCCGGCAAGACGGAGATATACATTCAGCTCATCAAGTTGTCACTGGAACGTAAGGAACAGGTGCTCTACTTGTTGCCTGAGATAGCACTGACGGTACAGATGATGCAACGCCTGCAACGTGTGTTTGGCGACAAGTTAGGTATCTACCACTCAAAATATTCGGATGCTGAACGTGTGGAGATATGGCAGAAACAACTTTCCCAGAATCCTTATGACGTCATTCTGGGTGCCCGTTCGGCCGTGTTCCTGCCCTTCCGGCGATTGGGTTTGGTCATCGTTGATGAGGAACATGAGACCAGCTACAAGCAGCAAGACCCGTCTCCTCGTTATCATGCCCGTAGTGCTGCCATTGTCTTGGCTCAGATGTTTAAGGCTAAGACGATATTGGGTACTGCAACCCCATCGTTGGAGAGTTACCATAATGCCAAAACGGGCAAGTACGGGCTGGTGGAATTGAAAGAGCGCTATCAAGGTATTGAACTGCCTGAGATTCAAGTGGTAGATACAGCTGACCTGCAACGACGAAAGATGATGGCGGGTCCGTTCTCTCCTCTTTTATTAGCGCGCGTGCGCGAAGCGTTGGAGCATGGTGAGCAGGCTATCCTCTTTCAAAACCGTCGTGGTTTTGCGCCTGTCGTTGAATGTCATCAGTGTGGTTGGGTGCCTACATGTCAGCATTGCGATGTATCTCTGACCTACCACCGTCAGATGAACCAGCTGACGTGTCACTATTGTGGTTACACCTATCGTGTGCCAACGGAGTGCCCGTGTTGTGGCAGTACCGATTTGCGTACGCGTGGCTTTGGTACGGAGAAGATAGAAGAGCAGGTTCGAGAGGTGTTCCCTGATGCCCGCATCTCGCGTATGGATCTCGATACCACCCGTACGCGCAATGCCTACGAGCGCATCATCAGCGACTTCTCGGCACGTCGTACCAATATTCTGATTGGTACGCAGATGGTGTCGAAGGGCCTCGACTTCGACCATGTGTCGGTAGTCGGCATACTGAATGCCGATGCCATGCTGAACCAGCCAGACTTCCGAGCTTATGAGCATGCCTATATGATGATGTCGCAGGTCAGTGGCCGTGCTGGCCGTAAGAACAAACGCGGACTGGTGATTCTGCAAACCAAACAGCCCAAATTACCTGTTATTGACTATGTGGTACGAGGCGATTATAGTGCTTTATATAAAGATTTGATAGCTGAACGTCAGGCTTTCCGCTATCCACCATACCATCACCTTATCTATGTTTTCTTGAAACATCGTCAGGAGACGACAGTTCATACAGCTGCCATAGAGTTCGGCTCTCGTCTGCGCCAATGGTTTGGTGGTCGTGTGCTTGGCCCTGATAAGCCCTCTGTTGCCAAGGTAAAGCAGCAGAACATTCGCAAATTGGTGCTCAAATTGGAGTTGGGCATTGATATGAAACGAGTCCGCGAGTATCTGCTCATGGCTCAGAGTCAGATGCTCGCGGACAAGCGCTATGCGTCGCTTCAGATCTATTATGACGTGGATCCGTTATAACGACTTTCGTTATTTCGATATTTCGAAGCTGCTTTAGAAGTCTACCTGACAACCCAAGCCCAGCACACGGTTGGTGCGAGTGAATGAGTCGCTCTTGGTCACATTGCCACTGGCATCGGTAGCCTGCACTTTGTCGTAGGTTCCATAGTTTGTCTGGAAATAGGCAGCACTGAGTGTAACCTTGTCAGTGACCTTATAGCTGATACCGGCACCTACGCTATAGCTGTTGACCACGAATGACATGTCGTTCATGTATTCGTCTGTCAGTCCGTAGCGGGTAATCTGGAAACCACACGAGAGGTTGACTTTGTCGCTGGCATCCCATTCCACACCACCCAGATACTCGTTTGAACCGCCGCTGAGCAAGTCCTGCGTGTCGTTATACCATTGGGCATTCTTGTCGTAGTAGTGGTGATAGCCAGCATTGAGGTGCAGTTCAGGGAAGGGACTCCACTGTGCACCCAGTGACAGCATGGCAGGTGTGTCCTCGTCAACATCAGTGTTGTTCTCGAATTTGTTGATGTTGGCGATACCGGGGAAGTTGGCCATCTGACCTTCAATCTTCAGAGGCTCCTCCAGTGTAGAGTGGTTCTTCATCTTCATCTGCGTATTGAACTCATACTTGGCGGCAAAGTTGAAATTGCCAATCTTATAGTCGATACCAATGATAGGGGCAAAACCAAAACCCGTCTGTGTGCTCTGCAGGTTTACGCCGTTGCCATATCTGTGCAGTTTGTACAGGCTCTGCAGTCCTGCCTCGGCAGCAGCCAACTGTGGGGCTGCCTGAGCTTGCATGGCGGCAAGTTGCTCGGCAGTGTACATACCCGACTGTGCAGCCATCTGGAGTTGGGCCTGTGCAGAACCGATCTGACGATTGATTTCGTTGATGTTGTTCTCAAGGAATTCACCAAAGTCAACAGCACCTGTGGAGGTTACAACAGCGATATGACTGAGGCGTGCACGATATGAAGCGTCACCATAGATGGCACGCAGACCACCATAGACAGCCCAATGCTCGTTAATCTTATAGGCAGCACCGGCTTGGAAACCAAAGTAGTATTGACGACCACGCATAAAAGCATCCATATCGTAGCCCTGGACATCGAAGCCATTCTGTTTTAGCAGTCCGGCAATGCTGCCAACGGCACGCTCAAAAGAACCGAGGCCATTATCGAATTCACAGACACCGCCACCACCTGGCATTGAGAAATTGAATTGGTAGCTCCAGTTTCCTTTATTATAGGCTGCCTGGACGGAAGGTATGAAGGGCGCATCAGCTACGCCCTCAAATTTCTTGGTCATTTTTCCTTCATTCTTTTTACCCATCAGGTACATCTGGTCTGTAGATGTGATGGTACGCGTCTGGTGTGCATATTGCCAGTTGATGGCCAAATGGAATCCCTCAGGCATGAAAGCCACACCAGCAGGATTTGAGTAAACACCGTCAAGGCCGATAGCGGCATCGCGGGCGGGGTTTTTCAGAAACAAAACGCTTTGGTTTGTGTTGGTCAGAATACCACCAGCAAAAGCGTCCATAGTTGTCATCGTGAAAACAATCAGCGAAAATACAATCTTTTTCATTACTTTTAAACTTTGTTTGCTAAAATCGGCCGCAAAGGTACGGATATTGCACAAAACAACAAGAAAAGTGCAATAACAATTAATACTTATTAACCAAAAAGTGCACACTTTCTGCACAAATGTGCCAAAGTGTGCAGGATTTTGTGCTCGCAAACACCACGTTTTTACTCAGTCTCTCCTTTTTTCTCAGTGTTTGCCTCTTTCTTCTCAGTTGGATAGCTGATACGGGTATGATAGACCGTCTTCAACTTCTCAATGAGCACCGTCTTGGCATACTGGATATCGCGGAACGTCACGGGACATTCGCGGAAGTAACCGTCAGCTACCTGCGAATCAATAATACGTTCAACCAACTGACGTATCGACTGCTCTGTATAGTCGGGCAGTGAACGTGAGGCTGCCTCGACGCCGTCAGCCATCATCAGACAGGCCTGCTCACGCGTAAAAGGATTGGGTCCTGGATAGGTAAACAGCAGGTCGTCAACGGGTTCGTCAGGATGTTCGTTGTTGTAACGTATATAGAAGAATTTGGCTTTGCCTAGTCCATGGTGGGTCGAGATAAACTCGCGAATGACCTGGGGCAAATCGTATTTGTCAGCCATCTTCAGTCCTTCTGTCACGTGGCTGATAATAATCTGGGCACTCTCAATATCGGTTAGCATCTCATGCGGATCAATACCCGATTGGTTCTCCGTAAAGTAGATGGGGTTTGACAGCTTGCCAATATCATGGTACAGGGCTCCCGTACGTACCAACTGGGCCTTGGCACCAATCTTGTTGGCTATCTCGCCAGCCAGGTTGGCTACCTGAATAGAGTGGTTGAAGGTACCGGGTGCTATCTCACTCATCTTACGGAGTACTTCGTTGTTAGTGTTCGACAGTTCGATGAGTGTGATATCACTGGTAAATCCGAAGGCCTTTTCCAGCAGGTAGAGTAGGGGATATCCAAAGAGCATGGCGATACCGTTGACAGCAAGATAATTATAGGCGGAATAGTCAATCTGCGACAAGGCGTCGGCACGCATACAGTCACAAGCCAGATTTACCCCCATTGCTACGACAGTGACAATCAGGGCAGTCTTGAACAACTGCGAACGCCGGCTCAGTTCACGCAGCGAACTAATGGCTACCAAGCCTGCTATTGTCTCTACAGCAATAAACTCAAAGGGGTGTTGCAGCATCACTGCACATATCAGCACCATTGTAAAGTGGGTCATGAATGCTGTACGCGAGTCCATAAACACACGGATGAAAATGGGTACCATCGCATAGGGCAGGATATAGACATGGATGAACGTGTTACGCATGAACAACGCCGTGGCTACGACAAACAAGATGATGAGCGCGTAGAGCATCATAATGCTGCGAGGCTTGTCGAAATAGTCGATACGGTAAAGGCTCAGATAGATGGTAAAACATATCATGATGATAGTCACATACAGTATCTGACCAGTGAGCGATATTTGGTTTTGCGTGATGTCTTCATTACGCCGTTCGTTTTCCTGCTTGAATGATTCTATGATACGATAGGTCTTCTCGGTTACGATCTCTCCACGATCCACAATCTTTTGTCCTTTCTGTACCAAGCCACTGGCCAAGGCAATACCCGACAGCAGTTCGTCGCGACTTGCTTCTGAGCGTTCGCGATCGTAGGTAAGGTTGGGTACAATATAGTCGTTCAGGTTGCAACGCTTCAGGATGTTACGCTGAGGTGCCAGTTTTGGGTCCGTAAACAACTGTTCGTAGGCTGTTTTGGGTGAGTATAGCTCTTGGATACTGACACTGGTTGCCTCTTTGCCGTTGACGACACGGATGGTCTTCGACGTGTCGTTGCACATCTCGTTAAATTCCTTTTGTTCCATGATGCCTTGGTCATAAAGGCTGTGGAGGCGATTGGAAATGAAGAACAGGTAGTCGGCAGGCAGTCCGGGAATCCCCTGTGCATAATCGTTCATGAACTTATGCACCATCTGCGTTTCTATCTCCTTGTTAGATTTGTAATAAGGCTCAAATTCACGTAACACACTGTCGCGCTCGGCCTTGATAGCGGCCTCCGACTTATACACCGGGAAGTCGTAAGGAGCCGTGAATTCGGCATACTTCCAAGGCTTACCCGTTTCTACATGGAAATAGGTACGACTGTCGCGTGGCATCGACCATACCACGATAGCTACAGAGGCAATTACCAGAGCTATTCTTATCAGCATCCGACGCCAATAAGGGTCCTTGATGATATTAAAAGTACTCATGTTCTTATGATATTTTAGTGCAAAGATACAAATAATTCATAATTCATAATGCATAATTCATAATTATTTAGTAATTTTGCAGTCAAAATTAACTATTGTCATGACAGAAAGAAGAGTTAGGGTGCGTTTTGCACCCAGTCCCACAGGGGCATTGCACATCGGAGGTGTGCGTACAGCATTGTATAATTATCTGTTCGCCCGTCAGCATGGCGGTGATTTGGTATTCCGTATTGAGGATACCGATTCCACCCGTTTTGTACCAGGTGCCGAAGAGTATATCATAGAGAGTTTCAAGTGGTTGGGCATCCAGTTTGACGAGGGTGTCTCGTTTGGTGGCGACAAGGGCCCTTACCGCCAGAGTGAGCGTCGCGACATCTATAAGAAATATGTTCAGCAGTTGCTCGACAATGGCAAGGCCTATATCGCTTTCGATACCCCGCAGGAGTTGGAGCAGAAGCGTGCTGAGATTCAGAATTTCCAGTACGACTGCCATACCCGCCAGCAGATGCGTAACTCGCTGACGCTTCCAAAGGAAGAGGTCGATGCGCTGATTGCTTCTGGTCATCAATATGTTGTCCGTTTCAAGGTTGAAGCTGGTCAGGAGATTCTTGTCAACGATTTGATCCGTGGCGAGGTACGTGTGAAGAGTGATATTTGTGACGATAAGGTGCTCTATAAGAGTGCAGACCAGCTGCCTACTTATCATTTGGCCAATATCGTCGACGACCATCTGATGGAAATCTCGCATGTCATTCGTGGTGAGGAGTGGCTGCCCAGTGCACCCCTGCATGTCATGCTCTATGAGGCTTTTGGCTGGCAGGATACGATGCCCCAGTTTGCCCATCTGCCTTTGTTGCTGAAGCCTGATGGCAAGGGTAAGCTGTCGAAACGAGATGGCGATCGTCTGGGCTTCCCGGTCTTCCCATTGCAGTGGAAAGACCCCAAGACTGGCGAAATCTCTCGTGGCTATCGTGAGGACGGCTATTTCCCCGAGGCCGTCATCAACTTCCTGGCGCTGTTGGGTTGGAATCCAGGCACGGAGCAGGAAATCTTTTCGCTTGACGAGCTGGTTCCCTTGTTCGATATTTCCAAGTGTTCGAAGGCTGGTGCCAAGTTTGCCTACGACAAGTGCATCTGGTTTAACCATGAGTATATCCTGATGAAGTCGGCTGAGGAGATTGCCCAGCTGTTCTTCCCTATCGTGAAAGAACACTGTCCGGAAGAAACGCTGGAACGTGTAACGGCAGTAACGGCAATGATGAAGGACCGTGTATCGTTTGTTCACGAGTTGTGGCCTTTGTGTTCGTTCTTCTTTGTTGCTCCTACTGAGTACGACGAGAAGACGGCCAAGAAACGCTGGAAGGAAGACTCTGCGCAACAGCTGACAGAACTGATACAGGTATTGGAAGGTATTGATGACTTCTCTTTGGAGAATCAGGAAAAGATAGTCCATGCTTGGATTGAGCAGAAGGAATATAAACTAGGCAACATCATGAATGCCTGGCGACTGACCCTTGTTGGCGAGGGCAAGGGTCCTGGCATGTTTGACATCTCTGCTTTCCTTGGTAAGCAGGAAACTATCGCTCGTATGAAACGAGCCATAGGAGTATTAGGCTGATGTATAACATTATTATTTATATATACCAGTTAGGCGTCGTTATCGCAAGCCTTTTCAATGAGAAGGTGCGCAAGATGTGGCATGGCGAGCGTGAGGCTATCCGTATCCTGAAGGAGAAGGTGGACCCCAACGCCCGTTATGTATGGTTTCATGCCGCCTCACTGGGTGAGTTTGAGCAGGGACGCCCGCTGATGGAACAATTGCGTCGTGACCATCCTGAATATAAGATTCTGCTCACCTTCTTCTCGCCCTCTGGCTATGAGGTGCGCAAGAATTACGAGGGTGCCGACATCATCTGCTATCTGCCACTGGACACCATTACCAATGCACGTCGCTTCCTGCGTACCATACGTCCTGTGATGGCATTCTTCATCAAGTACGAGTTCTGGTATAACTATCTGCACATCCTGAGCCATCGTGGCGTGCCAGTCTATAGTGTCAGCAGCATCTTCCGTCCTGGCCAGGTGTTCTTCCGTTGGTATGGCCGCCAGTATGCCCATGTGCTGAGGTGTTTTACGCGGTTCTATGTGCAGAACGAGGTCAGTCGCGAGTTGTTGGCTACAATAGGCATTACGGATGTCATCGTCGTGGGCGATACCCGCTTCGACCGTGTGCTGCAGATTAAGGCTGCTGCCAAACAGCTGCCTGTTGTCGAGAGCCTCACCTCCAGCGAGGGGAGTAAAGTGTTTGTTGCCGGCAGCAGCTGGCAGCCCGACGAAGAAATATTTATTCCTTTCTTCAACGAACATAAGGACTGGAAACTCATCATAGCACCCCACGTTATTGGTGAAGACCACCTGCAGCAGATTGAGAAACAACTTGATGCAATAGGCTTTAGTCATGCCCGTTATACCAAACTTGCAGCCCAGGGAGACACGAATCCCCTCGCTCTTCGGAGAGGGGATGGGGGTGAGGCTTTAATCATCGACTGTTTTGGCTTGCTCAGCAGCATCTATGGCTATGCTGATGTCACCTACGTTGGCGGAGGCTTTGGCGTGGGCATCCATAACACGCTGGAGGCTGCTGTCTGGGACGTTCCCGTTATCTTTGGCCCCAACAACGAGCGATTCCAGGAAGCCCAGGGTCTGAAGGCCTGCGGTGGCGGTCTTGAGATAACCAATGCTGACGACTTCCAGCGCATCATGCAGCGCTTCATTGACGTCCCCAAAGCTATTACGGAAGCTGGTCGCCAGTCAGGCAAGTTTGTTGAGCAGATGACGGGTGCCACTGCCAAAATTCTGTCTGACGTTAAGTTGTAATCATGAGTATAATGGTAAGAAAAGCAGGTAAGAAAGATATTCAGGCTATCATAGAGTTGCTGCATCAAGTAGATATGGTGCATCATGTGATACGCCCTGATTTGTTCAAACCCAACACAACAAAGTATAATGAACAGGAACTTGAAGCCCTCCTTGATGATGAGAGCAAACCCATCTTCGTTTTCGATGACGGACAAGTGTTGGGACATGCTTTCTGTATGATTACAGAAGTTAAGGATGACAAGTTACTCCAGAACATCAAGACACTGTATATTGATGACATCTGTGTTGATGAAAAGGCTCGTGGCCAGCACGTCGGAACAGCATTATATGAGTTCGTCCGTGACTATGCAAAGTCTAAAGGCTGTAATAATATTACCCTGAATGTATGGGAAGGCAACGACCCTGCATTGAGTTTCTATAGGAATATGGGGATGAAAGTGCAAAAGACGACAATGGAGATTATTCTTTAATATGATACGAGAAAGATTGAAAATTTGGTTGCTCATAGCCGTCCTGACCATTTGCGGAACGGCTAGCTTTGCTTCATGCTCTTCAAATGAGGATAACGCTACAGAGCAGAGAAATATCTCTGGTATTTCTGATAAGGTTTGGGCTTTCAGCCAGACCCACCCTGACGGATTCACTATTGACATCCGCACGATGACTGAGCCGACGGAGGGAATCGCCGTCGGTTATGCAGCAACCCGAAACAGCCACTCGCGTGACCAGCTTGACAAGGTTGTGAGCCATGCCTTGCAGCATGAAGGATATGTAGGCGGTTGGTACAATAGTGAAGATGGCCTTTACTATTTCGACAGTACAAAGCTATTCCCGGAGAATGACCTGAAAGGTGCGCTCCAGTTCGGAAAGGAAAACGGCCAATACTCCGTTTTCATCCTGTCAACCTACACAGACATTCCCATTGATGAAAAGGTTGCGGAGATTCTGGATCGAGGCACGATCCTCTTTGGTACTACTGGTGACTACAGACCATTATCATTCTGCGAACCCGATGGAACTTATTGGGGCTTCGGTATTGAGGTGGCCAACGAGATTGCGAAAAGGTTGGGTGTAAATATAGAGTTCA
>JAEEGK010004329.1_pt1 | contig 34973 bp, 28 predicted proteins | sample 8958771 | NCBI WGS metagenome assembly JAEEGK01 (sample SAMN16246547, study PRJNA631951) | gut metagenome | biome: gut microbiome; feature: rumen; material: SC-attached | host: Bos | place: Iran: Karaj | collected 2018-10 | reverse complement strand
ATGCGGCGCTCGTCCAGGGGAGGAGAAACGGTGTAGTCCATCATCAGGAAGCCCACTTCGCTCCAGGGAACGTCGGGATAGGTCTCGTTCTTCCACTGGACCAGACGGCGGGTGACCTGACGGCCGGCTTCCACGTTGTCGAAGCCAACGTAGTTGTTGATCATGTTGCCGCCCAGGGGGATTCCGTCGCCGGCTTCGCCGTCACGGGGAGGAGACATCTGGCTCATCCAGAACACGTCGGGATACTGGGAGAGCTTGGCCAGCACGGAGGGGAACAGAGTGCCGTCGGGGTCCAGGATGAAGCCGCGGACGCCCTGATCGATGGCGGTCTGCAGGTTGGTCAGGAACATGTCGGAGTCGCCGTTGGCGCTGATGAAGCCGGCCCACTCCATGTTGAAGAGGGGCGCCCAATGCTCATAAGCGTCGGCGGACTGCTGATACAGAGGGCCGCTCTGCTGAACGAGATAAGCGACCTTGAACTTGGGGTTCTTGGTGTAGTCATACTCGGCGTCATAATGGGCGATGGTGTCCAGGTTGATGCTGCCGTCGGGGTTGCAGTTGGGGTAGGCCTTGCCGGTCGCGGCAGGCTGCGTATCACTGCCGCCGGGCTGCGCCGGGGCCGCGGTGGGCTGGCTGGTGGGGGTGGTGGAAGTGCCTTCGCCGCCGCAGGCAGCGAGGGTAAATACCATCATCAGAGCCAGGACCAATGCCAGGATCTTCTTCATGGAATGTCCTCCTTTTCCTTGTTCCTCTCGCATTGCGAAAAGGATCTGTAATAATTTGCTTGTAATTTCTTAAAAATTACCGTCTCATTCTATCATGCTTCCCCCATAAGTCAAGGAAATTCCTCTTGCGATAAGAATAGCTTATAACGCCATAAGTGGAAATGCCGCTCCTTTTTCCCCGCCGCCGGGGGAAAAGCAGGGCGCGGCACCCTTGACATCAGGGACGGTGCATTATATAATCTGAGAATATAAACGGAAAGAGATAATGAAGCGGGGAGAGGGGGAACCGGCATGGAGAAGGAAAAACGGGGGACGGGGGCGCTTTGGGTCCTGGCCGCCGTGCTGGTGGTCCTGATCTTCGTTTCCTTCCTTCTGGGCCGTTACCCGGTGCCGCCTGCGGCGGTGGGCGGTATCCTTCTGAATAAGCTGCTTCATGCTCTGGGCAGCCTCCTGCGTCCCCTGATCCCCGCCGCCGGAAACTGGGGCGTCACGCCGTTTTGGGACGGCAGCATGGAGGCGGTGGCTTGGAACATCCGCCTGCCCCGCATTCTTCTGAGCTGTATGGTGGGCTGCTGTCTCAGCGTCTCCGGCGCTTCCTATCAGGGGGTCTTCCAGAACCCCATGGCTTCGCCGGACATCCTGGGGGCTACCAACGGGGCGGCCTTCGGCGCGGCCCTGGCGATCCTTCTGGGGGCCGCCAGCCAGATGATCACTTTCTCCGCCTTCTGCTTCTCCATCGTCACCGTCGCGGCGGCATTCGCCATCAGCCGCGTGGCGGGGGGCAAGCGGGTGCTGACGCTGGTGCTGGCGGGCATCATGGTGGGTTCCCTTTTCTCCGCCGGTACTTCCTTTATTAAATTGGTCGCGGACCCCTCCAACCAGCTGCCGGAGATCACCTATTGGCTCATGGGCTCTCTCTCCGGGGCCAAATGGAAGCAGGTAGGGCTGGCGGTCGTCCCCATGGCCGTGGGTCTTGCGCCGCTGTTGGCGCTGCGCTGGCGTGTGAACGTGCTGACCCTGGGGGATGATGAAGCGCGGACCATGGGCGTCAGCGCCGGGCGGGTGCGGCTCATCGTCATCCTCTGCGCCACCTTGATCACGGCGGCCAGCGTGGCCGTGAGCGGCATGATCGGCTGGGTGGGCCTGGTGATCCCTCACCTGAGCCGCAAGCTGGTGGGCAACGACTACCGGCATCTGACGCCGGCCTCCATGCTCTTCGGCGCGGCGTTCATGCTGGCGGTGGACAATGTGAGCCGCAATCTGCTGGCGACGGAGATCCCCATCGGCATCCTCACCGCCTTTGTCGGCGCGCCTTTCTTCGTCTGGCTGATCACCCGAAAGGGGGATGCCTTTTGAGTATCGAAGTGCGTGACCTCCATTTCGGCTACGGCAGCGGGGAAGTGCTCCGCGGCGTCAGCTTCACCGCCGCCTCCGGCGAGCTCACCAGCGTACTGGGGCCGAACGGGGTGGGAAAAAGCACCCTGTTCCGCTGCCTGTTGGGCCTGATGAAGGGCTACAGCGGCTCCATCACCGTGGACGGGGAGGATACCCGCCGCCTCAGCGCCAGAAGCCTGTCAAAAAAGGTGGCCTACATCCCCCAATCCCACTATCCATCCTTTAATTACAGCGTATTCAATATGGTGCTCATGGGCGCAACCTCCCAGGTGTCTCTCCTGTCCTCCCCGGGTCCCCGGCAGCGGGCCGCCGCAGCGGAAGCCCTGGAGCGGGTGGGGGTCGCCCACCTCCGCGACAAGGGCTATACCAACATCTCCGGGGGAGAACGGCAGCTGGTGCTCATCGCCCGCGCCCTGGTGCAGGACGCGCACGTGCTGGTGCTGGACGAACCCACCGCCAACCTGGATTACGGCAATCAGATCCGGGTCATGGAGCAGGTGCGGCAGCTCACTTCCCAGGGCTATACCGTCATCCAGTCCACCCACAACCCGGAACAGGCGTTCCTGTTCAGCCACAGCGTGGTCGCCATGCAGGAAGGCCGTGTGATCGCGGAGGGTCCGCCCTCCAGGGTGGTGACGGAGACGCTGATGGAAAAGCTCTACGGCGCGGATATCCGGGTGTGCAGTCTCTATGACGACCGGGTGCGCGTCTGCATCCCCAGGAGCGTTACGGAATAGTCGGCGCGAGCCGTGTTTCGGTCAGGATTTCTGCTTTTCTTATACACTTAAGGCAACACCGCACAATTCTGGTGCGCAGATTGCGCAGTCAGAATTTTCGTCAGATTGTCTGAAAATCGCGGGTAATACTTCCTGTATCGGCCAAGATTTTCGGGCAATATGACGGAACATGATGCAAGCAAGATGTGTGCCGAGAACTAACGCGGTGTTGCCTTAATTATCTCAAATAGTAATAATATGAAAAGAGGAGAATACCATGAAGCTCAGAAGAATCGTCAGCCTGTTTTTGGCCCTGTGCCTGCTTGCCGCTCTGGCCGCCTGCGGAAAGCCGTCGGCGCAGCCTGCAAACAGCCCTTCGCCCGCACCCGCGGAAACGCCCGCGCCTTCGGAAGCGCCTGCCGCACCGCAGCCCACGGAAACCCCGGAGGTTACGGAAGCCCCCGCAGTGCCCGGCGAAGCTCTCACGGTGGAATACACCGACGACACGGGGCGGACCCTGACCATCCCGGCGGAGATCAGCCGCGTCGCCGTTACCGGGCCCATGAGCCAGATCGTGCTCTTTGCCCTCGCGCCGGAGAAGATGATCGCCGTCGCCAACGCCTGGGACGCAGGGGCGGAAGCCTATTTTGCGCCGGAGTATTTCCGGCTTCCCGTTCTGGGCCAGCTCTACGGCGGCAAGGGGGAGCTGAATCTGGAAGAACTGCTGGCCGCCGCGCCGGAGATCGTGCTGGATATAGGGGAACCGAAAAAGAGCATCGGTGAGGACCTGGCCGCCCTGACGGAGCAGACGGGCATTCCCTTCCTCCATATCGACGCCGCCACCGCCACCATGCCGGAGGCCTACCGGAAGCTGGGCGCGCTCCTGGGCCTGGAAGACCGGGCGGAGAACCTGGCAGACTACTGTGCCGAGATCATGTCCCTGGCGGAGGATACCATGGCTGCCGTCGGTGAAAACCGGGTGCGGATGCTCTATCTCCTGGGGGACGAGGGCCTGAACGTCATCGCCAAAGGCTCCTATCATTCGGAGATCATCGACCTTGTGTCGGACAACGCCGCGGTGCTGGAGGATCCCAGCAGCAAGGGCACCGGCAACGAAACGGATATGGAGCAGCTGCTGCTCTGGGACCCGGAATTCATCGTCTTTTCCTATGACAGCGTGGGGGACACGGTGGGGGAGGACCCGGTGTGGCAGCAGCTGAGCGCCGTGAAAAACGGGAACTACGCCAAAGCGCCTTACGGACCTTACAACTGGATGGGCTTCCCGGCCTCCGTCCAGCGTTATCTTGGCATTCTCTGGCTGCTGAAGACCCTGTATCCGGCGTATGTATCCTATGACCTCTTTACCGAAGTCAATCGCTTCTACGAGCTGTTCTTCCACTGCACCCTGACGCCGGAGCAGTATCAGGCGATTCTGGGATGAACCGTTGCAAAACACCGCCGCTCGTGGTATAAGATAGGATATGTGATATTTCATTACTCCAACAGAAAGGAAAGACATCATGAAAAGAATCGCCAGTATCCTTCTGATCGTCCTTCTGGCGGCTGCGCTGCTGCCCGCCGGGGCTCTGGCGGCGGATGCGAAGGTTGTCCTGTCCAACCAGAAGCTGCGGGTGGACGGGAAGCTCATCGAATGCGAAAAATACAACATCGACGGTTATAACTACTTCAAGCTGCGGGACCTGGCCGCCCTGCTGAACGGAACCGGCAGCCAGTTCAACGTGGATTATGACACGGAAGCCAGACAGATGGTGGTCACCACCGGCATGCCCTACATTACCCCCAACGGCAGCGAACTGATCGTCGGCGAGGACAAAAGCGCCACGGCCACCGTCAGCAGCCAGAGCTTCCTGGTCGACGGAGTGCTGTGCGAGGGCCTTTCCGTCTACAACATCGGCGGCGGCAACTTCTTCCAGCTCAAGGAGCTGGAAGAAGTCCTGGGCTTCAAGGTGGATTATGACACCGCCTCCCGCACCGTGATCGTCATCAGCTACGCCTGGAGCTGGCCCACGCCCTGGCTGACCCAGGAGACGATCTACAACGAGAACGGCGCGGCGACCTCCCATACAGTCTATGTCTATGACGAGATGGGCCGTGAGCTCAGTTACCTCAACGAGGGAGAATACGGCTCGGAGAGTCATGCGTACACCTATGATGAGCTTGGCCGGCCTGTGAAGCTGGTCCGCGACAACGTCTACAGCTTCGGGGACGACGGCTGGGAGGAACACAGCACGACGGAATACACCTACGACATCTGGGGGAACCTCGCAAAGGAAATCTACCACGCCGTGGGCGACGTCGTGTCAGAGACAACGTACACCTATGACGATCACGGCAATCTCGTGATCAAGGAGACGGTAAACAACGCCGGCAGCAGCGCCGATTATTACACCTATGACGAGAATGACCGGGAAATCAAGAAAGTCTATGCCGAGAACGACGAGGTCAAGAGCGTCGAAGAATTCACCCTGGACGCGGACGGAAACACCATCCGAAGCGTGACTACCGACGACGATGGCGAGATCGTTGCCTCTTACGAATGCGTATATGAAAACGGCAGGATAAAGGAGGAGACCAGCTCCTTCGGAGGCAGCGTCTACTACAATGCCTTTACCTACGACGAAGCGGGCAACGTGATCCATATCGAAGCCCGGGACCCCTACGGCAGCACTGCCACCGACCAGGTGTTCGACGAGAATGGCCTTCTGGTTCAGAGCGAGGAGACCGGCGTCTACGGCAACAGCCTCCAGGTATGGACCTATGACGAGCGCGGTCTGCTGGTAAAGATGGAAAAGACCAGCGGCGAAGACTACTATTACGTGGAGGAATACACCTACGACGAGGACGGCAACATCCTCACCGACGTCTACGAAAGCGGCGGCTTCAAGCACTCGAAGACCTATACCTATGATCGGGAGACCCGGAAAATGAGCTGCCTGGTCATTATGGAGTATAACGGCGAGGGCTGATCGTACATAATGTCTGAGGCAGCCGAAAGGCTGCCTCGGACTTTTATTGAAAGGAAAGACGAGCATGAAACGAGCACTGAGCATCCTTCTGGTCCTTTTTTTGGCGCTGTCCGTTCTTCCGGCCGGGGCGTTCGCGGCTGAGGCAAAGGTGGTCATGTCGCCCCAGAACCTGCGGGCGGACGGGAAGCGCATTGCGTGTGAGAAGTACAACATCGACGGCTCCAACTATTTCAAGCTGCGGGATATCGCCATGGTGCTGAGCGGCACCGGCAGCCGGTTTTCCGTGAATTGGGACGGGGAGAACAAATGCATATCCATCGTCACGGGAGAAGAATATGCGCCCGACGGAACGGAGCTGGACCTGAGCTTCGGGGACAAGAGCGCTTCGGCGGCTCCCGGTGCGGACAAGCTGTTCATCAACGGCGTGGAGCGCAGCGACCTGAGCGCTTACAAGCTGGAGGGCAACAACTTCTACAAGCTCCGTGACCTGGGGGACGCCCTGGGCTTCCAGGTGGACTATGACAAGGAGAGCAACACCGCCATCATCATCAGCCGCGCGTACTGCGAACCCTTGCCATGGCGCACGGAGGAGTCCTTCATCACCGGCAACAACGGCAGGAACGAGCGCTCCGTAACCACTTATGACGAATTCGGCAACATCCTCAGCGCGTTCTACGATTACGGCGGCTATACGGAGAGTTACGAATACTCCTACAATGAGCTGGGCTATGAGACGCAGAACACATACCGGTATCACTCGGAATATGACGGAGAAGTCTGGGAGAATTACCATACCACCACCAGCGAATACGACAAGTGGGGCCTGCTGGTCAAAAAGACGACCGTTTCCGGGGGCACGGATATGACCGAAAACGGCGACGCGGAGGAAATCTATACCTATGACGAAGACGGGCAGAAGATCAGATACGAAAGCGTTTCCCCCTACGGCGTGTCCGTCTATGAATATACGTATGCTTACGGACTGCTGGCGACGGAAACCTTCGATTATGAGGAATACCACTCCGTCACAACCTATACATATGACGAACGCGGCAATTTGCTGAACTGCCACAATGACAGCTCCGACTGGGACACGGATACCACCTATACTTATAATGAAGAAGGCCGGGAGCTGAGTTATGTCTATTATGACGGCGCCGATCTTTTCTCCACGTATTACACCTATGACGCCCTCGGACGGCTTCTGCAGGAGGAATACGACAGCCCCGACGAGGAATATGTGATCGAATATACCTATGACGACCAGGGAAATATCCTGTGCGAGACCTGCACCGGCAGCGAATACAACTACCGTACGGATTACACCTATGACCTGTCCGAGGGAAAAAGGATCGCCAATACCGTGGTGGAATACCCTGCGGCAACGGAACTGGCCCTCAGCGAAGGAGAACTGACCCTGGCAGCAGGGGACGCGTATAGCCTCGAAAGGTTTTTCCTGCCTGCTAACGCCCCGGAGGAATACGTCGACTGGTCCAGCAGCGATGAAAGCGTGCTGACCGTGGACGGCGAAGGGAATCTTACTGCGCTTGCTGCAGGGACCGCCGTGGTGACCGCCGAGACCGAAAGCGGACTGGCCGCAGCCTGCACCGTCACCGTCGTCAAGGACAAATACAAGCTGACCGTGGACTCCACCAGCCTCCGCATGAAGAAAGGGGAAACCCTGAAGCTGCGCTGCTGCGTGGAAATCGCCGGACCGTCGTTTGACTACGTGTATATAAACAATCAGCCTTCGGCGGACGACGTGCTTGATCTGGAGTGGGGCGACTGGGCCGATGATTACATCGACCTGTCCATCACGGCGGTCGGGTATGGAAGCTGCTCCGTCTGGATTTGGATCAGCGAGGAAAAAGAAGGCGACAGCATAAAGACGTTCGAACGGATCAACGTCAACGTGACCGTTACCGGCTGACGGAGGATCGCGTGAATCGGGGGCGGGCTTCAAGCCCGTCCCCTTTCTGTGCGTCCCGCTCTTGCAAAATGCGGAAGCATCGACTATAATCAGGTACAATCCGTATTTGTTTGCGTTTGAGAAAAGGGAAGACCGGTTCCCGGCCTCCCTGACGAACCGGAATTGAGGTGTGTTCCTATGCAGCCCCATCCTCGGGGGCGCTTTCGCGCGCTCCTGGGCTATACCAGGGGATTCCGCATCCCCATTATCCTGAGCTTCCTGCTGATGGCCGCGGAGCTGGTCATCGGCTTTGTTTCCCCCCTGGTCCTTTCCATCACCATCGACTCCGTGCTGGATACGAAGCCCGTGAACGTGGCGTGGTATTTCCGCTGGTTCGTGCCCATGGTGGGGGGCGTGGAGGTCATCCGCCGCAACCTGTGGATCATGGCCGCCGCCATGCTGGGCATGACGGCCATTTCCGGCGTGGTGCGCTTTGCCCGCACCCGGCTCAACACCCGGGCGGGGGAGGGCAGCGTACGGGTCCTGCGGGACAGGCTCTTTGCCCATATCCAGCGTCTGCCCTACCGCTGGCATGCCGCCAGCCAGACCGGCGACATCATCCAGCGGGCCACCACCGATGTGGACACGGTCCGCCGCTTCAATTCCGGCGTCCTGCTGGAATTCGTGCGGACGATCCTCATGGTCCTGGTGGGCGCCGCCGTCATGTTCACCATCAACAACACCCTGGCCTTCATCACCATCGGCATGGTGATCCCCGTGGCCGCCGTCAGCGTCCTGTTCCACCTGCGCATCCACAAGCTGCTGGAATCGCAGGAGGAGGCGGAGGGCAGACTGTTCACCGTCATGCAGGAAAATGTGACCGGCATCCGCGTCGTGCGGGCCTTCGGCCGCTCCCGCTTTGAGCTGGATAAATTCCGGAAGGCCAACGACGAAAACCGGCAGATGCTCCTGAAGGTGAATAACTCCTTTGCTTCCCTGTGGGCGACGCTGGACCTTCTCTGCGGCGTCGAGTTCGCGGCGGTGCTGGTGGCGGGCATCCTCCTGTCCCTGAAAGGGAACCTGACCATCGGCCAGTTTACCGTCTTTCTCAGCTATGTCTACACCTTCTTCTGGCCCATCCGCGGCTTTGGCCGGGTGCTGAGCCAGCTGAGCCGCACCATGGTGGCCGTCGGCCGTCTGGAGGAGGTCCTCCGGGCGGAGGAGGAAGAAGACCTGGAGGAGGGGGAGACCCCCGTTCTCCGGGGCGACGTGGACTTCCGGGACGTGTCCTTCGCCTATGGCACGACGCCGGTACTGGACCATCTGGATATGCACATCCCCGGCGGCAGCACCGTGGCGATCCTGGGCGGCACCGGCAGCGGCAAGAGCACTCTCACGCTGCTGCTGCAGCGGCTCTATGAGGCCGGCTCCGGCAGCATCACCGTGGGCGGGACGGATATCCGGAATATCCGCAAATCCTGGCTGCGGACGCGCATCGGCATCGTCCTGCAGGAGCCCTTCCTCTATTCCAGAAGCATCCTCCAAAACATCGGCATCCGGGATAAGCAGCCGGACCGGGCGCTGGCGGAGGCCGCGGCAAAGGACGCCTGCGTCCACGACGATATCATGGAATTCGAGGAAGGGTATGACACCGTCGTGGGAGAGCGGGGCGTCACCCTTTCCGGCGGCCAGAAGCAGCGCATCGCCATCGCCCGCGCCCTCACCGGCGAGAGCGACATGCTCATTTTCGACGATTCCCTTTCCGCCGTGGATACCCGCACCGACGCCGCCATCCGGCAGGCTCTGCGCACCCGGCGGCAGGGGGTAACCACCATCATCATCTCCCACCGTGTCACCACCCTCATGGAAGCGGACCGCATCTTCGTGCTGAAGGGCGGGCGCGTGGCGGAGGAGGGCACCCACGAGGAGCTGATGGCCATTCCCGACAGCATCTACCGCCGCACCTTCGACATCCAGAGTGCTGCTGTGGAAGGAGGTGAGGGCGCGTGAACGAAGATACCGATTACGAAGGCAAGAAGATCAACCCCAAAACCTGGCGCACCATCCTCTCCTTTGCCGCCAACCGGCGGAAATCCTTTGTGATCATCCTGGGCGGCGGCATGGTGGCCGGCATCATCGACACGGCCATGTCCTTCATGTCCCGCTGGGCCATCGACGGCTTCATGATCCCCGGCAGCCGGGAGCATCTGGGCCTGTTCGCTTTCGCCGCCCTGGGCCTGCAGGTCCTCATGGCGGTCCTGACCATGATCTACTGCCGGGCCGCCGGTCATCTGGAAGCCAACCTCACCGCCGACGTGCGGGAGGCCGCCTATACCCGGCTCCAGGGCATGAGCTTCAGCTATTTCGACAAGACCAGCACCGGCCACCTGATCTCCCGCCTCACGGGGGATATCGGCCGCATCACGGAAATGATCTCCTGGACCTGCATCGATCTGGGCTGGGGCATCATGGCGGTGGTGGCGAGCCTCCTTGCCATGTTCCTGGTGAACATGAAGCTGGCCCTCATCACCATTGTCGCCGTGCCGGTGGTGGCCGTCCTTTCCGTCTGGTTCCAGAAAAAGATCCTCAGCTACCAGCGAAAGACCAGAAAGCTCAACAGCATGATCACCTCCAGCGTCAACGAGGGGATCATGGGGGCGCAGACCAGCAAGACCCTGAACCGGGAAAGCCTGAACAACGAGGAATTCAACATCCAGACGCGGGATATGTACCGGGCGTCCATGCGCTCGGCCACCATCTCCGCCATCTATATGCCCCTGGCCAGCCTGGTCATCAGCCTGGTCTCCGGCTTTGTCCTCATCGCCGGCGGCCACGACGTGCAGCACGGCGTCCTCACCATCGGCACCCTGAATTTCTTCCTGAACATCGGCAACATGATGTTCGAGCCTATCCGCAATTTTGCCGGCATCTTCTCGGACTTCCAGTCCTGCCAGGCCGCGGCGGAGCGCGTGGCGGACGTGCTGGTGAGCGTCAGCGAGATCGAGGACAGCCCGGAAGCCATCGAAAAATACGGCGATTTCTTCCACCCGAAAAAGGAAAACTGGGAGAAGATCCGGGGCGATGTGGATTTCGATCATGTGTCCTTCTGGTATCTGGAGGGGGAGCCGGTGCTGACCGACTTCAACCTCCATGTGAAAGCCGGAGAGAACATCGCCCTGGTGGGGGAGACCGGCGGCGGCAAATCCACCATCGTCAACCTGGCCTGCCGCTTCTACGAGCCCAGGGAGGGGACCATCCGCATCGACGGGGTCGACTACCGGGAGCGGAGCCAGATCTGGCTCCAGTCTAATCTGGGCTATGTGCTCCAGACGCCCCATCTTTTCTCCGGCAGTATCCTGGAAAACATCCGCTACGGCCGCCTGGAGGCTACCGACGAGGAAGTGAAGGAAGCGGCGAAGCTGGTGGGGGCCGACGAATTCATCCGGAAGCTGGAAAAAGGCTACGATACCGACGCCGGCGAGGGAGGCAGCAACATGTCCACCGGGCAGAAGCAGCTCATTTCCTTTGCCCGCGCCATCCTGGCGGACCCTGCCATCTTCGTGCTGGACGAGGCCACCAGCTCCATCGACACGGAGACGGAGCAGCGCATCCAGGCCGCCGCGGACAAGCTGCTGCGGGGCCGGACCAGCTTCATCATCGCCCACCGCCTCAGTACCGTGCGCAATGCCGACCGCATCCTGGTCATCGACGGCGGCAAGGTGCTGGAGCAGGGCAGTCATAAGGAGCTTATGGCAAAAAAGGGCCGCTATTGGGAGCTCTATCAGAACCAGTTCCGGAGAGAAAAGCTGGATGAATCGGTGGAGGAGCTCAATAAGTTCTGATCCATCATCAACATCGAAGTGTTCATTCGGGGACAGGGAGCCTCCTTGTCCCGCACAAAAGGGGGGACGGCACTGTGCGCAAGAAACGCTGGGTCAGCTTTTGCCTGCTGGCAGCGCTGGCCCTGGGGCTGATGATCCCCTCCGTCTTTGCCGAGGATACGGTCTTTTTCACCGCCGTCAACAATTCGCTGCTGGAGCTGACGGCGGAGACCATGCCCGTTAATCACAACAGCCTGATCTATGTGCCCTGCAGCGTATTCAACACCCGCGCCCTGGATACCTGGGCCTACTATTCCCGCAGCGGGCAGACGGTGCTGATTTCCGATGGGGAAAAGGAACTCTATTTTGATATGAGCACCGGGAACAGCCGTGACCGGGAGGAAAACAGCTATCGCTACGCCGCCATTTACCTGAATGACACGGCCTATGTCCCCGCGTTTTTCGTCGCGGACTATTTCGGCCTCGGATATTCCTACATCCGGCGGGAAAACCGCCATATCGTGCGCATCACCAAGGGCAGCGTCCTCAGCGACGAGGAATTCTTCAATGCCGCCGCATCCCTGATGGAGACTAGACTGAATCAGTATCTCGGCAGCCAGGAGACTGCTGTGCCCCTACCCTCGACCACCCCGAGCCCTGCGCCCACCCAGCCGCTGCCGACGTCCACGCCCGCGCCGACGCCGGAACCATCCCCAGCGCCCACGCCGGATACCGCCGGCCCGTCTCCCTCTCCGGAGGTGACGCCGACCCCGAATGTGGACAGGAGCGACGTAAGAGTGCGCCTCTGCTTCCTGGGATTGGGGAGCGGGACCGCGGAGCTGCTGGACGAGCTGGGGGATACGCCCGCCTGCTTTTTCGCCACGGCGGAGGAAATCTATGGGAATGCCGATCTCACCCGGCGCATCCTGGGCAGCGGCAGCGCCGTCGGCCTGCGCGTGCTGACCTCTCCTGCGGAGGAATTCGACGGCTTCCGCCGGGCCATGGGGGATACCGCCATGTGCGCATCCCTGCTCTGCTGCGCCGTGGGCTTCGAGGAAGAGACTGTCGAAAGCTGGGGCGAAACGGGACTGTGCCTCCTGCGGGGGGAAGCGCCGCTTGCGTCCGCTGCCGAATGCGCCGCCGTGCTGGAGAATACGCGCAGCAGCGTCAGCCTGCTGCTGACCGGGGATTTCCCGGAGCTTCAGCGTCTGCTGCGGCTGCTGGAACGAGACCATTATACTTTGGAAGCGGTCACGGAAGTGACTGCGGGGAGATGAAGCCATGACCCGAAGCACACCCCTCAACGACGGTTGGGAGTTCATGAAAGCGCCCACGGAAGCTTTCTTTCAGGGGGGAGAAGCGGCGGCGGAAGCCGTGCGCCTGCCCCATACCGGCGCCATACTGCCCTATAACTACACGGAGGAGCTGGATTACCAGTTCCTCGCCGGCTACAGGAAACGGCTGCGTCTGCCGCCCCTGGAGGGGGGACGCCGCCTTTTCGTGCAGTTCGACGGGGCGGCCCAGCGCAGCCGGCTCCTTTTCAACGGCGAAGTCCTTCTGGAGCACAGCTGCGGCTACACCGCCTTTACCGCCGAGCTCACCGCCCACGCGCGGGAAGGGGAAAACCTCCTGGCCCTGGAGCTGGATTCCCGGGAGAGCCTGGACCAGCCCCCCTTCGGCAATGAGATCGACTATCTCACCTATCAGGGCGTCTACCGGGGCTGCCGCCTGATCCTCGCAGGGCCCAGCTTCCTTGCGGACCTGTTTGTACATACCGAAGGCGAAACCGCCGTCGCGGAGCTCGTCGACGTGGGCAGCGCCGAGCAGGTGCTGCTGCGCCTCACCGACACCGGGGGAAATATCGTTGCCGAGGAAAAAACGACCCTCTCCGACGCGGAGGAAAGCGTTCTGCCCCTGCCCGCCGGACTTCCGGTGAAAGGGGAGGAGTGCCGCCGCCGGCGCGTGAAGCTCGCCTGCCCCGGCGTGAAGCGCTGGAGCACAGAGGAACCGAACCTCTACACCCTGACGGCGGTCCTGCTGGACGGTCAGGGGGCGGCGCTGGATGAGCGCAGCGTCCGCTTCGGCTTCCGGGATGCGCAGTTCCGCGCCGACGGCTTCTATCTCAACGGTGAAAAGCTGATCCTCCGGGGGCTCGACCGGCACCAGTCCTTCCCCTATGCGGGCTACGCCATGCCCGACAGCGTGCAGCGCCGCGACGCGGAGATCCTTCGCCGGGAGCTGGGCCTGAACATCGTGCGCACCTCCCACTATCCCCAGTCCCAGGCGTTTCTGGACCGCTGCGACGAGCTGGGACTTCTGGTCTTCACGGAGATCCCCGGCTGGCAGCATATCGGCGGGGAAGCTTGGAAGGCGCAGGCGCTTCGGAATGTGGACGATATGGTGTGGCAGGACCGGAACCACCCCAGCGTGATCCTCTGGGGCGTCCGCATCAACGAATCGCCGGACGACGACGGGCTTTACCGAAAGACGAATGAGCTTGCCCATGCCCTGGACCCCGGCCGGCAGACGGGCGGCGTCCGCTGCTTCCGCCACAGTCACCTGCTGGAGGACGTATATACCTATAATGATTTCATCCACCGGGGGAACAATCCCGGCCTGGCGGAAAAGAGCCAGGTCGTGGACGATCTCCGCGCCCCCTATCTGGTGACGGAGTTCAACGGCCACATGTTTCCCACCAAGAGCTTCGACGACGAACCCCATCGCACGGCCCACGCGCTGCGGCATGCGGCGGTGCTGAACGCCATGTACGGCCTTGCGGGCATTTCCGGCTGCATCGGCTGGTGCGCTTTCGACTACAACACCCACCAGAATTTCGGCTCCGGCGACCGCATCTGCTACCACGGCGTCATGGATATGTTCCGCAATCCCAAGCCGGCCGCGGCGGTCTACGCCTCCCAGCAGGAGGATGTTCCCGTGCTGGAGGTCAGCGGCAGCCTGGATAAGGGCGATTGGCCCGCCTCCGAGCTGAACGAAATCTGGGCCTTCACCAATGCAGGCAGCGTCCGCCTGTTCCGCAACGGGGTCTTCCTGCGGGAATTCTTCCCGGATAAGGAGCGCTTTCCCCATCTGCCCCATCCGCCGGTGTGCATCGACGATTTCGCCGGACCGGAGCTGATGGAGAAGGAGGGCCTTTCCCCCGAGGCGGCGGAGCACGTGCATCTCCTGTGGGCTGCGGAAAAGCGGGGAGAGGACGTTTCCACCCTCCTGCGGAACCTGAAACGGAAATACGGCGTCACAAAGGAGCGCGCCGAGCAGCTGAAAGCTCGCTATTACGCGCCCCTGGCTGGCGGACCCGTCTACCGCTTCGAGGCCATGAAAAAGGGCCTGGTTGCGGCTTCGGTCGTGAAGGAGCCGGTGCACAGCGTATCCTTCAGGCTGCTGGCGGACCGGACGACCCTTCAGGAGGAAGGCATGTGGGACGCAGCGGAGGTGCGCATCCGCGCCGAGGACCAGAACGACAACCTGCTGGTCTACGCATCCGACGCCCTGCATCTGGAGGTGGAAGGACCGCTGGAGATCATAGGGCCCGACTGCATCCCCCTGCGGGGCGGAGCGGCGGGCGTATGGCTCCGCACCGTCGGGCAAAAGGGCCGCGCGCTCCTGCGCGTCCGGGCTTTCGGCCAGGAAAAGGAACTGGAATTCACCGTGGAATAACGGAAGATAAAGAATCAGAAGGGAACGTAATCGAATGACCACCGGCATCAATTTCTGGGACCACGAGGTATGGGCCTTCGTCGTCACCATGTTTTACCTTTTTGCCGCCATGATCCTTGCAAACACCCTGCGCAACACCATCAAGCCCCTGCGGAAGCTGATGATCCCTTCCTCCGTGCTGGGGGGACTGATCCTTCTGCTGGTCTCCGTGATTTATGAGGAATTCAGCGGCAGGGCCATGATCCCCACCATGACCCTGGAAATGCTCACCTACCATGGTCTGGGCCTGGGCTTCGTGGCAATGGCCCTCCGCAACATCGAGAAGAAGCAGGATAAGCGCAGCCGCTCCGGCGCGTTCGACACGGGGGTCACGGTGGTCTCCGGCTACCTCATCCAGGCGGTGACGGGCATCGTCATCTCCCTGATTTGCTATTATCTCCTTCGTTCCTTCTGGGCTTCCGGCCTGCTGCTGCCCATGGGCTACGGGCAGGGCCCCGGCCAGGCGTACAACTGGGGCCATAACTACGAAGCGCTCTACGGCTTCGAGGGCGGCACAAGCTTCGGCCTGACGATGGCGGCCATGGGCTTCCTCTCCGCCAGCGTTGGGGGCGTCATCTACCTCAACCGTCTGCGCCGCCGGGGCGTTCTGAAGGCCGACAGCGACGGTTTTCAGGAGACGGAAGCCCTCACGGCGGAGCAGCTGGGCGGCAAGAATGAAATCCCCCTGGCGGAGAGCATGGACAAGTTCACCGTCCAGCTGGCCCTCGTTTTCATCGCCTATATCGCCGCCTATCTTTTCATGAAGGGCGTAGACCTGGTGATCGAGGCGGGCGTGCTGGGCAATTTCGGCTTCAACACGGTCCGGCCGCTGATCTGGGGCTTCAATTTCCTTTTCGGCACGCTTTTCGCCATCCTGGAAAAGGCTCTGCTCCGGGGACTGCACAAGAAGGGCGTCATCAAGCGGGAATACACCAATGTCTTCATGCAGAACCGCATCGCGGGCTTCATGTTCGATCTGATGGTGGTGGCCTCCATCGCCGCCATCGACCTTTCCGCCTTTGGCAAGAGCGAATTCATCGTGCCCCTGAGCATCATCTGCGTGGCCGGGGCTGCGGTGACCTACGCCTATCTGAATTTCCTCTGCCGCCGGGTATTCCCCAATTATCCCCATGAGGCGTTCCTGAGCCTCTACGGCATGCAGACCGGCACCGCCAGCACCGGCGTCATCCTCCTCCGGGAAATGGACCCCAATTTCGAGACCCAGGCCAGCGACAACATCGTTTATCATCAGCCCTGGGCCATCGTCTTCGGATTCCCCATGCTGCTCCTGCTGCCCGTAGCGGCCCAGAGCGTGGGCAAGGGCTGGATCACGCTGGGCATCCTGATCGTGCTCTTTGCGGCGATGCAGCTGATCGTCTTCCGCAAGCTCATTTTCAAAAAGAAGAAAAAAACGGCGAAATCCTGAAGGGAGATGTAATATATGAAATTAGGGATCGTGGGTCTTCCCAATGTGGGAAAGAGCACGCTGTTCAACGCCATGACCGGCGAGAAGGCGGAGACCGCCACGTATCGCTCCTTTGAAGTTCAGCCCAACCTGGGCGTGGTGAAGGTGCCCGACAGCCGGCTGGACTGGCTGGCGGAGCTGCACCAGCCGGAGAAGGTAACGCCGGCCACCATCGAATTCGTGGATATCGCGGGCCTTGCCAAGGGCGAAGGCCTGGGCAACAAATACCTGGCCGCCGTCCGGCAGACGGACGCGCTGGTGCATGTGGTCCGCTGCTTCGACAACGATGAGATTTTCGACGAGCCTGCCGATTCCCTGCGGGACGTGGAGATCCTCAATATGGAGCTGGTGCTGGCGGATATCGAAGTGGTGGAGCGCCGGGTGGAGAAGGCGCGGAAGAACCTGAAGGGCGGCGACAAGAAATATCAGCGCGAGGCCGAATTCTTTGAAGGCCTGCTGAAGCACCTCAGCGACGGGCAGCCCGCCCGCACCTATCCCATGGAAGACGCAGACCTGGTCTATTTCCAGGACGGCGGCATCCTGACCCTGAAAAAGGTCATCTATGTGGCAAACCTCAGCGAGGACGGCTATGCCGATCTGGAGCACAACGAGAATTACCAGAAGCTGAAAGCCTTCGCGGAGGAATCCGGGGAGTCCTGCATGCCCATCTGCGCACGGCTGGAAATGGACATCATGGAACTGCCGGAGGAGGAGCGCGCGCCCTTCCTGGAGGACCTGGGCATTACGGAAATGGGCCTCAGCCGCCTCATCAACTGCGCCTACGACCTGCTGGGGCTCATGAGCTTCCTCACCGCCGGCAAGCCGGAGGTGCGTGCCTGGACCATCCGCAAGGGCAGCAAAGCGCCGGAAGCCGCGGGGAAGATCCATTCGGATATCGAGCGGGGCTTCATCCGGGCGGAGGTGGTCTCCTTCGACGATCTGGTAAAGGCCGGCAGCATGCAGGCAGCGAAGGAAAAGGGCCTGATCCGCAGCGAAGGAAAGGAATATGTGATGCGGGACGGGGATATCGTGCTGTTCCGCTTCAACGTCAGTAAATGAACGAACCCAGGCCGGAGCGCATCCAGAGCATCGACGCCCTGCGGGGCCTCTGCGTGGTCCTCATGTGCATCCACCATCTGCTGTATGACCTGGCGGCCTTTCTGGGCGCTCCCTGGTGGCTGTTCACCAATCCCGTTTTCGACGTCCTGCATTATCTTTTCGCCGGCTGCTTTATCCTGCTTTCCGGCGTATCCTCCCGTTTCAGCCGTTCCAATATCAAACGGGGAGGGAAGGTCGTCGCCGTCGCTCTGGCGCTGACGCTGGTCACCTGGCTGGGAGAAAAGCTGGCCGCGCGGTACCTGGGGGGCGAAATGGGCATCCTCATCATCTTCGGCGTGCTGCATCTGCTGGGCTTCTGCATGCTCTTTTACGGGCTGACGAGGAAGCTGTGGGATCGGCTGCCGGACTGGCTGATGCCCGCCCTCTGCGTGCTCCTGACGGTGCTGACCGCCAGATGCACGGACGGCGGTTATGCTACGGAGAATCCCTGGCTTTTCTTTTTCGGCTTTGTCACGGAGCGCTTTTATTCCGCGGATTATTTCCCCATCCTGCCCTGGGTTTTCGTGTTCCTTTTCGGAACCTGGCTGGGGGGCAAGATCCGCGCAGGGAAGCTGCCGGAGAGATTCTACACCGCGCAGTTTCCCTTCTTCCCGAAGGTGGGGCGTCACGCCCTGCTCATCTATATCCTGCATCAGCCCATTCTGGCGGGCCTCTGCTTTGCCCTGGGCTGGGTATTCGGCATATTATAGACGAAAAGGTCTATGATATAGATTATCTGGGTAGTCTTTCGTATGGACGCCCGAGGAGGTTACTATGATCAAGATCAAACTGAAAGACGGCAGCTTCATCGAGGTGGAAAAGGGCTCGACCCTGCTGCAGGTGGCAGAGAAGATTTCCGAGGGCTTTGCCCGCAAGGTGCTTTCCGCCACCGTGGACGGGAAGGTGCACGGCCTGCCCCTGCCCCTGGAGCATGACTGCGAGGTCACCTTCAACACCTTTGAGGATGCGGACGGGCGGCTTGCCTATCGCCACACGGCGTCTCACGTATTGGCGCAGGCGGTGAAGCGGCTCTATCCCGATTCCAAGCTGGCCATCGGCCCCGCCATCGACGACGGCTTCTACTACGACATCGATTCCGACACCGTGTTCACCCCGGAGATCCTGGAAAAGCTTGAGATCGAGATGCGCAAGATCATCAAGGAGGATCTGCCGGTCGTGCGGTTCGAGATGCCCCGTCCGGCGGCGATCCAATTCGTCCAGAGCATGGACGAGCCCTACAAGATGGAGCTCATCGAGGATTTGCCGGAAGACGCCGTCATCAGCTTCTACAGCCAGGGGACGTTCACCGACCTCTGCGCCGGACCCCACCTTGCCAGCACCGGCAAGCTGAAGGGCAACGGCCTGAAGCTCACCAGCTGCACCGGCGCCTACTGGCGCGGCGACAGCAAACGCAAGATGCTGCAGCGCATCTACGGCACCTGCTTCCCCAAGAAGGAGGGCCTGGATGAATACCTTCGGCGCATCGAGGAAGCCAAGAAGCGGGATCACCGCAAGCTGGGCAAGGAGCTGGGCCTTTTTGCCTTCCGCGACGAAGCGCCCGGCTTCCCCTTCTATCTGCACAACGGCATGACGCTGCGCAATACGCTGATCGAATATTGGCGCCAGGTGCACAAAAAATGGGATTACCTGGAAATCATGACGCCCCAGATCATGCGCCGGACCCTTTGGGAGACCAGCGGCCACTGGGATCACTATAAGGACAATATGTACACCACCCAGATCGACGGCGAGGACTTCGCCATCAAGCCCATGAACTGCCCCGGAAGCATCCTGGTCTATGACCTGGAGCCCCATTCTTACCGTGAGCTGCCCCTGCGCTATTCCGAGCTCGGCACCGTTCACCGCCATGAGCTCTCCGGCGCCCTCCACGGGATGTTCCGCGTCCGCTGCTTCACCCAGGACGACGCCCATATCCTCCTGGCAAAAGAGCAGATCAAGGATGAGGTCATGCGGATCGCCCAGCTCTTTGACGAGGTCTACTCCCTCTTTGGCCTGCCCTACACCATTGAGCTCAGCACCATGCCGGACGATCATATCGGCACCGAGGCCGACTGGGAAGTAGCGACCAACGCGCTGGCCGACGCCATCACCAGCCTCGGCAAAACCTATGTCATCAATCCCGGCGACGGCGCTTTCTACGGCCCGAAGCTGGACTTCCACATTGAAGACTGCCTGGGCCGTACCTGGCAGTGCGGCACCATCCAGCTGGATTACCAGCTTCCCGGGCGCTTCAATCTGGAATTCATCAACTCCAAGGGCGAAAAAGAATGCCCCGTCATGATCCACCGCGTGGTCTTCGGCTCCATCGAGCGTTTTATCGGCGTCATCACGGAGCACTTCGCCGGGGCTTTCCCCCTGTGGCTGAGCCCGGTGCAGGTGAAGGTGCTGCCCATCACGGACCGCACCCATGCCCGCTGTGAGGAACTGGTCAAGCTGCTGGACGAGCGCGGCTTCCGGGTGGAAGGGGATTACCGCAACGAAAAGATCGGCTATAAGATCCGGGAAGCCCAGATGCAGAAGATACCCTATATGCTGGTCATCGGCGACAAGGAGGCGGAGAGCGGCTCCCTCAGCGTCCGCACCCGCACCGGCGAACAGCTGACCATGACCGTGGACGAATTCCTTGCCAAGCTGCAAAAGGAAGTCGACGGCAAAGTCATCTGATTTTTCCTGACATAGTTTTTCGGCTCCTCCGTACAATAAACCGTACGGAGGAGCCGATGTATGAAAAAAGCAAAACTGACGGCGGCCCTGGCCGCTTTGTTTCTCGTCAATATCCTGCTGATCTCCTTCAGCCAGCGGGCGGAGGCGGTGGCCTACAGGCAGGGATCCAGCGGCAGCGTGGTCACGAAAATCCAGCAGACGCTGAAAAGCGCGGGGTATTATACCTACACGGTGGACGGCATCTACGGCAGCCGCACCACGGCGGCGGTAAAGAAATTTCAGCGGGCAAAGGGGCTCGTCGCGGACGGCATCTGCGGCGAAAAGACCCTGGCGGCCCTGGGCATCCGGGTTCCGTCCGCCAGCGCGGACAGGAATACCCGCGCGCTGCTGGCGCGGCTGATTTCCGCGGAGGCCAGGGGAGAACCCTATGTGGGGCAGGTGGCGGTAGGCGCGGTGGTGCTCAACCGGGTCAGGCACCCTTCTTTTCCCAACACCATCCCCGGCGTGATCTATCAGTCCGGAGCCTTCAGCTGCATCACCGACGGCCAGTTCAACCAGCCGGTGGCGGAGAGCGCCTACCGGGCGGCGGACGACGCCCTGAACGGCTGGGACCCTACCGGCGGCGCGATCTACTATTTCAATCCCCATACGGCCACCAGCGCCTGGATCTGGTCCCGGCCCCTGATCCTCACCATCGGAAAGCACAGGTTCTGCGCATGAACTAACCGGCGGCAGCCTTTTGGCTGCCGCCGGTCCGTTCTGACGCATCAGTATTTGCTGAGATAATCCAGAAGCCGGACGCAGTAGCGATAGGTGAAGGCGACCGCCGCCGTTTCCAGCAGGACCGCAAGCCACAGGGGGCAGATGCCGAAAACCGTCAGCAGGAACAGGAAGGCTTTCACGATCAGGGCGACCAGCAGGATGCCCTTGCGGCCCAGCCTGGCGCAGCCCAACTGCTCCATCAGGGCGGCGACGCCGGCACGTCCGGCGCGTTCCATGGTGATCTGGTCGAAGCGGTCCAGAACGCCGGCGGCAGCGGAAAGGTCGTCCTTCTGGCCGGAGAGGTGCTCCGAAGCCGGGCGGACATAGAGGAGCTTTTCTCCAGGAAGCCGCTTTTCGCTTGCTTCCAGCGCATCCTTGAAGCGGAAGAAGCCGGCGCTGTCCAAGGCCTTCTCGCAGTCTTCGGCCTGCTGAGATTCGGAAAAGTCGATGCAGCCCACATAGTGACCGTTGACGCCCATGTGGAGGACCTGGGCGTTTTCGGGGAAGGGGAGAACGGAGAGGCCGGAGCGCTTCATGAATTCGGCACTGCCCGCCAGCACCGTGATATCCTTGACGCGGGCGACGACGCCCAGCCCAGGGAGCACCTTGCGTTCGATATCGGCGCTGCTGGTATTCTTGCTGACGGCCGCCAGCTTCTCCGCAGCGTCCAGCTCCGTGTCGGCGCAGGCGGTGGCGGCCAGGCGCAGCATCAGCTCGGGGCCGACAGCCTCCGGCCTTGCGGGGAACACGGCGGCGGTGCCGACGTCAACGGGCTCCTGCGTTTTGACACAGGCAAGCTTCAGGCCCATGAGACGGGTGATGGTGTCCCTGCGGAACAGAACGCCGGATTCACCGGCACAGAGAACGGCGGCATAGTCGCTGAGGGGAAAGGCGGCAAAGAGCGGGAAGGTGCCGCCCAGGGCGAGGATCACGGCGGCTCTGCTCAGAGCGTCCGCAACGGAAAGCTCGGAGAGAAGGACGGAGAGAATGGCGACCAGGGCCGCCAGCAGGACCATCAGATAGGTCAGATAGTTTTTCAGCAGCTGTTCATGAGGATGCACCAGAATGGTCTTCGTCTGAACGGCGGGCAGGCTCTCCTTCAGGGGATTCAGTTCACGGCGCGTATCCAGCAGACGGAGGACGCCGGCGCGCAGCCTGGGCAGCACCAGACCGGCGAGCAGCCGGATCAGCATCGCCAGAGCGGCATAGACCGCCGTTCCGGTGCAGATGCAGATGATTCCTGAGACGATCAGCAGAATAAGGCCGGAACCCAGATCCTTTTCCCGGATGGCCGCGAGAAGCTCATCCTTGAGGGCAAAGAGAGAGACGAGGAAGCTGAGGACAGAGAGGATGAACCGCATAAGCGCATTCCCGCTCAGGACCCAGGCGACGATCAGAAGCACCAGCGCCAGGGCTGCGCAGAAAAGGACCAGTTGTTCTGTCAGGGGATTCTCCGCCGGATGATTGCTGCGTTTCATAGTTTCTCCTTTCCGTCCGAGGGTCAGGTACCCATCAGAAATACGGAAGTATCGGTGACAAAATCGGCGAGACTGTAGCTGACCAGGATCGCGTCGAAGCCGCCTTCCGAGGCGTAGGCGGAAACGCTCTGCCGGTAGTAGCGCAGGTCCAGCACGTGGATTTCCGAATAGTGTTCAAAAAAGAAAGGGAGCTCGCAGTCGGCATAGGAATCCCGGATCACCAGCAGCTTCCCGCCCGCATGGCCGGTTCGGATCACCAGCCGGGAGGTGTTCCCGCCCAGGAACATACTGTATTTATCCTTGGTTTCCAGCTTTCCGACGTCGTAAATCGGGCTTACGGTCCCTTCCGAAGTGTCGTAGCGCGTCAGCTCCGCATCCCCCGCGGGAACGAAGGTCTGGATGCTGTCCGGCTTCACCCATCGGACGCCGGAGGAGGAATAGACGGTGCCGTAGAAGGAATCGCTGACGGTTTCCGGCCGATAGTCCTCCGGGTTCCCGGGCGTCAGGCCCAGGGCCGCCGCCGTGGCGGCATAACCGTAATAAGCGCCCAGGGTCGTCCAGTGGTGGTCCGTGCGGTAATAGACGCTCTCCGAAGCGTGTTCCCGCAGCGCGGAGAGGATATCCGCCGTTTTCACGTCCACCGCATCATAGATGCTTCGGATGAGCGCCGCCTGGTCGGCGGTGTCGGCGTTGGCGGGCAGCCGGTCAGACCAGATTTCCGCAGCCGAGGGGATCAGCGCCAGGCATACGGGAATGCCGGTGTTTGCCGCCAGGGCGTTCACCGCCCGGACGCCGCCCTCCACCGCCGAAGCCTTCGGCGGCCGGAAGCGGGAAATGAGGGTGTCCTCCCGACAGAAGAATACGCCGTTGTTTTCCGTCTTTCCCATGAGGCGCTCTGTCCGCGATTTCAAATCCAGCCAGCTGTCCCGAAAGGGGAACTGATCGGTGATGTAATCCTCGAAATCCTCGGTAAAGCCGCCGGAAAACAGCGTTTTCAGCGTGAATTTCGGCGCGAAAGCCAGCATGCGGTTTTCATTCTCGCTGCGGCTGTGGTCGGGCAGCGCGAGGTGGAGGAGCAGCCCGGCGCCGAGAAAGAGCGCAAAACACAAGATCACGGGCAGCACGCCCCGGCTCTGTTTCTTCATCGGTCACCTCAAAAGCGGAAATACAGGAAGGGATTATAGGTGCTGTCCACGAGATAAGCGGTGCAGAGGAGGAGGGAAGCCAGCACCAGCACCGGATTCAAAACCCGCGACAGCTTTTGCGGCAGGCACGCGTACAGCCGCTTCGCCAGCGGCGTGGAGGCCAGGATCATGACGGCGATGCCGGGGGCGAAGGAGCGCAGATAGTAGAGGAAGGTGGTGGAGCAGAGCCCCGCTCCGCCGAAGAACATGCTGCGGAGATAGAGGATACAGCTTGAAAGGTCCTCCACGCTGAAGAGCACCCAGCCCACGATCACCAGGATCAGCGCGTAGATATGCCCCACCCAGCCGGGGGCCCTCATCAGCCTGTCATAGAGGAAAACCTTTTCCAGAACCAGCAGGAGCGCGTAATACAGGCCCCACAGGAGGAAATTCCAGCTGGCGCCGTGCCAGATGCCGGTGAGGGTCCAGACGATCAGCAGGTTGAGGATCTGGCGGCCCTTTCCCCGGCGGTTGCCGCCCAGGGGGATGTAAACATAGTCCCGGAACCAGGTGGAAAGGGAGATATGCCAGCGCCGCCAGAATTCCGTGACGCTGCGGGAAATATAGGGATAGTTGAAGTTTTCCACAAAGTCGAAGCCCAGCATCCGCCCGAGACCGATGGCCATGTCGCTGTAGCCGGAAAAGTCGAAGTAGATCTGAAAGGTGAAAGCCAGCGCTCCCAGCCAGGCGTCCGCCGCGGAGAGAGAAGCCGGGTCCATGGCCTTGTAAACGTCCCACAGGGCGCCGATGTTGTTCGCCAGAAGGACCTTTTTCGACAGTCCGATGCAGAAGCGGCCCACGCCGGAGGCGAATTTCGCCTTTGTTTCCCGCCGGGAATCCAGCTGATCGGCGATATCCTTGTAGCGGACGATGGGGCCGGCGATGAGCTGGGGAAAGAGCGCGACATAGGTCCCGTAGCGGATGAAGCTCCGCTGGGAGCGGGCGTCGCCGCGGCATACGTCGATGGGGTAGGACATATTCTGAAAGGTGTAAAAGGAAATGCCGATGGGCAGGGTGACGCCCAGGGGATGGAAAAAGCCGAGACCGGGGAGCCGGCTCAGGTTCAGCGCCAGAAAGTCATAGTATTTGAAGAAGAACAGCAGTCCCAGGTTGATCACGGCGTTCAGGATCAGGATGCGCTTTGCTTTGTCCCTGTGCAGGTCCACCAGATAACCGGCAGCGTAGTTCACGGCGATGGAAAAAACCATCAGCGCCACATAGACGGGTTCGCCCCAGCCGTAGAAGACGAGATTGACGATGAACAGCCACAGATTCCGCCAGCGGGACGGAGCAAGGTAGTAGATCGCCAGGGTGACCGGCAGATAGAAAAAGAGAAACAGCAGGCTGGAAAAGACCATAAGATGTTCTTTTATCCTTTCTCCGGTTTGTATTTTGCCAGGGGATTCGCGTCGGCGGCCTGCCGAAGGTCCGTGTTTTCGATGTGGGTGTAGATTTCCGTGGTGTTCAGGTGCTCATGGCCCAGCAGCTCCTGCAGGGTGCGCACATCCACTCCGTTGCGGAGCATCAGGGTAGCCGCGGTATGCCGCAGCTTGTGGGCGCTGTAGCCGTCCTGTTCCAGCCCCGCTTCCCCCAGGTGCACCTTCACCAGCCGGTGGACCGTGCTGCGGGCGATCCGTTCCCCCCGCTCGGAGACGAAAAGCGCCGCCGTCGTCCCCGTGCCGTATTTCTTCCGCAGGGGGAGATAGGCGTTGATGGCGTCCGCCACCGCCTGATTCATGTAAACGACGCGTTCCCGGTCGCCCTTGCCCACGACCCGCAGTCGGTTCTCGCTGACGTCGCTGAGGTTGAGGCCGACGAGCTCGCTGATGCGCAGGCCGCAGTTGAGAAAAACGGTGAGGATGCAGCGGTCCCGCTCCGGATTGCGCCCGCCCACGCTGTTGAGGAGGGAAATGCTCTCCTCCAGGCTCAGATACTTGGGCAGACTGCGGCGGAGCTTGGGAGAATCAAAGCCGTCCAGGGGATTCTTTTCCAGCTTGCCCGTCTTGATCGTCAGATATTTGTAGAGCGAGCGAAGGGTCGCCAGCTTCCGGGCGCGGGAAGCGGGGGAGAGACCGTATTCCGCCTCCCGGCTCTGGGGATTCTTTATCCGGTCCCGTCCGAGGAAGCTCATGAAATCATAGACCTCGGTCTTGGTGAGCGCGCCGAGAAACGTGAGGTCCACGTCGGAGATGCCGATCTCCTCGAAGGGCGTGGATTTCGGCGCGAGGCCGCGGCGAAGCTTCAGAAAGCGGAGAAAGGTCCGCAGATCGAGATAGTATTCATCGATGGTCTTGCGGGAGTGGCCCCGAACGACCTCGTGATAGCTGAGGAAATCCCGGATGATCTCCGGCGCTTCGTCCCGATAATCCATGCTGCCCTCCCCGGGAATACCCAAACCAGTGGAATAACTTATATTATAACAGGATGCGACGGTATGTCAAACGAAATGTCTCTGCCGGAAAAGGAATGCGTCTTCCGGCTGGAGCTCAGCGGCGGTTTTCTCCTTCTCCTGTCTCTGACGGGGTTTTTCTGCGGCGGAGAAGCGCTGGCAGCCGCCGCGATCGGCGCGGCAGCGCATGAACTGGGGCACCTGGCCCTGATCCTGGGACAGGGGAGCCTTCCGCGCCGGCTGATCCTGGATATCTCCGGCGCATGCCTTTACTGCGCCGGAGGGGAGCCGGGTCCCCGACAGGAGCTGGCGCGCGCCGCGGCGGGACCGGCTGCGGGTTTTCTCCTCTGGCTGTGCCTTCGCTCCGCCGGGAGCGGATTCCTTCGCACAGCCGCGGGCATGAGCCTGACGCTCAGCCTTGTCAACCTTCTGCCTTCCTACGGCCTGGACGGCGAGCGGATGCTGCGCTGCCTCCTGCCGCGTTTCCTGACGGTCGACCGGCAGGAGAAGCTCTCCTGCCTGCTCGGCCTGCTCTCGGCCCTTGCCGCACTCACCCTGGGGATCCTTTGCAGTCCGCAGCTGTTCCTCTGCGGGATCTGGCTGCTTCTGCGTCAGCTGAGAATCCTTCTGCGCGATTGATTTTCCCCGGGAAATCGTGTATAGTGACGGTACCATACCGAAGGAAGGAAAATGCGGATGCATCCGTCATTGGAAGCGATCCTGCCGAAGGTGCAGAAGCCGGCGCGCTATACCGGCGGCGAATTCGGCGAGATCATCAAAAGCAAGGAAGAAACAGAGGTGCGCTTTGCCCTCTGTTTTCCGGATACCTATGAGATCGGCATGTCCAACCTGGGCCTGCGCATCCTCTACGGCGTGCTCAACAAGCTGCCGGGCGTCTGGTGCGAGCGGGTATTCGAGCCCTGGCGCGACATGGCGGAGGCCATGCGCGCGGCGAAGGTGCCGCTGTATGCCCTGGAAAGCGGCGACCCCATCCGGGATTTCGACCTGATCGGCTTTTCCGTGGGCTATGAGATGTCCTTTACCGGCATCCTGGACATGCTTTCTCTGGCGGGCATCCCCCTGCGCAGCGAGGACAGGAAGGACCTGCAGCCCATCGTTTTTGCCGGCGGCGCCTGCATGTTCAATCCGGAGCCCATCGCCGATTTCATCGACCTTGCGGCCATCGGGGAGGGCGAGGAGCTGGACGCGGAGCTGACGGAGCTGTACCGCAGGGCCAAGCGGGAAGGATGGACGAAGGGGGAGTTTCTCAGCGCCGCCGCGCAGATCGAGGGCGTCTATGTTCCGTCCCTTTACGATGTGACCTATCAGCCGGACGGACGGATCGCTTCCGTCACGCCGAAGGAGGGCGCGCCGGCATATGTGCGCAAGCGCATCCTGCAGGACCTGGACAGGGCGGATTTCCCTGTCCGCACCATCATCCCTTCCACGGAGATCGTTCATGACCGGACCATGCTGGAGCTTTTCCGGGGCTGCATCCGGGGCTGCCGCTTCTGCCAGGCGGGATATATTTACCGGCCCGTTCGGGCCAAGCGGGCGGAGACCCTGATCCGCCAGGGGATCGAAAGCCTCCGCTGTTCCGGCTATGAGGAAATCAGCCTCACCAGCCTCAGCACCAGCGATTATAAGGAGCTTGGCGCGCTGTGCGACGGCCTGCTGGATTGGTGCGAGCCCAGGAGCGTCAGCCTGTCCCTGCCGTCTCTGCGAGCAGACAATTTCTCCCTCGAGCTGATGCAGCGGGTGCAGAAGGTGCGCCGCAGCGGCCTGACCTTCGCGCCCGAAGCGGGCACCCAGCGCCTGCGGGACGTCATCAACAAAAACGTGACGGAGGAGGACCTGCTGAATGCCTGCCGCACCGCCTTTTCCGGCGGCTGGAGCAGCGTGAAGCTCTATTTCATGCTGGGCCTGCCCACAGAGACGGACGAGGATGTGCTGGGCATCGCGGACCTGGCCTATAAGGTCTGGCAGGTCTGGCGGGAAGCCACGCCCAACCGCAGCCGGGGCGTGCGCATCACCGTTTCCACCTCCTGCTTTATCCCCAAGCCCATGACCCCCTTCCAGTGGTTTCCCCAGGACAGCCGTGAGGAGCTCATCCGCAAACAGAAGCTGCTGAAGGATTCCATGCGCTCCAAGGCCATCAGCTATTCCTGGCATGAGCCGGACGTGAGCTATATCGAAGCGGCCCTTGCGGTGGGGGACCGCCGCCTGGGAAAGGTACTGGAGCGCCTGTTCGCTTCTTCCGGCGGTCTTCAGGCCTGGGAGGAGTATTTTGATTATGCCGCCTGGCTTCAGGCGTTTCGGGAAGCCGGGCTGGATCCGGATTTCTATGTGCGCCGCCTTCGGGGCGAGGAGGAGCTTTTGCCCTGGGATGTGATCGACGACGGCGTCCAAAAAACCCACCTCCTGCGGGAAAAGCACCTCTCCGAACGCGGCGTCGTCAGCCCCGACTGCCGGAAACAGTGCCTGGGCTGCGGCGCGAACCGCCTGCTGGAAGGGGGCAAGTGCGATGCCTGAAGTGCGATTTCGCTTTGAAAAGCGTCTGAGGGCCGCCTATCTCAGTCATCTGGATGTGATGCGCACCTTCCAGCGGGCGTTCATCCGGGCCGGTATCCGCATCCGCCACTCCGAGGGCTTCAATCCTCACCCGAAAATGTCCATCGCCCTGCCGCTGCAGCTGGGCTGCGAAAGTGTCTGCGAAGTGCTGGACGCCTCCGTGCTGGACGGACCCGAGGATATGGCCGGAGCCCTCAATGCCGCGCTGCCGGAAGGCATCCGCGTGCTTGCCGCAGGGCAGCCCCTCCGCCCGGTGCGGGAGATCGCCTGGACTGAGTGGTCCCTGCGCTTTCCCGATGATGAAACGGCGTCGGAAGCGGAAACCGTGTTCCGGCTTCCCTCCCTGCCGGTGGAGAAGAAGACGAAGCGGGGGCTCGGCACCCTGGACATTGCGCCGCACATCGAGCTCCTAGCGCGCGAGGGAACGGAGCTCCGGATGCTGCTCAGGGCGGATTCCCCCACGGTCAATGCCGGGGACCTGCGCAAGGCCCTCGGAGGAAAGCTGGAAAAGGAGCTTCCCGTGCGCTGCCTGCGGCTGCGGCTGCTGACGGAAAACCGGGAAACTTTTCAATAAAAACCCTTGCATTTTGCGGGAAGCTGTGGTAATATCCCTAAGTCTGTATGAACAGACGGAATGGGGCAGTCCTATGCCGTGAGGAGCGGTACGAATGCCTTTTTGCGGAAAGGAGGAAATCATCATGGATTTGGTAAAAGTGCTTTCCGAGCAGTATATGAAGGCTGAAGTGCCTCAGGTTCACGTGGGCGATACCGTGCGCGTGTCCGTCAAGGTCAAGGAAGGCAATCGCGAGCGTATTCAGGTGTTTGAAGGCATCGTCATCGCGAAGAGACATGGCGGCGTCAATGAGACGATCACCGTCCGCCGCATCGCCTACAACGTAGGCTATGAAAAAGTGTTCCCGATCCATTCCCCCAACGTCGTCTCCATCGATACGATTCGGCGCGGCAAGGTTCGTCGTGCGAAGCTGTATTATCTGCGGGACAGAGTCGGCAAGCAGGCGAAGGTCAAGGAAAAACTTTAAGCAGACAATCGGGGGTGCTGACAGCGCCCCCTTTTGTTTTTTGGAGGAATACCCCATGGAAGCAAAGCAGCCGGAAAAAGCCGTCAAAACGAAAGACCCCAAGGGAAATGCATACGACTGGCTGGAAAGCCTGGTAACGGCCATCGTCGCCTGCATCATCATCTTCCTTTTCCTGTTCCGTGTGGTGAACGTGCAGGGGAGCAGCATGGTGCCCACCCTGCGGGAATCGGACAAGATCGTGATTTCCCGCCTGGCAAGAAACTATCGGTATGGCGATATCGTGGTGCTGACCAAGATTTCTTTTGACGACGACAGCATCGTCAAGCGGGTGATCGCCACAGAAGGGCAGACCATCGATATCGACTTCGACGAGGGCATCGTCACGGTGGACGGAAAAGTGCTGGATGAACCCTATATCGCGGATAAGACCAAACGGCAGATGGATTTCAACGGGCCTATGACGGTGCCGGAGGGCTGCATCTTCTGCATGGGGGACAACCGGAACCAGAGCACCGACAGCCGCCGCAGCACCATCGGCATGATCGACACCCGCTGCGTCCTTGGCCGTGTCGTTCTGCGCGTCTGGCCCTTCAATAAGATCGGAGCGGTGAAGTGATGGGCCGGGAGGCCATGAATGTGAATTGGTTCCCCGGGCATATGACCAAGGCCCTGCGGAACATGGAAAGCGACCTGAAGCTGGTGGACTGCGTCTGCGAGATCACCGACGCCCGCATCCCCCGTTCCAGCCGGAATCCGGCGCTGGATGAGATCCTGGGAAGGAAACCCAGGCTTGTACTCCTGAACCGGGCGGATCAGGCGGACGGCGATATGACGCGCCGGTGGATCGAATACTATCGCAGCCAGGGTATCGCCGCTCTGGAGACCGACAGCCGCAGCGGCAGAGGCGTGGACCGCTTTCCCCAGGCGGTTCGCACGCTTTTGCAGGAGAAGCTCCAGGCGCTGGAAGCCAAGGGACAGGGCGGCAGGCCGCTCCGCGCCATGGTCGTGGGTATCCCCAACGTGGGAAAATCGACCTTTATCAACAAAGCGGCCGGCCGTAGGGCTGCCGCCGCTTCGGATCGTCCCGGCGTCACTCGGGGGAAACAATGGGTCACGGTTTCCAGAGGCCTGGAACTGCTGGATACTCCCGGCGTCCTGTGGCCGAAATTTGACGATCCTGTGGTCGGAGAACACCTGGCCTTTACCGGCGCTGTGAAGGATCAGATCCTGGATACGGAGGAGCTTGCTTCCCATCTTTTATCCCTCCTTGCAGGCCTGGCGCCCCAGGCGCTCAAGGAGCGGTATAAGCTGACGGAGACGGAAGGAATGCAGGGCTGGGAGCTTTTGGAGGCCGCTGCGAAAAAGCGGGGATTCCTCGTTTCTCGCGGAGAAGCAGACACGCTGCGCATGGCAAACGTGCTCTTGGACGAATACCGAGGCGGGAAACTGGGACGGCTTACCCTGGAGGCGCCGGAATGTTGAAGCCGGAACAGGGCCTGGGCCTGGTATGCGGCATTGACGAAGCGGGGCGGGGACCGCTGGCAGGGCCTGTCTGCGCCGCCGCCGTGATCCTGCCTGCGGAGTGGGAACCGGAGGGCCTCAACGATTCCAAAAAACTGAGTCCCGCCAAGCGGGACGCCCTGTATAAAGAGATCGTCAATAATGCGCTGAGCTGGTCCGTGGCCTTTGCTTCCGAGAAAGAGATCGACGAAGTGAATATCCTCCGGGCAACCTTCCTTGCCATGGGGAGGGCTCTTTCTGGGCTGAAAATGAGGCCTGATTTCGCGCTGGTGGACGGCAATCGGGATCCCGGCCTGGGCATCCCGACTCGCTGCGAAGTGAAAGGCGACGGACGTTATGCCTGCATCGCCGCCGCTTCCATCCTTGCCAAAGTGAGCCGGGACCGGCTGATGGAGGAAATGGACCTGCGTTATCCCCAATATGGATTCCGGCAGCATAAGGGCTATCCCACCAAGGCCCATTATGATGCTCTGGCAAAGTTTGGGCCCTGTCCCATCCACCGCCGCAGCTTTCTGAAGAAGGCGCCGAAATGACCCGGGAGAAGCTGCTGGGTGCTTTCGGAGAAGCCGCAGCCGCTGCGTATCTCCACAGGAAGCATTATGAGATTCTTGGAATGAACTACCGCTGCCGTCTGGGAGAACTGGATATCATTGCCAGACAGAAGGAAACCTTTGCTTTTGTGGAGGTCAAGCTCCGCAGAGAAGGAGGCTTCGCTTCTGCGGCGGAGGCCGTCACCCCGATCAAGCAGCGCCGTCTTGCTCTCGCCGCGGAGAGCTGGCTGGCGGAAAACGGTCTGGAGGACGTGCCCTGCCGCTTCGACGTGATCGAAGTCTATCTGGCTAAGGACGGCGGAAAGATCAAAAGGATCCATCATATTGAGGAGGCGTTTCGCCCATGAAGCTCTTTGACGGCCATTGCGATACCATCCTCGGTTTGCTGGGCAATCCCAAATCCGGGCCGCTGCCCCCGGGGAGCCTGTATGAAAACGGATTGCAGGTGGACCTGAAGCGGGGCCTGGAAATGGAAGCATATGCCCAGACCTTCGCCCTCTTCGGTTTCCGGGAAATGGGATTTCCGGATATATTCGATACGCTGTACAGCCGGTTCACGGCGGAAGCCGAAGCCTGTTCGGAGCATCTTCGCTTCTGCCGCAGCCGCAGGGACGCCCTGGATGCCGCAAAGGAAGGGAAAGCAGCCGCTTTCCTCAGCATCGAAGGGGCAGAGGTGATCGACTGTAGGCCGGATAAGCTGGAGGAAGCCGCTGAAAAAGGCATTCGCGGCTTCGGTATATGCTGGAACCGTGCCAATGAGATCACCGGCACCAACGCCCAGGAACCGGACCGCGGGCTCAGCGCCAAGGGAAAGGACCTGGTAAAGCTGGCGCTGGAGCTGGGACTCACGGCAGATGTTTCCCACCTCAGCGATCCGGGCTTCTGGGATGTGGAAAAGCTGGCAAAAGGGCCCTTCATCGCCAGTCATTCCAATTCCCGGAAAATCCATGATCATCCCCGAAATCTGACGGACGACATGTTCCGCGCCATACGGGATCACGGCGGGACCGTTGGGATCAATCTCTACTATCTGTTCCTTGGGGAAGACAAGGTAACTGTGGAGACGGTTCTGCGCCATATCGACCACTTCCTGGACCTGGGGGGAGAAAAGACCCTGGCCATCGGCGGCGATCTGGATGGCTGCGATCAGCTGCCGGAGGGGATCAGGGGAATCCAGGATGTTCATTTGATCCGGGACGCCCTCGCCTCGCGGGGATATGAAGAAAGCCTTTTGGACGATATTTTCTATTATAATCTGCTGCGCGTCCTGCCGGTGCAGGACTGAGAAAGAAAGAGAGGATCGCCATGCGATACGTCAGTACGAGAGATGCTTCCCTGAAAATATCTGCCGCCGAAGCGATTGCCCGGGGCCTGAGTCCCGACGGCGGTCTGTTCGTGCCGGAGACACTGCCGCAGGTTTCAGCTGAAATGCTCCGAAGCCTTGTCTCCATGGATTATTCCCAGCGTGCGGCGGCCATCATGGCCCTGTTCCTGGAGGACTACACGGCGGAGGAACTGAAAGCCTATACGGAAGCCGCTTATTCCAAAGAACGCTTCGGCGATGAGCCTGCGCCGCTGCATAAGGTAAACGACAATACCGCTTACCTGGAGCTATGGCACGGACCCACCTGCGCCTTTAAGGATATGGCTTTGCAGGTCATGCCCCATCTGCTTCGTGCCGCCCTGGTGAAAACCGGGGAGAAGAAACAGGTGTGCATCCTGGTCGCTACCTCCGGCGATACCGGAAAAGCGGCGCTGGAGGGCTTCCGTGATGTGGAAGGCACGAAGATATTTGTCTTTTATCCTTCCGACGGCGTATCCGACGTGCAGAAGCTGCAAATGCGCACCCAGCAGGGCGGCAATGTGGGCGTCTGCGCCGTTCGCGGCAATTTCGACGATGCACAGAGCGGCGTCAAAGCTATCTTCGGGGATGAAGCGATGCGCGGCAAGCTGGCGGACGCCGGTTACTTCTTCTCCTCGGCAAACTCCATCAATTGGGGCAGGCTGCTGCCCCAAGTAGTCTATTATTTCTCGGCTTACTGCGATGCGGTGGAGCAGGGAATGCTGTCCTTCGGAGAAGCCCTTGATTTCTGCGTTCCCACGGGCAATTTCGGGGATATCCTGGCGGGCTGGATCGCCAAAAAATGCGGCCTGCCGGTGGATAAGCTGATCTGCGCATCCAATACCAATAAGGTTCTGACCGACTTCTTCCGCAGCGGGACCTATGACAGGATGCGCCCCTTCCACACCACCATGTCCCCCTCCATGGATATTCTGATCTCCAGCAACCTGGAACGGCTCCTCTACATGGCTACCGGGGACGACAAGCAGGTAAAGGACTGGATGACACAGCTCACGGATAAGGGAAGTTATAGTATCCCTTCGAAGCTGCTCAAAACCTTGCAGGCAGATTTCGCCTTCGGCTGGTGCAGCGAGGAGGATACGAGCCGGGAGATCGGGGAACGCTACGCCGCCGGTTATCTGATGGACACCCATACTGCGGTAGCCTCCCGGGTGCTAGCGGACTATCGGGCCGAATCCGGAGATAAAAAGCCGGCTGTGGTCCTTTCCACCGCCAGCCCCTACAAATTCTGCGATCATGTGCTGCGTGCCATCGGCGCCGGCGCAGAGGGCAGCGGGACCCAGCTGATCGAGACCCTTTCGGAGATCACCGGAACGCCGGTTCCCCGGCCCCTGGCCGGCCTGGACAAGCGGGAAGTCCGTTTCGATCAGGTCGTGGAAAAAACGGAGATGCCTTCGGCAGTATTGGGGATGCTGGGGATCGGCTGATGGCCCTGTATGTTTTGGGGGACCTGCATCTCTCCCTTGCCTCGGATAAGCCCATGGACGTGTTCGGTTCCAAATGGGCGGATCATGACCGCAGGCTGCGGGAGAATTTCGTGCAGCTGACAAATGCGGACACCACGGTGCTATGCGGTGATCTGAGCTGGGCCATGAGCCT
>JAEEGK010004328.1_pt1 | contig 34977 bp, 23 predicted proteins | sample 8958771 | NCBI WGS metagenome assembly JAEEGK01 (sample SAMN16246547, study PRJNA631951) | gut metagenome | biome: gut microbiome; feature: rumen; material: SC-attached | host: Bos | place: Iran: Karaj | collected 2018-10 | reverse complement strand
ATAAAGAAGCGCGAAACCCTCGGTCTCGTAGGTGAGTCGGGTTGCGGCAAGTCAATTACCTGTAAGGCGATACTCGGAATAAACGAAAAGAAATGCGTACCTCATGGCGAGATCATGTTCAGAACCACGGATGACGAAGAAATCGACCTTCTTTCGTTAAATCCCCGTGGAAAGGAGATCCGCGACATCAGAGGAAAGCAGATATCCATGATATTCCAGGAGCCTATGGTTGCTTTCTCACCCATGTACACCATCGGAAACCAGATAAACGAATGCACCCTTTTACACATTACCAAGGACAAGAAAAAAGCAAAAGAGATCACTCTTGAGGTAATGAGAAAGGTGGGAATTGCTAATGTAGAGAAGCGCTACAAACAGTACCCCCACGAGTTTTCGGGCGGTATGCTTCAAAGAGCCCTCATTGCCATGGCGCTTGTCTGCTACCCGAAGTTACTTATCGCCGATGAGCCCACCACGGCTCTCGACGTTACCATTCAGGCTCAGATCCTTGAGCTTATGAAGGAACTCCAGAAGGAGTTCAACATGGCCATCCTCTTCATCACCCACGACCTCGGTGTCGTTGCAAACATGTGTGACAGAGTGGCTGTTATGTACCTTGGCAGAATAGTTGAGACCGGTGATGCGAAGACCATCTACGCAAATCCTCAGCACCCCTACACCCGCGGCCTTATGGGCTCCGTGCACAAGATAGGCGGCAGGAAGGATGAGCGTCTTTTCTCCATCGAAGGTACCGTTCCGCTTGCAATGAACCTTCCCAAGGCCTGCGGCTTCTACGACAGATGCGATGCCCGTATCGAAGGCCTTTGCGACAAGGCGGAACCGGAACTTGTTGAGATAGAACCCGGTCACAAGATAGCATGCTTTAACTGCCAGAATCCCGCATGTCTTGCACACAGAGAAGCGGCCATGAAGCAGATAAAGGAAGACGAAGCAAAGGCAGCCGCCGAAGCAGAAGAAAACGCGAAAGGAGGCAAAAAACGTGGAAAAAGATGACATCCTCGAAGTCAAAGGACTTCATAAGCGTTTTACCTCCAAGAATGTCACCGTAAGAGCGGTCACCGACGTTTCTTTTTCCGTTAAGGAAGGCGAGACCATCGGTATCGTAGGTGAATCGGGCTGCGGAAAGACTACACTGGGCCGCTGCATCGTACGTGCTTACGGCGCTTCGGAAGGCGAAGTTTTCTACAGGACCAAGGACGGCGAAGAACTGGATTTCTTAAAGGCCGACAAAAAGAAAATGAAGGACATCCGCAAGGATATCCAGATGATCTTCCAGGATCCTTATTCTTCACTCGACCCCAGGATGACGGTTCTTGACATTATTAAGGAGCCCCTCAGAGCAAATTACCCCAACATGTCAAAGTCCGAGATGGATCAGCGTGCAAAGGATATGGCAGCGAAGGTAGGACTTAATCCTACGTATCTTATGAGATATCCCCATGCTTTTTCCGGCGGTCAGAGACAGCGTATCGGAATCGCAAGAGCTCTCGTTATAAACCCCAGGATCATCGTTTGCGATGAAGCGGTTTCGGCTCTGGACGTGTCAATTCAGGCTCAGGTCATTAACCTTTTAAAGGACCTGCAAAAGGAATTTAAACTCACATATATCTTCATTTCCCACGACCTGTCGGTGGTTGAGCATATTTCCGACAAGGTGGGTGTTATGTATCTCGGAAGGCTGGTTGAGTACGGTTCCACGGAGGATATCTTCGCGCATCCCAAGCACCCCTACACTGAGGCGCTTATGTCTGCGGTACCCGTTGCGGACCCGACTTACAGGAGAGAAAGGATCCCTCTTAAGGGCGAGATCCCCAATCCCGCAAATCCTCCGAGCGGATGCTATTTCCACACCAGATGCAGATATTGCACCGAGAAGTGCTCTCTTGAGACACCCGAGTACAGAGAGGTTGAACCCGGTCACTTTGTGGCATGTTCGCGCTGCGGCGAGATAGAGCTTACGGGATTTGACTACAGCCTCTTAAACAAGGCAGACTGATGAGAAAGGCAGCAGGGAGATAAAATGTCCAAGTTAACCAAGTTTTTATCACTGGGAATCGATATGATGCAGGCCCTTCCGGATGATGATCCGCAGGGCGAAAGCGAATTCTTCAAATATCGGAAGTACATGAATGCCGACAAAATGGAGCAGGCCTTAAAGGCATTGAAGGCCTATCTTGAAAAGAAGGGCATAAAGGCTCCCGAAATTCCCGAAAGAAGGGCAGGCTCCGCAGAGGTTACGGTAACTTCCGAAGGCAGACCCCTTCTTTGCGAAGTGCGTTTTTACGGAGAAGAAAAAGATAACCTTCTCACGGATGAATACACTCCCGTGGGACGTATCGATTTTGTGAGAAAGATCACCGGTGAGGACGGAAAACTCCTTGCGGGTATCCCAGAGGGCTTCTGGTTTGTGAAGATCTCCAAGGGTTCCGAGTACGTAAGCGAATACCGGCACATCGAAGTAAAGGCCGGAGAAACCACCAAGGTTGAGGCCGAGCTTACACGTTTTGTCAATCTGGAAAAAGAAGGATTTTTTGCGGGTGATATCCATCACCACAGCATTTATTCAAGCCCCGTCTGGGGCGGCACCGACGACGTTTGTGAGTCGGCGGCGGAAGTGGCGGATTCAATGAGGGCTTTGGGACTTACCTACGGAGCTTTGAGCGACCACCACAATATCTTAAATCATAAGGACTGGAAGGCCTGCGGGAAACCGGATTTCTTCCCCATCCCTTCCAAGGAAATATCAACCAGCAACGGTCACGTGCTTTCTCTGGGAGTCGACGGATTTGACGTTATCTACGACATTCCTCTCGGAGAAAAGCGTACCGAGGACCGTTTAAGAAAAGAATTCGTACGTATCACGGATGAGATCAGAGAAAAGGGTGGACTTCCGCAGCTTAATCATCCCAGAGATTTACAGGTATCCATTTCCTGGAACCGTGATTTTTACGACATGACGGATATTTTTGAGACCATTGAGATCTGGAACGGCTCCAATCCCATGTATTTCGGAAGCACCAATGCTTTGGCCGCCGTGTTCTGGAGAGACCTTCTTGAGCAGGGAAGATACATCCCCGCAACATCGGGAAGCGATACCCATAACACCAGAGCCGACGACTATCACGAAATGTACGGCGAAGCCATGAGGCTCTTTAAGGAACTTGGGAGACTGTCAAAGGACGAGCTTGCCGAACTTTCGGAGTTTAAGAAAGAACTTGAAAGCTTCAGGTTTATCGTGGGAAGGTTTATGCCCATGCTTGAATCCTGGGCAAAGACGACTCTGACAAGCGGTTGCGTAAGAACCTACGTAAAGCTTAATGATGGAGAGCGCCCCAACAAAGAAAACGTGCTTTCGGCTTTAAGAAGCGGACATTCTTTCCTGACTGTGGGACCTATACTGACCATTGACGTTGACGGCGTTCCCATGGGAGAGAACGCGATACTTAAGAACGGAACCGCCACCGTAAACATCGGCCTTCGCTCGAACCGCAAGCTTGAGAAAGTTATGCTTTATTCGGCAAAGGGCAGAGAATATACGGTTTATCTTCCTGAAAAAGAAAGTGCCCCGTACTATGATTACGGGACACAGTTAAAGGATTTCGTATTCGAAGATGAAGATTACATCTTTGCGGTGGCTTCGGGCGATGTAACCAACCTTGCCATCACCAACCCGGTGCTTATCAGAAAAGCTTAGATCTTGTTTTTATTGTTGATCTTCCTGAATTCACTGGGAGATGTGCCGCTTATCTTTTTAAAGATGCGGTTAAACTGGGAAAAGCTGGTAAATCCGCAGCTTTCGGCAATGTCGCTTATCTTGTTGCCGGTGGTGGAAAGCTTGTATTCCACGTTTCTGATGCGGGTCATCTGGATGTAATTCATAAGATTGAAATGGGTCACTGCCTTAAACTGGTGGGACAGGTAACAGGGACTTATGAAGAACTTATCCGCAAGACCCTCCAGGGAGAGTTCCTCATGATAATTGGCGTGGATATACGAGGTTATGTCGTAGATCTTGCGCTCGATGGAATTGAAGGTGTCATCGTCCTTGTACACGCTTTTGCTTTGAAGTGTGTAAAGCTCGTAGAGGAATTCCTGAAATTTAAAGTGGATAAAGAACGAGTCCGTGTCCGATCCTCTGTACCCCGGGGAATCGGAAAAAGTATAAATATCGTTTAAGATCCCGAAAAGTTTGATCCGTTCGTTGGCTTCGAATCTGTAGATCGGGACATCGGCATAGAAAGGAGAAAGCACTTCCCGATAGGTGTCGGCGGCCCCGAAAAAGTTATTCGGAAACATGAAGCTGATAACGACCCTCTTGCAGGGCTCACCCTTTGGATAAGAGGATTTGTGGAGCCTTGAAGGCGCAAGAAGCACCATATCGTTTGTTTCGATATGGTAGGGGTGGCCTTCTATCAGGTGTTCGGCTTCTTTTCCGAGAAGAATGAAAATCTCAAAAAACGGATGATAGTGCTCGAATTCCATATTTATGGAGTGATCGCGCTCATCGTAATCGAAATAATAAAAGGTATTGTTGTTTATGTCATTGATGATGATAAAGTGCTTACTTTCGTAAAGCAGTGTATCGCTCTGAAGCATAAATGAATCCTTTCGATTGATTGCTACAAATTATAGCGCAGGAAATTTCAAAAAGCAACAAACCTGTGCAAATTTTGCTTAATGGAGAACAGGCATGGCAGTTTCTGAAGAAATCAAAGAAAAACTCGATCTTCTGGCAAAAAGCTTCCAGAAGGTATTGTACGAGGAAGACGAGACTTTCTTGAAAAATATGGAAAAAAACAATCTCGCGGGAGATGATATCGCAAAATATCGTTTCTGGGAGTGGACTCAGGGCGTGGGACTTTTCGGGTTCTGGAAACTGTTTGTGGAGACCGGAAACAAAGAGTATCTTGACATTCTCATCAAATATTACGACAGGCAGATGGGGATAGGGTTCCCGGCCAAGAACGTAAATACCGTAACGCCTCTTCTTGCCATGTGTCATGTGGCGGAGTATGCCGGGCGCGATGATTACATGGCTGTCTGCGATGAGTGGGCAAAATGGATCTATGAAGACTTCCCCCGCACCAAAGAGGGAGGGTTTCAGCACATTACCTCGGATACTTTGAACGATTCCGAACTCTGGGATGATACCCTTTATATGACGGTGCTTTTTCTTGCCAAATATGGTACACTCACTAAGAATGCAAAATACGTGGAGGAGGCCGTTTATCAGTTCCTTCTTCACATCAAATATCTCACCGACAGAAAGACGGGACTCTGGTACCACGGCTGGAGCTTCAATGAGCGCGGAAACTTTGCCAAGGCTCTCTGGGGCAGAGGTAACTGCTGGGTAACCATGGCCATCCCCGAGTTTCTTTCCATGGTTGAGATCGACAGCGCCACGGAGCGTTTCTTTGCGGCGGAACTTTTGAGCCAGGCAGAGGCGCTTAAGAAGTACCAGAGCGAGAGCGGAATGTGGCACACTCTTGTGGACGATCCCGATTCCTACGAGGAAGCAAGCGCTACCTGCGGCTTTGCGTACGGTCTTTTAAAGGGCGTTCACATGGGACTTTTACCCGAAGAATACAGGGCCATCGCCGAAAAGGCTCTTAAGCCCATTCTCAAATGTATAAACCGGGACGGTGTGGTTGAGCAGGTTTCTTACGGAACCCCCATGGGAAGGATCGACAAAAACTTCTACAAGGAGATCCCCTTAAAACCCATGCCGTACGGACAGGCACTGGCAATTCTTTTTCTTTTGGAAGCCGGAAAGTAGGATCATATGGAAAAAATGCGTATAGGCATAGACATGGGCGGAACCCACACTGCGGTAGCTCTTGTCAAAGAAACCGAAATAACGGACTCTGTTGAATTCCCGACGGAAATATCTGCGGGAGTTAAGGCCTATGTCGCGAAACTGGCAGAGAATTTCAGGGAGCTTTTAAAGCGCAACGGATTATCCGTTTCCGACCTTGAAAGTGTCGGAATGGGAGTCCCGGGTTCCGTGAACCTTGAAACCGGGATGGTCGAGTATGCAAATAACTTAGGGTTTAACGATGTGCCCTTTAAAGATATGGTTTCGGAGGCCCTGGGAACCGACGTTACCCTTGACAATGACGCAAATCTTGCGGCCTACGGCGAGTACGTGCTCTCAGGGAGCAAAGCAAAATCATTTTTCATGATAACCCTCGGAACCGGAATAGGGGCGGGAATCATCTTAAACGGCGAGATCTACAGAGGCATCAATTTTGCCGAGGGCGAGATCGGTCATATGACCATCAAATACGACGGAATAACCTGTAACTGCGGAAGAAAGGGCTGCTTTGAGGCCTATGCATCCGCAAATGCGCTGGTGAAAATGGCCTGTGACGCCATGAAAAAGCACCCGGAGAGCAAACTTTGGAAATACAAGTCTATTGATGCAAAGGCGGTTTTCGGAGCCGTGGACGAGCAGGATCCCGTGATGCTTTCGGTAGTTTCCGAATACACCACCCTGCTTTCGGAAGGGCTGCTTAATCTGATAAACTTATTCCAGCCCGAAGAACTTGTCATCGGTGGCGGGATCAGTGCCCGGGCAGATCTTTTCCTGCCGGAAACTATTGAAAAAGTCAGACAGAAGGTTTATTCAAGAACCTCTTCAAAAAATACGGAAATCAGACCCGCTCTTTACAAAAACGATGCGGGCCTCATCGGAGCCGCACTTACGGGTGCGAAGGACAACCGGAGGAAGTAAAATGGAATCACATTATCGTAAAGTTCTTCATGATACGGAAGAGTGGGTGATCGACGGCTTAAGGACTCAGGAAAGAGACAGATCCTCCGGGATCTTCGGCGCTTTCTATGACAGAAACCGCATGGTTCAGGCAAAGTACAGCCTGTACCGCATTTCCTACGAGATTTCCTGCTATTTGAACGAAGACAGCAGATTTTTCGGAGATGAGAAGATTTTCGAAAGTATCGTGAACGGCCTTAAGTATGTTCGCAGCGTTCAGCATGAAAACGGCCTTTTTGACTACATCACCTGCAACTTCTTTTCAGCGCCCGATACAGCCTTTATCATCGGGATCATCCTTCCGCATCTGGATTATCTGAGAGAGAAGAAATCCTTAAATGACAAAGAAACCGCTATCCGCGACATGCTGGAAGAAATCTTTCACGACGGTGTTTACGGTCTGCTGGAGGGCGGGTTCCATACACCGAATCACCGCTGGGCCATTGCATCCCTTCTTTGTAAGGGATATAAGATGTACGGCGATGAGAAGCTTAAGACCGCGGCCTTTGAATATTTAAAAGAGGGCATCGACTGTAACGAGGACGGCGAATATGCCGAAAAGTCCGCCGGAAACTATAACGGTGTAAACAACGATGCCATGATCCTTTTATCGGAGGCGCTGGGGGATGATACCTACGATAAGAATGCCGTCAGGAACCTTGAACTCATGCTCATCTACACCGAACCCGACGACAGCATCTTTACCGCAAACTCCACCAGATTTGACAAGGACCTGCTGGTATATCCCACCAATTATTATCTTGAATATTTAAAGATGGGCCTTAAATACAACATTCCGAAGTTCCTTGCCATGTGCAATCGGATCATGGAGATTGTGGACGAAAAACGCGTGGATGCACCGGATATTCTGATCTGGTTCATGCTTCGTCCCGATTTGAGAGCCGCCAAACTGGAAGGCTCCTACAGACAGTCGGATTTCAAACGTTACTGCTCCTGGTCGGGTATTTACCGCGCCAGAAAGGGAAACTTCACCTACACCGTTATGAACGGCAAGTCAAATTTCCTTTATTTCCATGACGGAACCATCAAACTTGCTTTGAAGGTTGCAGGCAGTTTCTGCGAGCACAGAGCCTTCGTGGGCAAAGAAATGGAAGTGCTTCCCGACGGAACCGTTCACTTAAGTCAGGTGATGCGGGGCTGGTATTATCTTCCTTTTCCGAAGGATGAGCTTCCCGGGACCACGGACTGGTGGCAGATGAATAACGCGGAGAAGCGTCCCAAAAAGTGGGGACCCGACATGCACATAGATGTGTATATCACGGAAGCCGAGGGCGGAATCGACGTAAGGGTAAAGACTTCCGGAGTTGAGGGAGCGCCCTTCAGAATTGAGGCAGCCTTCACGGGAATCGACTTTATGCAGAACGAGCATCTGGCCATGCCTGTTTGCGGAGACGAGGTCCTGGTGGTGAAGGACGGAACTCTTGAAGCCTACAATACCAGGGATTCGATCACCGTGGGACCCTGTTTCGGACTTCACAGATTCACCGAAGGAAAAGAAGATTCGGAACTTAAGACTGCCGGCGCCGCAACCCTGTATCTTACGGATTACACGGCCTTTGACAGAACGATTCAAATCAGAAATAAAAGAGATGAGGAAGGGTTTTAACCCTTCCTTTTTTATGGCTTTTTTTCCGGTCAGCCTTCTTTTTCAATTTCGCAACAACTGACAATTATCAGACAAAAGATAGATAGAATGCCAAATCTTCTTGGAATAAAATCTAAACATAATGTATACGATCAATCAATGTGTCATTTTTAAGGGGATATAACCATGATCGAAAGAGAAGTCAGGGGGCCCGTAGCACCCAGGGATCCTGTTAAAAAGCGTCCTTTTTACTACATAATGCGCAAAAAGAAAGTGCTCGGTTCACCTCAGGCAGACGGCCGAGGGATCCAGTTTATTTTCGAGAGCGACGGAAGGCTTGAAGCCAGTGCGAAACTGGTGGGAAATCTCACGGACGAAACCATGATACGGGAGCTTTCCACGGCGGAGGGCTTTAAGAAGCAGGTAAACAGCATAGGCGTGGTGGTAACCAGAGCCGGAGAACCCGTTAACGTGCGTTTTGCTTTTCAGATGTACGGAGTGAGGGATCCTTACGCATCGGGGACCACACTCTATATGGACACTCTTTCCGACGGAATGGAAAGGGTTTTGGACCTTTCGAATGCAGACTGGTACGGAGACGACCGAATACCCGGACAGATCCGTTTTGAATTCGAGACTGCGGGTCTGGAAGCGGAAGTCAGCGTCTGCCTTTATCTTAACGACGGCTACACGGCTCCCCAACAGACGGAAGATAAGCCCATAGATTTTAAAAGTGATAAATATCGCGCCATCATTGAGCGTTCCATCCTTCAAAAGGGTAATATACACAGAGTAAAATCCGCCCTTGAAAGAGCAAGAAAAGGTGAAGAAGTTACCGTAGCCTTCATCGGCGGTTCCATTACCCAGGGCGCGGGCGCCATCCCCATTAACTCGGAATGCTACGCCAGAAAGATCTTCGAGGGCTTTTGCGATCTTACGGACCGGGAATACGACGATAACGTAAAATACGTGAAAGCCGGCCTTGGAGGAACGCCTTCGGAGCTTGGAATGCTGCGCTATGACAGAGATGTTCTTGCGGGCGGAAGAATCACTCCCGATGTGGTGATCGTTGAATTTGCCGTAAATGACGAGGGCGACGAGACACAGGGCGACTGCTTTGATTCACTGGTGAGAAAGATATACAACGGCCCCGGAAATCCCGCGGTGATCCTGCTTTTCTCGGTATTTGCGGATGACGGAAATCTGGAAGAACGTTTAAAACCCGTGGGATCTGCCTACGATCTTCCCATGGTCAGCGTCAAACAGGCTGTGACTCCCCAGTTTTATAAAAGCGAAGAAGAAGGCCGGGTGATCACCAAGAACCAGTTTTTCTACGACATGTATCACCCCACAAACGCAGGCCACAGGATCATGGCCGACAGTGTGTTAAAGCTCTTTAAGCTGGCTGATGAGTCGGAGGATATGCCCGAACTTTCGATAGCTGATATCAAACCTCCCAAGAGCGCCGATTTTGAAGACGTTTACTTTGTGGGGCGCGACGATATCAACAACTCAAGAGCCGTCAGATCCTTTAACGAAGGAGCCTTTCTTTTTAAGGATACGGAGCTTCACCGCGCAGAAAGAAACATGGACCTTTTCGGCACTCCCGAGTTTCCTGATAACTGGATGTACGACGGAAACAAGGCCGAGGGCAGAGAAGCAACCTTTACGTTGAATGTTTTCTGCAGGAGACTGCTCTTAACTTACATGGATTCCGCTTCTCCCGAAGTCGGAACCGTTGTTATCACCGATAACGGCAAAGAAGTTCTTAAGATCGACCCGCATATTGTGGGCTGGACACATGCAAATGCACGCATCATCGTAAGAAACGATGAGCCGGGCGAACACGAAATAAAAATAACCGTACCGACCGAGGATATCGGCAGGAAATTTACGATACTGGGCTTCGGTATAGTGGATTAGGTCATCAGCTGCAAATGAGAGAGGATATTAACCCGATAATAAAAATGGACTATCCCGATCCCGACGTGATCAGGGTGGGAGATGTCTATTATATGGTAAGTACCACCATGTACTTTATGCCGGGCGGCGCCATCCTGCAGTCCTACGATCTCGTAAACTGGGAACTCGTGGGATACATTTTCGACACCCTCGATGACACTCCCGCAGAAAGAATGGAACTCGAACAGACGGAGTACGCGGGCGGTATGTGGGCTCCTTCCATAGTGTACGAGAAGAATCGGTTTTATGTCTTCTTTATGAGCCACAGCGGCAAAAAGAACTACCTTTTTGAAGCGGAGACCATAAAGGGTCCCTGGACGAAGAGGGTGGTGGAAGGCGAATATCATGACGCCTCCGTGCTTTTTGACAACGGAAGCTGCTATCTTGTATACGGAAACACCGAAATACGTTTGACCGAGTTAAACAGTGAGCTTACCGGACCTAAAAAGGGCGGCCTCGACAGAGTTATAGTCAGAGACAGGAAGGGCGTGGCCCTTGGTTATGAGGGCTCTCACATAAAGAAGATCGGCAGGAACTACTATCTTTTCCTGATAAACTGGCCAAAGGGCGGGATCAGGACCGAAAGCTGCTTTAAGTCCGACAGCCTTGAAGGCGAATTCAAAGGCGGTGTGGTCCTTTCGGACACCAGAGGCATCGAAGGACGGGGAGTCGCCCAGGGAGGTATCGTGGATACTCCCGACGGCAAATGGTATTCGATCCTTTTTCAGGATATGGGCGCTGCGGGAAGGATTCCCGTGCTTGTTCCCATAACATGGAAGGATGATTTCCCCGTATTCGGCACGGAAGGCAAGATCCCCGCTAAATTTGAGGTTCCGAAGGGCAAAAGAAACCTTCTTCGTCCTTTGTATACAAGCGATAAATTTACACCTAAGGGAAACGATCCCGCGAATAAGGACCTTTCGCTTTGCTGGCAGTGGAATCACAGCCCCGACAACCGTCTTTGGAGACTGCTTCCCACAGGGGGACTTGAGATCAAGACGGGAAAGATAAGCATCAACCCCACTCAGGCAAGGAACACACTGACACAGCGCATGCTTTGGCCTGCATGTACGGCGTGGGTGACCATAGATGCGGATAAACTGAACGACGGAGATTTCGCCGGTCTTTGCGCACTTCAAAGTAATTACGCCATGGTGGGTATTAAAAAAGAACACTCCGTGAGCTATCTTGTGGTAACGGTGGCTGCGAACGGAGGTCGTAAATCCATGGGAGGCGCGGACTATATGCCCTGCGAGATCGTTGAAAAGATAAGACTCAATTCCTCCGAGGTAACCGTGGGAATACATGCGGATTTTACCGGCGGGAAAGACACTGCCGAATTTATGTACATGCATAAAAAGAAGGCTTCCAAGGTTGGAAAGCCTCACGCCATGAGCTTCAGTCTGGCACACTTCACCGGAAACCGTTTCGGTCTTTGCTGCTACTCCACCAGAGAGATCGGCGGCTCCTGTATATTTAAGAACTTTGAATACTTACCCGAATAAATTAAAGCCCGACCGAGAGTCGGGCTTTTTCTTTTTTATAATTGATAATTTACTGAATGCGGCGTTTCTTGACTTCGGAATTCTGTTTTCGATACTGACTGGGGGTGCATCCCTTCTGCTGTTTAAAGATCCGGTTGAAGGTGGAGATACTGGAAAAGCCCGAAAGGATCGCCACATCGGTTATGGAAGCCCCGGGAGTTACCAGCAGCTCTTCGGCTGCCTTTATACGGCGAAAGCAAAGATAATCGGTAAAGTTGTAGTTGGTATACTGTTTAAAGAGCCTCGAAAAATGGAACTTTGAAAAGCCGGTGTTGGCGGCAATGTCCGAAAGGGAAAGCTCTTCCGTAAAGTGTTTGTCGATATAATCAAGGGTATCGTTGAAAAGCTGGATGTATTCTTTGCGCTTGGTAGGAGAGGCATTTGAGAAAAGAGACTCCTGCTGCGTATAGTTTTCCCCCAGTACCACGAACAGCTTAAGGAGCAGGGACTGGATGGAAAGATCCGCAAATTCGGTATCGTTAAAGTACTCATTCCGGATCTGAACAAGCAGGCTGTAAACTTCCGAATAGATCTCCTCATAACTGTCGGGTCCTATGAGAACCGGCTTTGAAAGGATCGAGATTATGCGGGCAAAGCCCTTAAGCTTCTGAAGAGAAGCGATGTTCATCAGGAAAATGAAACGTTTTCCCCTGGGGGGTGCGGTAATCTCGTGAATCTCTCCCGGAGGAATGATCAGGACCTCTCCCGGGTGAATTTCATAGACTTCTCCGCCGGAAATGAGAGTGTAGTTGTTTTCCGTGGGCGTAATGATCTCAAGGGCAGAATGCCAGTGAGGAGCAAAGTTGTCCGGAAGGTCGTTCAGCCAGATTCTCGCCATTGATTGCGCTCTGAACTCAACAACCTCGTGACCGCTCTGTACATTTCTGGTGCCTGTAAAGTCACTGTTTATCCTGTTATATCGATCTCTGTCGATGATGGCTGCATCAAAGGGTTCGGACATATATCCCTCCAAATCTTGCTATTTGCTAAATTATATCATACACGCGTCAAAAAATATCAACCTTTTTTTGAAAAATTAACGGGTTTTTTATCATAACCCTTTATTTTTTACTCAAAATCTGTCAAAATATACAAGAAGAACAACATGTTTATGATTAAAGTGTACAAAGTGCTACCGAATTTTAACACGAAGGAAGCAAAATATGAGAAGTTTGTAGCACGTTATAGATAGAAATGAAGATTTGGCAAAACTATAATTTGATTAGAGTAAGAGAAAGTTGGGAAAGTTATGCGAAGAAATTATCTGTTCAGAAGAATAACTGCCGTCGCTCTCGCAGCTGCCATGCTGTCACTTGCAGCCTGCTCCGATAAAGGCGGGACAACCGGTACGGGAAGTACCGAAAGTTCTTCGACCACTGTCAAAACGGACGACACGGTTTCTTCGAAAGATACACCGGCGTCGACGGATACTTCTCAGACCTCTGCTTCATCAACATCGACTTCTTCCGCGGACGCGGATACAAATATAAAAGATACAACCGGGGATGGGAATGGCAAAGGAGATATGAACGTGGAAACGGTTCCCATTTTACGCGACGGAGTGAGAGCAAAGATCGGCGGCTTTGCAGGCTGCGCGGTCACGGGCGCAGAAGCGGACGACCCTCAGGTCTGGGACATAATCACCACTCATTTCGAAGCGGTCACCCTCGGAAACGAATTAAAACCCGATGCGCTTTTTAACTACAGCGTATCCAAATGCCCGGGTACCAACCAGACGGAACTTAACGGCGAGACGATCACGGTGCCGAAGCTTTCCTACACAAGAGCAGAGAAGATTTTAAATAAGATTCTTGCATGGAATGAAGATCATCCCGAGAAGCCCATAAAGGTCAGAGGCCACGTGCTTGTATGGCATTCACAGACTCCCGAATGGTTCTTCCACGTGGATTACGACAAGACCAAGGATTACGTTACACCCGAGGAAATGAACAAGCGCCTTGAGTGGTACATAAAAGCAGTCCTTACACATTTCACCGGAGAAAACAGCAAATATAAAGATCTTTTCTACGGATGGGATGTGGTAAATGAGGCTATCAGCGACGGAACCGGAACTCTTCGTACAGACGCCGAGAATCCAAACGAAAAGCTTTCCGATGACAGACACGGAAGCAACTCAAGCTGGTGGCACATTTATCAAAGCAGCGAATTTATCATCAACGCATTTAAATATGCGAATAAATACGCTCCCGAATCACTTGAACTTTATTACAACGATTATAACGAATGCACGGCTCTTAAGAAGAACGGGATCATCAAGCTTCTTAAGGAGATCAAGGAAGCGGAAGGCGCTCCGGGCGTCGGAACCAGACTTTCGGCCATGGGAATGCAGGGACATTACGACATGTCCTCTCCGGACTTCGGAAGCATTAACGGATCAATCAAACAGTACGCCAAGATCACGGGAAAGGTACAGTTTACCGAACTTGATATCAAGGCAAGCCCGGGATATGACGGAAGCGCCGAGAAGAAAGCCGAAGAATACGAGAAACTCACCGACCGTTATTCATCGATCCTGTTTGCCATCACCAGCGCAAACGCCATGGAAGGTGTGGAGGTTTCAGGCATCACCTTCTGGGGTACCGTGGATCATTACTCCTGGCTTCAGTCCCGCTCCAACGTAGGCGGCGGAAGCACGGCGGGACTTCCCCAGTGTCCCTTGCTTTTTGATGAAAATTATCAACCCAAACCCTGCTTTTACATATTTGCAGAATAGGGCTTAATTCTGAAAGGTTTTATAAACCTTGGAGGATAGTATGAACAAAGGCTTGAAAAAATTTCTGATCGCGCTTGGAGTTTTGGCAGTGTTCATTGTCGTTGCCGTTCTCATGAGCCACCGAAGGATCGGAAACTTCCGGAAAAAGTACGAAGGTGTAGACTTGACCCATGAGGTTGTGGGCACGGAGAGGACCGGAACCTACGAAAAATATCTGAACGCTCACGGCGCGGACAAAATGGGAACCAAGGATATTTCCGTTGATATTACCAAAGCCGATTCCCTTGACGGAGCCAAAGTGGTAAGCAATTTCGAAGGTGCGGACCGGGCTCTTTACACCGAAGCGGGATCCACCGCCGCATGGACTGTAAATGTTCCGGAAGCAGGCTTTTACAACATCTACATGGAGTACTTCCTCCCTGAGTCCAAGGGTGTTGCCGCCGAGAGAAGAGTGATCATCAACGACGAGCTTCCCTTCAACGATGCGGTCAGCATAGAGTTTTCCAGGATCTGGGTCAATGACGGTCCTCCGAGGATCGACAACCAGGGCAACGAGATCCGTCCCACTCAGGTTGAAGAGTACGCATGGCAGAGTTCCTGCTTTAAGGATGACAGAGGATACGAAAGAGAGCCTTACGTGTTCTGGTTCGAAAAGGGCGACAACAAGCTCGAACTCTACGGGGTTAACGAGCCCATGGTCATCAAGACTCTTGAATTAAGGGCAGCAAGAAAGCTTATATCCTACGAAGAATATTTAAATGAAAACAGCGGGAAGCCTTCGGGAACCCTGGCGGCAAAACATTACGCCACCGTCGAAGGCGAAGATTCCGTGAGACGTTCGGAATCCTCCCTCTACGCAAAATATGACAGATCCTCACCCACCACTTCACCCAACAGCGTTACCACCACGGTCCTTAACTACGTAGGCGGAGATGCATGGCGAAGCAACGGAATGTGGATCGAATGGGAAACGGAAGTTCCCGAAGACGGCTTTTACAATCTTATGATCAAAGCCCGTCAGAACTACTCCAGAGGAAGCGTTTCAAACCGTGCGGTCTATATCGACGGCGAGATCCCCTTTAAGGAGCTTTCGGAAGTTTCCTTCGGTTTCGGCAACGACTGGGAATGCAAAGAACTTTCGGACAAAAGCGGTGAACCTTACAAGTTCTACCTTACCGCCGGAAAGCATACCATCAGGATGGAAGCCACCCTGGGAGGTCTGGGACCCATTCTTTCCGACATAGAGGAATCCACCTACAGACTCAATCAGCTGTACAGAAGGATACTGGTCTACACCGGTGCGCTTCCCGATCAGTACAGAGATTACCGTATCGAGTACGTTTATCCCGAGATCATAGAGGCAATGGATATCGAATCCAAACGTCTCTTTAAGATAGTGGACGACATGGTTGCTTACAGCGGACAGAAGGCCGATCAGATAGCGACCGCCCAGACCCTTGCACAGCAGCTTGAACGTTTCGTAAAGAAGCCCGGCAAGATCACCCTTGAATTTGTAACCTTTAAGGACAACATCACAGCCCTCGGAACCGCGTCCCTTAACATGAGCGAATCCAAGCTGGATGTGGACTACTTAACCGTAACCGGTACGGAAGTCAAGCCCAAAAAGCAAAAGAGCAACATCTTCATGTCCCTGTGGCATGAGATCAAGTCCTTTGTGGCTTCCTTCACGGTTGACTATAACTCCGTCGGTGACGTTTACGATGATAAGGGTTCGGACAAGGTCGTTACCGTCTGGGTACTTACCGGACGCGATCAGGGAACCATCCTTAAGTCCATGATCGATGATACCTTTACTCCAAATACCGGAGTCAAGGTAAACGTTGAGATAGTATCGGCTGAAGCACTCCTTACCGCAGTGCTGGCGGGCAGAGGCCCCGATGTGGTGCTTTCCGTAGGTGCCGACCAGCCCGTAAACTACGCACTTCGTAATGCGGTGGAAGACCTTACCCAGTTCCCCGACTGGCAGGACGTATTTTCGCACTATACACAGAGTTCCTACGCACAGTACGAACTCGACGGTCACATATATGCAATACCCGAGCAGCAGAGCTTCAATGTAATGTTCTACAGAAAGGACGTTCTTGAAGAACTGGAGCTTGAGATTCCCAACACCTGGCAGGAACTTATCGAGATGCTTCCCACCATTCAGGGAAACAACTTATCCATCGGTATCCCCAGTGCGGGCGGAAGCTCATCCTCCGCAGGTGCGACGGTTCAGGTAGCATCCAATGCTCCCGACCTTTCCCTTTACTTTACGCTTCTCTTCCAGTACGGCGGAGACATGTACAATCCCAAGGGAACCAGGACCACCGTCGATACCGAGGCGGGCGTCAGAGCTTTCGACGATTACGTATCCTACTTTAACGATTACGGTATTCCGGTCTACTTCGACTTCATAAGCCGTTTCAGATCCGGAGAAATGCCTCTCGGTATTGCTTCCTACTCGACTTACAACACCCTGATGGTATCGGCTCCCGAGATCAGAGGACTTTGGGACTTTACACTGATTCCCGGTACCGAGAAGGTTGATGCAAACGGCAACACCTACATCGACAGAACGGTATTTATCACCGGTAACGCCACCATGATGTTAAAGATCAAGGATGAGGAACTTCGAAACAACGCATGGCAATTCATGAAGTGGTGGTCATCCGTTGATACACAGGTCTGGTTCGGCCGCGAGATAGAAGCACTTCTCGGCGCCAGCGCCCGTTACAACACCGCCAACAAGGATGCTTTCTCAAGACTTTCCTGGAGCGTTGACGATATCGCGGTTCTTGATGCCCAGTGGGAACAAAGCATGGGTATCAGAGAAGTTCCCGGCGGATACTTCACCGGACGTCACATAGCAAACGCGGTGAGAAAGTCCATCAACCAGAAAACGGATTCACGTGAGACCATAATCGATTACGCCATCAAGATAAACGAGGAGATCGAGAAGAAGCGTAAGGAATTCGGTATGGAACTTGATTAAGGAATAACTTCTTAAAGAGGAAGACCATGAAAGAATTTTTTAAAAAGTATTTTGAACTTCGAAAGTACAATGCGAAGGTCGCGTGGAAAAAAGCGAAAATAAGCAAGAACTGTTATCTCTTTCTTGCTCCCTACGCTATATTTTTCACCATGTTTTTCGTGTTCCCGGTTGTAGCCTCCATCTACTTTTCCTTCACGTATTACAACATACTTGAGGCTCCCAGGTTTATCGGAATCCAAAACTACATAAGCCTGCTTCTTGAAGACGACATTTTCCTTATCGGTATCAAGAATACGCTTTTGATAGCCGTAATAACGGGTCCTTTGGGCTATATAATGTCCTTCCTGTTTGCATGGCTCATCAACGAACTCCCCAGATGGGTTCGAAGCGTGGCGGTAGTTGTATTCTACGCACCCTCCATTGCCGGTAACTGTTTCGTGATCTTCTCCGTATTCTTCAGAGGCGATGCTTACGGTTACGTCAATGCGTTCCTTATGAACCTGGGACTTATAGACACTCCGAAATTCTGGCTCACGGATCCTAAGTACATGATCTGGATCTGTATGCTGGTAATCCTCTGGATGAGCTTAGGCCAGGGCTTCCTTTCCTTCGTTGCGGGTCTTCAGGGTGTCGACAGATCCCAGATCGAAGCCGGATGTATGGACGGTATCAAGAACCGCTGGCAGGAGCTTTGGTACATCACCCTTCCCAGCATGAAGCCCATGCTCATGTTCGGTGCCGTAATGTCCATCACCCAGGCCTTCGGTGTCTGCGACGTAACGATGCAGCTTTGCGGATATCCCAGTACCGACTACGCGGCGCGAACCATAGTGACCCACCTTTTCGACTACGGTTTCACCAGATATGAAATGGGTTATGCCTGCGCCATAGCGACAATACTGTTCTTAATGATGATCCTTTGCAACAAAGCAATTCAGAGTTTACTTAGAAGAGTGGGAACCTGATATGAGTAAAAAGACACAAGCGGCGGTTATTGAAAAACCGTATCACAAAAAGCTTATAAGAAGAAGAAAACCCAACCGCTCCATCGGCGGTGACGTGGCACTGGTGCTCTTTCTGGTGCTGGCGGGTCTTGTAATGGTTTTCCCTATCGTATATGCGGTGAGCAATGCTCTTAAGCCTTTGGATGAGCTCTTTATGTTCCCGCCGAGGATCTTTGCGAGAAACCCTACGTTTGACAACTTCTCCGATCTGTTTGTCACCATGGGTAAATCCTGGGTAACCTTTTCAAGGTACTTCTTCAATACCGTATTCATTACCGCAGCGGGAACCGCGGGACATTTGCTTATTGCATCCATGGGTGCCTTCGTTCTTGCGAAGTATGATTTCCCCGGCGGAAGGACATTTTTCAAGATCGTAACGATCGCCATGATGTTCTCCTACTACGTAACGGGTATCCCCAACTACATCCTGATCAACAAGCTCGGATGGATCGATACCTACTGGGCCATCATAGTACCCGCATTTGCTTCCCCCATCGGTTTCTTCCTGATGAAGCAGTTTATGGAAGGACTTCCCACCTCTTTGATCGAAGCAGCCAAGATAGACGGTGCCAACGAGTGGAGGGTGTTTGCCGGGATAGTAATGCCGAACGTTAAACCCGCATGGATGACACTTATTATCTTCTCCGTTCAGGGACTTTGGAACAACAGGGCGGCAACCTTCATCTATTCCGAAGAAAGAAAGACTTTGGTTTATGCCCTTCAGCAGATACAGTTGGGCGGTATTGCCAGAACCGGTCAGGCAGCGGCGGTACTAGTGGTTGTAATGATCGTACCTATTCTGATATTTGTCTTCTCCGAAAGCCAGATTCTGGAAACCATGGCAAGTTCGGGACTCAAAGATTAAATATTCTGTGCGAGGATGATTATGAAAAGAAAATTTACGTGGCTTTGCCTGCTGCTGGCGACAGTCGTTTCGGTTTCGGCTGTTCCCGCGGTAAAAGCAAATGCACAGGAAAACAATTATTCATACATATACGATTACTGGGGAGATGTTCAGAACTGTCCTACGCCCTATTACGTAAGCCGCGTGCTTACCTACAAGGAACTGGGACTTGAAAAGAACTTAAAGAACCCCGAATCCATCTATGTTCACGGTAACGAACTTTACCTGTGCGACACGGGAAACAACCGCATACTCGTTTATGAAGTCGACGAAAAGCACAATTTTAAGCTCATTAAAGAGATCACCAAGGTAAAGGGTGTTGAGCCCGCAGAGCTTAACTTACCTGCCGATATAGCAGTTTCCGAAGACGGTGACATCTTTATTGCGGACAAAGGAAATGCCAGAGTTTTAAAGGTGGACAGGAACCTTAACTACATTCACCACTTTGAAAAACCCGAAGATCAGACCCTTGATGAGCAGGTTGTTTTCCAGCCTTCGAGACTGGTGATCGATACGGCGGAACGTCTTTACTGCACCTCGACCGGTATCAACAAGGGACTTATCAAGTACGAAGAAGACGGAACCTTTTCCGGATTTATAGGAGCAACTCCCGTTTCCTATAATTTCATTGATTACCTTTTTAAGAAGTTTGCGACTCAGGAACAGAGAGCCAGAATGGTTTCCTTCGTTCCCACGGAATATGCCAACATCTACATGGATCCCAAGGGCTTCATATACGCCCTGCCCGACAAGATACAGGATGAGGACCTGGATTCCGAAAAGATCCAGGCCATCAGAAAGCTTAACATGTTGGGCAACGATATTCTGGTAAGAAACGGCGAATATCCCGTATACGGCGACCTTTACTGGGGCAATGCGGCAGGTATCTCCGGAGCCTCCATATTTACGGACGTTACGGTCCTGGACAATGAGGTTTACATCTGCCTTGACAGGAACCGCTGCAGACTCTTCGGATACGACGATCAGGGTAAACTGGTCTTCGTAATGGGCGGTAACGGTAATATCGACGGATACTTCCGCCAGCCCACATCCATCGAGCACATGGGACAGGAACTCTTCGTTCTTGACAACAAGGACAACGCCATTACTCTCTTTACTCCCACCGAGTTCGGGTCTTTGGTATATCAGGCCATGGACCAGTTCGATGCGGGTCTTTACGACGAGTCAAAGGCCTCCTGGGAGCAGGTCATGAAACTTGACGGAAGCTATACCCTTGCATACATCGGTATCGGAAGAGCCCTTCTTCGTCAGGAAAATTACAAAGAAGCCATGAAGTACTTCGAAGTCAAATATGACGCCGTAAACTATTCCAAGGCTTTCCAGCAGTACAGAAAGGAATGGATAAGCGAAAATATCGGCTGGATAATCGCAGTGATACTGGTGCTTTTCCTTGTTCCCTTCGGAATCGGCAGATACAAAAAGATCAAGCATGAAATTGCTACGGCAGACATCTTTAAGAGATAAGGACGAATACAGATATGTTTGACGCCTTGAAAAAGAAAGAAACCTACAGAAAATACTTTAAATCCTTAAAGTTTGCGTTCTACTGTATGACGCATCCCCTGGACGGATTCTGGGATTTGACGCATGAAAAGCGGGGAACCTACGCTGCGGCAACCACGATCCTTGTGCTGGGCGTGTTCGTAAGGATCCTCAAACTCAGATATACGAGTTTTGTATTTATGTCGGTATACTGGGAAGACTTAAACATATTGATGTATGTAGCCAGCATCGTATTTCCCCTTATGCTGTGGGTTGTGGGAAACTGGGCCACCACCACACTGTTTGACGGTAAGGGAAGGCTCGGGCAGGTATACATGGGAACCTGCTACGCATTGCTTCCCTATACGGTGATTCAGATACCGGTCATGATTGCCAGCAACTTCGTTACCATCGAAGAAGGCCAGTTTATTTCGGTGCTTGATGTGATATCCCTTGTTTACTGTGCACTCCTGATCGTTGCGGCCATGGGACAGATACATGAGTTTTCGCTGGCAAAGAACCTTGTATTTACACTTTTTTCACTCGCTGCAATGATGATAATGATATTCTTGCTCCTGCTTTTCTTCAGTATGATCTCGCAGGGTGTTGCATATTTTGTTTCGATCGGCAGAGAGCTTTTGTTCCGAATGTAAAATCTGATACGGATGGGATTTCTGATGAAAAAAGACAATAAAGAGAAAACTAAAGTTAAGAAACCTTTAACCGAAGCGCAGGTTGAAAGAAGAGGGGCTTTAAAACAGGCTCTTAAGGATCTTATCGCTCCTACGGCTGTCGTCGCGGTGGTTGCGATTGTACTCTTTATCGCGATTAAATTTGCCAACAAGCCTGAGGTATATAAAGAGGTTCGTCCCTTTGGGTACGAGCCCATTCCCGGATACGAGGAAAAGCCCATAGTACTTGAATCCGACAAGCTGATACTTTCTTTGGACCCTGCTACCACAGACTTTACGGTTACCCAGAAGTCTACCGGCAAGAGCTGGTATTCAAATGCGGAGAACGCCGAAAACGATTCTTTGGCGCTTGATTCCGAAAAGAAGATGCTTAAGTCAAACGTGATCATTTCCTATGCTCAGGTAAACGGACTTGAAACGGTACTTGACAGTGCGGGAAACGTAGCAAAGGGCTTGTATGAGATCAAACTCGAGAACGATACCATCAAACTTTTTTACTCCTTCGGTAATATTCAGAGAGAATATGTGATCCCGCCGGTAATGCTGGAAGAAGACCTTGCCAAGTGGAAGGGCAATCTTGAAAAAGAAGATGCCCAGTATGTATCGGAATATTACAAGAAATACGATATCAACAAGCTTTCCGCCAAGGACAACAAGGATGAACTTCTTGCAAATTATCCTTCCATGGCCGATCACATCATCTACGTTCTTCGTACCAATGTACGTGAAAACGTAAAGAGAGAACTTGAAAAGCGCTTTGAAAAGGCAGGATATACCTACGAAGACTTTTTAAATGACAAACTCCTGGATGAATCCGTCAGCTCCGATGCCTCGGCGGTATTCAACGTGGAGATGGATTTAAGACTTGAGGGCGGCGACCTTATAGTCGAAGTTCCTTTTAAAGGAATCGAATACAAGGAACAGTACCCCGTATACACGGTGCTTCCTCTTCCTTATTTCGGAGCGGCATATTCGGACGCAGAAGGTTTCATGTTTGTTCCCGAAGGCGGCGGAGCGCTCATCAACTACAATAACGGAAAAGCTTCCCAGAGCGACTATTACGCAAACGTTTACGGATGGGATATGTGCTTAAGCCGTGAATACGTGATCCATAATACCAGAGCTTATTTCAATGTATTCGGCCAGGGCCGTGACGGCAGCTCTTATCTCTGCATCATGGAAGACGGCGCAGGTTACGCATCTGTCCGTTCGGCAATTTCGGGACGAATCAACAACTACAACTACGTAGACGCAAAATACTCACTTTGCCCCGGCGAAAAATACAACCTTGACGGTCTTTCCAACGCAGCGGTTTACCAGTACCTTGATAAGCTTCCCGACGAATCCATCGTTCAGAGATATCGCTTCATAGACAGTGATGACTACGTGGACATGGCAAAGGAATACGGCAGATATCTTGAAGAAAAATATCCCGAATACATGACCCTGAACGCTTCCGATGAAACGCCCGTTGCCATCGAACTCGTGGGTGCCATCGACAAGGTACGTCAGGTTCTCGGTATTCCCGTATCCCGTCCTCTGAAGCTTACCTCCTACAAAGATGCTTCGAAGATCGTGGAAGAACTGGCAAACGCCGGCATCGGAGATCTTTCCGTAAAATATTCCGCCTGGTGTAATGACGGTGTAAGACAGAATCTTCTTAACAATGTTCATACCATCAGTGAACTGGGACGCGGAAGTGACTTAAAGAAATTAACGGCAAAAGCAAAAGAACTGGGCGTTGACCTTTATCTTGACGGCGTTACCCAGTATGAATACGACAGCAACATCTTTGACGGATTCTTCTCCTTCAGGGATGCGGCAAGATTCTTAAACAAAGAAAGAGCGGAGCTTTACCAGTACAGTATGGTAACCTACGCGGCAAGAGAAGGCGCCAAAAGCTATTACCTGCTTCGTGCCGATCTTGCGGAAAAGATGGCGAAAAACCTTATAAAGGCCACCGACAAATACGGCGCAGAGGTTTCTTTCTCGGATATCGGCATGGATGTTTCCTCTGACTTCCGCAGAGGCAAGACCTACAGCCGTGAGTATAATAAAAACGTCGACATCAATCTTCTCAGATCCGCCGATGACAGCGGCAAGAAGATTATGATCAACATGGGTAACGATTATGCGATTCCTTTTGTTGATTTTGTAACGAACATGGAACTTAAGGGAAGCGAATATACCCTTTTGGACAAGATGGTTCCTTTCTACCAGATAGCGATCCACGGTCTTGTTAATTATGCGGGCCAGCCCATCAACATCTGCGGAAACGAGGAACAGGAGATACTTACTTCCGCAGAATACGGAGCATCCCTTTACTACACTCTCATGAGTGAAAGCTCTTTCGCAATCCAGAAGACTCTGTATCCCGAATACTACGGTTCGGAATACGCAGCTTGGAAGGACAGGTTGATTGAGACCTGCAAGAGATACAATACGGAGCTTGGATCTACTTTCGGTCAGCGTATGACGGGACACAGGACCATGGGAGACGTAACCTGCACCGAATACGAGGACGGCAGCAAGGTATATGTCAACTACAGCTTCACCGACAGCTACAAAACTCCGGAAGGCACGGTAGTTCCCGCAAGAGACTACGCGTTGGTAAAGTAATCGATAAATGAGAGAGGCAAAATCGATGAGTAAAAGCAAAAAAGGCAGACTGGCCGGTCTTGAAAAAAGAAAAGCGATAGCGGGATACCTTTTTATATCTCCTTTCATCCTGGGATTCCTGATCTTTATGGTAAGGCCCTTCTTCCATTCGCTGTACATGAGCTTTTGTGAAGTTCAGTTAGGACCCGCAAAGTTCGATCTGGTATGGAAGGGCTTATACCAGTACAATTGGGCCTTCAGGGTGGATCCCGACTTCGGGCGTCTCCTTGGTTCGGAAATGCTCCGAATGTTCGTATACTCCTTCGCCATCATAGTATTCAGTTTCTTTATCGCACTGATACTCAACCAGAAGTTTAAAGGACGTGCTCTGGTAAGGACCATTTTCTTCCTGCCGGTTATCCTTTCTTCCGGTGTAATGCTGGGAATCGAAACAAACAACGAGCTGATTTCGTCCATCATGGCGAGTGTGGATAACTACCAGACGGGACCCGATATCACTAAAGCCCTGCAGGAGGTTTTGAGGACCACGGGCGTCGGCGTAAGGGCTTTTGAAACGGTCTTCGATGTTATCAATAACATTTACGACGTGGCACTTGCTTCGGGAATGCAGATAATCATCTTCCTGTCGGGACTTCAGACGATTCCCCGCAGCATGTATGAAGCGGCCGAGATTGAAGGAAGTACCGCATGGGAGAGCCTCTGGAAGATCACCTTCCCCAGCATAAGCGGTCTGTTCCTGGTTAACTGGGTTTATACCGTAGTGGATTTCTGTATGAGATCCGACAACGAGGTTATAGACAAGATTCAGACCATTATGACGAACCGCTTAAATTACGGTGCGTCCTCCGCGATGTCATGGGTATACTTCCTGTGCATAGCAGCATATTTGGCACTTTCATCATTTATAATTTCCAAGAGGGTTTACTACTATGACTAAGAGTAAGGAAGCACGACAGGATTTCTGGGAAAGAAACCGGAAATCCGGCGGATATCTTCTTCGTAAAAGAATAACGAAGGTGGGCTTGAGCATATGCCGTTTCCTGCTTCTCTTCGGTCTGTGCTTTTTGATCCTGCAGCCCCTGTTAAGTAAGATTTCGGTAAGTTTCATGGCCGAGAAGGACCTGTATGATCCCACCGTAAACATTATCCCCGCCCACTTCACCCTTTCAAACTACGGAGTGGCCAAGGAAATCATGGGTTACTGGAAGGCCTTCAAAAACTCCATGATAATCAGCCTTACCATAAGCATACTGCAGATTGCCGTATGTACACTGGTGGGATACGGATTTGCCAGGTTCAAGTTTCCCTTTAAGAAATTCTGGTTCGCCTGTGTAATGCTTATTATCGTAATTCCGCCCCAGGTTATTTCAAACTCACTGTTCATCAATTTCCGATTCTTTGATATTTTCGGAATCATCAGGGCAGTGACCGGAAAGCCTTTAAACCTGCAGGGTTCGGTAATTCCGTATTACCTTATGAGTGCGGGCTGTATGGGACTTAAGAACGGACTTTACATTTACATGATCCGTCAGTTCTTCAGGAACATCCCCGTAGATACAGAGGAAGCGGCCTACGTTGACGGCTGCGGAATGTTTAAGACCTTCCGAAAGATCATGCTTCCGGAAGCAACCCCCATCATTACTTCCTGCTTCCTGTTCGCCTTCGTATGGCAGTGGACCGATGGTTTTTACTCAGATATGTTCCTCGGAACCACACCCTTGGTAAGTACTTCACTTGCCAGAGTGGTCGACGGTATCAATGCTTACATTCAAAGAGTAACGGGCTTAAAAACCACGGTATCGGCGGCTTACTCCGATGCAATCCTTTCGGCAGGTACACTTATGATTGTGGTTCCCGTATTGTTGATCTATCTCTTTGCACAAAGAAAGTTCGTTGAGAGCATCAGCTCTTCAGGTATCAAAATGTGATATCAAACACTGTGCAACTCCGGAAAAGTTGCAGAGGTTTGAATATATTTATCAAATGGAGGATAAACTATGAGAAAGAATTTAATCTCGAAAGTCGTTGCATCTGTTCTTGCATCGGCAATGGTACTCGGACTTGCCGCATGCGGCAGCAACAGTTCCAAGCCCGATGGAAATGCTCCCACATCTGCATCGAACACGGCAAGTGTTTCCGCTTCCGCATCCGAACCCGCTTCGGAGCCCGTTGAACCTTACACTGTAAAGACCGGCGCTGACGGACAGCCCCTTAACTTCAACGGTCTGGAAGTTACCATCCGTAACTGGTGGTCACCTGCTGACGGTTCCGAGTCAGAGCCCACAAGTGAATACGACGAAGCAGTTCTTGAGTATCACACCTGGCTTCAGAAAAAATACAACTTCACCCTTAAGACCGTAGGTATGGGCGATTGGGGTTCAACTCCCGACGACTTCGTAAAGTACGTTCAGACCGGCGGCGATGAGAATAACTACATCTTCGTAGAAAGAAACGCAGCTCCCATGCTTCAGGCTTTCCTTACCGGCATGTGCGCAGACTACAACGCTCTCGGCGTTATCGATTTTAACGAAGATAAGTATCAGATCAACAAAGCTCACGAGATGAACTCTCTCGGCGACCACATCTACGGTATCGCTGCAGGTTATGTTCAGCCCAAGCATGCTCTTTTCTTCAACAAGCAGGTTCTTGCAGACGTAGGTATCACCGCTGATATGCTTTACGACTGGCAGAAGAACGGCGAATGGACCTGGGATAAGTTCGATGAAGTATGTGCTAAGGTTCAGAGAGATACCGACGGCGACGGCGCCGATGATATCTTTGGTCTCACCACTAACGAAGGTGCCGAATACGAAGCATGGCTTGAATCCGACGGCGGCGCTATCATCAAGAAGGATGCTGACGGCAAGTTCCGTCTCGGTCTTGAAGATGCCGACACCATGAAAGCATTTGAAAAGTACGTTGAACTTATGGGCAAGTACGACAACCACGATCCCGCTGAAATCGCTGACAGAGACAACGCTTGGGAATACTACAAAGAAGAGTTCTTAAGCGGTAAGGTTGCATTCCTCGGTGAAGAATATTACGCAGGTACCGCAGGTGCTTACCTCGACGTTGATGACAGAAGCTTCGATATCGGTCTTCTTATGTATCCTAAGGGACCCGATGTAGAATTCAACCGTTCCGTATTCAACGATAACTTCTACTGCATCCCTTCCTGCTATGACGAGCAGAAGCAGAAAGACCTTGCTACCATTCTTGACCTTTGGCTTACACCGCCCAACGGCTATGAAGATTACAACGGACAGATCGCTAACGCGAGAGCCGGTATCTTTGATGAAAGAGCTATCTCCGAGACAGTTGTATTCATGAGCGATCCCAAGAACGGTTACCATCGTTACAGAGTTTTGATCCCTACCATCTGCGAAAACAACACCGCAGCAGGCGATCTTGGCTGGCCTAACTGGTACACAACTCCTTCATCCGCAATCGAAGGTGTTAAAGAGTCCTGGCAGACTTATATTGACGAAGCCAACAACATTCGTTAAGATATTTTCGTAAATAGGATCCTATATTTCAAAGAGGCGGTTTTTCCGGGACCGCCTCTTTTTAAGGGGAAAGAAAGAAATGATTCATCGTAAGTTTTTAAAGCCGGTGGCTGCGGTATTGCTTGCGGCAACGGTTATATCGGTTCTTCCCGCCTGCTCGAAACAGAAAGAGGACGAACTGATCGCGGTCGATGCGGCCGACAATACCATCAATTACGAGCTGGTACCCACACAGCGGGGCGATGTGGTTAAGACAAAGAAACTTTCCTGCGTTTACAAGAAAAACGAGGAGCAGGAAGTTTATTTTCCCGTGAGCGGGAAGTTGGTGGACAGGGTATATGTAAGAGAAGGGGACAGCGTAAAAAAGGGGGACTTACTTGCTGAACTTTCTTCGGGAAATCTTTCCCGGGAAATTGAACGTCTCGAATACCAGATCAAGAAAAATACTCTTCTTTCGGGCTATGCGGATGAAGAGCAGAATATAGATTTGCAGGTTGCCTGGCTCGATTATCTTTACGGAACGGGTCAGTCATCTGCCGACAAAGAACGTCTCGATGCGAGACTTGAAAATCTCAACAAATCCACTCAGAGCAAAAAAGAAAGCTATGCGGATACTCTTGAATTTGACAAGAAGAAACTTGCCCAATTAAAGAAAGAGTATTCGGAAAGCAGGATCTATGCGGCCTTTGACGGAACTGTAAAGTTCATCGAAGACCATCTTGAGGGCTCAACCTCAAATATCGAAACCCGCGTTATGACAATCATAGACAATGAGGAAGGTTATTTTGAAACGAGTGAAGTCTACAATCCGGATCTTTTCCCGGAGGGAGTTCCCGTGAACATGACCATAAGCGTCGGAACCGCAAAGGGTGATTATGCCCTGCTCCCGCTTGATCGGGATAACTGGGACAAGACCATGAAATTCTCGGTATATATTGGTGATGCGGACAACATTACGGCAGATACCAGAGGCGAGATCAAAATTTCCGAAGCCTCCAGCGAAAATGTGCTTTATGTTCCGAAACGCTGCGTATATCAGGCAGAAGATAAGTACTATGTTTATATAGTCAACGAAGACGGTTTCAGAGAGGTTCTTTATGTTGAAACGGGTCTTTTCGGTGATGACCGTGTTGAGATCACGGGGGGCTTAAACGAAGGGGATATGGTAATCAAAAGGTGATGAAAAGAAAGACATTTGCTAAAAAGACCCTGTCCGCGCTTCTTGCCGCAAGCCTTCTTACAGCGGTGTCCGGCTGCGGGAACAGGCTTGAGACGGGACTTGATGAAACGATCGAGCTTATAGAGCCCGTGGGAGTCGCAAAGAGCTATGTGAATCCCGAATACAGGAATATCTACGTTTACGAGACCTACAATGCCACCGTTTACCCTGCGGTAAGCGAAAAATCCTACGAGGTCGGAGTAAACTTTTCTTCCTATGCCCATTTGCCGGGAGAGAGCGTTAAAAAAGGCGATGCCCTGGTAAACGGCGATACTGCGGGCGTAGACGAGGAGATCAAGAAACTTCGCGAAACCATGGCAGACGCCGCGGAAAATTACGAGGAACAGGTTAAGAAACTGACGGAGCAGATCGAGAAGGACAAAAACGACTACGAGTACAAACTCGGGATCTTTGAGAAACTTTCGGACAATCCCGTGGCGGAGCCTTCCTTCCCGGATGACAATTCTGCGCCCTGGCAGGCTTACAAGGCCTGGAGTTCCCAGTACAGGTCCTTTGATGCTTCTCACAGGTATGCGGAACTTACCTACGAAAAGGATACGCTTCGATTAAAAGAAACAAAAGAGCTGTACAGCCTTGATTATAACTATAATTCTTCGAGACTTAAGGATTTAAGGAAGCAACGCGCAGAGAAGGTGCTTTATTCCGATACGGACGGCACCGTGCTTTCCATGAATTATTACGAAGAAGGAAACTGGATCAACAAGAATTCGCCGGTTATTACGGTGGGCGATCTTTCCGTAAAGGAACTTAAGTGCAAGTTTGTAAGCAAGAGCGTGATAAACCTTGCAACGGATGTGTATGCCCTGGTGAACGGTGAACGCTTCGAGGTTGATTATCAGGCCATTTCTTCCGATGAGTACAAGAGACTCAGCGAACGAGACGGTACCGTTTATTCCACATTCTTGGTGGAGGACCCGGAAAACAAGGTCGATTTCGGAGATTTCGCGGTTATAGTCGTCGTTTCCGAGAAACGGGAAGGCGTTCTTTGTGTTCCGAAGGCTTCGGTGGCAAAGGACGATAACGGTCAGTTTGTCTATGTGTACGACGGGGACAAGTACGTGGAGACCTATGTGCAGACAGGTTTAAGCGACGGCATGTACACGGAAATCTTATCGGGCGTTACCGCCAAAGATGCCGTTAAAGCGGACTTAAGATTAAATGCGGGCTCCAACACGGGGACCGTTAACCGCACCACGGTAAGGGGGGCCTTTTCAAGCAATGCCTATGTATTCTACTCCGCAACGGTTCAGGTCAAGAACCCCATCGTATACGGAACCACCTACGTGGATGAGGTTTGCGTCAGAAGAAACGATAACGTCAAAAAGGGCGATGTGCTCTTAAAGATCCACGTTATCGCGGACACCATAGAGATCGAGCGTCAGGAAAGATATCTTTCCAGGGAAAATGCCCGTCTGCAGGAACTTATAAATGCAGGCGAAGAGGATAACAAGGACGCCATCAAGGCAAAGAAAGAGACCATTGCAGATCTTAAGAAACTGATCTCGGACATGAAGAAAGACGCCGCGACGGTTGAAATAAAGGCTGAGGAAGCGGGCATCATTACGGAGATCACATCCTTAAAGGCCGGAGACATTCTGACTTACAAGGCTTCGGTGGCAAGGATTGCCGACGAAACCTCATGCTTTATGGTGGCGGAAGACAATGACGGTATTTTGAGTTACGGAAATACCGTGACCATCAGCTATTCGGATATCAACGGAAATACCTTTGCCGCAGGCGGAGACGTGGTTACGGTTTCGCCCATGGCAGTAAGCGGTGCGCTCAGAAACGGCTACGCACTCATAAAAATAGCCCCCGAAGACATGTCGAAGTTTGCAAGTCTTACGGCTTCCGCCGCAAACCGCTGGGGCAGGATTCGCTTTAACCTGCAGGCAACGGTCAGAAAGGCGGAGAACGTACTGAAGGTACCGAAGGCTGCGGTTACGGTGGTTTCGGGTAATTACTATGTCACGGTAAAGGATTCGGACGGAAATTACAAATATGTCTCCTTTATCGTCGGAGGCCAGGATGTTGAAGGCTACTGGGTAGCCGAAGGATTGACTGAGGGAATGACAATATGTTGGGAATAATGCTTGAAAAAATGTGGCATAAGCGCTGGATGAATATAAGCCTGCTCCTTGGCTGTATTCTGCTTGTCGCCACCGCGGTAAGCTTTCCTTTGTACGAAGAAGCGGCTTATACGCGCATGTTGAAAGATGAATTCAATGCTTATGTTTCGCAGACCGGTAAATGGCCGGCGGTGTTCAACATGAGCATGTCTGCGAGGCGCGCTCCGGGGGGCGGCTCCCTTGTTACCATGGAGAACTTTTCAAAGAACATCTATGGGGAAGTGGGTGTCAAAGAAAAAGAAACCTCTGTTTTCTACTATTTTTCCAGAAACGACGTTCACTCCGAGATGGCGCGTTCCGACAGGACCGCCACGGCGGCCAGGTTCGGTGCGAAAACCGGAATGGAAGACCATGTGACCATAGTCAGCGGTGAAATGTATTCACCGGGGGGTCTTACCGAAGACGGTGCCATAGAGGCAGTGATCAGTCAGAACTGTATGGTGGATTCCGGATTTCTGGTGGGAGAGACCATTGTCGCCGACAATTTAAAGGATATTAAAGGAAATCCTTTGAGATTTTACATAAAGGGTATATTTGTCCGCAGCGATGATAACGATTATTACTGGCAGGACGATTTCGGGTATGTCAGCGACATGCTGATGATGAACTACGATCTTTTCAAGACCATGTTCACCGGGGAGAATGCCGAGAAATACACGATCCTCTGCCGTTATACCTCCATGTTTGAGTATGCGGACATAACCGCGGACAGGATCGATTCGATTTCGGAAAGGACCGACTATTTCTTAAACCGAAGCTCCTACACCAACGTGATCGCGGAGCCTCCCTTCCTGTCGGTTATCAAGACCTACAATAACAAGCATCTTCGTATCGCGGCCACCTTAAGGATCCTTCAGATCCCGGTACTCATTATGCTGGCTGCGTTCCTTCTGATGATCTCGGGGCAGATGTACGAAATGGAAAAGAGCGAGATCTCGGTCATCAAGAGCCGCGGAAGCTCCAGAGCCCAGATCTTCAGACTCTACTTGTATCAGTCGATGGTACTTACATTCGCCGGGGCTTTTATCGGTATCCCCCTGGGAATGCTTTTAAGCAGGCTCCTTGGTGCAGCCAGGACCTTCCTGACCTTTGACTTTTCGGACAAACTTGATGTGCGCGTAACACCCTACTCCGGAGCTTATGCCCTGGGAGCGGTGCTTGTTGCCCTTCTTTGTCTTACGATCCCCGCAATAAAGCACAGCAAGGTTTCCATCGTAAATCTTAAGCAGCAGAACGCCCTTAAAAAGAAGCCCCTCTGGGAGAAGCTCTTTATCGACGTGATCTTCACGGGCATTGCTTTTTACGGCTACTATAACTTTAAAAGAAACTCGGGCAACATGGCGGAGAGCGTTTTAAACAACAAGTCCCTGGATCCGCTGCTTTACCTAAGTTCTTCGCTTATGATCATCGGCCTCGGACTGTTTTTCCTAAGGATCAAGTCCAAGGTCATCAAACTGATATATATCATCGGGAAAAAGCACTGGAAACCCGCAAGCTTCGTTTCCTTTATGGAAAACATCAAGAACAGCGGAAAGCAGCAGCTTATCATGCTTTTCCTGATCATGACCGTGTCCCTTGGCATGTATCACTCCACCGTGGCGGGAACCATCGTTGAAAATGCCGTAAAGAACACGGATTACATCGACGGTGTCGATCTGGTATTAAAGGAATCCTGGCCGGCGACAGTGGACAGTAACGGCGTTCCCACGGGTAAATTCAGGGAACCCGACAGCAGCAAATACGTGTCCGCCTCCTTCGTAAAGGACTATACCAAGGTTATATTCGATCCCCTTGCCAAGGCTACCGGCGGTTCAAAGGGCACCTATACCGTCACCCTCATGGGCATCAACACCAAAGAATTCGGCGGTATAACCTATGTGGACAAGTACTTGAACAACAAGCATTATTTCACCCTTTTGAACGAGCTTGCCGAGGTTTCCAACGGCGCCATAGTTTCTTCGAACTTCAGGGACAAACTGGGATACAACATAGGCGACCGTGTTAACTTAAAGCATGAAAACGGTAAAACCGGCAACAGCGTGGTGGTGCTTGATTTCTTTGATTACTGGCCCGGGTATGCGGCAGAAACTCTGATCCAGCAGCCGGACGGCAAGGTCTATACCGCCAGCAATTATCTGGTGGTGGCTAATATAGGTTTTGTAAGCGACAAGCTGGACCAGTATCCCTATGAAATGTGGATAAGCACCAGAGACGGCTATAAAAAGTCCGACATCCTTAACTGGATCGACGAAAACAAAGTCCGTCTCAAAAAGTACAGAAACCGGGACGAAGACTTATCGGCCACCAAGAGCGACCCTCTCTTACAGGGTACCAACGGTGTGCTTTCCATGGGATTTGTGGTGACTCTCGTGCTTTGTGCTGTGGGATATCTGATTTACTGGATCATGTCCTTAAAGGAAAGAGAACTGGTATTCGGCGTCCTTCGCGCCTCCGGTTTCCACATGCGGGAACTCTTCCACATGCTCTTTAACGAGCAGGTATTCTGCGGAATACTTTCCATCGTTGCGGGCTTCGGAATAGGAACCCTGACCTCTGCCCTGTTCGTGCCCATCCTGCAAAAAGCATATGCAACGGAGGGCCAGGTGCTGCCTCTCATTCTTTATTCAAACATGGCGGACCTTGTAAGGCTCATGGCCGTGATCCTCGGTGTAATGGTACTGTGCCTGGTGGTTCTGACAGTCATGCTGCTTCGTATGAACGTCACCAAAGCACTTAAACTCGGAGAAGATTAATGGGAAAGAATGTAATCGAAATCGAAAATGTGTCGCGGAGCTTCCCGGTTCCCGAAGGGGAGTTCTGGGCACTCAAAAAGATAAATGCGGTGATTCCCGAGTCGTCCTTTGTGATCTTAAAGGGTCGTTCGGGTTCGGGTAAGACTACCCTTATGAACCTGGTGGGCACTCTTGACAAGCCTACGGAGGGCAGGATCCTCATCGACGGCGTGGATGCCGCCAAAATGTCCGATTATGAAAAAGAAAACTTAAGAAGGAAGAACTTCGGATTTGTATTTCAGTCCGTTTCCCTGCTTCCTTCTTTGAATGCCTTCCAGAACGTGGAATTTTCCATGCGGATGGCGGGAGTAAAGCCCGGCAAAGAAAGAGACAAACGAGTGGAAGAGTGCTTAAGACTCGTGGGCCTTTCAAACCGCATGACACACATGCCGGCGGAGATGTCCGGCGGTGAGCAGCAAAGGGTAGCCATCGCAAGAGCCCTGGCCCACAAGCCCCGTCTTATACTGGCGGACGAGCCCACGGCAGAGCTTGACAGTGCAATGGCGGCACGTGTTGCCGAACTTTTTGGGGAAATGAGCAAAAAAGAAGGAATCACGATTCTGATGACCACCCACGACGTGGGACTTATGGACGCCGCGGATTTCCTTATCGAGCTTGAAAACGGGGAGCGTATCAATGGCTGAAACAATGATAAAGGCTGACAACCTGGTAAAGATATATAAAACAAAGGAAACGGAGGTTCTGGCCCTTCAGGGACTGGACCTTACGGTGGAAGAGGGTGAGCTTACCGCCATCATCGGCAACAGCGGAAGCGGTAAATCCACCTTTCTTAATATGATAGGCGGACTCGACAAACCCAGCGCCGGCTCATTGTTCGTGGCGTGTAAAAACCTTTTTACCATGTCGGAAAAAGAACTGGTGCGCTACAAAAGAGACACCGTAGGTTTCGTGTGGCAGAATAATGCAAGGAACATGTTACCCTTTCTTTCTGCC
>JAEEGK010004327.1_pt1 | contig 34978 bp, 22 predicted proteins | sample 8958771 | NCBI WGS metagenome assembly JAEEGK01 (sample SAMN16246547, study PRJNA631951) | gut metagenome | biome: gut microbiome; feature: rumen; material: SC-attached | host: Bos | place: Iran: Karaj | collected 2018-10 | reverse complement strand
GGGGATTGGGCCCAATCCCCAATCCCCAATCCCCAATCCCCAATCCCCAATCCCCAATAATTTTAAAATAATCTCAATAATCTTTAATTGAATTTTTTAAATTAATATTAACATATAAAATTTTTTTGATTAAAATATATGATTAAAATAAAATAAAATTAAATTAAAAGAAAGAATATATTATTTAAATTTAATATAAGCAATAAAAAATTTATTTTAATAATAATTATTAATAAGAGAGAATAATTTTTATAAAATAAATATTAGTAATTACAAAAATTTATTCTCAAATTGATTATTATAATATTTATAAGAAAAATAAAATTAATCATTATTCAACACAAAAATTTCTCCTAATTTATGTAAAACAGAATTAATACCACTATTTTCCTTAAGAGATATTTCAAAATAAGTACAATTAAATTTTTGACAAAAACACAATATATCATCAGAAATATTAATTTTATTAATCAAATCACTTTTATTTCCTATGAAAATAATATTTTTATTAGTTTTAAATAGTTGATTTTCAATTAAATTTTTTCCAAAATTATAACTTTTCATATTAGTTAAATCAAATAAAACAATATAACAATCAGCAACTTGAATAGAATTTATATTATTGGTAACAATGAAATTACATTCAAAAATTTTTTGACAATAATTAAACATTAATTCTTTTTTTGTTGTTTCATCACAAAAAGAAGGAATATAAAAATTCTGAAATTCATTCTCACATATTTTTAAAACTAAACTTGTTTTTCCAGTTTCTTTATCACCATATATTAGAATAGTTTTTAAATTTCCTTTTGTTAATTTTAAAATATCTGAAGAATGTCTTGAAACACTTTTTTTTTGAGTATCAATTTCTAAAATTTTTATATTATATAATGGTAAATCTTTTTTTTTTTCGTTGATAAATTCTGAATTTTTTGTTTTTGTTGATGATACATATAATTTTTCTTTTTTTTTTTCTATTATTTCTTCTTCCTTTTTTACACCTGTATTATCTAAATATATATTTTTTGATTTTATTACTTTTTCTAAGGAATTTTCTTTGCAAAAGCATGAAATATTATATCCCATTTATTATTTTTTTAACAATTATATTATATCAAATCTTTTTTTTAAATTTAATAAAAGAATATAAAAGAAATTATCCAATTTATTTTTAAAAATGTATTATTCCTTTTAACGATTAATTAAAATACCATAATTTATCTTAAATAAATTAATGGACAGTTTATTAAGTATTAAGTTTTGTAATTTATTATTAATTAAAATGAAAATAATTTATAAATTATATTTATTCAAAATGGAATTTATAATAAAAAATAAAAAAAATCATGATTAATCACAAAAATTCATCTTTTTCAAAAAGGAAAAATTCAAAACACCATTTTTAACTTTTTTTAAATAACTCAAAAATCATATTTGAATAGATTTATAATAACTGTTTAAAGATGTTTTTTGAAGATTAAAGAAAATGAAATTTTAAAGTTAATAATAAACCTGAATTAGTTTTAGAATAAGTTGATAAAATAATAAATATTTAGATGATAATATAAAATTAATAATAATTAAGATTCAAATGATTATTGGAATATATTAATTATTTAGAATTAATCTTAAAAAAAATTTGTATATTTTCATAAAAATGAATTAGTTATTTCCCATATTAAATAAGATATGCGGTCATACTTTATATAATGTAAATGGGTATTAAATTTTAATTTCTTGTATTTTGGAAAAGAAAAAAAATATTTTAACTTTTAATTTATATTTATTTTAAAGTAAATAAAAATTTCTATTTATAATCAATAACACTTTATTTGTTTATTTAGAATTATTTTTATATAATAAAATCATATTTGTTAATTCTTCTTTTTTTCTTTTTATCTTTTTCATATTCATTTAAATTATCATAAACATTATCAGTATTATTTGAATTATTATTTTCGTATTTCTTTTCATTTAAACTATAATCAATATTAGCAAATCTTTTTTGATTTAAATCAATTTGAACAGAATTTCTTTTAAGTAATTTCTTTTTTTCTTCTTCTTTATAACTTAAATTTTTAATAGATTTTCTATTTTCAATATTTTTAAAATCTGAAAAAGACTCTTCTAATAATTTTGAAGATAAATCTATTATTGAATTTTTACTTTTTTTTTTATCCGAATGATTTTTTGAATCATCATTTAAATTTTTCTTATCTTCTTTTCCTTTTTTTTCATTTAATGCTTCTGTATTATTAAAGCTTATTTTTTTTGTTAAAGAAGTTGAAGAACTTCCTTTTTTTAAATTACTTGTTTTTTTATTTGAAACTAATTTTTTTTCAAAATTTTGAATTTCTTCAGTTTTATTTTTTAAATTATCAAATTCTGTTTTTAAAGTATTATTTTGATTTTTTAATTTTTCAATTTCATTTTTTAAACTTTCAATATCATTTTTTAAATGCATATTTTCAGTTTCAATTTTTGAAGTTTCATTTGATTTTTCAGTTAATTTTTTATCTAATGAAATAGAAACTCTTTTATTTTTTAAATTTGTTTTTTTTTTTAATTTATCTAAAATAATAAATTTTTCTTTTTCTTCTTCTAAAATATTTATATTTTTTGGTATTCTCATAAAACTTGTTTTTTGTCTTAAAAAATTATGATAATTATTTTCTTCCATTTCATTTACTTGATTTTCATTTATTTCATTGTTGTTATTTGTTGGTGAATTATTTTTTAAATTTATTTTTAAATTTAATTTTTTTGGCTTTTCCTTATTATCTTCTTTTTTTTCTTCTTTTATTTTTCCTAATTCTTTTTTTTTCTTTTTTTTTAATATTGGTAAAGTATTTTCTTGTTTAATATTATCTTCTTCATTTTTATTTAATTGAATTTTTAATCTTGTAGTTAATCTTTTTATTTTATTTCTGGATTTAGTGTCATGTTCATATGAATCATTAGTAAAAATATGATTTTTAATTTTGTTTGGTGATAATTGTAAAATTTCAGATTGTTTATCTGTTATATTAGAAATATTTGAATTTCTTTTTTTAAATAAATTTATATTACTTTGATATTTATGAAAAAGATTTTTATCATTTTGAATATAATTATTTTTTAATACATTATTTTGATTATTTATATTATTATTTGAATCAATATAAGGTAATTCAAATTCATTTAAAAATTCTTCCTTTGTATTTGCCATATTATTTTTTTCTCTATATGAAATTGCTCTGAAATTTTTTAATATTGAATTAAAGAAAATTGAATATAATAAATCTATTTGATTTAACAATGATAAATAATCATTTAATTGTTTTATATTGTCATTACATTTTTTTATTTGTTGAAATTTTTTTATTAAGTCATTTAAATATTCTATTATTTTATTTTCATATTTATATCTTGTTTCTATTATTTTTAAATTCTTTATTAGATTTTCATTTTGTTTGTTTAAATTATTTATTTCTTCTTCATTTAATTTTTCTGGATTTTTATTAAATATTTCTATTATATTATTATATTCTTGAACATCAAAATAATTTCCTATTTTAATGTCTACTTCTAATGAATTATTTTCAAATTCATTGATTAAATTTTTCAATGTTTCTATTTTTTCTTGAAAAAACGTTTTAAATTCTTTTATACTTAAATTTAATTTTGTATAATTTTTATTAAATTTATCAAATTTTATTTTTATAGCATTTAAATTCTTATTATTTGGAAATAAAATCATATTTTTATTAATCTCTTTATTATTTATAGAAATAGATTTTACATAAATTAAAATTTTGTCGTCTTCATTTTCAACGATTTCTTGTAATATAATATTATTATTAAAAAAATTTAAGTTTTCATTATTATAATATAATTCAAAAGAATTTGGTTTTAATAAAAAAATTTTAGAACATAAATCTTTAATATAATTTAAATCTACATTGGAAGGAACATCAAATTTACGTTTTAATTCTCCATATATTAAATTAATTTCCATTTTTTTATTTTATTATTAATGTTTTACACAAAATAAAAGAAGAAAAAATTATTTTTTACAAAATTATTAATCAAATGATTAATAATTAAAACAATAAACCATCAATTTATTTAAATTTTAAAATTTCTTTATTTTCATTTTTAAAAATGTCACTTTTAAAAGAACGAATTTTATCCTTAAAAGAAGTATCCGAAAATTTTTTTAATATTTATATCAAAAATTTTAAAAGTGATATGTCAGAGATAAAATTTAATAAATTTAGATTGTTTTTTTTAAACATAATTCATGAAGTAAAAATTTACTTTTATATTTAAATTTTAAATTAGAAACTAACAGATTTTTTTCCAGAAACTTCTCAAATAGAACAATTAATTAATTTAATTCAAATTTCTTTCAATTTTTGGAATAAAAGTTCAGCTTCTGAAAAAATAAAAAATACAATTTTTATATTTTTCTTTTGTGCTTCTTGTTTTATAATATTAAAAGTATAATAATATATTTTATTAAATAATTATTCTTTTTAGATTGAAAATCCAGAAAAAGTAAAAAAATTAAAAAATTGGTGTTGTCAAGAAAATTTGGATATGAATTATATATTTTGGGCTGAGAAAATAATATTAAAAAAATCAAAATGGAAAATTTATTCTTTTTATTCTTGTGAAATAATAGATTTAATAATAAATGAAATATTAATAAAAAAAAATTATCCTTTTTCAAAAGATTATATTAAAAATTATAAAGAAATAGTTAATACATTTTTAACTTTTTCTCTTGAAGAATATTCAATTTATTCTAAATATAATCAAATAATAATTTCTTTAGTTTGTTTAATTATTGGAATTTCATATTCAAATGGAAATAATGAAAAATTAAAAGAAAAAGAATTATTATATTATCAAAATCTTTTAAAAAAAGAAATATTTAATTTAAATATTACAAACAATGAAAAAATTTTTGATGAATGTCAAAAAGCTATTTTAGATCTATTAGAAAATAATGAAGATGAAGAAATTGAAGATGATAGTTTAAATTTGGTCTTGACAAGATCAAGTTCAACTAACTCATTAATTGAATCATTTTTTATTAATAATAAGGAAAATGTAAATTTAAACAATAATAATATCAACAATAATAATGATAATTTATTATTTATTGATATTAAAGAATCTGAATCATTGCTTTTGGGGAAAAAAAGATATTTAGATGATTTTTAACAAAATAAAAAATAGAAAATGGATTTTTTTATTTTTAGATCATTTATAAAAATTATTTTATCACTATTTATCAACTTATTTATTGTATATAAAAAAAATATGTACTTGGGAAACTATAACTTTAATGTTGTTATATTAGAGATAATTGTAAATTTTTATAAATATATTTGAATTAATTAATTTAAGTGTTTATCAATTTTGAAAAATTAAATTTTTGATATTATTATTTATATTAAATGGTAATTAACCAATTTACTTTATATCATTATTTATTATTATTTAATTTATTTAAATATATTAAATATAAAAAAAATTGAAAATATATTCTTTAAAATAGAATTCTTTTTTTCAATAAAATATCATTGAGATTGAACTTATGCTAATAATAATAGATTTACATTTAGTAATATATTAATCTATATAATAAAATTTAATATATTTCATCATGAATAAATAATTATTTATCATAAAATAATAAATAAATAAATTAAAACGCTCTATAATAAAAATTAAAATTTCTGTTGAAAAAAAAATATATAATACTAATTCCTTACACTTATAAAAATAAATACAAAAAAAAAATGGAAGGAGAAAACGACATAGATATGACAGAAGTAATAAAATAAAAAATAAATATATAAAAAAAATTAAAAAAAATAGTGTATTAACAAAGAAGAAAATGAAGAGCTTCAAAAATTAACAAACAACAAATTAACAATAAATGATTTTTCAATAATAAAAGTGATAGGGAAAGGTTCATATGGGAAAGTTCTTCTAGTGAAAAAAACAGATGATAATAAAATATATGCAATGAAAGTATTAAAAAAGAAGCAAATGATAAAAAGAAATCAAGTAGAACATATAAAATCAGAGAGAAAAATAATGGAATTAATAGATCATCCATTTATAGAAAAATTACAATATGCATTTCAAAATCCTCAAAAATTATATTTAGTAATGGATTATTGTCCTGGAGGAGAATTATTTTTCCATATTCAAAGAGTAGAAAGATTTAATGAAGAAGCAGTTAAATTTTATGGAGCTCAATTAGTTTTAGCATTAGAACATTTACATAAAAACAATATAATATACAGAGAGTAAAAAAAAAATTAATATATATATAATATTCATCAATTTAAAATAGTTTAAAACCAGAAAATGTTCTCATAGATCAAGAAGGTTATATAAAAATAACAGATTTTGGATTATCAAAAGAGAATATTGCAGATAATCATAGTGCAAAATCTTTTTGTGGAACACCGGAATATTTAGCTCCAGAAATAATAGAAGGAAAAGGACATGGACAAGCAGTTGATTGGTGGTCATTAGGTTCTATTATGTATGAAATGCTTACTGGAATGCCTCCTTTCTATTCAAGAGATAGAGAAAAATTATTTAAAATGATTAGATTTGGTAATGTTAAATTTCCTAAATATTTAAGTATTGAAGCTGTTGATTTACTTCAAGGATTCTTTATTAAAGATCCTGATAAAAGATTAGGAAGCTATGGAGTAGATGATATTAAAAAACATCAATTCTTTAAAGGAATTCAATGGGATGATATTTTGAACAAAAAAATTAAACCTCCTTTTACTCCTAGAATTAAAAGTGAAAGTGATACTAGATATATTGATAAGGAATTCACTGATGAACCTCCTATTGATTCCCTTAATCCTGGAGATAGTCTTGGAGAAAATGAAAATCCTTATGTTGGATTCTCTTATGATCCTAGTAAAGATATTGTTAAAGACGATGAAAAATAAAATATATTTTTTGTTGTTTAAATTTTTTTTTTGGTTTATTTTTTTTAGATTTTTTAAATTTTTTGTTTTTCCCCATTAATAAAAAAAATTAAAAAGCAAAGATTTTTAAAAAAATAATGAAAACTTATTAAAAAATTTAATCTTCATCATTTTCATTTCCTAAAGATTTCAAGTATTGACTGGTAGTCATAATTTCAACATGTAAGGGGAATAATCCAATAAGTACTTTAACAACAGATTTTTCAGTGTCATCATCGATACCAGCGACAGCATCAGAAAGATAAATAATTTTACATCCTAAATCAATAGCTTCAAAGCAAGTACTTAAAACACAACATTCAGCAACAACTCCTGTAATAACTAATCTTTTATGTTTTAAAGCTTCTTCTCTTATTTGAGGTACTGTCATTGAAGAATATGTTGATTTATTATAACAAGGAAATTTTTTTGATAAAACTGAAAAATCTGAGATTATTTCATTTAAAAATTTATTTTTGATAATTTCTTCATTTATTTTATTATATTCTTTCCATACGCCTTTTGGATTTTCTGATGCTATAAATTTTGTGAAAATAATGTTTTTGTGAATTTGTTTTATTATTGTTAATATGTTAAATATTGCTTTTTTTATATTTTTACATCCCCATGGTTGATTTGGTAAATATACATTTTGCATATCTATTACTAAAATTAAGTCATCCATTTGTTTTTTATATTCTCTTATTATTTTATATAAAATTAATATGTTAATTATCTTATTATATTTAAATCAATTTTTGTTAATTTAATTAATTTTTTTATTTATAGAAAGGATTTACATTAAATTGGGGGATTTATTATTCATTAACCTTTTCCTGTTTTTTCTTGATTTTCCTAATAAACCTTATTAAAGTAAATAATTCTTTTAATTTATTATTTTTGTTGTATTATAATATTATTTATATTTAAATTTGAGTAATTAAAAAACCTTTATTATTTGAATTTGATACATTAAATGTTTTATCCATTTTATTGGATTTTTTTATTTTGTCAATTTTATTGTCAAAAATTTTTATAAGTTGCTGTTATTTTCTTTTTTTTCATTATCTCCTTAATTTTAGATTTTTTAATTATTGAATCTTTTTCATTTATCATTTTGTTTTTTTTCTGTAAAAAAAAATAATAAAAAATTTATGAAATAGATTTTTTAAATGTGTAAAAAATATATTTCTCTTTTTATTGATGTATATATACAAAAGATAAAATAAACAAAAAGAAAATGAAAATTTTAATAAAACTTTATTTATGGTTTTAACTTAAAAATGAAACAATAAAAATAATAAATTAATAAATTTATTTATACATATCTTTTTAAATTAATAAAAATAAACAATACAAATTTTCATGAAAATACTTACAAAAAACCAGTAAATAAAAATTAAATAAATATATTATTCTTTTCATTAATAATAAATTTTATTACTTCCTAATAAATTATTACTATAATTATTTGTAGTTTGAAGGTAATTTATATTTGAATTGAAATTACCTTTATTTCTATTACTTCCAATACTCTGCATTAAATCATTATATTTAAAATATTTTCCTTCAGTATTCAAATAAGAAGGAGAATTTAAATAATAATTATTACTACTTTTTAAATTAAAATTTGTTGATGGATTTACTCCCTTAGTTATACTCTTATTATTATTTAAAAAATCAAAATTATAATTTTTCCCATTATTTGAATTTTTTATATTATAATCATTATTATTATAATATTTATTTACCGGATTATTATAACTTTTCTTATTCATTGATGAATTAAATCTTGGTGTATTTGTTGTTGTTAAATAATTATTATAATTATTAGAAGAAGAGATTTTTGATTTATATATATCATTACTTTTTTTATTTGTATTTATATTATTATTTAATCTTGCAGAAGTATTAAAAGTATTCAAATTTTTATTATGATTTTCTAGTGAACTATTACTTAAACTAAAATTTTTTGAATTTATATTTGATTTATAATCAATTGTATTTTTACTATTTTTTATATATTTTGATATATCATTATCTGTTTTATAAGAAATATGCTCAATATTTTTACTTAAATTTGAAAATGGTTGAGAATTTAAATTTGCATATTTATTTATAATATTTGAATAATCATATGTTTGTCTATAACTTTTTCCATATATATTATTTGAATCTGTTTTGTTGTTGTTATTATTTATTGTTGAAGCACTTTTTCCTCTTGTTGATTGATAATAATTGTTATTGTTATTGTTATTTGAAGTACTTAAAATATTTTTATATTTATTATGCTCTTTATTTATTATTTCTTCTTCTGTTGTTATTCTTATATTTTGATTTTTGAAATTTAAATGATTACTATTTTGTTTTTTTTCATTTTGAATTTTTGTACTTATTGAATTTACTGAATTTGGTCTTTGAGTTTTTTTATTTTTATCATTATTATTTTTTAACAATGTATTTTTTTGATTTATTTCTTCAATACTCTTTTTTAATTCAAATATTTTTTTTTGATGATTATCCAAATGAGGAGAATTATTAATTTCTTTATTTTTGTTATTATTTGTTATATTAGTATTATTAATAGATTTAGATAAATTTGAAATACCTTTATTTTTATGAGAAATACTTCTAGTATTATTATTTAAAGTATCATTAGAAGAAGTTTTTGTAGATTGAGTTAAAGTAGATCTGAAGGTGTTTTTAATGGAAGGTTCTTGAGCTTTATTATTTATTTCAATATTAAGTGTTTTATATTCTTTTTTCGAATCAATATCTTTTTCTTTTTTAACAAGTTGCATTATGTGAGGTGTTTTTTCTTTTTCTATTTTATTCACATGTGAATTATGTTTTCCTGAACTACTATATTTTTTATTTTTTTTTTCAGGTGAAAAATTACTTTTTTTTTCTGTGTTTATTGTATTATATTTTGTTTCTGAACTTATATTATTATTTTTTCTTTCAATACTTGCGTTAGTACTTCTTTTTTCTATATTTATAGTATTACATCTTTTATCTATACTTTGATTATTACTTCTTTTATCAGAGTTCATTATTTGTTTTTTTTCCATACTTATGTTATTGCTTCTTTTTGCTGGACTCATTATACTTTTTTTTCCTACTATAATATCACTGTTTCTTAAATTTGGACTCATTATATTTTTTTTTTCAAATCCCATATTATTTTTTCTTTTCTCTTGATTACTTTTATTTCCTTTATCAAGACTCTCAGTTTTTTTTGTATTAAAACTCATATACCTACTTCTTTTACTATATTCCTGAATAGTCTTACTTTCATTATCATTTATTCGATTATTGTCATTTTGATCTTCATTCATTTGATTGTTATTACTTTTATTATTATTTTTTTCATTCTCATCATTCTTTAAACTATTTCTAATATTATTATTCTCATCATTCTTTAAACTATTTCTAATATTATTATTCTCTTCACTCTTTATACTATTTCTATTATTATTATCATCATTCAAATCTTCTATTGTCAAAGCTCCAATATCAGCAGGATTATGATGATGATTACTTCTTCTATTATTTTGAATATCATTCTCTTTATCAATATTATTTATATTATTAATATTATTATTATGACGATGAGTATTTTCCACAGTGTTAAAATTATTATGTATTCTGTCAATATCATCTTCAACAAATAATTCAGGATGTCTATCTTTAAAAGCTTCTTTTCCTTGTAAATAAAATGATTCTTTTTTAATTTCTTGAATTGTTATTCTTTTTTCAGGATCATTAACAATAATTTTCTTAAGTAATCTTTTAGCATTTTTGGAAATAACTTTTGGATACTCTAATTCACATTTAGCTATTTTTTTGAATAAAATATCATTATTTTTATCTTCAAAAGGTAAATATCCACAAACCATTGCATATAAAATAATACCCGAGCTCCAAACATCAATTTTAAATCCATTATATTTTTTTCCAGAAACCATTTCAGGAGAAGCATAACAAGGGCTTCCACAAGGAGTAGCTAATAATTTTTTTCCATTGAAATAATTAGATAAACCAAAATCTATTATTTTTAAAACATTACCTTTTCCTAATAATAAATTTTCTGGTTTTAAATCTCTATGAACTACATTTTTAGAATGAATATATTCTAAACCATTTATTAATTGATAATAAAAATATGAGGCCTCTCTATCACTTAATCTTTGCTTTTTTACTATATGATTAAATAATTCTCCATTTTCACAAAATTCCATTATGAAATAATGTTTTTCTTTTGTTTGATATATTTCATTTATTTTTACTATATTTATATGTTTGAAATTCTCTAATATTTCTATTTCTCTTTCTACTCTTTCTAAATCATCTTTGTTTAATATTTTTTTCTTTTCTAATATTTTTATTGCTACTTTTTCTTTAGTTTTACGATTTATTCCTAATTTTACTATACTGAATGTTCCTTTTCCTATTGTTTCTTTTGTTTCATAGTTTGAAAAAAAATCTTCTTTATATATATTTTCTGAAGTCATTTTTTTTATATTTTTTTTTATTACTTTTATTAAATTTGTATATTATAATTTATTAAATAAAAATAAAATAAAATGATTAATGTAATAAAAATTGTTATATTATTTTTTTATATCTTTTACTTTTAAAGGTAATTTCATTTTTTTTTTGTATTATATATATACAAATTTTATTTTTAGGATTTTTAATCAAATTTGTTGTTTTTATTTTAAATATTGTAAAAAAAATATTATTATATAATAAGACAATAAATACACATTTGTTTATTATTCAAGAATATCTAAATCTTTAAAAGCATTGTTTAAAATTTTTAAATTTTTATAATTATTCCAATTATATATATCATTTCTTTGGTCTTTGTAAATTTCATTGTTATCAAAATCTTCATTTTCTTCTTCTTCCGAATCCTCTTTTTCATCATGAATTTGGATATTTTTATTAAACAATTTAATTCTAATATTATGATTATAATCTTCATCATCATCATCAATTAAAAGATTAAGGTCTTGAACTTTATCGTTAATATTATCAACAACTTTAAAATCATCATCTTCAATAAATCCATTTTCTAATTCCATTTTTTTCCCTTCATTATTTTTAGGAGAATCATCAATTAATCCTTTAGTATGATTATAATCATCATCATCATAACCAAAAACATTAATATCATTATTTTCATTTTCATCATTAATTAATTCTTGAGAAATAGATAATTGATTTTTTTCATGTCTTTCTTTTAATTCTTTTTCTCTCTTTATTATTTCTTCGAGTTTTTCTTTATAATTTCCTCCTTCCTTATAAATATTATATATTTCAATACTTTCATTTATTATTTGATCTATTGATTCATTGCTTAAAATTATGTTGCTTGAATCTAAAAATTGATTAAATTCATTATATAATAATTTTTGAGTGAACAATTTATAAAGTCTTTCAACGAATATTTCATAAAATATTTTAAAGTCTTTTTCTTTCTCAATTATTTTTATAATATATGGATTTTGAGAATTATTTATTTCATTTAATAATTTTACTTCAAAGGCAAAGAAACAAGAATTTGCTTTTCTTTCTGATATATATTCAAATTTTACATTATTTATTGTATGTTCTATTAATTTTGGTATTAAATTATTTTTTTCATTTGATTTATCTATGAATGCTGCATTAACTAGATCCTCAGGTGAATTTTTATTTAATATTATTTCCATTAATTGAAGATATAATGTTTGATAAATATTATTAAATTCATATTCAAAAAATAAATTATGTAAAGTCCAAAAAATTCGATTTTCATCCATTAATTTTATTATTTTACATATTTCATCTGTCAGCAAATTTTTCGAATATGTATTCACTAAAATATCAATTATACTTCTTAAAAATTCTACTAAAATTAATTTTTTCATTCCTAATTTTTTTTGATTTTTTTGATAAGTTGTTTCGATTTCAGTATTAGTTATTTGATGTAAATCTTCTAAAAACATTAAATTGCTTTCAATTATTGATTTAAATAAAAAAGTTAAAATTGATGTTAATAATTTTTCATTATAATTATTTTCATTTGTATCATATGATACAAATAAATCATTTTCAAGATTTAAATTTGGAGTTATTAATTTATCAAAACAATTTAAAATTTTTTCATTGATTTTTATCATTAAATTTAATAAACATTTTAAATTTCTTTCATTATATAAATTTTTGTAAATAATAGAAAAAAGTAAATCAACTAATTTTTGATTTAACATTAAAGAATTAAAAAAATTTTGATTTGAAAGACAATCAATTAAAGTTTCACAAATACAAAAATATTTTTCTTCTTCATTTGTTTGATTAAGTTCTTCAATTATTTTTTCAGTTAAAATATTTCTTTTTTCATTTAAATTAATAACATCATCTTCATTATAAGTTAAAAAATGTTTTATTAATTGTCCAATTGCTCTTCTATTTAAATGTTTTAATAATCCATCAAAAAGTTCATTATGTTTATTAAAAAGAAAATTTAATAATTCTTTACTTGAATTTTGAAGAATATTATAAACTATTTTATTAAAATAACCGATGAGAACATAATTAATTTCTGAAGATTCAGAATTTAAAAAATCAAATAAATAAATTAGAATTTCTTCATTCTCTTCATTTTTTTTATCTGGAACATTAACATCAATATCATTTAAATTAACTAAATCATCATCATCTGGATTTATATTTTTATTGTTTTCTTCTTTTGATTCAAAAAATTTATTTAATATGTTCATATTATTTGAACATAAAATTTCAGATGCATTAAAAGGAAATTTATGTCCAATCTTTTGATTATCTTCTTTTGGAATTTTCGTTGAATAATCTATTATTTTTTTCATTATTTCATTTGTTAAAAAAGGGAAAAATTCAGAATTTGAATTTGTTTTTAAATCTTGAACTATATCATTGTTATCTAAAATATCTTCTAAAGTTAATTCATTATTTTTCATTTTTTCTTCATATTCTGCTAAATCTGTAAAAGTTGTTTTAAATTGGCTTCCCCACATTTTTAAATTATTTGATTTTAAGTTATAATATTTTTTAATGAAGAATTGTTCATTGAAAAAAATTTAAATTTTTCGAAAAGAGAATTTAAATCCAAATATTTTTAATTATTCTATTTTAAAGACAAATTCTTAAACTAATATTAAAAAATTATTTCTATGGAAAATTGTATTTATTCTTTAATTAAATTTTTAATTTTAAAAACTCCTAAAAATAAAATATCCATAATTAAAAAATAAAGTAAACCAATTCAAAATAAAATAAATATTCAATTATAAAAATTTATAACATATCAAAAAAAAAAAAATAAAAATGAGATTTAATAAGTTAATTCTATTCCTCCTATTAACATTTTTAATCCAATCAAAACCCATAGAAAAAGAAGAAAAAGATACTCACATATTTCTCTTAACCACAAATTTAACAAAACAAGAAGTAGAAGAAATTCTAAATTCAAATCCCTCTCCCAATGAATCATCTCAAAACAACACAGTATCAAAAAAGCATGATGATGATGATGATGACGACGATGATGATGATGACGACGATGATGATGATGATGATGATGATGATGATGATGATCATTATGAATGCTATCGTTGCCGTAAATGTACTAAGTGCAGTGAAAGTAAAAAGAATAATACACATAAGGAAAGTCATCATCATAAAGAACATAAACATAGTCATACTAAAAATACTCAAGTTGAAAATTTAAACGGTGTTGAAGAAGTTTTACCTGAGGATAATTTAAATAATAATGTTACTGAAGAAAGTTTACCTGAAAATGTTTTAAATGATACTAATGTTGTGGAAGAAGTTTTACCTGAAAATGTTTTAAATGATACTAATGTTGTGGAAGAAGTTTTACCTGAAGATACTTTAAATGATACTGTTGTTGAAGAAATTGTTCCTGAAGATAATTTAAATGTTGAAAATGTTCCTGAAGAAAATTTATTACCTGAACCAAGTCAAATAGATAATATTACTGAAGAAATTAGTAATATTACAGAAAAAGTAGAAAATATTAATGAACAAATTGATAATATAACAGAACAAGTAGAAAATGTTGTTGAAGAAGTTAATAATACAAGTACAGAAGTAATTGAAGTAATAGACCAAGATAATACTTTAAATCCAGAAGTAAAAGCATTATTAAAAGCAGAAAAAGAGAAAAATGAAAAAGAAGAAAAAAATGGAAAAAAAGAAAAAAAAGAAGAAAAAGAAGAAAAAAAAGGAAAAAATAAAAAAAAGAAAGTTGAAGTTACTGAATCAATTGATGATATTATTAATGAAGTTAATGATACTTTAAATGGAACTGTATTTCTTGAATTAGATAATGAATCTAAATCTGGAATTTTAAGTTATATATTTGGTATTTTCATTATTCTTTGTTTTGTTGGTTTAATTATTATTGGAACTCAATATCAAAAATTTGCAGGAAAATATAATAACGATTATCAAAATGAATCTTTAACTAATTATCTTTTACTTGATTCTATTAAGAAAGATGATGATTATCCTTCTGTTACTAATTTTTAAGAAAATTATTTGGTTTTTGCATTTAATTTTTTAAAAAATGTTAATTTTTAATTTTTTTAAGTCAATTATTTTTTTAATTTTAAAGTGATTTAAATTTTGAAATGGAAGAAGAAAATGCTCTTAAAAATCAACAAGATAAATATAATGAAATACTAAATTCTCAAAATGAAGAAATGAATGAATTTTTAGATAATATAATTAAAGAAAATTGTGCTTTAAAAAGGCAATTAATATTAAATGAAATTGATATGACAAAATATAAAGAAATGTTATTTAATTCTTCAATAAAATATTATAATTTAGAAACAGGAAATTTAAATGAAACAGATAAAAATTATTTTGAATCATTAAGACAAATAAATATAGAAAATGATAAAAAATTAAATGAAATTCAAATGAAATATGAAAAGACAACAAGAAAAATCATCGATGAACATAATGAAATAATAAATAATTTAAAAAATAATTCTGAAAATAATAGTAATAATAATGAAGATAATTTAAATAATATATTAAAAGGAAAAATTGATTCTTATGAAACTAAAATTAAAACTCTTCAAGAAGAATTATTTAATAGTGAAAAATATTCTCAATTACTTCAACAAAAATATGAAACTTTACTTCAAGAAAATAAAATGATTAAAAATAAAGTTGTTGAAGAAAAAAATAATATTTTATTTTTAATTGATGAATTAGATAAAAGAAATAAAGAAGAAATAAATAAAATAAATATTCAATTTAAAGAACAAAGTGAATTAATTACTCAAACTTATATTTCTTATAATAATAATGAAAAAAATAAAGAAGATTTTATTATAGAAAATATTTTATCAGAGAAAAATAATTTAATTGAAAAATGTAAAGAATTAGAAGAAGAAAATAATCATTTAAAAGAAGAAAATAAAAAATTAGTAATTGAAAATCAAAAATATGATAATTTAGTTTCATCAAATCAAATTGAAATTTCTTCTATTAAAAATATAAGAGAAGAATATGAAAAAAATTTAAAAAAATTTGAAGAAGAAAGTCTTTCAAACACAAAAGAAAATTTAGAATTAAAAAATGAAATAAGTGAATTAAAAGCAAAAATATCTTCTTTAGAAAATAAAAATTTATTGTTATCAAATTCAATAAATGAACAAATAACAAATATAAATAATAAAAATAAAAGTATAATAAAAGAATTAAATAATCAAATATTACAATTAGATCAAGAAAAAAGAGAATTAATATTAACTAAAGAATTAAAAGAAAAAAATGAAATTAATGATAAATTAAAAATAAAAGAATTAAAAAGCAATATTACATTATTAACAACAGAAAACAAAAATTTAAAATATAAAATAACAGAATATGAATCAATAATAAATTCCTTTAACACAAATAAAAACTAAAACATTTTCAAAAAAATTTTTTTTTCTTTTTTAAAAACAGTAAATTTTAAAAAAATTAATCATCAAAAATTTTTTTTTCATATTTAGGACATTTATCAGCTCCAGGTAAACTTTGTAATAATTTAACAACATTTTTTTCACACAAACCGAATCTTTCAGTACCACTCACTGTAACTTTTTTTCTTTTTTTATCTTGTAAATCATTAATTTTATTACAAACATAAGACCAACAAGCAGTTGAAGAATCTCTAATAATAGGATTATTAGGATCTTCACTAGAAGTTAATTTATATAAAGGTTTATTTCCTCCATCTAAAATTTCACATGTATATTTTGCTCTTTGATCTAAATGAAACATTGATTGATGTTCTCTTATTGATTTAAATCCAATAGGAAATAAATTACTCTTACTGTGATAATTATAATTAGTATATTCTATTTTCCCTAAATTTAATATTGTTAATGATGGATTTATTTCTATTGGAAATATTATATTTCCTTCTTCATCCCTTTTTATTATTATTTTTTTACCTATTTTTCTTTTTTCACTTGATGAATCATCATCTATTGAATTTTTAGGAATTGTGTTTTTTTTGAATTTTAAAAAAAATTTACATAAGTAATTTACTCTTTCTAAATATTCTTCTGATGTTAATGGAATATTTTTAAATTTTTGATTTTCTTTTATTCCATTATTTAATGATATTAATCCTTTTTCTTCTATATATGATATTAATGCTTTATCATGGATTGCACAATCCCAAAAGTCTTCTTTACATTTTTCTGGTATTGAATTTCCTTTTTTTGTTTCTTCTTTTAATCTTTTCAAACCATCATTAAATAATTTAAAATTTTGAGAAATTATATTTCTTCTGATAAAAAAAAATAAATTTAAATTTTTTAATAATTGATCAGCTGTTTCATAATCTAAATTAAAGCCATCATTATCAGGATCTAATTGACATTTTATTCCTTCTCCTAAATTTCCTTCTGAACTTCCTTTTTCTTTAACAACTAAGTCTGCAATTGTTTTTAATTTATTTTCAAAAACTTCTAAATTCATAGGTGATAAAGTTTTATTTTCTTTTTCAGTTTTTCTTCCTTGAACAATATTATTTTCTAAAAATTTTTCTTTTAAAGCACTATAATCATATTTTCCTTCTGAATTAACAGGAATACCAAAATTAATAAAATAATGAACAATTTTATTTTTTTCTTCTAAACTAAATCCAGTAGATTCTTTAATAACATTTTCTTTATCATTATCACTTCCAGAAATAAGATTATCACTTTTCATAATAATTTGAACTATTTTTTTAAGTCTTCTAGTAATAGTATCAGCATTGGGAAATTCTTGAAATGAATTTTTATCTAATTTACAAAAAGAAAATTTAGCGTCTTTTCTAATTAAATTATAATTTGCATATCCATGTTTATATGTACCTCTTAATAAATCTATATCATGTGATCTTGTCCACCAAACAGAAGGTTTTTGACCATAATATGCATTTGATGGAAGAAAATTTAATAAATTATTCCAATGATCATATGTTGTATTTATTCTTGATTGATAATTTTTTTTGTCTTCTTCATTTAAATCTTCGTTTTGGAGACTTTCACGTAATTTTTTATTATTTTTTATCTCAGTTTTAAATTTTTCTATTATTTGACATATTGTATATAATAATTGAATTCTTTTTCCCCATGCTGGAGCTCTTTGTTTTATTAAATTACCCCAATCTTCTATTGAAGGTAAAATATATGGTTCGTTGTTTTTTTCTTCTATTAAATTTAATAAGAAATCTTTGTTATTTTCCTTATTTGATGGTAATAATTCTATTATACATCGAATAAAAGAATTTGACATTACTTTTAATTCCAAATCTGTTTTTTCATTTAATACTCCTCCTGAATTTATTCTTATTTTATTCCATCTATTATATCCATATAATAACAGATATTTTTTTAATGAATCTTTTTCATGAATAGTCCATTTTTTTAATATTGAATTATCTGGAGAATAACACTTTGGAAATCTTAAATCATTTGTATTTTTCAAATTTACATTCCCATTTATTATATTATTTTCTAATGATAATAAATCACCTTTATTTATTATATTATCTTTTTCTGAACTAAATATAAATGTAAATAAATGATCTTGAGGACATAATTGACAATCAAATGCTATTTTATCATTAGATCTTATTGTTACTATTTTATTTTTATCTTCTTGATTTTGAGGAAATGGTTTTGAATTTATATAAACACTTCCTAATATTTGTAATTTATATTCTCCATCTTTATAATATAATATTAAATGATAAGGGAAAATCCTTTTACAATTTGTTAATATTAATTTATTTTTAATTTTGTGATCTTTTAATTCTTGAAATTGATTAGCTCTTGGTTTATTTATATTTATTCCTATTGTTTTTCCTATAAAAGACTTACTATCATGTATTATTTTGTCATCTATTTCTTTCTTTGAATATCTTCCTAAAACTAAAGGTATTTCTTTAATGTAGATTTCTTGTCCTGATGTAATATCTATTATTTTCCCATATATTGTATCCATTATGTTTAATTTATTTTTCCTCTATTTAAATTTATACTAAATTAAAGAAAATAATTAAATTAAAAAATTTTAAAAAATATATTTAATATTAAAATAAAAAATTATATTTAAGATGAACATAAAATAATATATCAAAAAATAAAATAATGAAAAATATACTCATTTACTATTCAATTATTAAATATAATATTATTATAAATATCTTTCTGATAACTTTTTTGTAACTGATTAATTTTATTTTTATTTATAAATCTTTGATTGACTTCTTCAATGAAGAAATTATAATTATTTCCAATTTTAGCATTCTTAGGGAGTAAAAAAGTAGGCATTGTAAATATACAATCATGACTACTAACCAGTAATGCAATTCCTTTTTCAATAGTTGAAATTTTAAAAGAACATTGTGAATTTGTCATTGTTTGATAAGAATTAATTTTTTTTGATTTTTCAAAAATTTGAACTGAACCTGCATTAATCACTTCTTCATCTTCATATGTTATATCTTTAAATTTTATTAATAATTGTTGTTTTTCTTCTTTATTTATATTTTTATTTTTTATTTCATTTTCTTTTATATCTGATTCATTTCTAAATGATAATAATTCACTGTTTTTTTCTGGTGAATTTATTAATGATATTTCTTCATATTTATTATTTATATTTTCTTTTGGAATATCATTGTTAAATAAGTTAAATGACATTCCTTGTAAATTTAATAAATTTTTATGAGCATTTTTTATTATTTTTTCTTTGTTTTGTGTTTTGTCGTTTTTAAGGTTAAATTTGTTGTTTATATTTTCTGGATTATCTTTATTCAATAAATTTTTATGGAGAATTTTATTAACATTTAAATTTGAATTATTATTTATTTCAGATAAATAATTTTTGCCATTTATTGCTCCATGAAAAACTTTTATATCTGTAGTTGCAGATACATCACTATTTTCTGAATTTTTGTCCCAATTATCATCATCTTCATTACTCATTAAAATAAATTACATGAAATTAGGAATAAATTCAGAAAATAATTAAAATATTTTTTTTATTGTTATTAATTTTTTTAATTAATTTAATTCATAAAATTCACCTTTTTTACTTTTTATCTTTTTACTTATTATTTGAATAAAAGATTTTAAAAATTAAATTATTAATAATTAGACAATTAAATAAATAATATATATATTCTAATCTACCATAAATCTATCCTTTGACCATTTCCATCTGTATGATATCCTGTTCCCATTAAAATTAAATCTATAAAGTGTAATGAGAGAATTACCATTAAAATAGCCATAAAAACTATTATTGAAGGATGATAAATCAATTTTTTATCATCATCTGCATTACTGCAAAAAATAAAAAGAGTAAATCCTCCCATAAAAAGTAAAACAATATTTATAAATAATTTTCCGCATGCAAAATAATAATTTTCCAAATAAAAATGTCCCATTCCAAATCCAAAGAATAATTCTAAAATAAAAGCAATTATTTGTAATTTTTGTTTATAACAACATAAAATAATTGAAGAATTATAATTATCATTAGCAGTAACATCACCACTATTACCAAATAATTGATATGAATTTGGATAATAAGTTAAGTAACCTTTGTGACATTGACATACTGTTCTTTTTGATAAAGAATTTAAAGTTGTATTAAATGATGTGTTGTTGTAAAATTTATATATGTTTAAAATACAATTCCCATGAGTTGAACACAATTGACCATCACATGTATTTCCTATTAAACATTTTTTTATTAAATTTGATGTAATATTTTTAAACAAGGATAAGAGGATATATAGGAAAATTATATTCATTTTCTTTTTGATTTGATGGAAACTTTTTAATTTTAATTAAATTCATTGAATTTAAAATAATTTTTAATATTCTTTTAAATAATAATTTAGTTTTTGTAAATTAAAATTCATAATCAAATATTAAATTTATTAATTATTATTTAAATTAATTGTTTTATTTTTTAACTAAATTAGTAATATTTTTATAATTAATATTATAATTATATATATTTTATAGGTAAAAATTATGAAAAAACGTTTTCCTAAATTTATAAAAATTTCTCAATTAAATCCTTAAATTCAGTTAAATCATATTATATATATAATAAAAATAACTTATATAAAAAAAACTTTAAGAATATTTAAATATTTCTTTTTATTACTGCTTTATTTAATTTTTTTCATTAATACCTTATATGGTAAATATTATTTTATCAATATCTTTTTTTTGAACTGGTATATTTTTTATATGTACCTTTAAATTCAAATAATTTATTCCATATTTCCCTTCAAAATCAAGTATCATAAATTTAGTATCCTTAAAAATATCTTTTTAAGCATAATTTTATATTATTTTCCGTATAAAAGCTTATCGAAAAAAAAATAATTAAAATTAAATTTAAAATGATTAAAATTCCAATCAGATATAATGAAATAAAAGACACAATAGAAATAAATTCAGAAGCAACAATAAGTGAATTAAAGCAAAAAATATTAGAAAAATGCAATTTAAAAGTTGATTCAAAAGATTCAAGATTAATAATAAAAGACAGAGATAATTTCAAAGTACTTTTTGTAGAAAATGACATTGATAAATATGATAATATGAAAATCTCAAATTTCTTTATCAATGAAAATAATGTGATTAATTTACAAATCAAAAATCCAGGAGAAAAATTTCAAGACTTTAATTTAAATGATACTTTTATTTATGTTTTAAAATGGGAAGATTCTTATAAAAATGGAATTGAGAAAAAAGACTTTGTGAAAATAAAAATAAACAAGAAAATGAATTATGATGAAGTTTCCAAAATTATAAAAGAAAATTTAAAAATTTCAAATGAGAAGAAAATTTTAATATTTAAAAAGAAGGAATATTCAGTAAACAATTATTCTTTAATTGAATATAAAAGTGATTCAAGTGGAAAAGAATTTTTCAATGATGGAATGGTTAAATTATATGTTGAAGAAAATACAAAAATTGAAGAAAGTCAATTTTCAAAATTATTTGAAAGTCAAATTCCAAAAATTAAAGTAATTTTCAATACTCCAATTCCAGAAAATGAATTATTAAAAAAGAAAAAAATTACTGTTAAAGATTATAAATTCAATCATAAAATTGAAATAAATCCAAAAAGAAAAATGGATGAATTAAAAGAAGAAATTAGCAAAGTTATTAATGTTCCTATTGAGAAATTTATTATTAAGAAAAATAGTCACAATGGAAATCAAATTAAAAAAATGGATTCTCAAATTATTAATTATGGTTCAAATAGTCTTACTTTGTATATTCAATTAGAGAAACATTAAAATAGTTTTTAAATTGTTTGATATAATTTTTATATAGTTATTAAATTATAAAAAATTTGAGTTTTATATTTTATATTAAGAAATATATTCCATTTAAAGTTCTTTTTTTTTATTTTTAATTTAATTTGTTAAATTTTTATTTATTTTTGATTGATAATTATAAATAATCTTTTGTTAAAAAATTTTTTTTCTTGAATATATGAAGTATTAATAAATTAATTATTATATGATTATATTCATTTATTATTTTTTATTTTGATTTCTCATTTTTTATTATTTTTTATGATATTATAGTGATTGAAATAATTTTTAAATATTTAAATTTATATTATAATGTCAAATCAATTTATAAATCAAAATTTAATAACAATTATTCCAGGAAGTATAACAATTCAAAATTTCATTCCAGGAAAATTATTTAAAGAATCAATTGTAATATATAATACTTCTAATGTTCCAATAACATTAAATTTAAATTCAAATGATAAATCAAAACTAACATTAAGTGACAATTATGTTAAATTAGGAGTTAATCAAGCAAAAAAAATATCATTAAATATTCAAGACAAAAATAAATATAATAATACGAATTTACCGGCAAAAAATCTTTTATCGATTCATTTATCAAGTGATTTAATAGATGAAAATTTTGAAATTAACTTAATATATTATAGGAAAAAAGAAAATGAAAATTCTTATTCTAATTTAAATACAGTAAGTTATGAAGAAGAATATTTAAAATATGGAAGTTTTCAAAATAAAATAAAAGAAAATGAAAAAGAAGTAAATGCACCTAAACAAATCATTTCAAATTTAAATAATATTCAAACTGAATCAAATGGTTATTTAGATTTAAATAATTTTAATCTTCAAATAGAAAAAAATGAAAATTTTAAACTTTTAGGTTATAATAATAATAATTCAAATAAAACTATTAATGAATTAAATGGAATTATTCAAAATTTACTTTCAAAAATATCAGAAATGAAACAAATAATTGATTCATATATACCTAAAAAAAATTATATTAATGATTTAAATATTATTCAAGAATCAATTTCTTTATTTTTTATTAGTGATCAAACTTTATTAAATGATAGTCTAGGTAAAAAAAAAATAGAATTAGAAAATAAAGAAAGAGAACAAGAAATGATAAATTTACAAAATAATAATAATTTATTATTATTAGAAAATCAAACTTTAACAGAAAGAATAAAAATACTTGAAGGAAAATTACAGAATCAAATTTATAATATGAATAATTTTATGGAAACTAATGAAAATAACAATGAAATACTTTTAAGTCTTCCAAATAATGTTAATTCAAATAAAGATGAAAATTTATTTCAAAAAGGAAATTTAGACTCTTTTATTCCAAGTCAATATTATTCTAAAGATGCTTCACAGAAACAAAGTTTTAGTTATGAAGGTGAAATAAATTTTAAATCAAATGATAATAATAATAATCCAATATCTTAATTTATTTTTTAATACATTTTTATTTATTATATTCACAAAATTATTATATTTTTTCTTATCTTTAACTTTTTTTTTAATTTTTTATTTTTCTTTTTCAAATATATAAAATATATTTAAATATAATAATAAAATAAAAAATGGAACCATCATATTTTATTCAAAATTCAAGTGGAATAAGTAATAATTTTAATTCCAACTTAAATGAAAGTCAAACAATAAATATAAATAATAATAATTTTTTCTTAGAAGAAAATTCTCAAAATATGATTAATAATACATTTCCTATAATAAATGAAGTTCAAAATAATAGCAATGAGATAATCTATTCAACAAATCATTTTTTACAAAGTAATATAAACACAACAACATTTTATTTTGATTCAATAGATAATATATCATTAGAAAATGATAACAATGAAAATATAAATAATAATAATCAAATAGAAAATAATGAAAATGAAAATAACGAAAATTCAATAATAGATGTGACATCAACAGTAAATTCTGCAGATATAAATATATCAGGAATAGATAATAATTGTGGTTGTTTAAATACAAAAAATTTAGATGATTCTTCTAATTCAAAATCAAAAATGAGTTTTAATTCAGAAATTATTTATGAGGGAAAATATAAAAGAAGAAAAAGTATGGATAATCTTCCCTTTAATAAATTTGATACTTTTAAAAAAAGTTCTCAATTTAAATTATTAGAATCTACTTATTATAATGCAAATAAATTAAATTTAATTAAAAATGAAGGTAAATTTGATTTTGAGAGTAATGATGGATGTGAAATTTGTAGAGAAACTTTAAATCAATTAGAGCAATTAATGTTAAGTTTTAAAATAAAAATATCTAATCGAGATTATAGAAAAAAATTTACTAAAGCATATATTTTTTTATATCAAGATAATTCTCTTGGTTATTTAACTGAAATTTTAGATTCTGCTCAAGAAGGAACTCCTTATTTATTTGTAAATGGAGAAAAATATATTTTTTCTAAAGAAGTAATTGAAAGAGGAAATCAATTGTTTATTTCTTTTTGTTCTCTTATTATGTTAATTACTGATGATGTTAATTTAATTTATGACGAAATTATCTTTGATGACAATCAATTAAAAAATATGATTAATGATTTAAAAAATTGTTTAAGTGAATTTGATAAAAAATGGACTTTATATGAAGAAAAATATATTATGGAATTAATATACATTGAAAAAATTTCTAGGAGATTTATATTTGAAGGCATTAAATTAGAAAAAGAACTATCTTTTTATGAAAATAGAGCAAATATTAAAGGGAAAAACTTAATAAATAATTGTGAAAATGATAAAGAATATAATGATTTAAGAGAAAAGTTTATAAAAGTAATTAATTATTTAAATAAAATTGCAAATATAAAAGGAAAAGGAAGAGATGATTTAGATATAAATATATTATATCAAAGTGAAAAAGTATTAAGAACAGTAACAGAAGTTCAATCAGTTGGTTTAAGAAAATTAGCAAATAATGTGAAATCAACTTTAAATGAATTAAGATATTTATTTAGAAAATATAATTTAAATATAGAAGGTGTTGATCCTCAATTATTAAATAATCCTGAATTAGTTAATAAATTATATAATTTTGAACAAATTTGGGAAAAAGGAAAAATTTATTTGTGTAATAAAAATAAATATGATCAATTAATGATTTTTAATAAAATAATAGAATTAGTTAGTGAAAAATATAAAGGAAAAAATATTGGTTCTTTAATTGAAGAAAGTGATCCGAAAATTATTATTATTATTCCCGCTGTTTTAATTTTAAGAAGTATTGATAGTCATAATTATGGAATTATTAATAATTTTATTTCTAAAGTTCAAAAAGATAAAACCTTTATTTCTGTTAAAAATACTATTAGAAGTGTTTATAAAAAAATTAAAGACTCTTATTATGCATATAATTTATTTGAAAAATTATTATTATTTAATGAAGAAAAAGAAGAAGTAGATATTATTAAAGAAATGGAGAATTATATTTCTATTGAAGAAATTAAATTATTTATTAAAAACATTAAAACTTTAAGTATTAATATACAAAGAGATAAACCAAGTGAATGGAATGAATTTTTTCAATTAGCAATGGATGTTTAAAAAGATATTTTACTTTATTGTATTTTTTTTATGCAACAAAAACAAAACTTGTATGACTATAATTAATTATTAGATTATATAAAATATTTTTTTAAAATCTTATAATAAAATAAATAAATGTGAATAAATAATATATAAATGATTCAAATATAAAAACTATTTTTTTGTTTATTTTTATGTTTATTGATTTATCTTAAAATATTTCTAGTGAAAAAATCATTTTTAATTTTTTAAAATTAGAAAAAATTTATTTACTATTTAATATATGATATTTATAAAAAATTCTCTATATATTTATATCTTATAATATTTATAGTTATTTATTACAACATGATAAAACTATCTTTTTGTAATGATGTACATATAAGCGAAAAACTTCTTTATTTAAATAAAATATTATATTTTTTCAAAACATCCTTACTAAAAAAATAAAAAATATCAAAAGAAAAAAAATAATATTTCATGAATCATCATTTTCAAAAAATTTGTCAATTTTATTGTTTTGATTAATACTAACTTTTTTTAAATTAACAATATTTTCTTGTGAACTTTTTTTATCACTGGCAGTACTTAAATTTCCGCATTCATTAGAAGATTCATTTTTATTTTTTTCACTCCAATCATAAAAAATATTTTCAATATTAAACTTAAAATCCAATAATCCAATAAATTTTTCTTTCATAAAATCATAATCAGGTTTTTCTTCAAATTGTAAACTTCTAACATAAAATAATAAATGATGAAATTCTTTAGGTAATTTTCCACATAAGTTTTCATAAGTGCAATTAATTTTTTTATCTAAAATTTTTTGATATTTTTCTTTTTTATTTTTAGCTTTTAAACCTTTCCAAGGTAAAGTTCCATTGAATAAATAAATAAGAGTATAAATCATAGATTCTAAATCATCTCTTCTACTTTGATCAATTCCTAAATGAGTATAAATAGAAGAATATCTTGCAGTTCCAACTAAATTTTTTCCATCTTTATATGGTATATGTTCTCCTGTTTTTGGATTTCTAAATCTTTTACTTAATCCAAAATCTATTATATATAATTTATTCTTATTTTTTTTATTTAATCCTACTACAAAATTTTCTGGTTTTATATCTCTATGTATAATATGTCTTTTATGTAAATTCTCTATTATGTTTAACATTTGAATTCCTAAATATATTATTGTTCTTATTGAGAAATGGCCATTCATTTTTGATAAAATATTTTCTAAGTTTGAACCTAATAATTCCATTATTAAAAAATAAAAATCGCTTAATTTTTGAGAAAAATAACATTGAGGAATTCCTTCTGAACCTTGTAAATATTTTAATATTGATGTCTCATATTTTAATTGTGGGTTTTGATTATTTTTTAATTTTTCTACTTTTATTGCTATTAATCTTTGATTTTGTTCATTCATTCCTAAAAATACTTCTCCGAATGCACCACTTCCTATTTTCTTCTTTTTATATAAAATATATTTATTTCCTAAAATTATTGTGTTTTCTGATTTTTCAATGTTCATTTTTTTTTAATTTATTTTAAATTTTTTTTATTATATACATCTTTTTTTTATTTAAATATTATAAATTTTTTGATTTTCATTATTTTATTATTTGATTCTTTGAATTTTATATTTTTTAAGGATAGTTTATAAAGTTTTATAATGAAAAGATTTTTTGATATTAAATAAAAGTTGTTGAATAATTATTAATTAATAAAAAATGTAACAAAAAATAATTTATTATTTTAAATCATTAATTTTTTAATAAAAGAAATTTTTAACTCTCAAAATTATCTAAAATACACATTTTTGCATGAATTGAATTAATAAGTAAATTTGTTACTTTTTTTCCTAATTTTGGATTTCTACTAAAACCACCATTAACAACTAAAATTTTTTCATTTTCACTGGCTTTTTGTTCTAAATAATCAGCTTTATTTTTAACATTTTCTAAATTTTCTAATAAAGAAGCATTTTTATCTTTAAGTAATTTATTCCAATTTGTATTTTGATTTCCACTATTTTCATTATCACTATTAATTTCAGTAATATTTTTTTTTGACATAGCTTCAGGTAAAAAATCTTTTTTTTGATTTGGAATACTTTGTTTTTTTTCAAATTCTGTTGATAACATAATTCTTCTTGGTTTTTTTAATAAAGCTTTTTGAATTTCAACTGAAGTTCCTAAAGGATTATTTTCATCTATTTCTTCTAATTTTAATTGCCAAGAATATTTTGATGGTTTATTTGGGTCTCTTTTTTTTAATAAAATTCTTTTCTTTTTATAATCATATAAAGTATCTTTCACTATTTTTTTTTCAGTTAATTTTTTGATATTTTCTAATCTTTGAGATTTTAATAATTTACTTCTTTCATCTTCTTCAGGTTTTTTATCATAACGAATTAATTCTGCATAATCTTCTTTTTCTTTTTTTAATTCTTCTATTTTTTTTTTATGGTTTTTTTCATCTTCAAATTTTTGTCTTGTTTGTAATATTACTTTATCACTATTTTTAATTTTAAATTCTGGAATTGAACTTTTATTTTTTTCCCATTCTTCTTTTTCTTTTCTATATTTCTCTTTTATTTCTTCTATTTTCTTCTCTTTTTTTTCTAAATATATTTCTTCATCACTTTTTAATGTGGATAAATCTATATAATGTTTTTTTTTCCCTTTAAAATATTCATCTAATCCTTTTTTATACATTAATTCCTTTCTTTTTAAATAATTCTTTTCTATTTTATTATGAAGTAATTCATTTTTATTTCTATTCATTAATTTATTGTCTTCCATTTTTTTTAATAATTCTTCTTCTTCTTTTTTTCTTTCTTCATTAGTTTGTTTTAATTTTTCTCTTTTTTCTTTTTCTTTTTCTATTCTTTGAGCAACTATTTTTTTTAAATTTTCTTCTTTTTTTTTCTCTTTTAATAAATATTTTTCTCTTTTTTCATTATATTTAATTTCATTTTCTTTAAATAATTTTTCATTTATTTCATGTTGTTTTTTATATTTTCTTATTTTAATTTGGGCAATTTCAGTGTCTCTTTTAAAATTATCAATAAAATTTTTTATTTGTTCGTTTTTATCTAATTTACTTTCTTCTGCTATTATATTTTTAATTTGATAATCTAATTGACAAATTCTTTCATTATAATTAGAAAGATCTCTTTTCATTTTTTTTAATTCTTCTTTTTGAATTGATTCATTAATTATATTACTTCTATCAGTATTACTTTCAATTAAATTTTTTTGATTTTCAAGTTGAATAACTTTTTCATTTAATTTATCTCTTTCTTCTTTATATTCTTTTAATTTTTTAAAATTTTTTTTACTAATAATACTTTGTTCAAGAGATTTTTTATTCTTTCCATCCTCACTTTTTTCAAGTATCCTTTTAATATTTTCATTATTAGGAACATCTCTAATTGAAAATTGATCATCTTTATAATCTGATTTAATAGTATTTAAAGAATTTCCTAAACCATTTGAAATACTATCAAGTATATTCATTTGAATGTTCATTCCTTTTAATTTATTTTGAAGATATTCTTCTACTTCACTTGGTTCTTTTACTTTAATTTGTTCTTCTTCATTATTTTCATTTTCATTTATATCTTCATGTATATCTGGCTCTACTTCTTTTAAATCATCTATTCCAGGAGGTAATTTATCTTCTAATTTTGGTTTTTCATCTTCATTTTTTTTACCTTTTACTTTTGAACTCATTAAAATTATTAATTATTTAGGATGTTTTTTTATTTTTATAAATTTTTATAATATAATTATGAAACTTAAACACCCAACTTTATAAATAATTAAGAATTTTAAAAATATATTTCTTTAAATAATTAAAAATATATATAATTTATTTATCATATGTTTATAAAAATATAATTTAAGAAATAATTTCAGAATATAATTCAGAAAATTTACTTTTTTTATCTTTTATTAAATTAGCATAAACTCCTTTTTCAATAATTTCTCCATTATCAACAACAAAAACTTTATCGCATATTTTTACAACATTAAAACGATGAGTTATTATAATTATAGTACAATCTTTAAACATTTTTTCCATATTCTCATTAATTATTTTTTCTGTGTTATAATCTAAAGATGATGTAGCTTCATCTAATATTATAATTTTACTTTTTTTTAATGCTGCCCTTGCAAAACAAATTAATTGTTTTTCTCCAATTGATAAATTATTTCCATTTTCTTTAATTTCTATTTTCAATCTTCTATAATTATTTTGAATTTCATTAAATAAACAAAAAGAATCTAAAATTTCAATAATTTCTTTTTCTGAATGTAAATTTAATGGATCAATATTTTCTCTTAATGTACCTTCTAATAAAAAAGGTTCTTGTGTAACAATAGTTAAATTTTGTCTTAAAAAATCTAAATTTAATTTATTAATATCTATATCATCAATTAATATTTTTCCTTCAAATCCTTCAATGATTCTAAAAATAGAATTTATTAAACTTGTTTTTCCACTTCCAGTTCTCCCTATAATTCCAACTCTTTCACATTGGTTAATATTTAAATTAATATTTTTTAATATTACAGGTGTAAATGGTCTGTATTTTGCAGAAAAATTTATGAATTCAATTTTTCCTTCTTTTGGAAAAATTTTATCTTTAATTATTATTTCTTCATTTTTATTTGGATTTTTTTCACTTTTTGTATTTAAAGCTGACTCACATCTTTCTACATTAATCATTGAAGAATTAATATTTATGAAAAAAAGTAATAAATTAGATAATTTAGAATTAAAATTTTCTAAATATTGTAAAATTAAACCAACAGCTTGAGCAGTGAAATTTTCTTTATTATATATAATGTATAATAACATAGAAATAAGGAAAAATAAAGAATTAAACTTTAATCTCATTAGATAATATTTTCTACTTCCTTTTGAATAAATTAAACTTCCTAAATGATTATCTAATGTTTTATAAAATTTATTCTTTGAATTTAATTCAACTCCTGCTGTTCTTATTATTTCAACTCCTAAAAATGATTCGCTTAAAACATTTATAATAGGAGAGTATGTATTTTTTTGTATTATTACAATTTCTCTTGCAACTTTATAATAAAATAAAAATATAAAAATATTGATAATAGTTATTATTGGAGCAATAAATATAAAAGATTTATTAAATTTAATGCATATATAAATTGAAGATATTAATGAGAAAATAGATCTAATTAATACTACATTTGATTTTATTATTCCTTGAATGTTTGAAATATCTCTTGTTAATCTTATAATTATTTGTCCAATTGGAACTAAATCATGAAATAAATTTATAGGAGCTCTTATAAATTTATAAATTATATTTTCGTGAAGAAATTTTTGAGAATAGAGAATTATTCTACTTAATAAAAATTCTATCAAAACATTTATTATAATTCCATATAATGAAAGTTTTAAATATTGATAAAATTTATTATAATTATCAATTGTTTGTTTTTCAATAGGAATGTTTTTCTTTTTTATTATTCTTCTACTTTTTGACCATGAAGTTATAAAGAGAGTTTTGTATGAATTTAAAATTCTTGAAAAAATTATAAAAATTATAATAATTATAAATATTAAGTATCCTCCTTGAATTTTTATAAATGTATTATATATTTTAAATGAAAATTTACCATATATGGTTTTTTTATCACTTTCTTGAAGAGGGTTCTCTATTTTTGGTAATGTAATATTTGACTTTTCAAAATCAGAATTTAAAATTTTATTTTTTTTATTTAATTTTCTTAATATATCATTATTATTACTATCACTACTACTTTTATCAGAATTATTTTTTTTATAAAAATTATCTTTTATAAAATTATTATTATTCATTATATTATTAAATATAAATTCAGAATTTTTGGAAAAGTATTTTTCTCCAAATTTTTGTTTAAATTCTTCATAATTACCATAAAATATTATTTCTCCTTTATCTAAATAAATAATCTTATCAAAATAAGATAATTTATTAATTTCATTAGTGACTAAAACTCTACTTTTCCCTTTAAGAAAATCATTAAATATATTATTAAATATAATATTTGAAACTTTATTATCTATAGAAGAAAAAATATCATCAAATAAATATAAATCACTATCTTTATATAAACATCTAGCAATAGAAATTCTCTGTTTTTGACCTCCACTTAAATTATTTGCACCTAAATTTATTTCAGTTAAATCTCCATTTTGTAATAAATCAAAATCATAATTTAATTGACAAACATTAATAACTTTATTATATTTTTCTTGAATCATTTTATTGTATAATAATATATTATTTCTAATTGTATCATTCATTAACCAAATATTTTGAGGAGTATAAGAAATATTACCATTAATTATTATAGGAGAAGAACTTTCTAATAATTTATAATTATTTAATATTGAATTTATTAATGTTGTTTTACCTGAACCATTTGAACCTATTATTCCTATAAATTCTCCTTTTTTTATTGTAAAAGATATATTTGAAAGTAATTTTATTTCTGTTGGAATTCCTGGAAAAGATTTTTTCCTTTTTTTCTTATTATTGTTTATTTCTTCAAGTTCATTTTCTTCTCTTATAATGTAATTATTATCATTATTTTTTTCATTTATTTTTATTCCAAAAGTAGCTTTGTCAAATTTTATCAAGATATTATCTTTAATTAATGACGATAAATCTTCATGTTTTGTATAATCATGTTCATTTGATTTTAAGAATTTTTCTAATCTTGAAATAGAAATTAAATTAGTTTGAAAACCTTTTAAAAAAGAAGGAATACTCATTAAAGGATTTGTTAATGAATTGATTAATTGAAATGATGTAAATATATTTGTTATTTCTAAAGTCTTTTTTGTATAAACATAATTCCCAATTGATATGATTAATAAAATTAATGGTAAATTTGCATTAATTAAATATCTTAATATACTTAAATTCAAATTTTTTTTAATATAAGATAATTCATCATCTCTTTTTTCTTTGATTTTATTTGAAAAAACCTCTTCCCAACCATTAATTTTTATATTCTTTAACATATGAAAAACATATGCTACAATTTTTAATCTTTTATCTTTTCTTAATAAAATTTCTTTGAAATTTTTAAGATAAAAATATTGAAGAATAAAAATAATTAAAAGTAAAATTATTAATATTCCTAAAGAATAAATAAAATTATATCCAAAGAATTCAAATAAAAAAATTAAAGCAATTATAACCCTAAAGGGTATAGTTAACATTTTAGGCCCAATATAAAATAAATAACTAATTCTTTCACAATCAATTTGAATTAAATTCATTTTTTCTCCTTCATTTAAATTTGTATTATTTGAATTTGCTTTTAAAATTTTTTCATATACTAAAGCAATCATTTGATTAGTTATTCTTTCTCTAAAAATAAAATTCCTAAAATCAAAATTAAAAGAAAATAAAGGTGATAAAAATTTTAATATTATATATATAAATGTACAAGTATAAATATCAAATTGATATTTTTTAATTTTTTCTTTTAAAGATAATTTACTTAATTCTTCTAAATTTGTAGAATTAAATTCTCCTGTTGAAAAATGATTTATTATTTGTCTATAAAAATATATTAAAGTATATTGAAATATTATTAATACAATATCAATGATAAATAATTTTATCATTTCAATATAATGAATCATAAATAATGATTTTATTAAAGGATATTTTTCTTTTTTATTTGAAGAAAATTTATCCCATTCTTTAATTAGTTTTTTAATATGAAATTTTGTCCTTTGTTCTTCATGTAAATCATTTATATCACTGATTTTTAATTTTCTTTTATTTGAAGTTAAAATGGCTTTTTTAGACCAATTGAAAAAGATTTTATTTAAGAAAGATGATTTATAATAATTATATCCTATTTTTTTTTCTTTGATATTATTTTTTGTAACAGATAAAGATATATCATTTTGATCTTCTATTAATTTATTTTTATCATAATTTTTAGTTGACAACGAGTCCATTGCCAAAAAATAAATCAAATTTATGATAATTAAATAAAAATTATATTTATAATAATTTTAAAAAAAATAGAAATATATTTTTAAAATTTAATACTTTTTATATATATAATAACTACTTAGATTTATTTATATATTTTAAATGAAAAAAGGAATTTGAAAAAAAATAGATAAAACTGATAAAATATATATAGTATTTTTAATTTTTGTATTAAATTTTTACTTTTAATATTTTTAATTTTTCTTCAATTAATTCTTGATTATTTGTTTTTAATTGTAAATCACTCTCATCAAAATTTGATTTAAAGCTTCCTTTATAATAACTATAATCATTATTATCTATTTTATCTAATAAAAATATCATTTCATTTTCTTTATTAATCCTATTATTACAGCCTAATAATATAATATCTTTATTTAATTTTTTGATTTCGATATTTTTATCATTACTATTAATTTTATTATCTTTAAGATTAATATTATTATAACTA
>JAEEGK010004326.1_pt1 | contig 34980 bp, 18 predicted proteins | sample 8958771 | NCBI WGS metagenome assembly JAEEGK01 (sample SAMN16246547, study PRJNA631951) | gut metagenome | biome: gut microbiome; feature: rumen; material: SC-attached | host: Bos | place: Iran: Karaj | collected 2018-10 | reverse complement strand
AAAAAAAAAAAAAAAAAAAAAAAAAAAAAAAAAAAAAAAAAAAAAAAAAAAAAAAAAAAAAAAAAAATAAAAAAAAAAAAAAAAACAAATTGAAGAAATGATGAAAAAAAAAAAGAAGAGAATTTAAATCTATTAAATAATAATATAAAAAAAGATAATTATATTAATAATAGCTTTAATAATAATGATAATAATAATGAATATAATAATGATTATATTGATGATTATAATAATAATGATTCAAATATGGAAATTCAAAAAATTGAAAATGATAATAATAATTCAAAACATTCAAGTATATCATCTAATTGTAATTTAGAACAAAAAAAAGAAAGATTAGAATTTCTTGTTAAACAAAAACAAAATGAAAAAAAAAAATTAGAAGAAGAAAGAAAAATTATACAAAAAAATTATGAAAATAATAGTTCAAAAAATTCAGAATTAAATTTAAAAATATCAGAAAAAAAGTCTGGCAATAATTTAATTAAAATGGAACCAATTGATTATGATAATCAAACAAAAATAAAAAATTCTTTTTCTTCTTTAAATCAAAAAGAATCAATTCAAAGTGAAAAATCAAAAAAAAAAAAGAAATCTTCACAAAATACAATTAAAAATTTTTTCAAACCTGTTTTATATAATAATAATTCTGAGTATACTTTTCATCCAAAAATAGATAAAAATAGTAAAAAAATTGTAAATGATTGTATTAAAAAATCAAATACTTATAGAACTTTAAATAAATCAATTGATAATATTTTATATGAAGATGCAAAGAGAAAGGAAAAAAAATTAAAAGAATTAAAAAAAAATAGAGATAAAGAACTAAAATTAAAGTCATCAAAATCAAAAATAAATATTACTTCTCATAATATAGCAGTTAATAATTTAGAAAAAAAAATAGAAAAAACCGTAAAATTATATGAAGAAGATGGTCAAATTTCATATATAGGTATTGTTAAAGTTTTATATGATTTAAAAATTTTTAAAGAAATATTAAAAAAAGATGATTATTATGATAATAAAAATAATGATATGAGTGAAGAAGAAATTTTAGAAGCAATTAAAAATAAATATAATCATAGAAGAAGAAATGATAATAATTTATCAAATGGTATTTCAATTGAAGTAGATTTATTAGAACAAATTTGGTTTTTATTAAATACATCCAACCAAGAATATATTGATTCAAATACATTTATAAATTTTTTAATTATTATTTTTTCTCCAGCTAATGCAACATTAAAGGAAATTGTTGAAATATTAAATAAATATATTCAAGCTATATTATTTAAATATAATGATTTATATATAATTTCAGATGAAAGAAATAGTGAAAATTCTATTAAAAAAAATAATCTTATTTCAAAAATAACAGGAAATTATTTTTCATATCAAGATAAATGGGAATTAGAAAAACTAATATCAACATTTTGGCAATTAAAAAAAAATAGAATTTCATATATTCCTACTCATCATATATCAAAAAGTACAGAAAAAGATATTAAAGAGAGAAATAAAAATTTAACATTTCAACCAAATTATGATAGTAATAATATTCCAAAACCAAATTTTATGAAAAAATTAAAGAAATATGAAGAAGAAGAACAATTAAAACAATTTAATTTAAATGTAAAAAGAAAAGAAAGACAAAAAGAAGAAATTAAAAATTTACAAAAAAAACCAAATATTGAACTAAGTAAAATAAGTGCACAAAAAGCTAAATATAATTTTACAAAAAATAATTATGAGAATATTCACAATGAATTATATAACAAAGCACTAGAATCTATATTAAATAAAGAAAACAAAATAAAAGAAAATCAAATAAAAGAAGAACAAAAAATATCGTCTCAGTGTCCTTTTCAACCAGAATTATCTCATTCAATTAACTTAAATAAAAGTTTTGACACAATCAAAAATATAAAAGGATATGGAAAATTTGTAGAAAGAACAAGAAAAGGAATTATAATAAGAAAAAATAAAAAGTTTCAAGTTACAAATATTCCAATTGGTGAAAAATATGAAGAAATAAAAAAGAGAAAAATAAAGCCTTTTAATATAACAGATATAAGAAAAAAAGATAAAGAAGAAATGAAAAAATTATTAAGACAAAAATATAATATTCCAGAAGATATACCTTTTGATAGTGGCAATGAAAGCGATGGTACAACTCCTTATTTGATGTTAGATATTCATTTATCAAAGAAAAAAATGAAAAAAATAAAAGTTTATATTAATGATGATCCTCAGGAAATTGCAAAAGAATTTGGAAGAAATTATGGACTTAATGATAGTATTGTTGAAAAATTTACTAAATATATTGAACAATTTCAAACAGATTATTTAATTAATCAAAATAATGATAATGGCGATATTTTATCTTCTTAATTTTTAATAATTTTTTATTAAATAAAATTATTCATTTATGATTTTTAAGGATTTTTTTATTATATTTTATCATAATTTACAAAGATTATTACATTATATAAATTAATTTTTTTTAATTTAATTAACAAATAATAAAGATAAGATGATGAATATTTATAAATTAGCTTAAATTAATTAATATAAAATTAAAAATATATAAGTATTTATTTTTTTCAATTTATATTGTATGAAATATATAATTATTTTTAAATAGATTTATAATGGCTTCTCAATTGCTTTTTTGTCAATTTTGTGGTTTAATTATTGATCAAAATGAAATAAAGAATCATGGAAATAATATTTGTAATAAAAATGCATTCAATATCTGTCAATTTAATATTTCTGATGAATTTTCTTCAACAATAAAAAAAAGTTTATCAATGAAAGATGAAAAAAAAAAAAATGAATTTCCAGTAGAAAAGTTAACAGAATTAGATAAATTATTATTAGATAATCAATATTCAGAAACAAAATTCATAGTTTTTAATAAAAATCGTGAAATATCATCAAATGAAAATAATACCCAAAATAATAATAATAAATTAAATAAACCAATAATTCAAGATAATAATTCTCTTAAAAGTATTTCTTTAAATAATAGTATAAATAATAGTAACAAAAATGTTGAAACTTCAACTTTAGCTCCTGCTCCGCCAATAATGTTAATTGAGCAAAATCAAAAAAATAAAATTATTGATGACAAATTATTTAATGATTTAACAGAAATTCAAATTCATAATGTAAATACATTAAATACTGATAAAAAAAAATGTAAGCTTTGTAATGTTAATTTTAAAAATGAAGAAAAAGCAATTTTATTACCTTGTTCGCATTTTTTTCATATTGAGCATTTAAGAAATTGGTTTAAAACTCATAATAATTGTCCAACTTGTTCAATGAAAATTTCTTCTTCAACAATTATAACACCTGGAAAATAAAGTATAAAAAAATATAAATATAAAAAAGAAAAAATTTATTTTAATTTTAATTAAAAATATAATTAAAAATAGTTTAAAAATTAATTTAATTAAAATAAAATAAAAATCTAAAACATTTATAAAAAAAAGATAAAATAAAAAAAAATGGATAATTATATTTGTCCAAAATGTAAACATGAAATTCCAGCTCAAAATAAAGTTTTACATGATTTAAGATGTAATGGCCCAATTAAAGAAGAAACAAAACTTAAAAATGAAGATTTAAATGATCAAAATAATTCAAATTTAAATCAAAATACACAAAATCCAAATATTCAAAATATAAATCAAAACACACAAAATCCATATATTCAAAATATAAATCAAAATACACAAAATCCAAATATTCAAAATATAAATCAAAATACTCAAAATCCAAATATTCAAAATATAAATCAAAATACTCAAAATCCAAATATTCAAAATATAAATCAAAATACTCAAAATCCTAATGTTGAAAATTTAATTAATCAAAATATAGCAAATTCTGTAAAAATTGAACCAGAAGAGATAGTATTATTCACATGTGATAAATGTAATCAAACAATGGAAATGAAAGAAAAAGAAGATCATTTATTATTACATAAACTACAAGAAGAAGAATATAAAGAAAATAGAGAAGAAAGAAAAAGAGAAGAAGAAAGATTAAGAGAAAGACATGAACAACAAAGAAATGGAAGAAGAATAATAAGAGAGAGTAATGGTTGTACAAGAGAATCATATGAAGAAACTTTAGATAATGGTGATTTAAAAATTATAAGTATATTAAGAGATCCTCAAGGAAATATTATTTCAAAACAAGAAAATGTAATAAACAATAATAATAATAGAAATAATAATCGTAATAATAATAGAAATAATAATAATAACAATAATAATAATAACAATAGAAGAAGAGGATTATATGATGATGATGATGATAATAATGGTTCTCATCGAATTGAAATTGATAATAATGGAAATAGAATAGAAACTATTATAAGAAATACACCTAATGGTACAACAATGTTAAAAATAGTTAAAGATAGAAATGGTAATATTATTTCTCGACAACAAATGAATCAAATGGGTGGAATGAATATGAATCGAATGAATAATATGAATATGAATATGAATATGAATCCTTTAATGAATAATATGAATATGAATATGAATCCTTTAATGAATAATATGAATATGAATATGAATCCTTTAATGAATAATATGAATTTTTATGATATGTTTCCAAATTATAATTCTCCTAATTTTTCTATTGAACCTTTAAATACAAGAAATGGTTTAATAAGTAGTTTTAATAATTTTAACAGTGATTTTGAATCTTTATTTAATAATAATCCTTTCTTTCAATTTTTAAGATTGTCTAATTTTCAAGGAATTCCATTTCCAAATAATAATAATCGTACACCTGTTAATAAAAGAATTTTGCAATCTTTACCTGAAATTACTTTGGATGATATTAGTAAATTAGATAATGAGAAGAAAAATTGTATAATTTGTTTAGAAAATTTTAAAGTTGGAGAAAAAGTAATAATTTTACCTTGTGTTCATATTTTCCATTCTGAGTGTATTAAAAATTGGTTTACTGCAAAAGATGAATGTCCAATGTGTAAATTTAAATTAACACCAGAGAATCTACAAAGAAATTATCAATAAAGAAAAAAAAATTAAAATATTAAAAATTTAAATAACTAAATTGCATTTATTAAAAAAAAATTAAAAAAATATAATTTTTAAATAAAAAAAAAATTTATAACTCAGGAATATTATCTAAAATATCTTGTCTTTTATATTCATCAGTTGTTTTTTTAGCTTTATAAAATTGATATGAATAATATCCACCAGGAATAATAACAATTGTCCCAAGAACCCAAAACATAATACCACCTCCTGGAGTCGCATCAGCAATTGCATTAATAAAACCTAAAATAATTAATATTATTCCTAATCCTGCTAAAATTAAAGAAACAATAAATGTTTTTTTTAATTTTTGGGGTACTTTAAATTTTGAAATTTGATTATTTAATGAATAGTTATTTTCATTATTTGGTAAATTGTCTTTGTTTATATTTATGTTATTATTATTGTTATTGTTGTTATTTACTATTTCTATATCTAATGGATTTTGTTTTAATTCATCTTTTTCATTTTTTTTTGGTTTGTCTTCTATGTTTATATCGTCGTTGTCTATTAAATCGTTTTCTTTTTTTTCTTCTTTTGATATATTTGGTGATTTGTCTTTGTCTATTTCTGAATCTTCTAAAATGTCTTTTACATTTATATTGTTCATTATATTTTTAATTTGTTTTTTTTTTTTAATTTTAATATTTTAAATTTTTTTTTTGGGAATTAAAAAATAAATTTGAGAGTATAAATGTTTTCTAATAAGGATAAAAATATTAATAATTCTTCATTTAATCAAACAAGAAATGAAGTAAAAATGAATTTAATGAAGATATTAAATAAAATGAATAACCAATTTTTATTATCACAATTAGCTGAATTAATTGAAAATGAAACAGAAGGGAAATTTTCTTTTATTAAATTAAGAGAAATATTAGATAAAATATATCCTAATATTGATAAAAAAGATAAAAAATATTTATTAAGTCATATATCATTAAATCAATTAAATATATCAGAAAATTGTCTTTTAATTTCACTTGTTTATCTTTTTTCAATATTTGAAAAATTATCAAACAAAAGAATTTTATCACCATCTTTAATTTATTATAAAGTCGCTGAAATTTTAGAAAAAAAATTAAATATATCAACAATAGAATTAATAAATAAATGTAATCTCACTTTAGAGAGTGAATTAAATGTAAATGAATTATATAATTCTTTTTCTAAAAAATTATGTTTAGATGAAATATATAATATAATATTATTCAAAGGAATAGATTATAAAAATAAAGGAAGAATTAAAATTGAATATTTAGTTCTTGTTATTGATTCATTTAGAAATAATTTTATAGAAGAAAATAAAGAAGAAGAAAAAATTAAAAAAGCAAAAATATTAAAAATGTTTTTAGATAAAAATTATATAACAACAGATGAATTATATGAAGGTGCAGATTTAAATTTTTTATATTATGATGATTTAAAAAAACGAATAATGAATCAAATTAATATATCAAATAATAATTTTGCAGAAAAAGAACCAATTAATGAATCAACAATTGATAATGTATTAATATATCTAAGTAAAAATGATAAAATATTTAAAAATGATTTTGAAAATTATTTTCCAAATTTAGATAATAAAAAAAATATAAAAAAAAAAGAAATATTTTTAAATGATATACAAAAAATTTGGATAGCAAAATATTTAGATATGTTAGATTCAGTTAATATAACATCAAAAATGGCATTTGATGCAGCAGCAAATAAAAATGATAAAAATATATTAAATCTAGAAGATTTAAAAAAATTATTAAAAATTATTTTACCAAATGGCAAAATTTCAACAGAAGAAGCAAATTCAATAATGGATTGTTTTAATATAAATAATAATAGAATTATTAATATTAATCAATATGATGATATTATTAATCAATTATTAAATGAAGAAATTAATGATGATAATGTTATGAATAATAATTATATTAATGATAATGATATTAAAGGAAATTTTATGAATACTTGGACAAGAGGATTTAAATCAACAAACTTTCATAAATTACCTTATAAAGGAAATTATGAAGTTTTAGAACAAGTTAGAAAAGATTTAGAAAAAAGTTTATTTTTTGGATATAATAATAATGAAAATATAAATATATTGAATTTGAATTATGAAAATGATATTAATAATAATATTAATACTGAAAATATTGATAATCTAACAAATAAAAATTATATTAATACAACTTCTGATAATAAAATTGATGTTAAAAGTAAATTTCCATTAGAAGAAAATAATGAAGAATTTTATTTAATTGAAGGTTTAGAAAATTTTAAATATAAAAATTTATATTTTACTTCTTTTGATTTATTTAAATTTTTAGTTATAGATTATAATTTACAAAAAGAAAGAATGTTACAATTTATAAAATATTTAGATTACGATTTAGATGGTTTTATTAATTTATTGGATGTTATATCTTTTTTACTTCATTTTTTAAAACATCGTTCTACAAAATTATTATTAAAATATCTTTATATTATTATTTATAATGAAAATAAATTCAATTCAACTAAAAATTTTTTTATTGAAAATAATATTGATACAGATAATGAAATTATTGTAAGTGAATTATGTCAATTTTTAAATAAATATAAAATTGAATTTCCACTTTCAAAAAAATTATATGATGAAATGAAAGGAATTTTTCCTTCTCCAATAACATATTCAAATTTAGAAGAATTAATTAATGAATGTAAAAAAGAAGATTTTTATAATATTAATATATTAGATAAAGATCAATCAGAAATTGATATGAAATATTTAGAAAAAGAAATTAGAAAAATAATTTATAATATTGTTGATGACGAATATTATATTAATACTGAGTATTTAAGAGCAAAAAATTTTAGAGAAGAATTACAAATAATTTTAAATCAATGTGAAAATTCAATGAATATAAATCAATATAATTTACATTTTGTTAAACCTTTAAATATTAAACCAGATATTTCAAAAATAATATTTCAATTATTAGAAAGAATTTCTCCAGAAGGAGAAAAATTAATATCAAAATTTGATTTAATTACTTTTCTTGAGTCTTATATTACTGACAATGATAATATTTTAATTAATAATGAAAAAGATGATCCAAATGAAGAAATAGATATAAGTAATATTATAAAAAATTTAGAACAAAATGGTGCAGCAATTAAATATGCTTTTGAAAAAATTCCATTTAGTAGAAATGGTTATTTAACAATTAATGAAATTAAAAATACTTTAAATGAATTTTATAATGGTATATTAACAAAAGAAAATTTAATGGCAATAATATCTAATTTAGATGAAAAGAAAACTGGAATGATAAATTATTTACAATTAGAAATATTTATATATGAATATTCAACTGATAATAAAAATAAATTTTCTTCAATATTAGAAATGGAATTTATTTCTAGTAATATTATAAAAGAATATTATAAAAATGCAAAAGACTATTTTTCCCAATCAAAATTTAAAATTCAAATTAAAAATCAAGATGCGATAACAAGAAATGAACATAATATAATATTATTAGATATTACATCAAGTAATAATAATCGAAATGAATTATATGATTTTATATGTAAAAAAGAAGGGAAAGAAAAAGGTTATACATTAGATTTTTTATGTGATTGGATTAATAGTTTTATTATAGAATCAGGTGATTATGAAGAAAAAAGTGAAAGTGATATTAGTGATAATGAAAATAAAAGTCAAAATTTAAATGATATACCTGATAAGAATTTAATAGAAAATGCAATGAAGGAAATTAATCTTGGTTTAAAAGGAAAAATTTCTTTAAATGAATTTTTTATGAAAATTCCAATTGAAAAAAGAGTTTCTTTAATTAAAATTTTTGATAAAGAAAAAAAAGGAATTATGTCATTTCCTAATTTTATAAATAGATTAAGAGAAATATACGGAATAAATATTGATTTAAATTATAAATTATGTGCTCAATATTTATATCGTATTTATATTAAAAGTCCTAAAAATATAATAGGTTTTATTTTATCTAGATGTGAATATAATAATGATATTTATACTTATATAACTCATGATCAACTTTATTCTAATTTTATTTTTGCTTTTGCAAATGATAAATTTTTATTTAGGAGTTTTTATAATATTTTTAAAGAAAAAAAAGGAAAATGGGTTAATATGATTAATTTAAGTCAAATTGTTAAATTTTTACAAATGAATAATATTGAATTACAAGGTATTAATTTATTTACTCTTAATAATGAAAGTGAAAATAATAGTATTGATATTAATGAAAATAATGAAGAAGAAGAAGAAGAAGAAGAAGAAATTGACGAAAATGCAAAAGATATTCATATTTTTTTATCAAAAAAATTTATATCTATAAAAGATATTTTAGATAAGATAAATCCAAAATTGAGCAATATTAAAAATGATTATACAATAGATGAAAATTATCTAAAAACAATATTAAAAGTCAAATGTAATTTTACTGATGATGAAATAGAAAATTTTATAAATTATTTTAAAATAAATGAAGATAGAATAGACATTAAAAAAATGTATAATTTTGATAATACAATAAAAAGAGATAGAGATTTTTATTTATCAAATGAAATAGATGTAAAAATAAAAGAACAAATTAAACAATCTCCTTATAAATCATATACTATTTATCAAAAAAGTATATTTCAAAAAAATAAATTAGATTTAACAGAAGTTTCTATATTATTTGAACATTTATATAATATTACTCTTTTTGGTTCTTTAATTTGTATAAATAATAAATCATATTTATTAATTGATAAATTTTTCAGTGAAAATAAATTAAAAGATTATTTTTCTGAAAAAGAATATGATCCAACACTTAAAATTGCTTTGACAAGATTATTTGATTATTTTCAATCACATAAAGATATAATTGAATTATTTAAAACTTATGATAGTAATAATGATGGTTTTTTATTAAATTATGAATTTATCACTGCTTTAAATTCATTTAGTGAACTTGAATTAAATGATAATCAAAAATATCAAGTTTTAAATCTTGCTGATAAGAATAAAAATAGTAGAATTAATATAAATGAATTTGTATCTTTTATTAGAAATTTAAAAAATAATGATAACTCAGATTTATTATTAAAAAGGAAAAATTTAAAAAAAAGTAAATTACCTTATATTCAATCATCAATGAATAGTAAAAGGAAATTAAATGATGACGAAAATGACATAAACACAAATAATAAGAATAAATCAGGAAAAATGCCAAGAATATAAAAAATAATATTTAAATATATTTTTTTTAAATTAAATATAATAATAAAAATAAAATCCATATCAATAATAAAATTCAAAAAAAAATTAAAAATAAAAATAAAAGAAAAAAAATAAAAAAAAGAATAAAAAAACAATTTAAAAAAATGGAAACTTTTTCAATAACATCAGGTAAGAATAACTCAAACTAAAATTAAAAAAATTAAAACTAAAAAAAAATAGACTATCCTCCTTATCAATACCATACAGCAGACATAGGAAACGTAGCAAAAAAAAACTTAAATGATGGTTCAATGTCAACTTTTAATAACGTAATTTATACAGTTGAAACATTAAATAGAGATTTAGCAAATGATTTAAGATCAGGAAAAAAAAATTTAGATATTTTAATAAAAAAATTAGTTGACATAAATGATGAAGGAAAAATTGAATTAAGTAATATTGCAAAAGATTTAAGTAATAAAATTGTTTATATTTATGATAATTTGGTTACTTGTATTAATGAACAAAGAAGTGAAAATTTAAAATTACAACTTGAATTAGCAAAAGCTTCTAAAGAAAAAAATGAATTAAAACATGAAGTTGAATTATTAACTGAAGCTGTTAGGAAATTAGAAGTTGCTTTAGGTGTTGATCAAGATAATGCTTTTGAAAAAATGTTAAATTATGCTACTATGAATAAGTAAATATTTTTTTATTAAATGTTAATTTTATTTTTGTTTTTTTTTATTTTTTTTTTGGCTTTGATATTTTTTTAAGAGAATTTTTTGTTTTTATTATTATGATTTTCATTATTTAATTTTTATTTTTTTTAAGTTATATAAATTAAATGGATGATATTATAAAAGCTAATTTAATTCTTCAAGAAAATGTAAAAGAAGAAAATGAAAAGTTAAAAGAAGAAAATAAAAATGATAACGAAAAAGAAAGGGAACTAAATGAAAAAATGAATGTTAATACACATAAAAATTTAAGCATTTTTGATAGAGCAAGATTAAAAATATTAAAAAATCATATTAAACATAATTTTAATATTAAAAAAATTTATACAAATAATGCAGTAACAAATTCTCCAATTAAAAAAAGAAATACTGAAAATGAAATTTTTTTTACTTTACCAAATAATCCAATTAAAAATTCATCTCAAAATATATCTCTTTCTAATATTGATGAAGAAGATGAAAATAATTATGAAAATTTTATGAATAATAAAATTTCTGATATGAAAAAAGAAAGAGAAGAAGAATTATTAACTGTACAAAAAATAAGAAATGAAGTGATTAAAAATAATAAGAAAAGTTATATTAATTGTTTATGGTTAAAAAATAAAAAATCAAAAACACCTTCTTTAAATATTTTAACAAGTTTATTTACTGATTTAAATAAAATATCAATTAAAGAAAGAAAAAAATTAAAAGCATTTGAAGATAAAAAAGAATTTAAATTACCTCCTATTTTATTACATAAATTAAATCAACCTATAAAAAATAAGCACAATATAATAAGTAATAGAACTTCAAATGAAAAAAAGAATGCATCAATTGATTTATTTTCACAAGTTTCAACTATTGTGGATGAAGAAAATAATAAAATAAATAAAACAACTGAACAAGGTACTCAAATGTAATAAATAAATGTATTAAAGTAATAAAATTTAATATAAAAAATTTAATAATATATGATTTTATATAATTAAAAATTATTTAAGGTAAAAAAATATTATTATCATAAATTTGAATTTTATTAATTTATTTTAAAATTTAAATTAAATGTCTTCTTCATTAAGATCAGAAATAGTAAGTCCAATATATTTTATGGAACAAATTCCTTCAAAAATAAATAAAGAAAAATATGAAAATTTTATAAAAAAAATAAAATTAGAACAATATGAAAAAGTATCAAATTTACTTGATATTTGTGGAAAATCAAAATCAGCATTAATAGATTATTTATTATTTTTAATACAAAAAAAAAGAGAATATTATATAAATTCAGGAAGAATATTAATATATATAAAACCAAATAATTATGAAGAAATAAAAGAATATTTTTCTCTTCAAGATTGGTGTCAAAAAACTTATATTAAATCAATGCAAGATTGGCCTTCTCATATTTATTCTTTTACACATAATGTTTTTTCAAAAATGAATGATGAAAATAAAGATCAATGTATATCTATAATAGGAAAAAAAAATTCAGGAAAATCATTTAATGTAAATAAAATAATTCAATATTTATTTTTTTTAACAACAAAAGATGAAAGTAATAAAGAAAGTTATAATATAGTTTCAAATTCTATTAAAATTATGGAATTAATTGGAAGAATTTTTAAAGATGATAATATTAAATGTAATGTTTCTGGATTTACTTATCATATTGGATTTAAATCTAATGAAATTGTTAAATTTGATATTGATAGTGAAATATTAGATTTAACTTTACCTTTTAGTGAAGATGGAAGAACTTTTATGTTATTACATGGTTTTATTTTAACTCATCAAGAAAAATTAGATTTGGAAAATGTTAGATTGAATTTTTTTAAAAAGTATTATAAAAATTATTATGATAATAAAGATAATGAAGATTTACTTTTATATTATAATGAAAATGATATTCAACAATTTAATGAATTTATTGAATTATGTTTTAAAATTATGAATGAAAATGAATTAATAAGTGTTTTGAATATTTTATATATTATTATTTTATTAAATGAAGTTACTATTTTAAAATCAAAAGGAAAAGTTCATTATGAAAGTGTTGATGAATATTATATTAATGATGATATTATTATAACTAAAATTTGTACTTTAATGGGTATCGATAAAAATAAATTTTTAGATATTTTTGTAAGTAAAAATAAAAATAGAACTTTATCTCTTCATCAACATAAATGTATTTTAATATCTTTAATGAAATATTCATATTATTGTTTACATGATTTTATATTAAAAAAAGTAAAAATATATATTAAAAATTATTTTAATAATATACAACAAAAAAAAATAGAAGATCAAGATGAAGATGAAAAACAAAATGAAATTAGATATATTCATATAATAGATTTTCCAGGAGAAATAAAAGATCAAAGTTTAGGTGGATTATCAATAAATTATTCAAATGAATGTTTAAATTTATTTTCAATGTCAAATTATACATCAATGATAAGTTGTTTAGAAAAAAATAATATTAGATTAAAAAAATTTCAATCACCTTTACCTTATGAATTAATGAAATCTTTAATTGATGATAATGGTTTATTAACTTTTATTCAAAGTTATAATATTTATGATAATATTGATAAAGTAAATAAATTAATTAAATTAAATGATAATATGCCAACTTTAATTGAGTTTTTAAATAATAAAAGAGTTGTTAGAGTTAATTATTCTTATTTAACTTCTTTTTATTCTTATTATGATCTTCAAATGGAATCTTCAACTTTAAATATTGATGAAAAAGTTTTAAAAAAATTAAAAAAATGTAAAAACAAAGTTTTTTCAATAATTAAAATTGAAAAAACAAAAAAACAATTTTCATTAAGTGATATTATAAATCATAAATTAAAATATTTATTTTTTGGATTAGAAAAATTAGAACCATTTATTTTATATTGTATAAATAGTGAAGATATTTATTTAAATCAAAATGATTATACACAAATTTTTGGTAATCAAAAAAATATAATTATTAATACTATTAATTGGGAATTATATGGTTATGAAGAATGGATTAATTATAATGATTTTGTAGGAAATATTGGTAAAGATTATGAAAAAATTATTAGATTTTATAGTGGAAATACACTTGAACAAAATGGTTTAAAAAATAATTATGAAATTAGTTTAAATTTAATTCAAACTTTTTCACTTGAAAATGTTTCTTTATTAGGTAAATCATTTATGATAATGAAAAAAGGGACTTATCAATTAATAAAAGATATTTTACATAAATTAAAAGAAAGTTTAGAAGATACAAAATTAGAAATCAGAAGTGAAAAATTAAAGAAATTACCATTATCAAAAAAACTTATAGGTGATTTAATAAAAATACATAACAAATTAAAGAGAATAAATAAAAAAAAAAGAGCATTACAGCCAATGATAATAGATTTAAATGATGAAATAGAAGGTTGTTCAAATAATATTATATCAATTAATATAATAAGTAAGAATATTAAAATTGAAAATGATAGCAAAAATAATAAATATAATATTTTTACTTTATTAAATAATGAAGATTTAGTTGAAGATAACAAAAATAATATTATTATTCCTGCTACACAAGAAAAATATGAAGAAATAAGAAAAGTTTTTTTATCTTATAAAAATCTTAATAATAAAGCTTTTGATATTAAATTAATTAATCCATTTATTATTAGAATACAATCTATTTATAGAGGATATTTTATAAGGAAAAAATTATATTTTATTATTAAATTTGTTAGAATAAATGTTATTTTAATTCAATCATTTTTTCGAGGGTTTAAAATAAAAAAAAAATTTTTGAAATTTTTAACTTGTTTAAAAAAGATTATATTTATTCAGCTTCTATATAAAGAAAGATATCAAAAATTAAATAAAGCTGCATTTATTCTTCAAAAAGCCTTTCGTGAATTTAAAGATAAATATTTAGAATATCTTTTAAAAAGTAATCAAATTCAAAAAGCAGAAGAAGAAGAATTAAGAAAAAAAGAACTTAAAAGGAATCAATATAAAAGAAGAAAACATTATATTAAAAAATATAAAATTCCTAAAAAATCTTTTGATAAAGAATTACATGACTTAATTAATGAAAAAGATAAAGATAAAATAATAAAAACAATTTTATATAATGAAAATTTAGTATATGAAGGAGAAAAAAGATATTTAAATAATTATTATTATTTGTCAAATTTATATACTGAAGATTTTAAAAAAAAATTGAATAAAATTAAAGTTAAACCTGAAGATAGATTAATTATGTATGGTCAAAATTTAAAAATTAAACAATTACAAAATATAAATTCAAAAATAAGAGAAGAAGTAAATAAATATTCATTTAAACCAGAAATAAATTCAAATTATGAACCAATTGATACTTTTTATGAAAGAAATATTAAATTTTTGAAAAATAAAAATAGGAAAATTCAACAAATTAAAATTCAAGATGATAAAAAAATACAAAAACTATGTCCTTTTAAACCAAAAATAAATGATTATAATATTAAAAGAAATATATATGATTTATTTGAATGGCAAATAAAAGTTGATAAAAATAAAGAATATGCAAAAAAAAAATTTGAAGAATTAAATAATGGTAAAATTAATGAAATTTTAAATTATAAACCTGAATATGATTATAATAGAAATAAATATCTTTTTAATAAAAATAAAATAGATTTTTTAAATTCTGATAATTATAATAAAGAAGAAAATGAAGATATTTGGCCAACTGATTTATATCAAAAATTATAAATAAATATTAAATACTATAATTAATCATAACTTTTTTATTGTTATAATTAAAAAAAAGTAAAATTAAAAAATTGGGTGTTTTAATTAATCATATTACTTTTTAAATAAAAAAAGATATTTTAATTTACTATATTAAGTAAACAATATCCAAAAAGAAAATTTAAAATTAAATCAAATTTAAACATACTACATGCAAAAGAATCTCTAAAGAAAAAAATATAATAACCATAACCAAAAACACCATTTAAAAAAGGAGAAGAAAAAATCAAAAACCAAAGTATAAATGCAATATATCTTTTTTTAATAACAAAAATTTTTCCTTCATCTTCTTCACTTAATTTTGATTTTTCAGATAAATTAGATTCATCTAAATCTTTATCTTCACTTTCTTCATTATCTTTATTTTCTTTAATATTTGTTATTTTAGTTTCATCTTTAAAATTATTCCATCTAAAAAGTTTCAATTGTAAAAACCTAATAGAAATATTTTTATAAATATTAAAATGAAGTCTTAATTTTTTTTTTCTATCTTTAGAAGCAACTTTAGTAAATAAGAAAGTACCATAAATAATACTAGAAATTAATAAAATTGGTTGTGTATATAATTTTGCTTTAAAAAAAGGAATAATAATATTATTTTTGTTTTTAAAGTTAAACATTGTCATTGAAGTTTCTGGTATTAAACCAAGACATATAAAGAAAAATAAATTTTCTACTATTAAAATTTTAATTGTTTTTTCAAAAGGATTTGATAAAAAATAAAATCTAATTATTAATTCAATTAAACCTTCACATGAAAATATTAAAAATCCAGGAATTAAAAATAATAAATTAATATAATATAATATTAAATAATACCATTTTTTATTTAATACATCTGAAACAAATGGTTTTAAATTAGAAAAATTAATATAAAGCGAATAACCAATACTATGTGAAATAAATAATTTGATTATAAAATTTAAAAATATTATAATAACACATATTAAGAAAAATAATTTTTGTTTTTTTGTCATTTTTCTCATTATATCTCTAAATATTTTATTTTTGTCATATAAAAATATTTGAAATGCACTTGTTTTTTTACTTCTTTCTTTTTTATAATCTTTCATTACTGGTGGCCCTAATGCATCTTCTGAAAAATCATTATTTGTTGTTTGGGGTTTATTTGTTATTATTTCATCTTTTTTTAAATCTCTTAATTCCATTTATATTAATTATAAAGTTTTTTTTATTTTTTTTATTTTTTTTTAAATGGTTAAATTTTATTATTTCATATATATTTTATTTCTCAAATTTATTTTAGTTAAAAATGAACCTACATTAAGATTTGCAATGAACGAAGGTAATTTAGAAGATTTATATGAAATAATGATAAATTATTTATTAGTAAATACTACTATTGATATAGACCCAATTGATATTATTAAACATATTGATTTAATAGGAACTATGGAATTAAATATTTCATATCCAAATATTACTTTAACTAAAATATATAATGATAGTATAAAATTAGATTTTTATAATATTGAAAATCCTACAAAAATTCCTTATTATATTATACTTAATTTAAAAGAAATTGAAGTAAATACTTCATTTTTATATGAATTTGATAGTAATTTTTATAATAGTTTTTCATATTGTAATATTACTATTTCAAATATTTCACTTAGTTTAAATTTTACAATATATCCTGTTAAAAATTTATATGAACCTTTTAAAAATGGACCTTCTATTTTAATTAATAATTTTAATATTCCAAATTTACCAAATTTTTATTTTGATTTTATCAATATTGATAATGTAGAAAAAAAGAATTTTGATATATTTTTACTTAAAAAATTTTATCCAGATATAATTGAATCATTTTTACCTTATGCAGTAAATTTAATAAATGAAAACTTATTAAATGATATAAACATTTATTTAAAAAATCAATTATATAAATTAAAATTAAAAAATATAATTTCTTATTTAGATTATTCATTTTTATTAAGTTACTCTATGAATGAAATGCCTTTAGTTTTTGATATAGAAAAAACAAATAAAACATCAGAAAACATTTTTGAAATTGGAATAGAATTATTAATAAAAAATTCAAAAAGCAATAAACAATATGAAAGAAAAGACATATTAAAATTACCTCATGTAACAGATAATGATTTTGGATTAAAAAATGCAGCAGTATTAATTATAGGAAATGATTTATTAAATAATATTTTTTATATTATAGATGAATTAGGTCTTTTTTCACAATATATTCATCATAATATTTCATCTTCATTTAATTTAAGAGCTTATCTTTTATTACTTTTAATTAATGAAATTCCACAAAAATATGGTTATTTAGCTTCAATGGATATTAAATTAACTTGTTTAGAAATTCCAAAAATTAAACTTTATAAAGATAACATTCATATGGATTTTAATTATAATATCCAATTAATTTTAAATGAAACTGCTTTAAATACAGATGTTGATTTTTATTTTGATACAAATATTTTTATTAAAGAAGGACAATTTAATATTACTATTAATCACATTCATTTTACTAGATTTCGTATTCTTGAAAGTAAAGTTGAAAATATAACAAATAGTAAATTATTAAATAATTTTAATATTGCAAGTGATGCAGTTATGAAAATTGTAAATCCATTATTACAATATTTTTTAAAAAATATAACTTTACCTAAAATATATAATATAACAATTCAAGATGTTGATTTTAAAATTGGTGATGATTATTTAAAATTAGGGATTAGTCCTTATATATAAAATACATAGTTTTTCTTAAAAAATAAATTAAATTAATTATAATATTATTTTAAATTTATAATATTATTTTATAATTATTTTTTTTTTTAAATTAATCATTAAAATTCTCTAATGGAAATTTCAATAGATACAATATTTATTTTTAATTCTACATTAAAATCACCTAAAAAAAAACCAAGTGATGATGAAGTACAAGATGCAAAATTATTATATTATTATTGCCCAAGAGATGAAGAAATTTTAATTAAAAGATCAAATTTAGGAATAATTGAAGGAACAATGTCATTTATGGAATCATTTGAAAAAACCAATGAAAAGTTTTTATTTACTGAACTTAATAATTTTTATTTTATTGCTAATAGTTATGAAAATGATTTTATTATTTGTTTTATTACAAAAAAAAATAGTAATTTTACTCCTTATGAAAATATTGATACTAAAAAAAATTGGTTAAAATCATTTTTGGATAATTTTTATAATTTATTTACTTTATATCATAATTCTTTAAGTGATTTTTTTTTAAATAAAGAAAATCCTGAATTAAGTTTTCCTCTTTCTGAGAATAAAAATAATATAATGAAAGATTTTATTGTTAATTATTTACTTTATTTGAAAGATATTAAAATTGCTTTTATTGATAAAATGCAATTTTTAAAAGTTTCTAATAATATTCAAGCAAATATTCTTTTTTCTATACAAAGAATTAAAGAAACTATACCTAATATTAAATTAATTACTGCTTTGTATAAAGGTAAAATTATTTATAATGATTTACCATTTGAATCTTTTAGTTTATTTTATAATATATTTTTTTTTATAAATAATGCAAATCCAAAATTAAATTTAAATATACCTTCATTTGATGATGAAAAGAATAGTCTTATTCTGGAAAGAAATATAAATAAAATAAATGATTTAGAAAAAAAAAATGAAGTAAATAAAAAAGAAGAAGATAAAAATGAAGTAAATATAAAAGAAGAGGTTAAAAAGGAAGAAGATAAAAAAGAAGAATTTAAAAATGGAGAAGATAAAAAAAAAGAAGATAAAAATAAATTAAATATAAAAGAAGAAGATAAAAATGAAGTAAATAAAAAAGAAGAAGATAAAAATGAAGTAAATAAAAAAGAAGAAGATAAAAATGAAGTAAATAAAAAAGAAGAAGATAAGAAAAATAGAGAAAAATTTACATCTAATATAAATGAAATAAAAAGTTCTTCAAAAAATCAAAGTCCAATAAAAGATAAAAATAAAGATATAAATAATATAAACAATATAGACAATTTTTCCAAAAATAAATCACCTTTTAGAAAAGCTTTTCAAATAAATCAAGGATTTTTAATTGGTAGAAATGAAAAAAAAACCCAAGAAATTTTTTTTCCAAAAATATATATAAAAAAATTAGAACAAAAAGAATATAAACTTTTAATATATTATTTCTTCGGAATAACAATTTTTATGTTTTTTGATATAAATACTGAAATAAATTCAATTCCTACAAATAATGATATTAAAAAATTAAATGTTAAATTATTTACTAATGAAATAATAACAGAATTAGAAAAATGTCACAAAATTAAAAAAAGTGAAAATTCAAATATAAATGTTTATTATAATAATTATATGAATAAAAATATTATTTTTTCTGGATTTTTTAATAGAAAGAATAAAGATAAAATTTTTTTTCTTGAAAAAACTTTATTTATAAATAATAATGTAAATTTAAATTCATTAACTCATTTTAAAGGTTATTATATTTATCATTTAAATTCAATTGGAAGAAATTTAACTTTAATTATAAATGATTCAATAACAATTAATCAAATAACAAAAGAAATTGAAAAAATAAAAAAAGAATATGATTTTGCATTTTTGGAATATTAATATTTCAAATATTTAATAATAATAAATTAAATAATAAATTAATAAAATTTAATAATTTATATTTAAATATTTTCATAAAAAAAATCAATTTTTAAAATTAATAAAAAATAAAAAAAAAATAAATGAATAAAACTAATTCTAATTATTATGCATCTAATTTTAATTTTGAATTAATTCCTCCTCCAAATACATTAGACAAACAAATATATTCAAAACCTCCAAATTTTAATAGTTTATTTTCACAAGATTTATTATCACTTCAAGATATTTTAGAAATGAATAATATAAATTTGGAAAATTATAAAAATGGAAAAGCAGAAATAATTTATAGTGAAGAACCATATTTTGGAAATAGAAATATTTATCTTGATGAATTAATTGATTATTTAAATTTAAGAGAACCATATAATAAAGAAAATTATAAGAAATTTCAATATATTAATTATAATAAGAATAATAATATTTTATTTAGTTCAAATATTGAAAGTGGTAATTTAAGAATGGTAATAAAACATTCTGATAATGAATATGATTTAATTACAAGACCTGAAACAAATTCAATAAAAGCTTATCAATGGTTTTATTTTATTGTAAAACCAAATGAAAATTATTTCTCTTCTAAAAATACAATAATAAAATTCAATATTATAAATTTATATAAAAAATCAATAATATTTAATGATCAAATACATGTATTATGTCATTATAATAATTATTGGACAAGAGATACAACTGATATTTTTTATTTTCAAAATAATTTCCCAATAACAAATGATATTCTAAATTCAAATAATAATATAAATTCAAATCAAAATTCATTAAATTTTAACACGTTAAACACAAATATGAATCTTAATTTTAACACAAACTCATTTTTAAACATTATCAATAATAACAATAATAATAATAATAATAATAATAACCAAAATTATTTCCATACTTTAACATTTTCTTTTGATTTTAAAAAAATAGAAACTCCAATAAAATATGTATATTTCTCTTATTGTTATCCATATCCATATTCAACATTAATAAATTTCATATCATCATTAAATAAATTTACAAATTATCTTCGTTATGAAGAAATAGGAAAAACATTAAATGGAAATATACTTCACATGTTAGTAATAACAAATTTTTCAGATACATTTGAAAACTTAGCAAAAAAACAATCAATAATATTAACAGGGAGAGTACATCCAGGAGAATCAAATTCTTCATATGTAATTCAAGGATTAATTGAATATTTATTATCAAATAATAATATAGCATATAAATTAAGGAAAAATTTTATATTTAAAATTATACCAATGTTAAATCCAGATGGTGTTATAAGAGGAAATTATAGAATGAATTTAATTGGAAAAGACTTAAATCGTATGTGGACTGATCCTGATATTAAAACTTGTCCTACTATATTTTATTCTCATCAAATGATACAAAAAACTTTAAATTCAAGAGATATTTATTTATTTTGTGATTTTCATGGTCATTCAAATAAACAAAATTTTTTTTTATATTCTTGTAAAAGTAAAAATGAAAATTTACATTTGAAAGATAGTAAAAAATTCTCTTATCATGAATTAGTTTTTCCTAATATTTTTAGTAAAGAAAATATTTATTTTGATAAGAAAGCTTGTGTTGATAAAATTAATCCTTCTAAATTAAAAACTGCAAGAGCTGTTTTAAAAATGAGATATAATATTGATTTAAGTTATTGTTTAGAAAGTTCTACTGGAGCTATTAAATTACCAAATGGTTTTTTAAAACCTTTTAATATTGAATTATATAAAAAAATTGGAAAAGATTTTTGTATTACTTTAAGTAAATTAATTAATTCTAAAATTTATTTTTCTGTTTTAAATTCTGTTAGATGTGAAAAAAGAGAAAAGGAAAAAGAAAAAGAGAAAGATATGAAAAAAAATAAAGAAAATGTATTACCTATTATTAGTCATAAAATTTCTATTAATAATGGAAATTCTAATATTACTAGAAATAAAAGTGAAGGGTCTATTAGAGGGAGAGGAAAAAAAATTAGTTTTAGTATAAATAATAATAATAATAATGGTGAAAATGTTTTAATAAAAAAACAATATTCAAATGTAATTGAAAAAATGTATAATTTTCATTGATAAAAAGAAAGGTTAATATTAATTATAATTTATATTTTTTATATAATTTTTAAATTTAGTTGTTTTTTCTTTTTAAATATATTAAAAAAAATAGCATTTCATTTAAATTATACAACTTTATTATATCAAAATATTATTAAATTAATTTGATTATAAGAAAACATAATTTTTATTTATTGTTGTTTTAAAAAAAAAGTTTTTTATTTTTAAGAAATTTAAAAAAAAGTTTGAATAAAAAAATTTTAAATCAATAATATTTAATTTAAGCTCTTCATATAATTATCAAAAGTAAAATTGCAGATAGAAGAAAACTCACTATTATTATTATCTCTTATAGAAGTATTATTATTCCTATTATTAAAATATTCACTTTTATTTAAATTACTGGATTGAACAGTATGTTGATTATTATAATTATTATTATCAAAATAAATATTATTATAATCTTTATTATTATAAGTTCTCATATAATTATCAAACATTTGTTCAATTCTTTTATCATGATTATTTGCTAATCTTTCAGTATTAACATCAATTTTTCTTTTATTATCTAAAGAACTAACATTTTTATTCTTATTAATTTTTGATTTATTTTGTAAATTCATCTTACTATTAATAGTAGTATTATTATTAGTTGATATACTTTTACTTCTCTTTGAAGTATTTCTATAAGTATTAATTAATGTATGTTTATCAACAAGTGTTAAATCATTATATAAACTATTCATAGCATTAATAAAATCTTCATTTGAAAGAGTTTGATTATCATCTTTTAATTCATTTATTAAAGGTTCTATTATTGTTAATATTTGATTAGGTAATTTTTCAGTATTAATATGAATAGGTGAAATTAAACCATCTTGATCTGAATCTAATTCTTTAAATATTGTATCAAAAACTGATTTATGTATTTTATCTATTATTTTTTTATTTTGTCTTTTACTATTTTGAACTGAAATTGGATTTTCTTTTTTATTTCTATAATATTTATTATATAATGTATCTCTTTTATCTTCTTCTTGTTTTGCTATTGTATAATTTCTAGTATAAACATCTAAATTATTATTATTTTTATTAAATGAATTTAATGGTTTTGATACTAAAGTTGGTCTAAACATTGGTTTTCCATTTTCATCTTCTTTATTATTATTGATTAAATTACATAATTCTTTATGTCTTTGTTTATATAAATTAGAAAAAAATTGTTGTCTTTCATTAAAAGATAAATCAGTTTTATAATTATCATTAATTGAAGGTTTAAAAGGATATTTTTGATTATATTCTTTTTCTAATCTTTCTAATTTACTTTTAGATAATTGTCTTTTATATGATGAAGGCATTGAAGTTTGATTTTCACTTAATTTATTATTAAATTCAGTATTTACTTTTGGTCTAAAAGAACATTTTTCAACTTCTTCATCTTCAATTTTTTTTTTAATTTCTTCCATTTCTTCTAAATGATTTTTTCTAAAATCTTTATCTCTATTATACATATATTCTCCATAATTAACATTATTTCCATTTTCATCTTGAATAATTAATTTTTCTTTTTTTCTTTTTGCTGAAGTTGGTTGAGTTTTATATAATTTATTATTAATATCATTTTCATTATTTTCATTTTCTTTTTCGTGTCTATAACCAAAATGACAAGGTTTTTTTGGAACTAATCTTCTCATTTCAGAATCCATAAATAATCTATCAAAAATTGAACCACCTGAAATTTTTGAATAATTTGATGGACATTTATTTAATATATTCATTTGAACACTAAATGAACTATTTGTAGTCATATTTTGATTTGGATTATTTAAATTTGATACATGTTTTTTGTTTGATAAAGGAATAAATTCATTTGATTTTTGTTTTTTTTTATTTTGTTTTAATTTATGTTTTTCATTTTCTGATAAATTACTATTTTTTTTTACTTTTATTGGTTTTGATTTATATTTTGTATTTGAAGATGAAGTATTTGTATTATTATTATTTGAAGAAATATGATTATTATTAATTATATTATTTAAATCTGGTTTTTCTTCTATATCATTTCTATTTTTTGATAAGAAATTATTTATTTCTGAATGTATATTTTCTGTTTTATTAGGAGATGTATTTGAATTTTCACTTACTAAATTATTAGATGATGTTGCAATAAAATCTTCTTTAATATCATTTTGATTTTGATTCATATTATCAATATCTTCTTCTTCTAATTCTTTATTTATATTTTCATCATTATTATCATTATCATTATTATCAATTTGAATTAAATTATCTTTTTTCCTTTCAGAATTTTCACTAATTACAATTTCATCATCTTCATTATTTTTTTTATTCCTTTCTAAATTTTTATTCCTCTGATTTCTCAAACTAGAATTTTCACTATATCTTAAACTATTTTCATCATTACCACCAATATTATTAATATTAACATTTTTTTCATTATTTTCATCTTCAACATCATAAGTTCTATAAACAAACTTTCCTTTTTTTTCATTTAAATTATTATTTGAATTATTATTACTTTCAGTTAATCCATGTTCATCTTCAACTTCTTCAATTTGACTATTATCTTCAGCATTATTTTTATATTGATTAAGTAAAACTTCTATTTTTTCAGTTAAATATTCATGAGCATTATAATCTAAATCATGTTCTTTACAAAATGCATAAGCTAATTCACTTGGTTCTGAATCAGAATATATTTTTATTTGTTCTGCTTTTCCTTGTTCTAATTCCAAGGTCATTACATATATTGGCTCTATACCCTCATGGTTGTCTATTTGGTTTAATTCTGTTTCTTCTTGGTTTTCTGTTGGGAATGATTCTGGATTTTGATTTGATGATGGATCCATTTTTTTTTATTATGGTTTTTATTATATTTTTTTTTATTTTTTTTTTTTGTTTTTTAATTTTTTTTTTTATTTTTATGAAAGGGAATTTTTATTATTGGGGGTTTTTTATTATTTTATTTGTTTATGTTTTATGTCAAGAAAATGAGAATTATGAAGAAGATGAAAATGAAGAAGGTAATTATAACAATTTTTATGATAGTGATCCATTTAATCAGTTTAAAATCAATAATATAATAAATATAAAGAACTATAATGATTATTTAATAAATATAAAAAATACAACAAAAGGAAAAACTACAATATTTGTAATATATTCGAATTCATGTCCTCATTGTAGAGATTTTGCACCACATTATATTAATATATCAAATCACTTTATTAATAATAAAAATATTACTTTTTTAAGAATTAATTCTAATGTTTATGATACATTTAGTGATAATATTACAGAATTTAAAATTTATGGTGTACCTTCAATTTTTTTATATACAAATGAAAAATTTATTGAATATAAAGAAAATAGAGATGTAGATTATTTTGTTAATTATATTAATCAACAACATAATTTTAAATGTGAAGAAATTAATGAAAATATATTAAGTCAATTAATTAATGATGAAATTATATTATCTAATAATAATAATAAATCTTTTATTATTGGACTTTTTCCTAAAGTTAATAATAAATTTAATGAAAGTGATATTGAAATTTTTCAAAAATTAAATTCCAGACAAGGAAATTTAATAAAGTCTTCAGATTGTTTTTATTTTTTATATGATAATGATATAGTAAATAAAAGTAATGAGACAAAATTTTTAACTTTAAATGAAGGAAAAAATTATATTTATGTTTATAATTATCAAAAAGGAATCAAAAATTTTCCTTATTTTGAAAATAAATATTTATCATTAAATTTTACTGATGTTTATATGAAACAAATAGAAAGTAAATATATTGATTTTATTAAAGATAATTTTTTTCCTTATTATATTTTATTTGAAGATTCCTTAATTTCAAAAATAATATCATTAAATAAAAAATTATTATTATTTTCATTTGATAATAATAATGAAAAAGAATTTTATATTGAAATTATTAATCAATTATTAGAAAATCTAACAATACAAAATAATTATTTTATGATTTTATTGAATAAAACAGATGAAAAATCATTAATAACAAAATATTATAAAGAAACTGCAGTTTATTATACAAAAGAATTTGAAACAGATGAAATAATTTTTCAATTAAAAAAAAATAAAACATTGCCTAAACAATTTGATATTATAGATAAAATAAAGGATTTTATTTCTAATAATAATCAAAATAAAAAAGAAAATTCAGATGATGATTTAAAAAATAATGTCCAAAAAGGTTTAGAAATAATTAAAGATGTATTTAAATTCCTTAATGATGACGATAACAAAAATTCAACAGAAAATATTAATTATAATAAAACTGAAGTAAAAAAAGAAAATAAATTATTAGAAAATAATAAAGATAATAAATTCTTATATAAGAATTTAAGAATTAAAAATCAAGAAAAAGAAATTAAAAAGAAAGAGAAGAATAAAATTCATCATTTTAATATTTTTTTATATTTTATTATTTATTCAATTCTCTTTTATTTTTTTTATAAAAAATATCTAATTAAAGAAGAATTTGATCCATTTAAAATAGAAATTAAAGAAATAAAATATATTTAATTAGTAATTAAGTAAATTATATAATATTTATTTTAAATTAATAAAATTATATTCAAATAAAATAATAAATGATGAAAAGTATTTTAAATAAATTTTTCATTTTGATTAAATACACTTGAACTGAGATAATTATTTATATTTTAAATTTTTTAAATATAAAATTGTATTAATTTTATATTTAAAATTTATTATATATTTAAATAAAACATATTAAAAATAAATCATTTAAATATCTTAAAAACTTTAAATATAATTATTCATTATTTTCATTTATTAGTTTATTTTTTATTATATTTAATTATTTTATTTTATGAATATCTATATTATAAATTTTTAATTAAATATAAATTTATTAAAAAATTAATTAAAATTAATTTTTTTTATTCATTTATTGAATAAATTATATAATTTGATGAATAATCATTATCTGAAATAATTTGTTTATCAAAAAAATTAATAATATTTTTCAATTTGTATTTTTTATTATTTAAAGTATAATAAAAGTTTTTATCAATTATAAGTGTATTTTCATTTAAAAAAGAAATAATAATGAATGAATTTTTTACTAAAACAGAAACCATTTCATTGATATAAAATAAAGTTGTAATAATTTGATAATTTTTTAAGGATATAATATGGATAAAATTTGTTAGACTTACAATAAATTTTTCATTATTTACTTTATGTAGAGTAATATCTTTACTAAATTTTATATCCTTTACTTTTTTTAAACAATAATCATTTATATTTAACTCAACAAAAGAATTGTTTATAAATATAACACATATATTATTTATTTCCAATATTTTACTATTTAATCTAACTGATATATCATCGTTTATATTATTTTCAAATATAAATTCCTTATTCAAATTAAAATTCTCTTCTTTATTATTATATATACAAATTTTAGATTGAGAACCTAAAATTAAATCATTATTTTTAATTTGAATAAATATATTTTTTATATCAAAACTCAAAATATTATTAAATGAATAATTTTTTAAATTTAAGATTATAACTGTAATTGTGTTAGAATTAATTAAGATTTTATCTTCATTATTAAATTTAATCATATCAATTATAGGATTATTTGATACATTAATTGTTTTCAATTTTTTTCTTTTTATAAATATAACTTTAATTTGTCCATTCATGAACCCAGCACAAATTTTTGAATTATTTATACATAAAATACAATTTGCCTTTTTATTAATTGTAAAAGAATCAACTTTTATTAATATATCTTCCTTTAAAATATTTGAATATTTTATTTTTTTTATTGTATTAATTATTATTTCATGATTAGAAAGAGTTACATTTGAATTTGAGAAAAAATTTTTTCTAATTTGATAATAAAATTTAGCATAATCAGAAATATAAGCTTTATATAATAATTTAATAAAACAAAATATTTTAACATTTATATTATTATTATCATCAATTTTTTGAATTTCCTTTTCAATATTTTGTAAATATTCCTTAATTTTGTTATCATAAATTATTTTATTAGGATTTAATTTTTTTTTATGATTAATATGATAATTACATTGTTCACAAAAATTAACTCTACAATCACAACAATAACCAATTAATTCTTTTGAATGTTTTAAACATTTATTTAATATATCAGATATTTTTAATATAACATGTTTAGTTGCTTTTTTATGAATTAAACCACATTGTTCACATAAAATTTTTTTACAAAGAAAACATAAATTTTTCCCTTTATCATTTGAATTAAAATGAACTTTTTTATTAAGATTACATTTTGGATTTGTTAAATCTATTAAAGAATTATTAAAGAAATTGTCTAATCTCAAAGGAATATTTCCACAAGAACATTTTGATTGTATAATAAAATCATTACTAGTTAAAATTATTTGCATTTTAAATTTAGGAATATAAAAGCAATTAGGACATATAAACATAATTTAATTTTTTCTTTTAATAAAAATTAAATATCACCATTTAAAAAAAAAATTAGATATAAAAATATATATTATTAATTAAAACTAAAAAAATAATAATTGTTTATCTTATCAACCCAAAAAATAATATTAATAAAATATAAAAAACCCATTAAAAAAAAAAATGTCAAATAAACAAAAAGAAAAAATTCCTCAACAAAAAAAAGAAAAAAACGAAAAAGTTTTCAGTACAGCTTTACTATTAAATTTATCTCAATTTCAAAATCAAATTCCAGATTCAGAATTAGAAAATCAACAAAGATTAAATAATAGTTCAAGTGCAATTCAAGGAGATTCAGTTTTAAATGATTTATTATCAGAAGATTTAATTAATAAAATAGATCAATTAAGTCCAATTAGAAGTACTAATCCACCAAAGAAAAAAATGAGTGATATTTGTTTAATTAATTGTGATGATGATGAAGATAATTTTTCTTCTGATTCTTCTTCAAGTGAAATTGAAATTAAAGATGAAAATAAAATTATTGTTAGAGATAAAGATAATGCTAAAATTACTATTGGTGAAAGTGCAATGAATGAAATTGAAAATAAAAGGAAAAAAGTTCAATTTAAAAGTGTTAATAATAGTAATAATCAATATAATGAAAAAAATTTAAATAAAACTTTTAATAAGGAATTTTATATTGAAAAAGAATGGAATTGTAATAGAAGTGTTATAAATAATAATAATACTAATAAAAGTCAAATTTATTATTATTATAATAGCACAAGAGAATATTTAAGTCAAGAAGATAAAAAATTTTATGATAGTTTGAATAATTCTCATAATTATATTCCTAAAAATTTAATTAATAATTCAAGTATAAATAATAATAGTAATAATTTTATTGATTTTAAATCAATGAATTTATATAATAATAATAATAGTCAATATAGTTATAATAATAATTTGTCTTATTCAAATGATATGTATCAAAAATATGATAATTTAAACTCTGATAATCAATATGAGAGTAATCAATTTTTAAATCAAAATTCTAATAATGGTATTAGTAGGTTTAATACTAATAATTTTTTTAATTTTTATAATAATATGTTACAAAAGAAAATTCAGAAAGAAGAAGAAAATCAAAATATGAATTTTAATTTTGATAATATTAATTCTTCTCAAAATAATGAAAGTAATAATTATTATTCATATAATGAAAGTCCAAATAGAGTTAAAGAACCTCAAATTCAATTTAATAATTTGAATGATAATAATGATTTTTATTCAAATATAAATCCAAATCAAAATATAAATAATCAAATAGGTATGAATATAAATCCAAATCAAAATATAAATAATCAAATGAATATGAATATAAACCAAAATATAAATTTAAATATGAATATTAATAATTATAATTATAATCCAATAAATTATACAATGAATAAAACTCCTTACCAAAATTTTTTCGCAAAACAAAATATAGAATCAGAATATAAAATAGCAAATATAAATGAAAAAAATAATAATAGTAATATATTAAATATAAAAAACACAAAAGAAGAAAATTTAATAAATAACTCAAATAATAATACTATAACAAATAATAATAATACAAATAATAATAAAAATACAATTAGTAATAATTCAAATATAAATTCAAACTCAACCTCAAATATTCCAAATATAAATAATATTATAAATACAAATATTAATATTAATAATAATATAAATTTACCAAGTCCTCAAAATCAAAATTTAAAACAACCAGAAATATTAGATAAAAGTGAATATTTATTAGAAATGTTTGGTAGAACTGGATGGATTTGTAATCAATGTAATAATTTTAATTATGAAACAAGAAATAAATGTAATAGATGTGGTATTGCAAAACAACCAAAAAAATTATCTGAAATTAAAAAGAAAAGAGAAGAAAAAGAAGAAAAAGAAAGAAAAAAAAGAGAACAAAGAGGTGATTGGACTTGCCCAAAATGTAATAATTTAAATTATGGTTTTAGAAAAGTTTGTAATAGATGTCAAATTCCAAGAAATATAATTGATAATTTAAATTTGAATAATAATTTAATTAATCAACAACAACTTTTTTCTTTTAATAATAATCTTAAAGATAATAATAATAATTTTAATGGAATGTCTCTTCAATTAATGTATGGAAATTTCCCTTTGAATATAATTAATAATGGAAATATAAATATTAATTATCCTTATGTTAATAATCAGAAAAATAATCAAATAGAGTGATTAAATAATTGTTTAAATAAAAGAATCTTTGTGGTAAAAGTTATATCATTTATAACTTAATTTTATTGTTTATAACTAATTCATCGATAAAATTATTTATAAATTCTTAATTTATAAAAATAAAATATTGAAAATATATTAATTTCTTTTTTTTTCTTTTATATTTAAACCATATTGAATAAATATATGTCTTAGAAATTTTATAAATAATTCAGGAATTAAATTACATTTATTAAATAATGAATTATATATTTTAATCTTTTTCTAAAAAGAAAATAAATGAAGAGAATAATATTTAATATTTTTTATTTAAAAAATTTAAATTTATTTAAAAATTAATTGTTTTTTAAATTAAATATAAATTTTAATTTATTAATTATTCATTTGATAAATCTAATTTTTATAATTAATTAATTCAAAAAAATGATTAACAACTATACAAACTTCAATAATTTTTCAACAAGAGATAATTATCAATACATAAGTAATTTTTCATCTCATAATAGACAATCATTTCAACCTTCATATGATAAAATTTTTAAAACAAATCCAAATATTCATTCAAATTTATTACAAGATAAAAATGATTCTCCTCAAAATTTTTTTTACAGTAATAATATTAAAAATTTTAAAGGATTAATCAAAAGAAATCAAAATATTATACCAAATAACTTATCTAATAATTCACATACTTTAGAAAATAAATCTTTAAATTTTGATATATCAAGAAATATAAATTATTCAAAAGATTTATTAGAAATCAATAATGATAAAAATAATAATAATCTAATTAAAAATATAAGTATATCATCAAATAATAGTTCAATTAATTTTAATCCAAATAAAATTAAAAATTTTTATGGCCCTCAAATTAGAAGTCAAAGTCATAATAATAATAATAATAATAAATCAATAGTTTCTATTAATAATAATAATACTAGTATTCATAATAATTTTCAATTTTTATCTAATAATGACCAAAAGATTTCAGGTATTTCTGTTCAAGATAATTATATATTATTCTTACAAAAACAATTAGATGATTCTGTTAAAAAAAATAAAGAATTAATTTTAATGTATAAAGAAATTGAAAAAACTTGTGAAAAGTTAAGTTTAGAAAATAAAAAATTAAATTTAAGATTAATAGAAAGTGAAAATAAATTTAATGAATATAATTTAAAACATGAAGAATTAGAAAATAATAATAAAAATATTCAAAATGAATCAAATAAAAAAGAAATAGAATTGCAAAATAAATTAAAAGAATCACAAGAACAAATAGAATTATTAAAAATATCTTTAAATGATTATCAAAAGAATAATAATGAATTAAAGCAAAATTTATTTTTAATGTCTAATAAATTAACTGATTCTTTAAATACAAATATGCATGAAAAGGAATTAAATTTATTAAAAAGTCAAAATGAAATATTAACAAATAATCTTTTATCAAAAAATCAAAATTTATAAAAATTACAAAATGAAAATTCAGAATTAATAACAGAAAATAGAATTTTAAAAGACCAAATTGAAGATTATAAAAGTAGATATAATCAAATAAAAAATACAATGAGACATAAAACTTTTTCAAAAATAAACCAAAATGACTCAAAAGATTCTTTTTCAACAACAGAATTAATGAATTTAACTATAGATGAAAGAAATAATAATTTAATATATAAGAAAAAATCATCTAGTGAATTTAGTTTAAATAAAAAAAATAATACTCCAAAACAAATAGAAGAAATTAAATTAAAATTACCTTTTTCTGGTTCTAAAAGTAATCCAAAAATAAAAGAAATTCCAATTAGATATAATGAAAATATTGAATTTGAAAATAATTTATTTAAAAAATATGTTTCTGATAAAAATATTGATTATAATTATAATAATAAAAGTAATGATATAAGAGATTTATTAATTAAAAGTAGTAATTTAAGTCAAAATTTAAGAAATTTTGATACTTATAATTTTATTATTAATAATCTTGAAAGATGTTTATTTAATATTGATAAAGATTCTAATTTAATTAAATTTGAAGTTAACAATCAAAAATTTTCAAAAATGATTTTAATTAATAATCCATATATTAAAATATATGATGATTACAAACAAAATTTCTTATATGATGAATCTATAATATTAAATACTTTAAATGGAATATTTATTTTAACAGGAAAAAACACAGATATACTTTATTATTATAATGATCAAAATAAAACAATAAGAAAAATATGTCAATTTAATAATAATCATAATTCAGGTTCTTTATATTTAGATAATATAAATAAAAAAATAATAGTTTTTTCAGGTAAAAATAATAAAAAAGTAGAATATTATTCTTTTGAAAATGGAATAATAAATGAATATCCAGAATTAAATATTGAAAGAGCAAATGCAACTTATTCATTTATAAATAATAAATTTTATGCTTTATTTGGTTTTTGTTGTCCTAAAAATTCATATACTCAATCAATTGAATATATTAATTATTCCCTTATGGATTCTTGGAATTATATTTCTTTAAATAAAAATAGTGAAGATATAAATTTAAATATTCATTGTATTTCTAATTTAATTATTGAAGAAAAAAACACAATTATTATTTTTGGTGGAATTAGAGATGAAGGAGAAATTATTTTTGATTCTTTTTTAAATATAAATTGTGAAAATAATCTTATTTCAAAAATTTCAATTAAAAATAATCAAAATTATGGATGTATTTTTACTAAAAATACTTATTTTATTAATGTTGATAATAATTATTTATTAATTGATGATAATGATAATATTCATGTTGTTGATGATAATATGCATTTTAGTTTATTTAAATTTAAACTATAAATTTTTTTTTTATGAATAAAAAAATGACAATAAAAATTAATTAATTAAAATTTTCATTTTTATATTTAAATTAACCTACTTACTTATTAAAATAAATAGTAGTATTATTATCATTGTAAGATATTTCTTTAATTAATTTAACATTAACAGAAATTTTTTCCATATTTTCTTCAATATTTTTAATTTCTTCTAATTTTAAATTTAATTGTTGAATTACAGAATTTTTAACATTTTCATTTTCAGAAGAAGAAGAAACAAAAGCAATAATTTTTTGTAATTTTTCTTTTATTTTTTTTAAATCATTCAAATCAATATTTAATAAATTTTCAACACTAACTTCTTCAACTTCATCACTTTTATGAAACATACAACAAAAATTTTTAAACTGAACTTTTTTTTCACTTGATTTAATTTCTTCTACATTTTTCATATCAAAATTAGTTAATTTTGCTTTTTCATGAAATTTAATTGGATTTTTTGTTCTATAAGCTTTTTTAATTTCAATATATTTTGGAACTTCAATATTAACATTATGAGCTAATTCTGGAATTGTAATTAAATTATTTAAATTTTCTTCGTTAAAATTTTTTATTGTTTCTAATGCTTTTTCTTTTTCTGTTATTTTTGTTATATTTGAATTTTTTATTAAATCATATTTTTTATATGAATTCATTGAAAATGATTGTGTTCGAGGTCTCATTTTATTTAAATGGTTTATTTTTTTATTTTACAGATAATTTTTTCTTATTTAAAATTAATTAATTCCATATTTATATAAATAATTAAACTTTATTTTTTTTAGGAATTAATGATAATATTA
>JAEEGK010004324.1_pt1 | contig 34983 bp, 26 predicted proteins | sample 8958771 | NCBI WGS metagenome assembly JAEEGK01 (sample SAMN16246547, study PRJNA631951) | gut metagenome | biome: gut microbiome; feature: rumen; material: SC-attached | host: Bos | place: Iran: Karaj | collected 2018-10 | reverse complement strand
GTATGAATTCAAGATGACCGTCGATGTAAGTTATTTAACGGGCAAGGGCAACAAGTTGTGTGTTGTCCTCAAACCGGACAATCCAGACAAATACGGACATTATGGTGGTTATAGAACAGATTTCATTACGATAGACGTTCAGTAATAAGGAATATGGCTCGTATTCTCAAATAAGCAAAAGCAGCGATTATCAATTATGATAATTGCTGCTTTTGCTTTTCTACCCTTTCTTCTTCTCATTTCCAACGTTTGCGCAATCGTTTGCACACTTTTTAATGCCGAAATCGTACAAAATATTATGTAAATCTTTTTGCAAAAGCCTAATTTTGTTGCGTAAAGTTAAAATAATGATTTACTAATATTATCTAAAAAACAATTAATAAAATGGACAGTAAGACATTAAAACTCCGTTACTTCATAGCCTTGCTGCTATGCGTAACATTCTTGGGGCTTACAACCTCCGCTTACGCCCAGAGCTCTATTTCGGGCAAGGTGGTGGACGAAAGCAACGAGCCGCTCATCGGCGTTACCGTCTCCATCCAGGGCACAACTGTCGGCACTATCACCGACATCGACGGTAATTACGCCCTCAATGTTCCCTCCGGTCAGGAAAATGGCACGGTGGTGTTCTCTTTCATCGGCTACGAGACTGTGACGATGCCAGTGCCTAAATCTGGCAAGCTCGACATCCAGATGCAGCCCTCTGTTACCGAACTCACTGAGGTGGTTGCCATCGGTTACGGTACCAAGCGCAAAGGCGACTTGACCGGTTCCATCTCCTCCGTCAGCGAAAAAGACTTCAACGGTGGCGTGGTTTCCAGCCCCGAGCAACTCATCAACGGCAAAGTGGCCGGCGTGCAGATTGTCAACGGCGGTGGTTCTCCGTCGGGCGGAAGCACAATCCGCGTGCGTGGTGGTGCATCTCTTAACGCATCCAACGACCCGCTTATCGTATTGGACGGTGTTCCGTTGGAGACCGGCGGCATTTCGGGTGCTGGCAACTTCCTCGCGCTCATCAACCCCGCCGACATCGAATCTATGTCTATCTTGAAGGACGCATCTTCTACCGCCATCTACGGTAGCCGCGCTTCCAACGGTGTCATCATCATCACCACCAAGAAGGGCGCAAAAGACAAGTTGAAAATCAATTTCAACTCCACCAACTCGGTTTCGTTCAAGACCAAGACCGCCGACATGCTTTCGGCAGACCAATTGAAGGCAGTTGTTGCCGACCCCGCTACCATCGCTGAAAAAGGCGACCTCTCCAAGTACATCGGCAATGCCAATACCGACTGGGTGGACGAAATCTTCCGTCCGGCATTTGGCACCGACAACAACCTCTCTGTTTCGGGCAACATTGCAAAAGTTCTTCCCGTTCGTGTTTCGGTAGGTTATATGGCTCAGGACGGTATCCTCTTGAACGATAATACCAAGCGTTACTCCGGCAATATCAACCTCAACCCCTCGTTCTTCAATGACGCTTTGAAAGTGAATTTCAGCATGAAGGCCTCCATGAACGAAAACAAGTTTGCTCCCCAGGGCACTATTTACAGCGCACAGTCGTTCAACCCCACACAGCCTGTTTATTCCGACAACAACAACTTCCTCGGATACAACGAAGCATATAATGTAGGTGACGACGGTTCGTTGCTGCCCATCACATCGGCTGCCACCAACCCCGTTGGTCTGCTCAATTACAGGGAAGACGAATCCACTGTTAAGCGTCTCATCACCAACTTGGACGTTGACTACACGTTCCCCTTCCTCAAAGATTTGAGGGCTCACATTACCGGCGGCCTCGATTTCGGCAATGGCGAAGGCACTATTTATGTACCCGCTGATGCTTACGACGAATACACAAGCGGTGGTTCCGATTACAAATATGGCCCGCAGAAAAGCTCCAACAAACTTTTCACTGGTTACCTCAATTACACCAAGCGTCTCGACGCTGTCAACTTCGACATTACCGCTGGTTACGATTACCAATACTGGAATACCAACTGCGACGAATATAAGACCTACAATGCAAAGGGCGTAGAAAACGGTACTTCCGCAGCTTACGACCAGACCCACGTTCTCCTTTCTTACTACGGCAGGGCTAATGTTACTTTGCTTGACAAATACATGTTTACCGCAACCATCCGCCGCGATGGTACGTCAAGGTTCTCCAAAGACGAGCGTTGGGGTACGTTCCCCTCAGTGGCATTCGCTTGGAGATTGTCTGAGGAATCGTTTATGGAAGGTCTCCAGGACGTTATGAACAACCTCAAACTTCGCATCAGCTACGGTGTTACCGGTCAGCAGGACGGCATCGGCAATTACGGTTACCTCCCGATTTACTCGCAGAGCACAAGCCTCTACCAGTATCTCTGGAACGGCACTCCAATCAACACCTACTTGCCCGCCGCTTACGTTGAAAACCTCAAATGGGAAACCACAAAATCTTGGAACTTCGGTATCGACTATGGCTTCTTGAAAGACAAAGTGAACGGTAGCCTTGAGTTCTACACCCGCAAGACGGAAGACTTGATTGCATCTGTTCCTGCCGCTGCTGGTTCCAACTTCGACAACCAAATCACCACCAACGTTGGTAACGTAGAGAGCAAAGGCGTTGAATTCTCTATCAACTACAATGTACTCAACACCGCTGACTGGGGTCTCGACATGAGCCTCAACGCTACTTGGGAAAAATACGAAATCACCAACCTTTCGCTCAACAGCTCATCCGACGAGGTAGTAAACACTCCCGTACGTTACGCAGAGAAAGACGCTATCCAGTACTTCACTGAGGGTCAGACTCCTTACGCATTCTACCTCTACCACCAGCTTTATGACGTCAACGGCAGGGCTATCGAAGGTGCTTACTCCGACGACAAGTATTTCTGCCATGCGCCCGCTCCCGACTGGATGTTCGCTTACTCGCTGTCGCTCCGTTACAAAAAATGGACTCTCAGCACAGCTCTCCGCGCCAACTTCGGCAACTACGTTTATAACGCAACAGCTGCAAAACTCGGCGCACTCGAAACTATCGCTTGGGGCGACGGTCAGATCAACGCAATCTCTACCACTTACCTCGACACCAAGTTCAAGCAGCGTCAATACCAGTCCGACTACTACTTGCACAATGCTTCGTTCCTCAAGATGGACAATATCAGCCTTGGCTACAACTTCGGACAGCTCACCAAATGGATGTCTCTCAACGCTACATTCATGGTGCAAAACGTATTCACCGCAACCAAATACGAGGGCGTAGATCCCGAAATCCAGACCGGTATCGAAGACAGCTTCTATCCGCGTCCGAGAACATTCTCGCTTGCGCTTTCGTTCCAATTCTAATCTGAAAATCTTGTAAATAAAATGAAAAAATTAGCATCATATATAACAGCGTCGGTGATGGCTCTCTCGTTTGCAGCGTGCGACGACCTCGACCAGTTTCCGACAGTAGAAGTTTCTTCCGACAAGGTCTATGCCTCGGGAGAAACAGCCAAGAGTGTTTTGGCAGAGTGCTATATGTCGTTCGTTCAGAACGGCAACGGCGTAAGCGACACTCACATCGGCGGCGAACCCCTCTTGCGCTCCCTCTTCAACCTTCAGGAAGGTACGACCGACGCAATTGCCTATACATGGCTTTCCGGCGACAAGCTCGACTACCTCACCTACAACAACTGGAACGCCAACGACCAGTGGGTAAAGTACGTTTGGTACCGCTGCTACGTAACCATTACCTCCTGCAACGACTTCATTAAGAACGGCTCGTCGAGCAGCGACGCTGAGGTGCAGAACATGGTGTTGGAGGCAAGGTTTCTCCGCGCACTCTCGCTCTCGTACATCCTCGACCTCTTCGGCAAGGGTGTAATTCCCACCGAATCGCAGGCTATCGGCGACAGCAACCTCCCCGAAAAATCAGGCAAGGAAATCTATGACTACATCGTTGCCGAATTGGAGGATATTGCTCCCAAGATGTCGTCCGACGTGGCTTATCCCCGCGCTACCAAAGGCGCAGCATACGCTCTCTTGAGCCGTGTTTGCCTCAACTCCAAGGTATATGCCGGCACAGAAGACTACGACAAGTGCATCGCCGCTGCCGAAAATTGCGAAAAAGAGGGCTACGCTCTCATTGGCAAAAACGATTATTGGAAACTTTTCAGCGCAGAAAACGACAAACGCGCTGGCAAGGGTCAGGAGATTATCTTCGCCTTCTACGTTGACGCCGACAATTGCCGCACCTGGGGCGCATCCACCAACATTATCAGTGGTTTTGCTCCTAACACTGGTGCTTGCAACGACGTGATGGGCATTGACGAAGGCTGGTCGTCGCTCCGTGCCAACAAGGCTTTCACCGCACTCTTTGACGATGCCAACGATGTTCGTTCGTCTCTCTGGTGGAATGGCGATGGCGATTGGTCGCAGGAAGTGACTATCGAAGACGATCCCAAGCAAGGCTGGGTTAGCATCAAGTTTACCAACTTGACCGACGACCGCCAGATCAAGCACTGCGAGGCCAACAACACCGCCTACACCGACCTGCCCGTGTTCCGTCTTGCAGAGGTTAAGCTCAACAAGGCTGAGGCATTGTACCGCAAGGGCGACGCCGCTGGTGCAAAGACCATCTTCCAGGAAATCCGCGACCGTGTTGGTGCTACCGGCGACTTCACAGTCAATGACGACTTCATCCTTGCAGAGCGTGGACGTGAGTTGGCTTACGAATCTGTACGCCGCAGCGACCTCATCAGGTTCAATAAGTTTGGCGGCGACGTCAACTACAACTGGGAGTTTAAGGGTGGCGTAGCAGCCGGCAGGAATTTCGAGGCTTACCGCAATGTGTTCCCGATTCCTTCGGACGAACTCGCCGCAAACCCCAACCTCAAGCAAAACACGGGTTATTAATCTCTAAATCGAAACAGAAATGAAAAAAATAAGTTTATATATATCGGCACTTGCATTGGCGGTAGGCTGTTTCACCGCCTGCGAGGACGACAAAGACACGTTCACCGTCCAGACGCCTGCGGCTTCAACGGTAGAACAGAGCGTCAGCACGCTTGTAATCAACGACGCAAATCTCAACGAAATTGTTTACACATTGAATTTTTCCGCCTCCGACGGCGACTTGAAAAACGACGCAGGAGCCAAGTTGGGAAGCGGCACGTACATTGTGGAGTGTTCGTTGAACCCCGACTTCACTGGTGCTGTTAAGTCAGAGGTGGTAACCGTGGAATCTGGCAACAACTCCAAGTCCTACACAGGAACGGATCTCAACACGTTGGCTGCTTCGTTGGGAGCAGAAGCCGAAAAGGCTACCACGGTATATTTCCGCGTTATTCACACCTACAACGAGAAAACCGCTGCTCTCGGCACACCGAGCAACGTGGTGGAACTCAACCTTACTCCCTGCAAGGTTCTTCCTACTCTCAACGTTTTTTCTAAGGACGGCTCTGAGGTAGTTGCGAAACTCCAGCTCAACTCTGCTACCAACCTTTACGAAGGCGAATACACCTACAAGGAATGGAACTTCTACTTTGTTGATGCTTTGGATGGCACAGTTTACGGCTGCGACGACGCCTACACCAAACCTGACGATGGTGTCAACCGTTCTTGCAACATCGTGAAAGGCCGTGCAATCGGCGACGATTATTCCATGTGGTTTGATCCTTCGATTCGTCCTGTGACGATGAAGGTAGACCTTGAGAATATGACTTGGACATACGAGCGCATCGCCACCGAGAAGAAAGACCTCACCGGCGCAATAGCTCTCCTCGTAGGTGCTGATATGGGATGGAACGATGGCTGGGTACCCAGCGAAGAGATTCCTGGCGTAGAGTTCGTAAAGAACGGCGACGTATACACCGCTGTATTTACCAACGTTACAATGACTGCCGGTTCTGACTTCGGTTTCCGTGCTACTGAACCCGCATCGGCTTGGATTGGCAAGGGCGGCGCAACAGTCAGCGCACCTGTTACTGACGATGGCGGCAATTTCGCAATGGCTGAAACTGGCGTTTACTCCATCACCTTGAAGGCCGTTTGCGAATCCGACGGCAGCATCACTTACAGCGTTAGCGGCGAACTTACCGGCAAGGCTGAGAAGAAAGATCTCACTGGCGCAAAAGCTCTCCTCGTAGGTGCTGATATGGGCTGGAATGACGGCTGGGCACCCAGCGAAGAATTGCCCGGCGTAGAGTTCGTAAAGAATGGTGACGAATACACCGCTGTATTTGAAGGCGTTGTGATGACCTCTGGCAGTGCTTTTGGTTTCCGCGCAACTCAGCCTGCTGCCACATGGATTGGCAAGGGCGCAACAGTAAGCGCGCCGTTGAGCGATGAGGGCAATGACCTCACCAATACTGAGACTGGTATTTTCACCGTAACATTGAAGGCAGTTTGCACAGATGACGGTAGCGTTACATATAGCATATCAGCCGAAAAGACTGGCGTGGCTGAGAAGAAAGACCTCACCGGCGTTGCAATCATCGTCGTAGGTGAAGATATGGGCTGGCATGATTCGTGGACTCCTGAGGAAGGCGTTGTGGTAACTGCCAATGGCGACGAATATACCGCAGTATTTGAAGGTGTTGCACTTACCGGTCAATTCGGTTTCCGCGCTACTGCTCCCGCTTCAACATGGATTGGCGGTACTACTTTCGCCACCATTAGCGACAATCTTGAAATAGACGGCAACCTCAAAGCAAAGGAGGCTGGTCTTTACAAGTTGACTGTTAAGGCTGTTGCCAATATCGATGGTTCTGTCACCTACACTCTCGAAGCTGAAAAGACCGGCAACCTCGCCGTTGCTGATTACACCGGCAAAACCGAGGGCATCAAAGGTTCTTTCAACGAATGGACTGCCGTTGGCGCAGTAGAACCCACCGTTGATGGCAACAAATACACTTGGACTATCTCCGGCATCGCGATGGCAGAAGGCGACGAGTTCGGTTTCACAGGCGAGGCCGCCGACTGGCTCGGCAAGGGTGGACTAACCGTTGCAAGCGAATGTATCTCCGAGGAAAAAGGCAACCTTTCTGTAACAGCAGCAGGTACTTACACCTTCGTTCTCGTTGCAACAGCTAATGACAACGGCACTACATCGTGGTCTGTAAGCGCATCAGCATCCAGCAAGTAGCAAATTCTCTCTCATAATCAAATCATTCCGCCGCATCGAATAAAAGGGTTTTCGGATGCGGCGGTTTTTTTTGATAGTTACAGCTGCGTATCTTCCCTCGACAAAAAACTTTTTTTGCAGAATGTCAGAAAAATCATATATTTGCAACTAATATTCATCCAATTAATTATTACAAAAATATGAGAAAAATAAGTTACCTTTTGATAGTCGCAATGATGCTTTTGGGTGTGTACGCCTGCGGCGACGATGGCGACGACAACATTGTTGAAGAGCCAGCCAACAATGACACCACATCGGTAAAACCTGACACCCCTGATACTCCTGACGTACCAGACACTCCTTCCAACGTGCCGGCCTTCGCATACGGCTGCGACCCCTCGTGGATTACCCCGATGGAAGCCGAAGGCATCAAGTTTTACGACAAGGACGGCAAACAGACCGAATGTTTCGCACTCTTGAAGTCGGTGGGATTCAACGCCGCGAGATTCCGCGTGTGGGTAAATCCCGCAAGCAGCGGCAGCAATGGTATGTGCGACATCGAGGATGTAGTTACGAAATCCAAACGCGCCGCCGCCCTCGGATATGCGATAATGATAGATTTCCACTATTCCGACGTGTGGGCAGATCCCGCCAACCAGAAGAAACCCAAGGCTTGGGAGAGCATTGCAACTGTTGACGAACTCGCAAAAAAAGTCTATGATTACACCAAGGAATCTTTGCAACGCCTCAAAAATGAAGGCATCGATGTCGCTTGGGTTCAGATTGGCAACGAGACGCAGACCGGTATGATGAAGACCAATTCTGACGGCTCTGAAACCGACATCAACGGCGCAATGAGCAAAGACAACACCAACTTTGCCAAGATGGTAACACAAGGCACTAAGGCTGTCAAAGAGGTGTTCCCCGGCGCAAAATCCATCGTACACCTCGCCAACGGTCAGAGCTGGGACAAGCTCTCGTGGGCTCTCAACATTATGAAGGCTGGCAATGCAGACTACGACATCCTCGGCGTGTCGCTCTACCCTGATTTCAACAACAAAAGCTGGTACGCTTCGTACATTGACGCCTGCATCAACAATCTCAACAAGGTGGCGGACACATACAACAAGGATGTTATGATTTGCGAAATTGGCACATCTTACATCACATCTTGGGACGGCAAACGAGCCATTACAAACACTGTAATACGTGCCAAAAACGAAGTGCCGCGCTGCAAAGGCGTGTTCTATTGGGAGCCGCAATGCTATTCGGGTTACAACGGCTACGGAATGGGCGGTTTTCTTGTTAACGGCTCGCCAGCTCCGGCATTGGATGTTTTCAGTGGCAAAGTGACCGAACTCCTGCCCGCCGACGACCCCAACCCCGAAGTCATTGAGGGCGACGTCTTGATATTGATGGACAAATCTTCTGGCGAGCAGTTTGGCATCGCCGAAAAACAGGACGACGGCACGTACAAGGCCACTGTTACCGTAACATCCAATTGGTACAACTTCCGTGTCAAGGACAATGACGGCAACACGTATGGCGTTTCCGATTGGAACTCTCAGTATTCGTTTGTGAAAGGCTCCAAGAACGACAATTTCTGGTTTGGCAACGAGAGTGGCACATTTGAGGTTACATTCGACATCGAAAACCAAAAATGGAGCTACATTGTGAAATCAAAAAACTAAGAAAATGAAATCCAGCAAATTTTTAATAGCTTGTGCGTTGTCAGTATCGCTTGCGGGATGCGGCGATGCGCCAAAAAATCGCCCATACATTTACGGCGCGGATTCTGGTTGGCTGACGGAGATGGAGGCTAAGGGGATTAAATTTTACGACAACGACGGCAAGGAGCGTGAATGTTACGACCTGATGAAGTCCATCGGGTTCAATGCTGCGCGATTCCGTGTCTGGGTGCAGCCTACCAACAAAAATGGTTACGGCCCGTGGTGCGACAAGGCGGACGTAATAGCCAAGGCAAAACGCGCTTACGCCCTCGGATACAAGATAATGATAGACTTCCATTACTCCGACAACTGGGCAGACCCCGGACAGCAGCGCAAGCCCGAGGCGTGGGATTCAATCGCTGACGTCAATGCTCTCGCCGCTGCCGCCGCCGAACACACAAAGGACGTTTTGACAGGACTGAAAAACGCTGGCATCGATGTTGAGTGGGTTCAGATTGGCAACGAAACCACCAACGGAATGTTGAAGACGCAATCAGACCGCAGCGAGGCAGTCCTCAATTGCGACCTCCTTACAGATTCTGGTACAGCTAATTATATCGTCGTCCACAATGCGGCGCAAAAAGCCGCCAAGGATGTGTTTCCTGGGTGCAAGACCATCATCCATTTTGACCGTGGGCACGAGTGGCAAAACTTTTCGTGGGGACTTGAAAAACTGGTGAAAGGTGGTGCAGTTTACGACATTTTTGGATTGTCGATTTATCCCGATATTACTGAAAATGATTGGTACGCCAAAAACATCGATTCTCTCGTCGCCAACCTCAACAAACTCGTAGAGGTCTATGACAAGGATGTGATGGTATGCGAGGTGGGATGCACACGGCCAGATACGTATGATGCGCGTCGTGCTGTCAACGACATTGTAACCCGCACCCGAGACGAGGTGCCGAGATGTTTGGGCGTTTTTTATTGGGAGCCGCAGTGCTTTGACGGCTGGAATGGCTACAAGATGGGCGGATTTTTGACTAACGGCAGACCGTCTAAATTGCTTGATGCTTTCAGTGGCAAGACGCAGCGTCTGCCTGAAAAAGAACAATAACCTATCTCGCCTCGTATTGTTTGCCGGGCAGCGATGTCACCAAATCCTTAAACTCCATCGAGAGCAGCAGCGACGACAATTCTTGCATCGGCATTTTGGTAATTGCGGCAATGGTGTCGATGTATGTAGGGCCATTGGCGCGTAGTACATCAATTACAGCCACTTCTTCTGTGGATAGTGGCGTGAGATTGAGCTCCGTTTGTACGGGGCTCTTTTTTTGTGAACTGGTCCAGCCCATCATCTTCTTCAAATCGTTGGCATTGGAGATGAGCGTGGCGATATTGCTGGTAATCAAATGATTGCACCCTGCATACAGACGGTCTGTGGTGCGCCCGGGGAAGGCGAACACTTCGCGGCGAAATCTTTGGGCGTCTTCGGCGGTGATGAGTGCGCCGCCCTTTATCTTGCTTTGTGCCACGATGAGCGCGTCGCAGAGTCCGGCTATAATGCGGTTGCGCCGGGCAAAATTGTTTTTGTTTACAGTCTGCCCGAAGTAATATTCAGTGACGAGTGCGCCGCCAGAGTGTACGATGTCGCCGGCGAGTTTGCGGTTTTCGGCGGGATAGACCATATTGAGACCGTGACCGAGGACGGCGGCTGTTGGCAGACCGTATTGCAATGCAGCCTGGTGCGCGTAAGTGTCGGCACCGGTGGCGAGTCCGCTGATGATGATTACATTGATATTGTCGGCTTTGAGCTGTTCGATGAGGGCGAAGATATTGTTTTTGCCGTCGGAGTCGCAGGAGCGTGTGCCTACGATGCCGAGAGTGCGCGACGAATCAAAATTGACCTTGCCGAGCGAGTATAGCAATGTCGGTGCGCCTTCGCATTGTGCAAGCCGCCGTGGATAATTGTGGTCGAGAATATGCAGAATGTCGATGTGATGGCGGATGCAGATTTCTATCTGTGCTTTTGCCTTGTCGATGAGGCTGTTGCTGCGGATGGCATCGGCGATGCGGGCGGGGATGATGCCATCTTTTGCGAGCGTGTCGGTGTCCTGAAACAGGTTGCGCAGCGAACCGCAATTGGCGACGAGTTTCCTGATGCCCGCTTAGCCTACGCCGGGTATCATTGTGGCAGCCACTTTATAGACAGTATCTTCGTCGTTGAAATCCATTGCGGTCAATGTTTAGCTATTTGGGTGCTTTGAAGTATAGCACGATGCCTATTATCGTGTACAAAATATTGGGAATCCATACCGCCAATAGGGGAGGCAATGTACTACCAATGGCAAACTGCGTGAATATCTGCATAAACAATATGTAGCTGAAACTCAACGCCAAACCCAATCCGAGGTTGACACCGATGCCGCCGCGCACCTTTTTGCTCGACAGGGTGACGCCTATTAGCGTAAGTATGAAACACGCAAACGGGAAGGCTATCCTCTTGTAGCTCTCCACCTTGAACGCCACGATGTTTTCGTTGCCGCGACGCTCCTGCTCGTCGATGTATTCGTTGAGCTCGTCAGAATTGAGGGTTTCTATCTGGTTGATGCGCGAATTGAAGTCTTTGGGGATTATCGCCAATGTGGTGTCCATACCCTTGCCAGTCACCACGGAGTCGCCGTTTGGGGTGATGTAGCGGATGTAATAATTGGTGATGTGCCATTTGGACTTTGTGGAGTCCCAGCGGATGTTGTCGCTCATAAGTTTTTCTTTGAGCACCTTGCCGTTATAGACCTCCCAGCTAAAACGGTTGCCAATGTTGGATGAGGCTACGTAATTCTGCATATATAGGCGCGTGGAGTCGTTCACTTGGCGGTGAATGTTGCGGGAGGTGTTTACGTAAGCCTTTTTGATGTAAGTATTTTCAAAATTGAGCCTGATGGCTGTGGCTGGCGGCAATACGTATGCACTCAGCACGAACGAAAGCACGGCAAGCACCGCCGCAGATTCAAAGTACGGCACCAGAATCCTCTTGAAACTGATGCCCGCGCTGAGCATTGCAATGATTTCGCTATTGCCGGCGAGCTTGGAGGTGAAGAAAATCACCGATATGAATATGAACAGAAACATAAACATATTGGCGTAGTAAGGCGCAAAGTTCACGTAATAATCGAACACGATGGCCTCAAACGGTGCTTTCTTCTCTATGAAGTCGTCGAATTTTTCCTGGATGTCGAATACGATGACAATCGAGATGAGCAGCACGAGCGAGTAGAAAAACGTGCCGAGGAATTTCCTGATTATGTATCTGTCTAATATCTTAAACATCGATTCAATTTTGAATTACGAATTACGAATTACGAATTTTGAATTACGAATTACGCATTGTTCATTATGCATTGTCTTAAAGCCGTTGCATCATCCTCTTTGCCGCCTCGTCTTTCCAGTCGGCAAAAGTACCGTCGGCGATGCGTGTGCGGATTTCGGCGACGAGTGCGAGGTAGAATGCGAGGTTGTGGATGCTTGCAATCTGCGCCGCGAGCCTTTCGCCCGACACTACGAGATGCCGCACGTAAGCCCTTGTATAACAATGGTCAACGAAAGACGTGCCGTTGGGGTCGAGTTCGGTGAAATCGTCCTTCCACTTCTCGTTTTTGAGGTTGATGGTGCCTTGCGAGGTGAAAATCATACCATTCCTGCCGTTGCGGGTGGGCATCACGCAGTCAAACATATCTATGCCCCTTGCCACACCTTCTATAATATTGGCGGGAGTGCCAACGCCCATCAGGTATCGCGGCTTGTCTTTGGGGAGTATGTTGTTGACTACCTCAATCATCTCGTACATCATTTCCACGGGTTCGCCTACGGAGAGGCCGCCGATGGCATTGCCGTCCATTCCCTGACTTGCAATAAACTCCGCCGACTTCTCCCTCAAATCCTTGTACACGCTGCCCTGTACGATGGGGAAGTACGCCTGGGAGTGTCCGTAGAGCGGGGTGCTCTCATTGAAATGCTTGACGCCCCTTGCGAGCCACTTGTGCGTGATGTCGAGCGACTTGGTGGCGTATTCGTAAGTACAGGGGTAGGGGGTGCACTCGTCGAGAGCCATCATAATGTCGCTGCCGATGGTTCGCTCGATGTCCACGACGTTTTCCGGCGTGAAAAGATGCTTGCTACCATCGATGTGCGAGCGGAAAGTGACGCCCTGGTCGGTGATTTTCCTATTTTCTGCGAGCGAAAACACCTGAAAACCGCCACTGTCGGTAAGTATCGCCCTGTCCCAGCCAATGAATTTGTGTAGGCCGCCCGCCTTGTGGATGATGTCCATCCCCGGGCGGAGGTACAGGTGGTAGGTGTTGCCAAGGATGATTTTGGCATTGATGTCGTCGCTGAGTTCGCGCTGATGAACGCCCTTGACCGACCCCACAGTGCCTACGGGCATAAAAATCGGGGTCGGAATCTCGCCGTGATCCGTGCTAATGACGCCGGTGCGGGCGTTGGTTTTGATGTCTGTATGTGTTATCTTGAATTTCATGGTGCAAAGTTACAGCAAAAAATTCATTTAAGTAAACATTTTATTTTTTAATAATAAAAAAAGATTGTAATTTTGCGTTAAGATGCAAAATTATTATGATAGAGAACTTAATTGACTTATTATCTGACATTCATTGTTGGCAATTTTGGTTAGTCTGGTCGTTGGCACTGGCCTGGCTTATCGAGATGCTGTATTATCTGATTGTATTCATTAGGGTGGGGCGCAGGAAGAAACAAGTGCCCTACAACCCCGTAGTGCCCGTGTCGGTGGTCATCTGCGCCAAAAATGAGGCAGAGAACCTCCGTACTCGCCTTGTGCACGTACTCGAACAGGATTATCCCGACTTCGAGGTTGTGGTGGTCAACGACCAGAGTACCGACGATACCGAGATGATACTCGACGAGTACAAGCAGAAGTATCCCAACTTGTATGTGACTGAGATTTCGCACAATACCCAGTTCCGTCAAGGCAAGAAACTCGCGCTCACCATCGGCATCAAGGCTGCAAAACACGAGTGGCTACTCCTCACCGACGCCGACTGTATGCCGGTGTCCAAAAACTGGATACGCACGATGAGCCAGCATTTCACCGATGGCAATGATTTTGTGCTTGGCTACGGCGGCTACGAGGAGCGTCCGGGCTTCCTCAACAAGTTGATAAGGTACGACGCGGGCTTCATCGCGTTGCAGTATTACACCTTCGCAGAGGCGGGGATGCCTTATATGGGCGTGGGACGCAATCTGGCGTACCGCAAGTCGCTCTTTGTAAAGAGCAAGGGCTTTGTCTCGCACTCGCGGCTGATGTCGGGCGACGACGACCTTTTTGTCAACGAGAATGCGCAGAAACGCCGCGTCGCGGTCTCCTACCATCCCGAATCGTTCACAATGTGCGAATCCAAGGAGACCTTCCACCAGTGGAACACCCAGAAGCAGCGGCATTTTTCCGCGTCGGAGCGATACAAAGGCAGCCACAAGGTGCTGCTTGCATTGGAACCTATGGCGAGGAGCTATTTTTACCTTGCGGCGGTGGCACTGTCGTTTTTTGAGCCGTTGTACATCGTGACGGGGGCATTGTTCCTGACGAGGTACTTGGTGTTTCTGTACACCATTTGCAAGGCTGCCAATAGGTTCAAGATAAAGGGCGTCAAGGCATTGGCGTTGCTATTTGACATAATTCTGCCTTATATCAATCTCGTGCAGATGATATTGGGCAACATAAGAAGGGAACGACTGAAATGGAAGTAGAAGCAGAAGTAAACGATAAGCAGGGCATGGAGTTTTCGGAGAAGGCCAAGGAAGACCTTGACCTCGTGGAGCGTGCCAAGGCGGGCGACCAAAAGGCGTATGCACGTCTATTGTCTAAGTACCGTGAGTCGATGTTTCACATGATAAGCCGCATGGTGAAGAATGTACATGACGCGGAAGACCTTACTATGGAATCCTTTGGCAAGGCGTTTCGCAACCTCGTGTATTACAAGCCGGAGCGTGCTTTCAGTACGTGGCTGTTTAAGATAGCCACCAACAATGTCATAGACTTCATCCGTGGCAGGAGGCTCAGGATGATTTCCATCGACAACGACCCCGATGCAGACGACGGCGTATCGCCAGCCATCAGTGTGCCGGAACTTATAGAAAATTCCGACGACCCGGAGGAGCGTATGATACGTGAGCAAAAGGCTGATTATATGTGGCAGATAGTGTCGCAGTTGCATGAAGACTACCGCGAAATCACCATTATGCGCTATTTCAAGGAAAAGTCATACACCGAGATAGCCGAGGAACTTGGCATCCCCATCGGCACTGTGAAGGCGCGATTGTACCGCTCTCGCGAGTTGCTGGTGGCGACATTCAAGGATTACAAGGTGAAGAAAGACAGGATTTAGAGGAAAGAGGAAAGATTAAAGAAGAAAGTCGAAAGTTGAAAGTAGCATTATGAATTGCGAATTAAAAAAATATTTCCCTGATTTGACCGAGGAGCAGGCACAGCGTTTTGCGATGCTTGAAACTCTATATCCCGAGTGGAACGAGAAAATCAATGTGATTTCGCGGGCTGACATCGGGGAGCTGGTGGTGCGCCATGTATTGCACTCATTGGCGATTGCAAGGTTCAATCTTTTGGAACAGTCGCACAATATCCTTGACGTGGGTACTGGCGGCGGATTCCCAGGGATTCCATTGGCGATTATGTATCCCGACAAGAAGTTTACGTTGATAGATTCTATCGGCAAGAAGATTACCGTGGTCAATGATGTCATCGCCCGCCTTGGACTCCAAAACGCCCGTGGCATTCAGATTAAGTCAAATATGTTTAAGGAGCGGTTTGACACAATTGTGAGCCGAGCCGTGACAGCCTTCCCAAATTTCGTAAAGCAGACCCGCGACAATCTCATCAAGGGCGGCAATTCGCGTATCGTCTATCTCAAAGGCGGCGATTTTGCCGAGGAGATTGCTCCTTTCGCCGACAGGTGCAAGGTTTATAATATTCCAGATGTCTTTGATGAGGAGTTTTTTGAGACTAAAAAAGTGATTGAATTTTCAGTAGTCGATAAAAAAAGTTGAGTCGGGCTCGTCTATGTATTCGCCGGGGACATACAATGTGTCCCATTTCTGTAAAGAATCACGCATACTATTGTACGTAGAGTCCATTTCGTTGTATTTTTGTTCGAGCTGGTGGATGGCGATGTGGAATGCAATTATTGCAATTGTTGATACAATGAAACTAATGCCAGATATTATCGTGCCAATTACTGGCATTGCCAGCGGCTTGCCTGCCTTTTTCTGATTAACCCATGATATGATACCACACGTGAGGCCTGCCGACGCAAGCAACCACGTAAGCCACGGGATGCAGAGTGTAAATAGCAATGACATCAGTCCTGCAGTGATTGACACTATGCCAAGTACAAAATATTGGTCGTTGCCGTTGTGGGTGTTGTTGTAGCCTTGCTGCTGCATCCCGTAGTTGTTTTCCATATATATAATATAAGGTGTGGTATTATCTATTTTCCAATGCTTCTACACGTTTGAGGAGTTGCTCAAGGGTGGATTTGAGCTGCTCGTTTTCGGATTTGAGCGATTCGATTTCCTCTTGCTGTGTCTTGATTGCCTCTGTCAATACAGGGATTACGCCGCTGTAATTGATGGTCTTGAATCCGTTGCTGTCGGTGCCAACGAGGTCGGGGAATACTTTTTCCATTTCCTGGGCGATGAAGCCGTATTGGAGGCGGTTGTTGGAGGATTCCTTCCAGTTGAATGTAACGCCACGGAGTTTCAATACGTTGTCGAGTGCGCCGGTCATCGTGGTGATGTTGGTCTTGAGGCGCATGTCGGAGCTACTGCTAAATTCTGTTGCGTTCACATTGCCTTCTTCGTCGATGGTGAAGATGTTTTTGGGTATGGTCGTCGTGCCGTTGACCTTGCCGTTGGCAACAATGAATTTGGCGTCAGAAATTTCGTTGTACCGACCGAAAATGAATTGGTTTGCTGTGTTAGTGGTGAGATTGTTGCCAAATACTGCACAGTGTGCGAATTTTGCTGTGCTGCTGTTGCCGATTACTATGTCACATTCTGCAGCGCCCTCTGCGCCGTCGCCCATTATGATGCTGTTTTTGGAGTATTGGCCGCTTTTTGAGCCGTTGCCCGCTATCACAGCGACGCCGTTCACATCGGAGCCGTCGGCGAGGGCGATGGAGCCATTGGATTTTATCCTATCGGTACTGCTTCCGATTGTGATGCCCCTTGCGTTGAATAGGGTGCTTTTGGTGCCGTCTTTGATGTGGAGCAGAGAGGACGGTTTGTCTGTGCCAGTGCCGATACCAATATACTTGTATGTGGTGTATGCGAAAGTTTTGTTGTTGTCGGTAAGCCAGGTGTCGCTTGCCGCTGTGGCGGCGTTGATCCATTTGCCGTTTTGGTATTGGAGAGTTTGACCGTCGGCAGGAGATGTGATGGTGACGTCGTCGGTGAGCTGCGAGAGTTGTGTAACGGTTTCTCCTGTCTTGGTTGCTTGCGGTATCCAGAATGTGCCGTTGTATGTCAATACGTCACCATCTTTTGCGCCGGATACGTTAATATCTTGTACAGTATTGAGTTTCAATGCCTTGTTTTCCCAAATCTTGTCTGTGCCGTTGTAGTACAATATTTCGCCGCCGTTGACAGTGGTCATATTTTTTACGTCGGCGAGGTCGCCGAGCTTAGGTGTAGCGATGGTTTTGTTTTCCCATTTGCCGTTTGCTTCGTTATATACGAGGTAGTCGCCGGTCTTGGGAGACGAAATGTTGATGTTGGTAAGACCCTGGGCAGTGGCCGGGTCGGTGTTTTTCCAAGAGTTGATTGTGGCGTCGTATACGAGGATTTGGTTAGCCTTTGGGGTAGTGATTGTGACGTCGGCGAGCTGTCCTAATTTGTTGGCGATGTTGCCCTTGTCGTCGGTGGCTATTGAATTGGCAAAGTCGGCGGTCTGCGCTGCGAGGGAGTAGGGCACGGCGGAGAATTTGGTGGTGCCGAGATCTGTCATTCCGTTGAGGTATGTAGCCTCGCCGAAGTCTACGCGCACTTGCAGGTAATAAAAACCGTTTTTGGTGTCGAGCCAATCGATGTCGGAGTATTTGGAGAGCGAGCCGGCGGTGGTATTGATGGCGTTGTTGTCGCCTATCTCGATGCTAAAACTGCCAAACTCGTTGGTCTTGGGCGCGTGGAGCTCCTGCCAGAGAGTTGGGCACGAGCCGTCTTCGCAGTTGGTGCCTTGCTTGATAGACACTTCTACGGTGATGTCGTGGTTGCTGACCGGCGAGCCGTCTTCCGCCGTAATCACAGCCTGGTAGTTGAACGAATTTGGCAAGGTCTGTGCGCTGGCTGTGCCTGCCGACAGCGCAATTGCCAATATGCCGATTGTATTTAAAAATTTCGTTTTCATGGTGTGTCAGATTTTGATTGCTGTTGCGGTGTATGTGCAATAGTTGGTGATGATCCTTATTATGTATTTGCCTTGTGCGAGAGAGGAAACGTCGATTGTCAACTCTCCATTGTCGCTGATGGCTGTTGCTGCTGTGCCGATAGTGCTGCCCTTGCTGTCGATTATCTGTATTTTGGCATTGGCAGATGCAATGTCGCCGGTTTTGATGGTCAGGTATTCGGTACATGGGTTGGGGTAGGCGGTTGCGGTCAGGTGTTTGCCAGCAGGGTTTGCGTTTGGCTTGGCCTGGGTGTCGTCTGCATCGGGTGTAATTGGCTTGGTGACCACGAGCCGTCCTATATGCCCTATCGAGTATGTATATGACAGGCCGCCTGCATGCGCTGTGCTTGCCGCCGGAGTGGTGCGTCCGAGGCTTATCGACTGCGCTGTCGCTGTGCATGTAGCCGTTGCGATTATAAGGCACGCCATTATTATGTTGTAGAGCGTTTTCATTTTGGGTGTCTTTGGGCGTTTGTCGTTATTGTTTACTTGTCTCGTTGTTTGGCTTCGAGTCCCACCATTACCCTATTGTCTTCGTAGCGGCCGTCGGGTGCTTCAGATATTGTCCTGAGCCTTGCTCCTGTCGCGATGATTCTATTGGCGGGAACACCTTTTGAAATCAGGTATTTCTTGATTGCCATTGCGCGTTTTTCGGACATTTGCTTGCCGTATGCCGTGGGGTCGTTGGTGTATGCGATGATGAGTATGTCGCGGTCTTTGTTTTTGTCGTGTCTAACCTTGAGCGAGAGTGCGTCGAGGTCTGATTTTGACGATTGGAGCAGTGTAGCTGTTCCAGTGGCAAACCTGACGTTGGTGAGTTCGGTGGGGGTGAGCCATTCCACGGAGTGCGGGTCGCGAGGCTGTGCGATTTCGCTTTCTTCGGACGGCTGGTTGTTGTCTGCAACTTGCTGGTTTGGCTCCGTGGGGTCTGTTATCTGTCCGGGGTCTTCCGAGGGCTTGGGGCTGTTGACATCGGAAGACGGGTTGTTGTTGGTGCAGCAGTCTTCGATGATGTTTTCGAGCCTCTTGATTTCGCTGTCGCGGGTCTGGATTTCCTCCTGGAGTTTCTTGGCGAGGTCGCTGTCGCCTTTTGCATTGGCTCGCGATTCGGTCTTGTCGTCGATGAAGATGGTGGGTTTCTGGTATTTCTTGGCCTTGCCCATCATAAAACCAACAGTGATTTCGTGGTTGCCGTTGCAGGTTTTGGCGATGTCGGATGTTCCGATTTCGTACTGGTAGCAAAGCACGATGCGGTTGGTGGCGGCGAAGCCTGCTCCAGCTCCTATCCAGTTTTGCGAGGAGTACGATAGTTGCATCCATACACGGCGGTCGTATTTGGCTACGAGAGAGCCTTGCCAATCGAGACCGCCTTTGAGACCGTAGCTAACCATCGCGCCGGGTTCAATCTCCCATTTGTCGGCTTCGATGGCGTAGGATATGTTGGAATTGATTTCTCGGTCGGTATTAACGATTCCGTTCTGGAACTTCAAGTCCTGGCAGATGAGCCTCGGAGCATTGACGCTGAAATACAGGCCTTTGACGTTGAACATCAACGAGAATCCTGCGTCGAATCCCGTTCCGGCAAGTCCTGCCTCGTTTTGGAACACGGGGTCTACCTGCGAGCCGAATGTCTTGGCTTTTGCGAGGTCGAATGCCGACCTGACAATAGTGGGCGACACGGCGAAGCTCAGGTTCATGTCGCTATTGAGGCGGATGTGGTAGGCGTATGTGAGCGCGGCTATTGTATTGCTAAAATTGCCCGACTTCTCGTTTACGATGTCGACGCCGTAGCCCATGTTGCCCATGATGTTGCCGTTGACGTTGGCACGGAGCAGTGTGGGCGCACCGTCGATGCCTGTCATCATGGCGCGGTATCCTACGAATCCCTCGTCGTTGCCGTTGAATCCAGCGTATGCCGGAGCTGCGGCAAATTTGTTCATATAGTTTTGTCCGGGTGTCAGCTCCTGCGCCATGGCGGCGTTTACTGTCAATAGGAGCGCGGCTGTAATTAATTTCCTTGTCATGGTCGTGGTGTTTTATCTGATTAAATCGACAAAGCCCGTGCAGCCTTTCTTGCCCTGGCTTTTAATAACATAGTAGTACGTGCCGGCAAACAGTTCGTTGCCGTCGTCGTCGAGACCTTTGAAACCATCGGTGTTGGAGTATCTGTTGTTGGTGTATACGAGCTTGCCCTTCTTGTCGAAAATCTTGACGGAGCATACGAATGTGTCCACGTCTTCGATGATGAGCACGTCGTTGATGCCGTCCCTCACTCCGGGTGTGATTACGTTGTTTGCCACTTTGATTTGAGTGTTGTCGGCGTCGGTCTGCTGTTCGTATTTCACCTTCACAACTTCAGTTCTCGAGCATCCGTTGTCGTTGGTGGCGGTGACGGCGTATGTGCCGCTTTCCATATAATAAAGAGTGCTTTCGGTGTTGGTAATGGCAACGTCGTTGCGTGTCCAGGTGAGCCTGGCTCCCGACGATACAGTGGCTGTAAGGAGCGCGGCGGCGGGATTGTCTTCGAGGGTAAGCTCTGGTGTGTCGCCTATGGTGACTGATTTGGTCTGTTTTGCCGTCCATGTGCCGTCGTTGAGCAGGAGCCTGAGCGAGATGTTGAAAGTGCCTGCCGACGCGTAGATGTGTTTGAGGTCGTTGCCGTATGTATCGATGCCGTCGCCAAATTCCACCTGAGCGGTCTTGTAGTCGCTTTGGTTGTTGTTGACGGTGATTGTGATTGTGCTGCCCGTGCATGCTGTCTCCGGCGTGGCGGTGAAGTCTGCCGTTATTTGCGCGTGCGCCGCCGGGATGTATATGCAGGCGGCAAGTGCGGCGATTATGAGTCTGATTGTTTTCATATATTTCGTGCTTTGTTGGTTCTATATTGCTGCAATTAGCAATTAAAATGCCACAATTTGTGTTTTATGTGCTAATTTTTGTCAACAATTCTGCACCGCTGTTACACTGTCCTTTTGAAATATACGGAATCTTTCTTGTCGTAAAGAGACGCCACGTGTCCAATCATGCCTTCGTGCCTGCCAATGATGAGGCATCCGTCGTCGGCGAGGTTGTCGTGGAAGAATTTGAGCACTTTGTTTTGAAGGTCGTGATTGAAGTATATCAGGACATTGCGGCATAGAATGATGTCGAGCTTGCGGGCGATGATTGGTTCGCCCGATACGAGGTCGTGCTTGAAAAACAGCGGCTTTTCCACGAGGCTTCGTTCCATCTTCACGTAGTCGCGGGCCTTGTTGACGTCCATGTATTTGCGGATGTCGATGTATGGTACGTCCTCGGAGTGCAGCTTGGGGTTGAATACTTTGTCAAAATTGCCTATGTAGTCTTGCACCTCGTGGTATTTGTATTGACCCGACATTGCGGTACGGAGCACGTTTTCGTTGATGTCGGTGGCGTATATCGAAGATTTTTCAAACGCGCCAGTCTCACAGAGCATTATCATCATGGAATACACCTCCTGACCCGACGAGCACCCCGCGTGCCAGATGTGAAGAGAATCCTTCTTGGCGTATTTTTGGGTGAGAATGTTGCGAATCTTCAGCCAGGCGTCGGTATCACGGAAAAGTTCGGTGGTATTTACAGTGATGTCGCGCACTACTTTCTCCATGAAGTTGTAGTTGCCCTGGATGTTTCTCAGCAGTTCGTCGAGTGTGGTGTTGTAATCGCCAAGGATTTTCTCTATCCTGCGGCAGAAGCTGTTGTAGGAATAGTCAGAAAAGTCGTATGACGACACAGTCTTAATGGTGTCTTGCACCCTCTGTATGTCTTGTTCTGTGAGTTCCATATTAATTGTTGAAACGACAATACAAAGATATGTATCTTTTTTCTGATTGGCAAATAAAAAGCGAGGAATTTTTTGTTGCAAAAATTACATTCTGTCTAAAAAATGATTGTTGACTGCGTATCCGTGCGTTTTTTCGTGTAATGTCGCCATCCTTTTTCCCTTTCCTCTTTCAATTTTAGGCACGTTTTTTGATTTTTTAGGGAAAAAGCTGTTGTCGAGCAAAAAAAATATGTCATTATAACGTATTGATAATCAGTATTGGACAATTTTTTTTTATAAAAATTTTGATAACAGTGTGGCAAGATTCAAAAATTGTTACTAAATTTGGATTTTTGAAAAAGACATTAACGTCCGTGCAAATGGGAAATGTAAACCAAATATTTGACAAGTTGGACTTCCGGAACAAGCTCATACTGCTGTTTTCGGTGGTCTCGGCGTATATATTGTTTTTTTGCATATACTCGTTGTACTCGGTCGGCAAGATCAAGAACGACGTGGAGGCGTTTACTGTGCATCAGGCTACGAGCATCTACCCGCTCTACGCCCTTTCGGAGGACATCTACACGCTTGTAGTGCAGAATCACGCCATTATTGAGAGCGAGACCGACGTCGTCACCATACAGAGGCATCACAACAAGTTCAACCAATTCTACGAGGTGCGCCTCAAGGATTACGAAGCCACGTTGCAGACGGCGGAGGAGCTCAGGCTGTTGGACAAGTTCAAGAACGAGTTTGTCATCTATCAGAATGTCAACAAGGACATCATACGCCTTATAATAAATGGTCGCGTGGAGCTTGCCCGCGAGCTGCTTGGAGTCAAGGAGATAAGCGCGTTTGACCAGATGCGCAAGACCCTCGACCAGATGTATGTGGCTCACCACAACGGGCTTGTGGCTGGCGACCAGAAGATACGCGAAGAGATTACGCGGCAGGGAATCGTGACGGCAGTATTGGCAGTGCCGATGTTCCTGTCGGTATTGTTTATATGGGTGTTTGTGTTCCGCTACCTCAAAGTCAACTACGCAAGCGTGCAGTCGTTTGTGGCGTCGCTTAGGGACGGCATCGTGCCAGACCATCTGCTCGCCGAAGACCAGACAGAGATAGGCCGCCTCAATAAGACCATCAACGGTGTGGCGGTAAGTTTCAAGCGGCTCACCGAATTTTCCAATCAGATTGCGCAAGGTGTCTATGATTCCGAAGTGGGCGTGGAAGCTCCCGACGGTTCCATGGCTCACAGCCTCTTGGAGCTTCGCGACAGGCTTTCCACCACGCAGGCAGAGGAGAAAAAACGCCGCCTTGAGGACGAACAGCGCAACTGGACCACGCAGGGTCTTGCCAAGTTTGGTGACATCATGCGCCATTTCAACGAAAACATCACATCACTTTCCGACGAAGTAATCAAAAACCTCGTCCACTACATCAATGCAAGCCAGGGCGGCCTCTTCATCTTGGACGACACCGACCCCAAGAACGTTGTGCTCGAGATGCTCTCGGCATTTGCATACGACCGCAAAAAATTCCTTACCAAGAGGATACCTCTCGGCGACGGCCTTGTGGGTGTCTGCGCTTTGGAAAAAAACACACTTTATATAACAGACGTTCCGCCCGACTACATGGCGATAGAATCAGGCCTTGGCGATTCGCGCCCGAAGTGCTTGCTGATGGTGCCGCTCAAGTCGGAAGACAATATCCTCGGCGTCATAGAGCTTGCTTCGTTCAACTTGTTGAAGCAGCATGAAATCCAGTTTGTGGAGCAGTTGGGCGACTCCATCGCGTCCACGCTGTCGTCGTTGCGCAACAACGCCCGCACCGCCGAACTCCTCCAGGAATCGCAGAAAAAATCCGACGAACTTGCTGTACGAGAGCAAGAGCTGCACAAGGCGATGGCAGAGATGACCAACGCCCGCGACGAATCGCAGCGTCGTGAGGCGGAGATGTCGGGTATTCTTTCTGCCGTCGATGAGACCCTTCTCAAGGCGGAGCTGGATCCCGAAGGCAAAATCGAATCCGCAAACCAGAAATACCTCTCAGCGCTCGGCTACCGCAAGGACGAGTTGCTTGGTCGCAATATCAGGTCGATACTTTCCGACGAATACCTCGACAATTTCGACATCGTTTGGCAGAACATCTGCGCGGGACAGTCGTACCAGAAGATTGTCAACCAAAAGAGCAAAAACGGCGACAACATCTGGCTTCTCTCGCAGTACACCCCGATTTTCGACCAAAACAGCAACGTGGTGCGCGTGTTGTACATCGCCAACGACATCACCGAGCAGAAAAACATCGAGGAGAAAAACAAGCAGCTCCTCGCTGTGGAGCAGGAGCGTGCAGAGATGCTGCAAGCCACGCAGGAAAGCATGGCTAAAAACCGTATCGAGATGACCTCCGTGCTCACCGCCATAGACGAGACCATGATGCGTGCAGAATATTCCGTGGAGGGCAACCTCTTGTTCGCAAATGCAAAGCACATCAAGACAATGGGATACGACTACGAGCAGACCAAGGGCAAAAACATCCTCACCTTCATCCCCGACGAAGAAATCGTGGAGTTTAAGGCATTATGGCAAAATGTTTGCGAGGGTAATATGCACCAGATGACTGTAAAACGTAAGTCGAAGCTCACCGGCAACGACATCTGGCTTATCAACCAGTACACCCCCGTTAGGGATACCGACGGCAAGGTGTTCAAGGTGCTCTATACCGCGTTCGACATCACCGTCCACAAGGAAATCGAGGAACAGGCGATGAAGCAGGTGGAGATAATGAAAGAACAAAACCACGATTTGCACGAAAGACTGCGTTCTTCTTTGAAAAACGAGACTGAGTTTAAGACAAAACTCGGCGAATTGGAGAAGATAAACAGCCTTGCAGAGAGCGGCAAATCGCTTTCGTCGCTTGACGAAAGATATCGAAACTGGCTAAAAAGCTGGGATAAATAAAAAAAATCACAGAAAAATTTATTTTTCAGTGTAAAATTCTGTAATTTAGCAACCGAATTTTGACAAGAAAAATGGCAAGACAGAAAACCGACATATCGACCAAAGGGGAGGGGATTGTAAGCAGTCCCCACATGGTGTTGATATACACCATTATAGGCTTTGCCATTGGCTTGCTGTTCCCTATTGTAGCCATACTGGCAGACTTCCAGATGAAGCACATCCAGTTTGACTTCACCAAGATTCTCTACCTCCACGAGCGCACGCCGTTGCTCTTCATCATCGACCTTGCTCCGTTTGTGATTGGCATAATCTTCAATTATTTTGCACGTAGAAACCGCAAGCAGAACGAGGAACTCGAGCAGATGCTCGCAGAAAAGAACGAAATCTTCCGCAAAAACTCGATGATTGCAAAACGAATTGGTGAAGGCGACCTCTATTTCGACAATAGCGACATCGACCAGGACGACCTCCTCGGACGCTCATTGCTCATAATGAAAAACAACCTTGTGGCTACATCGCAGCGTGAGGCAGAGCAGGCGTGGATTGCGAAAGGCAAGGAAATCGTGGGCGACATTCTTCGTCAGCGCAATAGCATCAATGACCTCGCATACGAGACCATCATAAACCTCATCGAATTTATCAACGCGGTGCAAGGCGCGTTCTATCTATACGACGACGACAAGAAGACCCTCGTCAACATCGCCACATACGCCTACAACCGCAAAAAATACATCACGCAGGAATTCCAGATTGGCGTAGGGCTTGTGGGACAGGCCGCCTTCGAGCGCGACATCATCTACCGCAAGGAAATCCCCGCCGACTACGTGACCATCAGCTCCGGCATCCTCGGCGACCAAAAGCCGCAGACTCTCCTGCTCTCGCCGCTCATCAACGACGAAAAGCTTCAGGGTGTCATCGAATTTGCGTCGCTCCTGCCCGACCTGCCCAACAAGACCCTCAACCTTGTAAAAGAGGTGAGCGAAATTATCGCGCAGACCATCTTCAACCTCAAGGTTAACACTCAGACAGAGAAACTCCTCCGCGACGCCCAGGAAATGACCAAGCAGTTGCAGAAAAACGAAGAGGAGCTCCGCAAGAATGCCGAGGCGATGCAGAAGGCACAGCTCGACCTCCAGGACACCAACAAGAAATTGGAGGCTCAGATTCGCGAGGTGGAACGCGGTCAAAAACGTCAGTACGCCCTCCTCGAAAATGCATCCGAGGTCATCTCCATCTACGACGAGAATATGCTCGTCACATACGAAAGCCCGTCGTCCAAGAGCATCTTGGGTTACGAGCCGGATTATATTGTGGGCAAGAGTGCCATAGAGAAGTTCGACGACAACTCCCGTCACAAGTTCCACGATGTGTTCAAGCAACTGTTGGCGCATCCGGAGACGCCAGTTACATTCGAGTACCAGTACAAGAAGTCGGATACAGAGACTCTGTGGCTCGAGGCTACGGGTCGCAACCTCCTGAGCAACGCCGCAATCCAGGGCATTATCTTCAATACCCGCGACATCACCGTGCGCAAGATTGCCGAGAAGGCGCAGCGTATGCAGGGCGAGATGCAGGCATTGTCGGAGAACTCTCTCGACGCTATCCTCCGTCTGAGCCCGGAAGGCAAGTTCTTCTATGTGAACCCCGTTGGTCAGATGATTGTGGGACTCAAGAAAGACGAAATTTTGTCAAAACAGATAGACGAGGTCAAGATCAACGACGTCATCCGTGCATTCTTCAAGGAAGCTCTGGATCAGGTGGTTCAAAACCAGCGCATGTACGATACAGAGACCACCTTCCCGAATGTTGGCGAAGACGGCGACGATATGATAATCCAGTTCAACGCCATCCCGGAGTTCAACAAGGAAAAGGAATTGGAAACTGTGCTCTTCGTGGCGCACGACATCACCGAGCGCAAGCGCATCGAGATGGAAATCGAAGAGAAGAACAAATCCATCACCGAGTCCATCAACTACGCCCAGAGAATCCAGTCGGCGATTATACCGAGCCTCGACGCCATCATGGTGCGGTTGCCGAAGTTCTTCATGTTTTACCGTCCGAGGGACGTCGTCAGCGGCGACTTCCCGTGGTTTTTCGAGAAAGACGACAATGTGTATATCGCGGCGGTCGATTGTACGGGACACGGCGTGCCGGGCGCATTGCTCTCATTCATAGGATATTTCAACCTCAATATCATCGCCGACCACGCGGAGGCACTCCACGCAGGACAGGTGCTCGACCAATTGCACCTTGGTGTCCGCCATACATTAAAACAAGATAGCGAGGAGCAGGAAGCAAGGGATGGCATGGATATTGCTTTATGTAAAATAAACTTCGAGAAAGGTGTACTTCACTTTTCCGGCGCACATAGACCTTTGTATTACCTCAATGCACAACGCGAACTGGTTCAGTACAAGGGCACTGCGCAGGCCATCGGCGGCAAGCCGCCGCGCAAGGGCAGGGAGGAGAAGAAGTTTGAGGATTACGAAATCTTCTTCAAGCCCGGCGAGAAGTGCTTCTTCTTCTCAGACGGCCTTCCCGACCAGATAGGTGGCGAGGACGGACGCAAGTACCGCCCGGGACGCATCAAGGAGCTTATAGAGACCAATCCCGAACTTACAATGCCGCAGTACAGGGAATTGTTTGAGAAGGACTTCTTGGAGTTCAAGGGAGACAACAAGCAGGTGGACGACATCCTGCTCATAGGAATAGAGTTTTAAAATAGTATCATAATATACAACACGACAAAATATTATGGCAAACACAAAAGATCATAACGAGTCGCTTGATTTTGTTTACGACTTCTACGTGAAGATGAAGCGAAACAATATCAACTTGGCCTACGAAGGAGAGATAACGCACCAGATAACGAAGGCGTTCACCTCCCTCGCTGAGACCAACATGGCGCGTGAGGAGGACCCAAGCTCTGTTCAGAAAAAGGTGTTCCACGTCATGGTGGAATGCCTACAGAACATCAGCAAGCACTCCGAAGGCAATGCCAACGAATCGGCTAAGGATGGCAGGGGCATATTTATGGTGTCGAAGGCGGCGACGGAATACAACGTCACCACCGGCAACATCATCAAGAATGCCAATGTCGAAAAGCTTCGGTCGATATTGGAGAACGTCAACAAGCAAGACAAGGACGGACTCAACAAGCTCTACAAACAGCAGATGCGGGAGGGTAGCATATCCGACCGTGGCGGCGCGGGATTGGGCTTCATAGACATTGCCCGCAAGACTGGACAGAAGTTGTTATACAGCTTCCTGACGATTGACAGTGTCAATTCGTTCTTCGTATTAACATCAACTATTTCACGAATCAAAGAATAAATCTACATAATTATGTCAGTTATAAAAATACAGGGTACAGACGATACACCCACAGTTACATTGGACAAGGAAAACAATATCTTTGAAATCTCCGGACGCTCGCTGCCCGAAGACGTTGTAGTATTCTACAAGCCCATCCTCGAATGGCTCGACGAATACAAGAACGACCCCCTTGACCTGACAGTCTTCAACTTCAAGCTCGAGTACTTCAACACGGCTTCGTCTAAGCTCTTGCTCGACGTGCTCCTCAAGCTCGAGGACATCAACAACGACGGACACGAAGTGCTCGTTAAGTGGCATTATCCCGATGACGACGAAGACATGGAAGAGGCCGGCGAGGAATATTCCGACATCGTAGACGTACCTTTTGAGCAGGTACCGTATTCGATTTAGTTTTCCGGTAGTAATTAATTGTGACATAGTAAGTCAGCAAAAAATAGTCAGTAAATAAGCTAACCGTTTAGAAGGACAGCATCATGAGTGAAGAGATATTAAGAGCGTTGATACAATTATTTGCCCTCACAGCCAAGCAAGACGGCGGTATCGAGGACAAGGAGTTGCAGTATGTGGAGAGTTTCCTCATACAGCAACTTGGTGTTGAGGCTGCTCAAGAGTGGTTGCTGGATTTCAAGAAGCAGGTTGGCCTTATTCTTGACGAAAAAGCGTTGCGCAAGCAAGAGCGCGAGCGCAAGAAGCAGCTTGAACTTGAGAAGGAGCTCGCCAACAACCCAGAGGCACGCGCCAAGATGGAGAAGGACAAGGAACTCACTTCGGTGAGGGAGTCCGTGAAAATCCTCGGTATCTGCAAGAAGATCAATAAGAACATCAATCAGCAGCAGAAAATTGTCGTGTATGTACGTCTGTTTGAATTGGTGAATACGAGCAAGAAGTTTACCGAGCAGCGCATGGCGATTATCAACACGGTGGGCGAGGTCTTCAATATCAATCCCGATCAGGCTGCGATTGCCGAAGGCGCACAGGACGTGCTCAAGGATTCAAAGGCATTTGTTGAAAATAATGATTCGATGCAGTTTGATTCGCCAAACATCTTGGTAATCAGCGACAACGAATATTCCTTCAACAATACCAAGACTATCCGTTGTGAAGGTCTCGATTCCGATATCTTCATAATGCGCGTCACTACGCAGGAGCTGTACTTCATGCGATACACCGGCACACACGACGTGTTCTTGAACGGCCAGGCGATATTTGCCGACCGCATCTACTCGTTTGCGCCGGGTGCTACGCTCAAGCTCTCCAAAGGTAAGCCTGTGTATTACAGCGACGTGGTCGCCACATTCCAGGCAGACAAGACCTTCACCAACTTGTCGTTCAATTGCAACAACCTCGAGTTCAAGTTCCCCAACGGGGCAATTGGCTTGAGAAACATAAACTTCTCCGAGTGCCAGGGCAGGCTTGTGGGCATCATGGGTGCTTCGGGCGCGGGCAAGACCACTTTGCTCAACGTGCTTTCGGGCATCACCACACCGTCGCAGGGCGAGGTGCTTATCAATGGCATCAATCTCCATACCGAGAAGGAAAAGCTTGAAGGCGTCATCGGTCTCATCCCGCAGGACGACCTTTTGATAGAGGAGCTCACGGTATTTGAAAACCTTTATTTCAGTGCGAAGTTCTGTTTCAAGGATTTGACTGACCAGGAAATCACCGACAAGGTAAATTCCGTGCTCAAGAGCCTCGGTCTGTACGAGCGTCGCGACCTCAAGGTGGGCAATTCGCTCAACAAGCTTATTTCCGGCGGTCAGCGCAAGCGTCTTAATATCGCCCTCGAGCTTATCCGCGAGCCTTCCATATTGTTTGTGGACGAGCCTACGTCGGGTCTGTCGTCAAGGGACTCTGAGAATGTAATGGACCTTTTGAGGGAGCTTACCCTCAAGGGCAAACTTATTTTTGTGGTAATCCACCAGCCTTCGTCGCAGATATACAAGATGTTCGACAAGATGATCATCCTCGATACGGGTGGTTATATGGTATATTATGGACATCCCATCGACTGTATATCTTACTTCAAGACCGCCGACAATCAGGTCAAGAGCGAGGAGGGCGAATGTCCTGTCTGTGGTAATTCGACGCCGGAGGTCATCTTCGACATCATCGAGGCGCAGAAAGTGGACGAATATGGTAATTTCAAGGACGAGCGCAAGGTGACACCGTTGCAGTGGGAGGAGCGTTTCAAGAAGAACGTTACGCCCGAAAAGATAGACGACGTTACCAACGAGCCGCCCAAAAACCTGCATGTGCCCAATTGGATTCGTCAGTTCCTGATATATCTCAGGCGCGATGTCAAATCCAAGGTCAGCAACACGCAGTATGTGGTGCTCAATCTGTTGGAAGCACCGCTCTTAGGCTTCATATTGTCGTTCCTTATCAGATACACCGACCCCAACAAGGGACGCTACTTGTTTTTCGAGAATGAAAACATTGTGCCGTATATCTTCATGAGCATCATCGTAGCCCTGTTTTTGGGACTTACGGTGTCGGCAGAAGAGATATTCCGCGACCGCAAGATACTCAAACGAGAGGAGTTCCTCAATCTGTCGCGGTCGAGCTATTTGGTGGCAAAAGTGGTGATACTTACCGTCATATCCGCAGTACAGGCTATATTGTACGTGCTTGTGGGCAATACGATATTGCAATTTGAATGGGAGATGTATGGGTCGTTCTGGCTTGTGCTGTTCTCGATGTTCGTATTTGCCAATATGATGGGTCTCAATATTTCGTCGGCGTTCAATTCGGCTGTTACCATCTACATTATGATACCGCTCCTGATGATTCCTCAGATGGCGCTCGGTGGTTCGATGTTTAGTTTCAGCAAATTGAATCAGATAATTGGCAGCGTAGGACAGGTGCCAATCATCGCCGAGCTGATGCCGTCGAGGTGGTCTTATGAAGCGTTGATGGTCAAGCAGTTCCGCGACAATAGGTACGAAAGAGATTTCTATGAAAAAGAAAAACTTCATAGTTATGCAGATTTTAAGCAAGCTTATTACATCGAAGAGCTTCAGAATGCGCTCACTAAAGCAACTGAATGTGTAGACTCGATTGATGAAGATGACCCCGAATACGATACGGTAAGCATCAGGCGTGTGGAGGAATACAATCTCGCGCTGCTTCGAGAGGAAATTGTGGCTGAGATGGCAAGGGTGCCCGATTACAGTTGCAAGGGACTTGAGAAACTTACCGTAGAGCGTTTTGACGAGCGGGTGGCGAAAGACATCGAAGACTACCTCGACGAGCTTAAGGCGCATTACCGCAAGATTTTCAATACTGCCGACAAGGAGCTGGAGAGCCAGAAGCAATACTATGAGAGCAGGCAGCCAGGCTACTGCAACAGCAGGCGTGATATATATCACAATGAAAAATTGCAGGAAATTGTTAAGAATTCGTTTGAGAAAAACAAAATAATTCGCCACAATAACCGTTTAATACAACAGGTGGATCCTATTTTCCATGACGCAGATCACGAGGGATTCTTTGGATTCAGGTCGCATTTTTATGCGCCGCGCAAATGGTTTTGTGGCAGATACTACGACACCTTCGCGTTTGACATAGTGGTGATATGGCTTTTCAGCTTGGTTTGCTACGTGACGCTGTACTTCGACCTTCTCAAGAAGTTTGTTGATTGGACGGGCAACCTCCATTACAGCAAGCTGCTGAAGAAGACGGCAAAGGAAGCTCCCCCGGCGGAGGAGCAGAAGAAGGACGCATCTGCTGAAGCTGCACCTGCTGAGCCTGAAGAGGAGAAGGAAAAAAGGCCAAAACTCAGGATTGTGACAGACGAGAAGGATGACAATTAAAAGTTTTATTTGAAACACAAAAACACAAAACAACATTATGCGAAACAAATGGTTAGGGTCTCTTGCTCTCGTGTGTGTTGCATTTATGCAGTTTAGCTGCGGCGGATGTAACGGAGGGTCGGAAGGAGACATAAATTTTATACCCGGGGACGACGCCAATACAGCGGAAGTCAACTATAACTCAGAGGCGATGAACGACGTGATTGGAAGTTTTCCGCCTCCCGTGGAGATGGCGGCACTTTTGAAGGCTTCGGGTGTGCCGTTCAGCACGAAATACTTGGTCAACCCCGACCGGGTGAAGGATTACACCTCGAGTTTCAAGAAAGCTCTGGGTCTGGGCGTACTGAGTGCCGACTTAGGTTATTTGAATGTTTATTCCAAGACGTCGCAGATTCTCGACTACTTGGTTTCGATACGTGGATTGACAGAGGATTTGAAGCTTGGACAGTTTTTCGACTTCCAGGCTCTCAAGCGTCTCGCCACTGCCGAAGACAACATCGACTCGCTCCAGTTTATGTGTGTGAACAGCTATCATGACATGGACGAGCATCTGCGCACCAATCAGAGGAGCAACCTCAGCGCGTTGCTTGTTACCGGTGTTTGGGTGGAATCGCTCTACCTCATCACTCAGGTGGCAAAAGAGCAGCCAAGCGACCAGTTCAAGGAGACTATCGGCGAGCAGAAGAACATCCTCAACAGATTGCTCCCGATCTTGAAAGTCTTCAAGAACACCGACAAGAACTTTGAGGAGCTTGTGCAGTATCTTGAGGAGCTCAAGGAAGTGCTTGACGTCGCCAAGATTACTGATCATGTGAACGAAAACGCTCAGCCCCGCGAGGACGGCGTCATCGTACAAAACGAATACAGCGTTGTAGAATTGTCGCAGGAGGAGCTTCAGGAGATAATTACTACAACAGAAAAAATACGTAACAAAATTGTAAAATAATTGCTTTATAAATATGAAAAGACTGTTTATACTCATAGTTCTTGCAGTATTGGCATTGGCTTCGTTCACCGACAAGGCGGATGCTCAATGCAAGCAACAGCTTGTTTACCAGTGCGCTACTCAGACAGAGAAGGCAATTTACCTGCGTGACTTCAATACCAAATTGAAGAGGGACTCGCCGGACGAGGAAACAGGCATGAAATGGACCGTAGTTCTCAACAAGGGCACGCAATACAGGTTTTCGCTCTGTGCGCCCGATGGATTTCAGGAGCAGGTGGTGCTCACCCTCTACGATTCGGAGCATCCCGAAAACTCCAAGCCTTACGGCTGCACATACGACAAGGTGACCAAATCGGACCGCAAGTCTTTCGATTTCATCTGCAACAAGACCGGTATGTATTACATCTCGATCAGGTTTAAGCCGGGTGAAGGCGGCAAGAAGGGTTGCGCCGTTGGTATCCTGTCTTTCGTGGGCAAGAGCAAAGGTTAGTCTCCGCGCCTGAAATAATCTGAATACCGTTGTATCCCATATCATGGATTTGCCATCTTAGGCTTCCAGTATGGGATATGGCGGTTTTTTTTGTTGCCAATGGTTGTATACTGCGTTTTTTTGTTTAACTTTGCCGTTGGATTCACAATCATGCAATCCTCAATATTTTATATGAAAACAAGACACATAATATACTGCATGATGTTGTCGATGGCATTGTCGGTGATATTGCCAGGATGCGGCAGCAGCAAATCGATGGTGTCGGCACGTCAGGAAGCCGACTTGATGTACTATCAGAAGGACTATCTCAACGCCTTCGACAAGTATAGTCAGATTATAGAATCGTATGTTTCCAAGAAGGAACCCGTACCCTCCGAGCTGTATGCATTGGCGGGCAAATGCCTGTATTCCGCCGATTCGCAGACGGAGGCGATAAAGTATTTCAAGCTCGCGGAGGACGCGGGATATGAAGACGAGCAGATTTTGATGCTGCAAATCAAGCATTACGCCGACGCCGACAATCTCAGCAAGGAGCTCGACCGCCTCGAAAAATATTCTGCCCTCTATCCCGATGGCAGCGACATTGCTTTTGTCAATTATAGGTTGTACCTCCGATATTGCGAGATGCAGGAATATGGCAAGGCGCACCTCAGATACCAAAGCCTTTCGGATGAGTACCGCGACGATGTGGCGGTGTTGGAAAAGCAACATCTCGTCTGCGAAAAACTCAACCGCAAGGACGAGGCTGACAACATTGCGCGTCAGCTATACAACCTCAATCCCAACAACCTCATCGGTCTCAATTATATGGCATACGACGCCTACATCACCACAGAAAACGAGTACGTGGCAGCCATCAAGGCTTACGATGCCAATAAGACCAACGCGGGTTACAAGCAGATGCAGCAGAGGACGGCACCTCTCGCGGCGCGTTACCGCAAGGCAAAGGATTTGTATGTGAAGCTCTACAACCTCTACAAACGTCCGCTCGACGCCGCGATACTTTCGCGTATCTGCACACGGCTCAACGACAAGCAGAACGCAGCTTATTACGACAATCTTTCAAAAAAATAACCAACATAATACATTTGTAAAATGACACTTACAGAGCAAATCCAGGACGCAATGAAGTCCGCAATGAAAGAGAAAAACCAGGCTAAACTCGCCGCAGTACGTGCAATCAAGGCTGAAATCCTCAAAGAGCAGACCTCCGGCAAGGGTACGGAAGTGACCGACGCCGACGTATTGAAGCTCATCCAGAAGATGATCAAGCAGCGCACCGACTCCATCGCCATCTATCAGCAGCAGGGGCGTCAGGATCTCGTTGACGAGGAAAACGCCCAGCTCGAATACATCAAATGCTACCTTCCCAAGCAGCTTTCCGAGGCTGAGGTGGAGGACA
>JAEEGK010004322.1_pt1 | contig 34987 bp, 32 predicted proteins | sample 8958771 | NCBI WGS metagenome assembly JAEEGK01 (sample SAMN16246547, study PRJNA631951) | gut metagenome | biome: gut microbiome; feature: rumen; material: SC-attached | host: Bos | place: Iran: Karaj | collected 2018-10 | reverse complement strand
CCGTTCTCATATTCCGCTGATTGTCTTTTATTCCTTGGTTTCCTCGCCGCTGTTCATTCCGTGCTCCTGCAAATACGATTGCAGCTCGCTTGCAAGGCGGTCGGCAAGTTCGCGCTCGCGCATCTTGCTCACGGCAATCACAATCACGCGGTAAGGCTCGTCGTTTTTGTTGATAACCTTGTAGTATTCAACCGCGTAGGTGTCTTTGCCGTGGATGTTGGCCTCCATCTTGCGCTGTCCCTTGCCGTTCGTCAACAGCTTATCCCAGAAGTTTTTGAAACTCTCGCGTGCGGCGTCGTCCTGCGCCACAACCGATATGTAGGCCAGTCCGTCAACGCTCTCATTATTAAGGCCGTAGAACCGCACCATCCGTTTCGACATATTCACCAGCTTGCCGTCGGTGTCAATCTCGGCCACCATCAGTCCGTCGTAGAAGGCCATCAGCTGGGCGTTGAGCGTGTCGTGGCGTTTGGCGGCCTCCTCCTGTGTGGCCTGCATCTCCTCAAGGTTCTGGCGCATCTCCTCCTCGTGCTGCGACAGCTCGTCGGCCTGCTCGTTCGACTGCTCAAGCAGATGGGCGTTGTGTATGTTGGTGTTCACACTCGATACCACCGAGGCGATGTTCTCGCACAGCTTCTCGATGAACTCAATCTTGTACTGCTCAAAATGGTTGTACGATACGAGCTCCATTATGCCGTAAATCTCGTCGTTCACAATCATTGGCACAACCAGCAGATTGCGAGGCTTTTGCGCCTCTTTCTTGCCTTGCGTGAAGGTGACGTAGCTCTCCGGAATGTCCTCAAGATAGATGTATTTCTTCTCGGTGATGGTGCGTCCGAAGATGCCGTCTTTCTCGGTCACTTCGGCGTCGAGCATTATCTGCTTGCCGTAGGCAATGGCGGCCTTGTTCTCAAACTTCACCTCATTGCTGTACTGGTCTTCCTTCTTGAAATAGATGGCACCCTGCACAACATCAACATACTGAAGCAGTTGCGACAGCAAGTTGTATGCAAAGTCCTCAATGTTGTCGTTGTCCTGGCGGATAATCTCGCCAAAGTTGGCCAAACCGTGCGTTACCCAGTTGCGCTGGTCGTCGAGCAGTTTCTTCTTGTCCTCCTCTTTTTTGGCCTTGATAAGACTGTTCTGCATCGTAATCAGCGATTCGCCAAGAGTGTCGTCATCGCTGAGCAGATGGTACTCGGCCGTGAGGTTACCCTTGCCAATCTCGCCTGCAAAATCAACCGACGCCTGCAGACTGTCGAACAGATTGTCGAGCGAATGTTCAAGGTCGGTAATCTCGCCTTCGATGAGCTGCCGGCCGCGGTCGGTCTTGTCAATCACGCCAAGCGAAAGGGCGGCCAGCTTGTTGTTGATGCTCACAATAGCCTCCGAAATGTTGCGGGCGACCATCGAAATCACTATCGACAGAATGACAAAGCCGACCAGAATGAGCAGCAGCACGTTGAAGAACGATTTGCTGGCTTCGGCGTAGGCCACTTTCACCGGCAAAGTGGTAATCAGGTCCCAGCGGGTGTTGAGCAGCGGAATGAGTCTCATCACTCTGATGCTTGACTTTTGGTTCAAACCGTGTTTGATGATCATTGTGTCGGAAAGCATTGCGCGTGCCGAGTCGGGCACAAAAGTCTGATGGGTGCCCACAAGGCTGAAATCGGGATTGTAGATGAAGTTCCCGTCTTCGGCAATCAGGAAAATCTGCTCCTCGGGGTGGCTCTGGTACACCGACACCGATTTCTGCAGATAGTCGAGCGAGAAATCGATGCCCACAACGCCCAGGAATTCGCCCCAGAGCGTTATCGGCGCTATAACCGATGTGATTAGAGTCGAGTCTTTTTTGTCGGCCTGGTAGCTGTAGAGATACGGGTCGAGCAGCGACACGCTCCTTGTTTCGCGCGGAATGGTGTAGTACGGTTTCGAGTAGGGCGGCATATTGTGGTTCACCTCAACCATAACCTCTCCGTCCTGGCGGTAGAACGACGGTGAGTAGGTGCCGATGGCGGTGCCGTCGGGCGTGTTCTCACATTCGGCGTCGCGCGAGTCGATGGAGTTCGGCTCCCAAACCGACCAAATCGAGAGAATGTCCTCGTCGTCGGTAATCACCTCTTTCAGCATATTGGTGAAGGTCTCGCGGCGCACGCTCTCGTCAATGCTCTCATACTCCTGCATTGTCTGCGCGAGTGTCTCAACAATTTTCGCCTTGCTTTCAATCAGTCCCTTTATCTTTTTCGAGAGGTCGTTCGATTTTTGCCAGAGGTCGGTGTTGGCCATATTTTTCGATATGTTCTGCACCTCAAGACCGACGTATCCGAGCGATACAAGGTAAACCAATAGTGATGCTCCAAGGAAGTAGAGCATCATCTTTCTGTGTATGCGTTTTTTGAAAATCATTGCCGTTTCGTTTTAAAGGTGTTACGCTTTTTTGTTCAGAATATCAGTAAGTTCGGCGCCGGCGGCTTCCCAAATGGCCTTCATCGGTTTGAACAGGCCCGGTATCGCCGTCAGGTTCTTGTCATCGTCGATAAGTTTGATTATTGAGTCGATGGCGTTATACATCTGTTTTATTCCCAAATAGTTAAGTTTTGTTTTCAGCGATTTTGCGCTTGTTTTCAGACTCTTGTAGTTGCGGTCTTTAATCAGGTCGCTGATTTCGGTCAGCTGCTCCGGAATCTGGTCAACGTAGCGCCTCAGAATCTCGTCGATTTTATTAGCGTCGTTTTTGTAAACCACGTTCAGGTTTGTCAGGTCGATGAGATGCGTTTCAACCTGCGCGCCCTTTACCTCGATTTTCTTTTTCAGCTTCTCGGGTATCACGCCTTCCTGAATCATTTGTATCTGATTCTCAATCTCTTTCTGGTCGTTGATGTTATACCCGAGGGCCATCACTTCGGTAACTTTCCCCTCGGTGTCGAAAACCGGAACAAACCGCTCCCGCATCCAAATCTCCTTCTTTCCGTTGCGCAGCAGCTCCTCGGTCTCCATTGGGTTGCCTTTCAGCAGCTCCTCCCAGAATTTCTCGTGTTTTATCTGCTCCTGCTCGTCCATAATCAGCTCCGATTTGTGGCGCTTGCCTATCAGCTTGTCTTTCTTTGTGTTGACAAGCGTTGCGTATTCGTCGTTCACGTCGATGATGCGCTGGTTGGTGTCGTAGCGCACGGTTGGCATCACCGAGCTGAATCCCTCTATCATTGTGGTCAGCTCCTCCTCTTTTTGAGTCGATTCCTCCTGTGTGGCCTGCATCTCCTCCATATTCTGGCGGATTTCCTCCTCCTGCTGCTCCAGAATCTCGGCCTGCCGTTTCGATTTTTCGAGCAGTTGGGCCGTCTGGCCGTTGATTTTCACTGTCGATATGGTTGATGCGATGTTCTCGGCCAGTTTCTCAACAAACGCAATCTGATATTGCTGCAGAACTTTGAACGAGTAAATCTCGATGATGCCCGTCAGGTCTTTGTTGTAGAGCAGCGGAACCACCAGCGCCGATTTTGGAAGCGCGTGCCCCAATCCCGACCCGATTTGGTCAATCTCCGGCGTGATGTCGCTGATGAAAATGGTCTCTTTTTCAAGATATGCGCGGCCAATCAGTCCGCGGCCCGGCTCCACAAAGCCGTTGTTATAAGTTTTCTCCTTGTCGAATCCGATGTGCGCCACAAGCTCCACACCCTCGCGGTCGCTTGGCACAACGTAGAACGCACCCATTTGAGCGTCGAGGTACAAGGTCAGGTTCTTGATAATCTCCTCGCTCAGGCTCTTGAGGTTGCTGTTGTCCACACGCAAAACCTTGTTGAACAGGTTGATGCCGTTCGACGCCCAGTTCAGCTGGCCTTCCTCAATGCGTCGCTGGTCGCTCTCCTCTTTGGCGCGGTCGAGACTGTTTTTCATTTCGATGATGGCGTTTCCGAGCACGTCGTTGTCGCTCAGCGGAGTGAAGTTGTAGTCGGAGTTGCCGCGGCCGATGTTTTCGGCAAACTGCGTCACGTGCAGCAGTCCGTCAACCACCTTGTTCGACGAGTCGGCCATCTGCCCAAGCTCATCGTTGCTGTCAACTTCCATTTTCAGAGCGTTGTCAACCTGTCCGAGCGACAGTTTCTGGATAATCTCGCTCACCTTCTTGATTGGTGTTACAATTCTCACCGAAAGAATGAAAATGATAATTGCCAAAAAGATAAGTCCCAAATAAATAACTTTTGTCACAAACGTGAGCGAGGTGGAAATCTGCGCGTCAATGTCATTCATCGACGAGGTTGCAATCAGCCGCCACTGGCCGTCGAGGTTGGCCGGGTGGATGGTCAGCACAGAGCAGAAGATGCTGTCATTGCCCGAATGGTCTTTAATAATAGACAGGTTGCCATCGGTGGTGTTGACTTTTGAAAGCACCGTGTCAATCTCGTCGAATTGCAAGCCAATCAGGTCGGGGTTGTTGTAGCGGATGATTATTCCGTTCTCCGAAAGCACCGTAACCGATTTGTCGCTGGCCTCGCAGATGGAGTCGATGGCCAGGCGCAAAGTGTTGAGGTTCAGGTCAACGCCAATGGCGCCGATGGTCTCTTCGTCTTTCACAATTGGCACGGCAACCGTGGCTTTCAGGTATTTTTTGGTTACCGATGCGTCCTGCATAAAGCTTGTGGGCTCGGTCAGCAGCGGCGCACCTTTTTCAGTAACTGTGTAGTAGGGGTCTTCAAGATTGTCGGAGTCGTAATAAAGCACCGAGCTTTTGGTTTCCACATCGCCATACGAAGTGTTTTCCGATTTTATCAGCTGACGGCTTTCGTCAACATCGCTTGCAATGTAGCCGTTCGACACGCTCATCCAGGAGAAGGCCAGCATCGGGTCGTCGCTGCAGAGCTGTTTCACAAGACTGCGGTAGAGGCTCTCGTTGTCGGCGTAGTTGCCATCAATCGACGCTTCGACAATCGACTCCAAGGTGAGAATTTTCTTGAACTCGCTGTCGGTGATGTTGGCGATGGTGGTCGAAATGTCTTCGAGCAATGCGGCGTCGCGCTTTTCCGACGTCTCAATTATCGATGCGCGGAACTGATTGTTGATGATTCGTGCGGCAAAAAATATGACCACAAACACAGTGCCCAGCACTAATGCTAGTACCCTGTAACTTAGGCGGATTCTGACTTTCATAAACTTCTATTTTGTCGTTACTCACAAAGGCGGAGACACTTTTTAACCGTTGCCGGAGCCGCCGCCAAACCAAAAAATAAATATCAACATTTTTTTCAAATGTGAAACTCTCTTTTTCGATTTTGTTTGAAAATTGTCTTTTCGCGCTTTTGAGGCCCGATGTTGTTTTTTCTGACCGTTGCCGGATACGCTGTTTCAGGCGGTTGACGCACGCGGTGCGATACCACATTTTAACGGATGCGGCACGCCTCGTCCCTGCAAAATTTTACTACTTTTGCCGCCGAATTTAAAATCGATACAAAATGGGACTTCAATGTGGTATTGTAGGATTGCCAAACGTGGGCAAATCAACACTTTTCAACTGTCTGTCGAACGCCAAGGCGCAAGCGGCCAACTTTCCGTTCTGCACCATCGAGCCTAACCTGGGTGTCATCACCGTGCCCGATGAGCGTCTGAACAAGCTTGCGGCCATCGACAATCCGAAGCGCATCATCCCAACAACCATCGAGATTGTTGACATTGCCGGCCTTGTAAAAGGAGCTAGCAAGGGCGAAGGCCTGGGCAACAAGTTCCTGGCCAACATCCGCGAGACGGACGCCATAATCCACGTTCTGCGCTGCTTCGACAACAACAACATTGTCCGCGAAGGCGGCGCTCCGGTTGACCCGATTGCCGACAAGGAAATCATCGACACCGAGCTGCAACTCAAAGACCTTGAGACAGTTGAGAGCCGAATCCAGAAGGTTGAGAAAATCGCCAAGGTGGGCAACGACAAGAAAGCGCAGAAACAGCTCGAACTGCTCACTCAATATCGCGAGGCGCTGATGAAAGGACTTTCGGCTCGCACCGTTGAGGTTGACGCCGCAGTGAAAAAAGAGCTGCTCACCGACCTTAACCTGCTCACCGACAAGCCGGTGCTCTATGTCTGCAACGTTGACGAGGCATCGGTGAAAACCGGAAACGCCTACACTGAAAAGGTGATGGAGGCTGTAAAGGGCGAAAACGCCGACGTGCTCATTATCGGCGCAGCCATTGAGGCCGACATTGCCGAACTCGAGAGCTACGACGAGCGCCAGATGTTCCTGAGCGACCTTGGCCTTGAAGAGCCGGGCGTGGCAAAACTCATCAAAGCCGCCTACAAACTGCTGAATCTCAAGACATATTTCACCACCGGCCCCGACGAAACCCGCGCCTGGACATTCAAAGCCGGAATGAAGGCACCGCAGTGCGCCGGCATCATCCATACCGATTTTGAGAAGGGATTCATCCGCGCCGAGGTTATCAAATACAATGATTATGTGACGCTTGGCTCGGAATCGGCCTGCCGCGACGCCGGAAAAATCGGCATCGAGGGCAAGGACTATGAGCCCGAGGACGGCGACATTATGCACTTCCGCTTCAATGTGTAAGGATTGAAGGATTGAATAATTGAAGGATTGAATCAAAATTCGTTTTTCGATTCATAAACAATTGATTCATTACTCTTTACACTTTACTCTTTACACTTTACTCAAAACACAATGGACTTCATCGACACACACTCGCACCTCTACGACGAGGAGTTTGACGCTGACCGCGACGAGGCTGTCAAACGGTGCTTTGAGGCCGGAGTGAACAGGCTTATTCTGCCCGACATCGACGCCACTTCGCGCCAAGCGATGCTCGACTTGGCCGCCGCCTACCCGAAAAACTTTTTCCCTTGCGCCGGGCTGCATCCAACATCGGTCGGCGGAAATTACAAGGCGGCTTTAGGCGAGGTTGAGGCAATGCTGGCAAAGGGCGGTTTTTGCGCTGTTGGCGAGATTGGCATCGACCTCTATTGGGACCAAACCTTTGAGCGCGAGCAGTTCGATGCTTTTGCCGTGCAGGTGCGCTGGGCCAAAGAGTTGGGGCTGCCTGTGATTATCCACATCCGCAACGCCATCGAGAAGACCATTGCGGCGCTCAAACCTCTTGCCGACAGTCGTTTGCGCGGAGTTTTCCATTGCTTTTCAGGCACTGTTGAGCAGGCGCGTCAAGCCATCGATATGGGGTTTATGCTCGGCATTGGCGGTGTGTTGACATTCAAAAAATCGGATTTGCCGGCAGTGGTCGAGCAGATTGATATTCAGCATCTTATTTTAGAAACAGACTGCCCGTATCTGGCGCCGGTACCGCATCGCGGACAACGCAACGAAAGTTGTTTCCTGCCATTTGTGGCTCAAAAATTGGCTGATATAAAGCAAATTAGCATTGAAGAGGTTGCCGCGCAGACAACAGCAAATGCCGAAAAGCTGTTCAACTTAAAGTAAAACTCTGCCTGTTGAGCCCATCTACAACTCAACCTTAATTTCCTCGCCGCTATACCGCACCGTTTTGTCGGCTTTGGCTTTGTAGCTGAGCGCAACGGGCTTCTCGCCTGTAACCAACACAATATTAAACTGCTGCGACTTTGGCATTCCCGAATATTGCCCCTTGCGCGTGCCAATGGTGAGCGTGCGGCTAGCATCGGTGTAAGTGAGGCGCACGCGTGCAAACTCGCCTTTCTCGTAGTTGTAGTTCACGCCCTCGTCGTTGTAAAGGTCGAACACGGCATCGGCCCCGGCGTACACAACCAAGGTTATCGGCTCGGCCTCCTTCTGGCCGGCATATTCAATGTCGGGCCCAACTGGAATTATTGAGCCGGCCTTTGCGTAAACGGGTATGCGCTCGTATGGCGCATCAACTGTAATTTCTTGTCCGCCTTGCAGATACGCACCATTGTAAATGTCGTACCAGCCGGCGCCCGCGGGGAAATAAACCTTGCGGCTTGTGGCCTTGTACTGGCATACGGGATTGACAAGCAGCCCTGGCCCAAACATATATTCATCGCTGACATTGAGCACTTTATGGTCATCGGCGAAATCCATCGGCAAAGGCCGCATCAAAGTGTAATCATCGAAATGAATCCGTCCGGCAAGCGAGTAGATATAAGGCATCAGGCTGTACCGCAGTTTATGGTAGAACAAAATCGATTGGTAGGCCGGGTGATTCTCGGGCGCAATGTTGAATATCTCGCGGAACGGGAATTGCCCGTGGGTGCGGTAGAGCGGCACAAAAGCTCCAAACTGGTGCCATCGCGCGTTCAGCTCGCGCCACTCCTTAAGGTCTTCGTTCTCAACACCTTGCACATCGAACAAGTGTTGGGCGCGCTCATAGCGTTTCTCAACGCAGAATCCGCCAATATCCATTGTCCAGAATGGCAGACCGGTAACCGAGTAGTTCAAACCGGCGGTTATCTGCGCCCGCATATCCTCCCAGCGTGTGGCAATATCGCCGCTCCAGGTGGCTGTGCTGTAGCGCTGCAGCCCCGAAAAACCTGACCGTGTGAGCAGAAAAACGCGTTTGTCGGGGTCGGTGTGGCGCTGGCCTTCGTAAATGGCTTGCGCATTGGGCAGCGAGTAGGTGTTGAAATACTCTGTTGAAGACCCGATTGCCGTCGGACCCGACAGTTTTTTGCGGTATTCCATACTTGCATTCGACAGAATATCAGGCTCCGAAGCGTCCATCCACCAAGCGTCAATGCCAAGGCTGAACAGATTGTCCTTCATCTGCCGCCAGAAAATATCGCGCGCCTCCTGCGAGTAAGGGTCATAGAACGAACCTATGTAACCGGCTCCAATCCAGTCTCTTACGCTGTCGGTTATGGCTTGCTGGTAGATAAACCCTTTGTTGTTCAGCTCCTTGAAGTTATCGGTGTTGATATAGTATTTTGGCCAGTGCGAAATCATTATGTGGCCGTGCATTGAGTGTATGTCGTCAACCATTTTCTTCGGGTCGGCAAACCGCGCCGGGTCAAACGTGAACGCGCCCCACTGGTCCTCTTCCCAATAGCTCCAGTCCAGCACAATATTGTCGATAGGAATGTGCTTGTCGCGAAATTGTTTGAGTGTGCCAACTATCTCATTCTGAGTTTTATACCGCTCACGGCTCTGCCAAAATCCCCACGCCCACTTGGGCAGAATAGGCGCACGGCCGGTGAGTGTCCGGTAGCCGCTTACAATACTGTCCATCGAGTGGCCGTAAACAAAGTAGTAATCAATCATTTGCCCCATTTCCGACCATATTGCCATTGTATTTTCCTCACTTTGGGGCAACGGGCTCAGAAATTTCAGTCCGATATATGACACGCCACCGTCGGGGTGCCACTCAATGCGAACGGGCACGGGCTTTCCGGCCTCCATTGCAATGCTGAATTTGCGTGTGTTCGGGTTCCAGGCGGTGCGCCAAACCTCGTCGCCAATCGGTTTGCCGTCAACAAAAACCTGAGTGTAGCCGGCGTAGTAGAGTTTGAATTTGTACTCGCCGCTCACGGGTGCTGTCAACGCGCCTTCCCAGGTAATGGTCGAAAAATCGAACGGAAATCCGGCCGGGAAATTCTTCACCGTCTCAAGGTTTTCGTAGTCAATGGTGCTCTCGGCGCGTGTGGTAAAAACCTCGCCCCGGGCCATTGTGTAGGTGGCTGTCAGGCCTGCCGAGCCATCGTTCCCGGTTGGGTTCAGGTCGGTGAGCTGCGCATACGGCCGTGCATCGCCAAAGCGCGAGTATGAGTAATTGTCCCACAACAGCCCGTAGTTTTTGTTCGACATCACAAACGGCACCGACACTTTGGTGTTGTATTGATAAAGCTCTTCGTTCTTGTCTTTGTAGTTCCACTCGCCGCTCTGGTGCTGGCCCAAACCGAAGAAGGCATCGTCGTCGGCCGACTCAAAAACCTGGCGCACGGTGTAGCCTCGGCTGTCATCGACGGTTATCGGCTCAAAGCTTTTTCCTCCGCCGCGCCGCTCGGCAAGCAGGGTGCGTCCGCTGTTGTCGGCAAACCGCACCGCACCGTTTCTCAGCGACACGAAAGCCTTTACTTTTCCCGTCGCAACAATCACACTGTCAGACGTTTGACTTACGGTGTATAGGTCGAAATCGGTGTTCAGTTTCGGGTCGATAACCAGACTGTTACGCTGGCCTATGGCGTTTTCGGCACTTGCGCTTACGCGGATTATATTCTCGTTTATCGGCTTGATTCTGACCACTTTGCCGGTCGTTTCGCTTCCACAGCCAATGTTCACAATCACACCGTCGGCTGTACGCTCGAAACTCCCGCTGTTTGTGCAAGCCAAAGCCGTGAGCCCGGCGCACGCAATTAAATGCAATGTCCGCAATCGCATACTAATACTATTTATTTGTGTGCAAAATAGTAATTATTAGTGAATTGTAGCGGACGGGGCGTTTCTACTCCCCGAAAAATTCGTAAAACTCGCCGTTGCGCGGAATGAGCAATGTTTGCAGCCCAACTTCTTGCGCGCCCTCAACGTTCCGGGCCGTGTCTTCAATGAAAAGCGTGCGCTGAAGATTCAGTTGTTGCTCGGCAATCACCGTCTCGTAAATCTCGTGCGACGGTTTTAGCATCCCCATCTCGTGCGACAGATAAACGTGGTCGAACAGTTGGTAGAAAGTGACGCCATATTCGGCAATCAGCTTGTTGTGAAAATGCTCAAAATGAGAGTCGTTGGTGTTGCTCAAAAGCAGCAGACGGTGGGTTGTGTGCAAGCGCTTAATCCATTCAATGCGTGCCGGTTTGTAGTTGAGCAGCATCGCGTTCCAGGCGGAAAGAATTTCGTCGGCAGAAAGTTGTGTGCCGGCAATCTGGTTTATCCGGCTCACAAATTCAGCACGGCTGATAAGACCTTTCTCGTAGAGTTGGGGCAACTGCTCGGCTTCAAGCTTGCGGGCGTTCTCAATGCCAAGCATCTCGGCAAACCGGCGCCGCGAAAGGTCAGGGTCGATGTCGAGAATAACACCGCCGAAATCGAAAATTATTGTGTCGAAATCTGATAGCCTTACCATTGTAAAATGCTCTATTGCAACGGGTTTCTAAAAACAGGGCTTGTCTTTTTCAAATCGGTGGGCTTTATTTCCTGCACCATCTGAATCCCGCTGATTTTCTTCAGTTCAGCCAGAATGTTGCTGACATCGGGCACGTTCTCAAGGCGCAGCCAGTAATCGACGGCCTTCATTGTTGAGTCGAACGGTCCCTGCGCGCCCTTGTTCTGTAACAGGCGGTATGTGGCATCGTTTTCCGAATCGCTCCACACGAAAGCAAAAAACTGCTGAATCATCGAACGGTCCTTGTTCATTACATTGATGGGTTCCGACTCGGCAAGAGCCCACCCAAAATGCTGATTTACAAGCCACGCCAAGCGATACAGCGGCTCGCACGACACAATGGCCAGGGCGGCAATCGCTTCAGGTTCGCAGGTGTTGATTTTGCTTTGCATCGGAAAACAATTTCGGCTAAAGTACTGATTTTTTACGACAAAACCTCGAGTGCAATCCGGGCGGCATCCTGCTCGGCGTCTTTCTTTGTAAATCCGTGGCCTTCAGCGGTTTTGCTGCCATCAACCAATATTTCCGACATAAAATGCGGCGTGCGCGACTCGTCATCAACAGCTCTGGTTTCAAACGCGACCTCAACTTTTTTCTGCTGCGCCCACTCAAGCAGGCGGCTTTTGTAGTTGGTGTCGGTTTTCAGTACGGTGTCAAAGTCGATGTATTTGGCAATCAGCCTCTTCTCAACGAATTTACGCACCGCGCGGTAGCCTTGATCGAGATAGAGAGCGCCGATAAACGCCTCAAACGCGTCTTCAAGAATGTTCTTGTTGGTGTCGAAATGGAAAGCGTGCGACACAATGAACTTGTCGAGCCCGAGCGACTGCGTCAATTGTGCCAGCGACTCGCCGTTGACAATCTTTGAGCGTGTCTGCGACAGGAATCCTTCGGGTTTGTCAGGAAATTTGCGGTAGAGATACTCAGCCACCGTTGCGTCAAGGATGGCATCGCCCAGAAACTCAAGCCTCTCGTTGTTGATGTGGGTGCCGTCGGGCATTTTCAACGATGCCGACTTGTGCACAAAAGCCAATTTGTACAGCTTCTCGTTTTGCGGATAAAGCTTTGTGATGCGGTGCAGTTCAGAAAGAAACTGCTTGTCGGTGCTGAACAGCCGTTTTGCGTAAAACGAAAGGAATCTGATTCTCAAAACATCAGATTTTCTTGAAAATCACCGATGCGTTGTGGCCGCCGAAACCGAATGTGTTGCTCAAAGCCGCCTTGATTTCGCGTTTCTGCGCCTTGTGCAAGGTCAGGTTCAGCTTCTCGTCAATCTGCGGATCCCACTCTTTGTGGTTGATGGTTGGCGGAATGATTCCCTCTTTCAGAGCCATAATGCAGAAGGTGGCCTCCATTGCGCCGGCAGCGCCGAGCATATGGCCGGTCATCGATTTTGTTGAGCTGATGTTCAGATTGTAGGCGTGCTCACCGAAGACTTTACCAATGGCTTTCAGCTCCGGAATATCGCCCACCGGAGTCGATGTTCCGTGAACGTTGATGTAGTCGATGTCCTCTGGCGACATTTCTGCGTCACGCAAGGCGCGTTTCATACAGAGCATTGCGCCTTCGCCCTCGGGGTGAGTGGCGGTGATATGGTAGGCGTCGGCCGAAGCTCCGCCTCCAACCATTTCGGCGTAGATTGTGGCACCGCGTTTAACGGCGTGCTCATACTCCTCAAGAACAATGGCAGCGCCGCCTTCGCCCATCACAAATCCGTCGCGGGTTTTGCAGAACGGGCGCGAAGCAGTCTTGTACTCGGCGTTATTGGTCGAGAGAGCCTGCATTGAGTTGAAACCGCCTATGCCGGCTTGGTTGATTGTTGACTCTGAACCGCCGGTGACAACGGCTACGGCCTTGCCCACACGAATGTAGTTGAAAGCCTCAATCAGAGCGTTGGTTGATGATGCGCAGGCCGAAACGGTACCGAAGTTCGGACCACGGAAGCCGTATTTCATCGAAATAAGGCCGGCGGCCATATCGCCAATCATCTTTGGAACAAAGAACGGGTTGAAGCGTGGATTCTGTCCGCCCTCAGCAAAGCCCATAACCTCGTCGAAGAGCGTTTTCAGGCCGCCAATGCCCGAACCCCAGATAACACCAACCTCGTCTTTATCGACATTGTCGATGATGTTTGAATTTTCAACGGCCTCGGTTGCGGCAACCATTGCGAATTGCGCAAACAAGTCCATCTTGCGTGCCTCTTTGCGGTCAAAATAGTTGTTGGCGTCAAAGTTTTTGACCTCACAGGCAAATTGGGTTTTAAATTTAGACGCGTCGAAATGAGTAATCAGGTCACTGCCACTAACGCCGTTCACTGCATTTTCCCAAGTCTCCTTAAGATTGTGGCCCAACGGATTGATTGTGCCAATGCCCGTCACTACTACTCTCTTCAGCTCCATAATCTAAATTTAAAACCCAACTTTATAAAAGAAATGTTACTTCATATTTTTCTCGATGTGGGCGATAGCGTCACCTACAGTGGTGATTTTGTCGGCCAAGTCATCGGGGATTGCAACGTTGAATTCTTTCTCGAATTCCATAATCAACTCAACTGTGTCAAGTGAATCGGCACCCAAATCGTTAGTGAAGCTTGCCTCTGGGGTAACCTCGTTCTCGTCAACACCTAATTTGTCAACAATGATTGCTTTTACTCTTGCTGCAACGTCAGACATAATTTCAAATTTTAGTTAAAAAATAATTAATGATAACCTGAAAGGAAAAACCTTTCGTTTGAGGTACCGAGCGGATTCGAACCGCTGTAACAGGTTTTGCAGACCTGCACCTAAGCCTCTCGGTCACGGTACCGTTTTTTGCGCTGCAAATTTATAAAAATATTTTAGTTCCAAACATTACCTTCAAATAAATCAAAACCGCTTGATTGTTAGTTAAATACACGCTCCATTGTTACGCTTGCGCGACCTACTTTTCCACCCAGCGGCGGGTTTACTTTCGATATTTTGACTTTTGCTGATGTGGCTGTTGGCACTTTGGCGGGCAGAGCCGTCAGGATGCGTTCGGCAACATTCTCAAGCAAGTGCGATTTCACCGCCATCTGCTCCTTCACAACCTCGTAGGCGGCAAGGTAGTTGGCGGCGTTGGAAACATCGTCGGTTGCGGCGGCAAGGCTGCAATCGGCTGTCATTGTGAGGCTGACTATGAATTTGTTGCCCACCGTCTGCTCCTCTTTGTAGCAGCCGTGAAAGGCGTAAAACTCCATCTCCTCCAATTCGACAATTCCCATTCTGAAATCAATTTGTCAAAAAACCTTGCTTTGAGTAACAACTTTTGTGCCAAACTGAAAAGACAGACGGATTATGCGAATTTTATTCGCTTCCTATCAAATCGCCACAATAATTGCTACTTTTCGGAGTTATAAAAAACTGAATTTTCAAACACCTATATATTATGAAATGGATTCACAATCTGCTTAAATGCTTTTCGTTTTCGGCGGTGCTGTTCACTTTTGAGGCTTGCTACGGAACCCCCGAAGATATGCTCGAAACTGACGCCACTTGCACTATTCACGTTATTGACGCCAGTGGAACGGACATCCCGAATGTTGAGGTTTTGGTGAAAAACAATGCTTCGGGCGACAAATTGTATGCCGACACCACTAATGGCGCAGGTATGGCCTTTATAAAAGAATATATGGCTTGGTCGGTAGTGAATTTGAAATTCGAATTACGCCCGCTTGAAAATGCTGATTTCCAACCTAAAGACACCGTTATAATGGGGCTGTCAGAGCAAATCACCATTACTCTCGACCGTAAATGATTGGCAATCTGCTGTTTCGCGCCTTCCGCAAGGTTGAAACCAACGTTCACGAGCTGAACTATCTGTTTTGGGAGTGCACCACGCGCTGCAATCTGCATTGCCGCCACTGCGGCAGCGACTGCAAAGAGGCGTCGGGCGAGAGCGATATGCCCATTGCTGATTTTATTGCCGCTCTGAAAACCATTCCGCGCAAAGCGATTCCGAAGAATTTCACCGTGGTGCTGACTGGCGGTGAGCCGCTTATGCGCCGCGATATTGCCGAAGCCGGACGCCAGATTCGCGCTTGCGGCTGCCATTGGGGGATGGTGACCAACGGCTTTTTCTACACGGCCGAACGGCAATCCGAGTTGCTTCGTGCCGGAATGGGAGCCCTCACCATCAGTCTCGACGGGCTTGAGCCGTCGCACGACTGGATGCGCGGCCGAGCTGGAAGCTACAGCCGTGCTGTTGAGGCCATCCGTCTTGCGGCCGCGCAACCACGCTTGTATTTCGATGTGGTGACGTGCGTCAATCAGCGCAATATCAACGAGTTGGACGATATTTATAATGTGCTTTGCGATGCCGGAGTGCCGCAGTGGCGCATCTTTACAATCATACCCATCGGCCGCGCCAAAAACGACCCCGAACTGCACCTCTCCGACAGCCAGTTTGTTCAGCTGATGGAATTCATCAAACGGCACCGGCAGCAATCCGGCCGCACGTCCGTAACGTTCAGTTGTGAGGGTTATCTGGGTCGTTATGAACGTGTTGTGCGCAGTGCGCCGTATTTCTGCCACGCGGGCATCAACATTGCATCGGTGCTCATCGACGGCCGCATCTGCGCCTGCCCCAACATCGACCGCGACCGATTCTCGCAAGGAAACATCTACACCGACAATCTCTATCAGGTTTGGAATGAGAGGTTTGAGCCGTTCCGCAACCGCAATTGGGCGCGCACCGGCATCTGCAAGGACTGCAAAGCCTTCAATCTTTGTTTAGGCAACGGAATGCACAACTGGCACGGAACTGGCAATGATGTGATTAACTGCCACTATCGGAAGATTGAAAATGCCGGAAACAGCTGATTTTACCCCATCACCACATCCAAAACCATCATCATTGCAAAACCGACGGCAAAGCCGATTGTGCTCAGATTCGAGTGCTCGCCCTGCGAGGCTTCGGGAATCAGTTCCTCGATGACAACGTAGAGCATCGCTCCGGCGGCAAACGGCAGCAGATAAGGCATCAGGGCTGTCGCTACCGAGGCAATGAGCAAAACCAGCGCGCCGCCCAACGGCTCAACAACGCCACTCAAAGTGCCCACACAAAAGGCCTTCAGACGGCTGTTTCCCGCACTTCGCAGCGGCATTGAAATGATGGCGCCCTCGGGAATGTTTTGAATAGCAATTCCCAGCGACAACGCCAAAGCGCCCGCCATACTGAATTCGGACGCCGCGGCACCGGCAATGGCCACTCCAACCGCCATCCCTTCAGGGAAATTATGAATGGTGACGGCCAGCGCCAGCATTGTGGTGCGCGACAGTTTGCTTGCCGGACCTTCGGGACCACCTTTGGGGTGAATATGCGGCGTTATGTAGTCGATAAAAAGCAGAAAGGCGAAACCACCCAACAGCCCGATGGTTACTTTGGCGATGCTCCCCATATCGATGGCCGGAATAATGAGCGACCAGACAGCCGCCGCCACCATTACACCAGAGGCAAAGCCCAGCAACGTCTTTTGAAACAGTTCGGGCATTTCTCTCTTCATAAAGAAAACAAAGGCCGACCCAAGCGTGGTGCCTAAAAACGGTATTAGCAGTGCGGTGATTATTGCGCTCATAGTGTCTTGATTTATGTGACAAAAATAAAGCGGATTTTTCGCAACACGGTTGCAAAAAAATTTCTTGCCGCAAAAATTGATATGGATTAGACGGTGATGGTGTAGATGGGTGCAGATGCATACCTATTTTATATCTGAAAAGAGCGAGAGTTGCTGAATAATAGCCGGCAAATTCTCAATTTGCATCTGCCGTGTTCACAACCAACCTAATTTTTTATCTTTGCCACTTAAAATAAAATTTTTGCAATGGCAATATCTATCTCGAAACGGCTGCAATGGAAGATAATCATTTGGTCGTTAGTGGTGTTTCCGGTTGTGCTCACGGCAGTGATGTTCTACAACATCTGGAACGGAAATCTCGGCTTTATGCCTTCGTTTGAAGAACTTGAGAATCCGAAAAGCAATTTGGCTTCGGAAGTGTATTCGGAAGACGGTGTGCTTCTGGGCACCTATTTCAAAGAGAACCGCTCGACCGGCACCTACAACGAGCTCTCGCCGTACCTTGTCGATGCCTTGGTTTCGACTGAAGACCAGCGCTACTACAAGCACTCGGGCGTCGATTTTCCGGGCCTGGTGCGCGTGTTCTTCAAGACCATTGTTTCGGGCAACAAGAGTTCGGGCGGCGGCAGCACCATATCGCAGCAGCTGGCCAAGATGCTTTTTCCGCGCGAGAATTTCACCAACTCTCTGCAAATGGTGAACCGCAAGTTCCGCGAGTGGGTTATCGCCATCAAACTTGAGCGCAGCTACACCAAAGAAGAGATTATCGCAATGTATCTCAACCAGTTCGATTTTATGAACCTGGCTGTGGGCGTGAAGTCAGCGGCGAAAATCTACTTCAACACCACGCCGCAGGACTTGCGCATTGAGCAGGCGGCAATGCTTGTGGGAATGGCCAAGAACCCGGCGCTCTACAATCCGCTGCGTCGCCCCGAGCAGACTGCGCAGCGCCGCAATGTGGTTCTCTATCAGATGCTGAACAACGACAAGCTCACCCGTGCCGAGTACGACTCGCTCAAGCAGCTTCCGCTGGGGCTCGACTATCACAAGGTTGACCACAAGGAAGGTCTGGCGACATATTTCCGCGAATTTCTGCGCATTGAGATGAACACCAAAAAGCCCGTGCGCAAGAATTACAAAAACAAGTCTGATTATGAGAGAGATTCGATAGAGTGGTTCACCAATCCGCTGCGTGGCTGGTGCAACCGCAACCTGAAACCCGACGGCTCGCCATACGACATCTATAAAGACGGCCTGAAAATCTACACCACCGTCAACTCAAAGATGCAGGACTATGCCGAGAACGCCGTGCGCGACCATCTGAAAAACACGCTGCAAAAGCAGTTCGACTATCTTGAGAAAGACAAGGAAAACGCGCCGTTCTCGAGCGAACTCACACCCGAGCAGGTGAACACCATTATGACCAACTCGATGAAATGGTCAGAGCGTTACCGCGTGCTCTACAGGGTTAGAAAAATGCCGTACGACGATGTTGTGAAGAACTTCAACACCCCGACCGAGATGAACGTCTTCAGCTGGCACGGCAATGTTGACACCGTTATGACCCCGATGGACTCGATGCGCTACTACAAGCATTTCCTGCAGTCGGGCTTTATGGCGATGGACCCGCACTCGGGCTACGTGAAGGCATACGTGGGCGGCATCGACTACCATCACTTCCAGTACGACCACGTGACGAAAGCCCAGCGGCAGGTTGGCTCGACCTTCAAGCCGTTCCTTTACACATTGGCAATGATGGACGGCTTCACGCCCTGCGACCGCGTGCTCAACGTGCCTGTCACCATCACCGACCCCGAAACGGGCGTGGTGTGGACCCCGAAAGCCGGCAGCAGCAGCTTTCTCGAAGGCCGCGAGCTCTCACTGCAATATGGTCTGGCGCAGTCGCTCAACAACATATCGGCCTGGCTGATGAACCGTTTCAAACCGAAGGCTGTGATTCAGCTGGCTCATAATATGGGAATCAAGAGCGATATTCCGCGTGTGCCGTCAATCTGCCTTGGCGTGGCCGACCTGACGCTTTGCGAGATGGTGAGCGCCTACTGCTGCTTCGCCAACAAGGGCGTTTACACCCAGCCGATTTTTGTGACACGCATCGAAGATAAGAACGGCAACGTGCTGGCCAATTTCCAGCCGGTGAAGCACGAAGCCATCAGCGAGCGCACGGCCTATCTGATGCTCACAATGCTGCAGGGCGTTGTGCGCAAGGGCACCGGCTCACGCTTGTGGCGCGACGATTATCCGTGGAAGTTCAAAGCGCAGATTGCCGCCAAAACCGGAACCACCAACGAGCAGTCCGACGGCTGGTTTATGGGCGTCACGCCGAACCTTGTGGGCGGTGTCTGGACCGGCGCCGAAGACCGCAGCGTTCACTTCGAGTCAATCACCTACGGACAGGGCGCCAATATGGCTCTGCCTATCTGGGCCGGATTTATGCGCAAGGTTTACGACGACCCGTCGCTGCCTTACTCTGAAACCGATGTGTTTGAGAAACCGGCCGACTGGAACGAGACTTTCGACTGCCCCGACTACGACGAGAAACAGAGCAGCGGCAGCCAGAGCGACGATATTGAAGATGAATTCTATTTCTAATGGCAAATATCTGACAATCAAACACCTATCACGAAAGCTCAAATGAAAAAAGGTTTGTTCATAGTTGCGGTAGTGGTTGTTGTGGCGGCAATGGCGGTGTCGTATTTCTACTTCAAGCAGCAGCAGAACGGCGCTGTGTCGGCCATCGACGCCGTGCCGGTTAATTCGGCGGCCATTATTGAAGTGAAGGACGCGCGCGCGGTGATGAAGAAGATGAAATCGAGCCGCGTGTTTGCCGATGTGGCCGAAGTGGGCTCGGGTGCCGAGTTTGCGGCCAATCTGCTTGCTCTCGACTCGCTGCTGAACACCAACCCCACTTTTGCCGATAACTTCAAGGGGCTGCCGGTGGTGGTTTCGTTCCACAACACCACAATGCTTAATTATGAGCCACTTGCAGTGATGGCTTTCAGCTCGAACCTTCAGGGCAAACGCGCACTCGACGCCATTCTGACTCTGATTGGCCCGTCGGGCAGCTTAGCTACGCAGAAGTACGACCAGGCCAAAATCACCAAATTCACAAGCACCGCCAACAACAAGGTGGTGGTTTACTTCACCTTTTTCCAGGGCTACCTGATGGCATCGACCAACGAGATGCTTATGCAGGACGCTGTGCGCCAGACCATTAGCGGTTACGGAATCAACCAGAACCCGTCGTTTGTGAAGGTTAGGCAGTGGGCCGGCAAAAATGTCGATGCCAACATCTATCTTCAGTTTAAATTCCTTAATCCGTTCATACAGAAACAGTTCGTTAACAATCTGTTTAGCGATATGGCCATTCAGACGTTCTCTGACTGGGGCGGATTCGACATCAGCATAAAGAACGACAACTGGCTGGTGAACGGTTTCACGCTGCAGAGCGCCGTCAAGAATCAGTGGTCGCAATTGTTTGAAGGCCAGGAAGCTGTGCAGTGCGACCTTGTCAAAAAAGTGCCGATGGGCATCAGCGGATTCACGTGGCTGGGAATCAGCAATTTCCAGAAATATCAGCGGTCGCTCGAGTCGTATATGGAAAATGTGGGGCAGCTCACCCGCCACCAGACCAACATCGGCTCGCTCAGGCAGATGTTCGGCAATCAGATTGTCAACCAGATGGCCGACAATTTCGGTCACGGCGTGATGCAGGTGGCAATGCCCGACGGCTCGACAATCTGCATTGTTGAAGGCAAAAGCGGCTACGAAGCGCGGCAGATGCTCGAGCTGCTGGTGGCCGGCAAGACAGCCAGCCCCGGCCGTCAGGAATTCAAAATCGATAACGACACCAAATATTTCATCTACGAGATGCCGCTGCAGCAGGCGCCCGCGCGTTTGTTCGGCCCGTGGATGGGGCAGTGCAAGGCGCAGTATGTGTGCGCCATCGACAATATGCTGGTGTTTGGCGACACCTACGCCGTGGTGACGCACTTTGTGTACGACAATGTGCTGCGCAAAAGGCTTCAGTACGACCCCGATTACGACCAGTTCAGCAACTACATAACCAACAAGTCGAACTTCTTCACCTTTGTCTCGCTCACGGGTGCCGAGTCGCTGCTGAGCCGCATTCTGTCGAGCGCCAACATCACCAGCTTCCACAACCATCAGGCGGCCTACGGCAACTTCTACGGTCTGGCCTGGCAGTTCTCGGCCGAAGACGGATTTCTGTATCACAACACCTTCCTGCGCCATCAGCCGGTGCAGTCGAGCTCGGCGTCGACACTTTGGGAAACGCATCTCGACACGCTGGCCGCCTTCAAGCCCGTGCTGGTTGAGAATCACAACACCGGCGAGCGCGAAATCTTCATTCAGGACCTTCGAAACAACATCTACCTGATAAACGCCGCCGGCCGCATAATGTGGAAAAAACAGATTGACGAGCCGATAATTGGCGGCGTGCAACAGATTGATTACTACCGCAATGGCAAGTTGCAGATGTTCTTCAACACCGCTTCGAAAATGTATCTGGTGGACCGCAACGGCAACCACGTCGAGCGTTACCCGATAGCGCTGCCGAGCCCCACAAGCCTGCCGGTGGCCGTGTTCGATTACGCCAAAAACCGCAACTATCGCCTGTTTGTTGAGTGCGACAACGCCGATGTGTTTGTTTACTCAATCGACGGCAAGACGCTGCCCGACTTCTCGCTGCAGCGCGCCAACCAAGTGCCCATTGAGCCGGCGCAGCATTTCATCGACAATGGCAAAGACTACATCTCGATAACCGACACGTCGCGCGTCTATCTGATTGACCGCCGCGGAAATATGCGCGTCGATTTCAAGGAACGAATCCACCCGTCGGTGAACAACAGCGTTTCTTATCTGAAACCCGCGGGTGGGGCGGAAGCGATGCTGGTACGCACTTCGGCCGACGGCACGCTTTGCTTCCTGCACTTCGACGGCACCGTCACCAAGCGCAAGGTGGCCGATTTCTCGCCGCAACATTTCTTCGACATCGAAGACATCTGCGGCGACGCCCGCCCCGAGCTCATCTTTGTCGATGGCAATATGCTGTCGGTGTTCACTTTCGACGGCAAGAAGATTTTCGACCGCAAGTTCGGCGAAACCATCACGCAGCGGCCGGCGTTCTACCGGCTCTCGAGCTCGAATGTGGCCATCGGAATCACCGAAACCGAGTCGGCCAACATCTATCTTATTGATTCAAAGGGGCAGACCCTGCCGGGATTTCCGTTGCGCGGCAAAACTCGGTTCAGCATCGGCGTGATGCAGGCCGGGCAGTCGTACTACAACCTGATTGTGGGCGGCAACGACCAATATTTATTCAATTACAAGATAAACAAATAGTTATGTTCGACGGACTGTTTATTGTGTTTGTTGTGGCAACTGCGCTCGATGTGGTTGCTCTTGGCCTTACAGCCGCCTTTCTCGATAGCCGCTGGTCGGCAGTGAGCCTGCTGCTCAGGTTTGCCGTCACGGTGTTGGTTGTGGCCGCGTTCTCGGCCGGTGGTTTGGCCTTGGGGCGCGTGGGCACCGCATACGTCGATGGCCAGACAGCCACGTGGTTTGCCGCCAGCCTGATGTTCCTGCTCACCATAAAGCTCGTTTACGACGGCCTGAAAACCGCGCAAATCAGGCGCAGCATCAACCCCACAATCATCAGCGGGCTGCTCACGCTCTCGTGCCTGACGGGCATCAACACCTTCATCTACTCAATAGGTTTCGGTCTGCTCGGAACGGGCTGCCGGCAGGTTGTGTGGTACGCGCCTTTGTTTCTGGCAGCTCTGCTGCTGACAAGCATTTTCGGTGCCAGGCAGCAGCGGCTTCATCACGTCTACAACGGCTGGATTCAGGCCGCCGTGGCGCTATTCAGTTCAATACTAATCATCTATAACAATCAAATATGTTAGGACTTCTGCTGTTTTTCGCGTTGGTTTATGTTTTCGGATTCATTGGTGTGCAGATACTGCGCCACAAGCTGCGCAAGATGCAGCAGCGAGCCGAAGAGCGCGCCGACGAAGGCCGCACCCAGTACGCCGACGGGCAGATTATCTACTCGAAAACCGGCAACGGCAGGAAACATTTCCGCGAAACCGACGGCGAATATGTTGATTATGAAGAAGTAAAGTAGTCCAAAAAAAGTTTGCTGGGTTACTGAATTTATCTATATTTGCACGCTCAAATGAAGCCCGGATGGCGGAATCGGTAGACGCGCTGGTCTCAAACACCAGTAGGTTCACCCCTGTGCCGGTTCGACCCCGGCTCCGGGTACAATGGGAAAACCCTTCTGACAATTAGTCGGAAGGGTTTTTGCTTATAGATAACTGTATGATTGACAGCAATATTTTTGCCTGAACTCAGGAGCAAGAATCAATCTTTCCCGATGAACACCTTTGAAATCACCTGTTCAAGCTTGTCCACAAACTGAATGTTGATTTTGTATTTGTCCGGTTGGATGTTTTTGGGTTGGTTTGGCACGAAAATGCGTTTGTAGCCGAGTTTGTCGGCTTCGGCAATGCGTTGCTCAATGCGGGCGGTGGGGCGGATTTCGCCCGAGAGGCCAACCTCGCCTGCAAAACAGTCGCCCTGGCGCAGCGGGCGGTCAACGTCCGACGACAGAATGGCGCAGACAACGGCCAGGTCGAGTGCCGGGTCAATGACTTTCAGGCCGCCGGCAAGGTTCAGGAACACGTCTTTGGTGGCCAGTTTGAAATTGGCTTTTTTCTCAAGCACGGCCAGCAGCATATTGAGCCGGCGCGAGTCGAAACCGGTTGACGAGCGTTGTGGTGTTCCGTAAACAGCCGAGCTCACAAGCGCCTGAACCTCAACCATAAACGGACGCACGCCCTCGAGTGTGGCGGCAGTTGAGACTCCGCTGTACTGCTCGCGGTGGTTGCTCAGCAGAAATTCCGACGGATTCGGCACCTCTTGCAGGCCCTCTTCGCCCATCTCAAAAATGCCGATTTCCGATGTTGAGCCAAAACGGTTTTTGTGTGCGCGTAATATCCTGTAAAAGAAGTGGTTGTCGCCCTCAAACTGCAGCACAGTGTCCACCACGTGCTCAAGCACCTTCGGTCCGGCCAGCGAGCCGTCTTTGGTTATGTGCCCCACAATGATTACCGGTGTGGCCGTCTCCTTGGCGTATTGCTGCAGCAGTGTGGCGCATTCGCGAATCTGCGTCACCGTGCCAGATGACGATTCAACATATTCGGTCCGCAGGGTTTGGATTGAATCCACAATCAGCAGGTCGGGCTTCAGCGAGCGGGCCTGCGCAATAATGTTTTCGCACGATATTTCGGCCAGAAAATAGATGTTGCTGTCGTTCACTTTGAGCCGTGTGGCGCGCATCTTAATCTGTTCGGCGCTCTCCTCGCCCGAGGCGTAAAGCACTGTTCCATTGAATTTTCCGGCCACTTGCAGCAGCAGAGTCGATTTGCCGATGCCGGGCTCGCCGCCAAACAGCACCACCACTCCGGGCACCAGCCCGCCACCCAGCACGCGGTCGAATTCAGAGCTTTGAGTTGAGCTGCGCTGCTGACGGTTTTCAACAATGTCTTTAATCAGGATTGGAGCCGACCCTGTGGCCGCTCTGCCCACCACCGATGTGGGGCGCTGGGGTTCGGCAACTTCCTCGTTGTAGGTGTTCCACTCGCCGCACGACGGGCACCGGCCAATCCATTTGGCCGACGTTGCGCCGCAGTTGCTGCACACGTAGGTGGTTTTCAGCTTGGCCATCGGTTAAAGTTTAACCTTCACCAGCTCGTAACGCAGATACGCTCCGCCTTTCTCACCTTTGGGGTCTTTGCGGCGCACCAGTTTAAGTCGTTTGTTTTTCTTGATTTCGTCCATCCAGTACTCGCCGCAGATGTCGCTGCTGCCGGCAATGTAGTGGGAGCTCTCCGACGCGTCGGGCATCAGAATGTTGACAATTTTGCCGTCGGTGTTGTACGAGAAAACCTCGAATGTGAGGGTGTCGCCGGCAATCACCTTGCGCTTGCGCGACCCCAGCATTGCGTATATTGCGCTGTCTGTCGGTACCTGTCCGTTCGACTTGCTGACAATGGTCTCCGGGTCGGGGCGGTTGCCGAGCGAGTCAACGGTTGAGACGCTGTACACCTCCAGGCGGTCGCCCGCGAAGAAAATCCAATATTTAATGTTCGTGGCCGAGTCGGGGTCGGTGAACGGAACCACTTTCCAGCTGCCGATGAGTTTGTCCTGCCGGTTGATTTTGCAGTTTGCAAAGCACAGGGCGATGATGACAAACGGTAGTATAATGCTTAACTTTTTCATACAAAGAGTTTTTTGAAGCCGTTAAAAATATTAAATAATTGGTTTGCCCGATATGTTTTTTTATAGACCGCCTTTTTTTATTGTCGAAGTGGTTGAATATCCTTCCACAAACGGCAGTGTTAGCACTCGTCCGCCGCGCGAGGTGACAATATCGTAGCCCACAATTTCCTCAACGCGGTAGTCGCCGCCTTTAACCAGGATGTCGGGCTGCACTTGTGCGATGAGGTTGTACGGAGTGTCGTCGGCAAACATCGCAACAGCGTCAACAAAACCCAGGGCCGAAAGCACCAGAGCTCTTGCCTGCTCGTCGTTGACGGGGCGTGTGGGGCCTTTGAGCCTGCGCACCGAGGCGTCGGTGTTGAGGCCGATGATGAGCCGTGTGCCCAAATCGGCGGCTTTGGCCAGATATTCAACGTGGCCGCGGTGCAGAATGTCGAAACAACCGTTGGTGAACACCACAGTCTCGCCGTCGGAGTTCCAGCGTTCAACGGTTTCCGTTAGCGCCCGGCCGTCCAGCAGTTTCGATGTGAGTGCGCTGAAATGGCTCATTTCAAAAGCGTATTGGTTGCCGTGTCGGGGAAGATGAATGTGGGTTTGAAGCTTTTGGCCTCCTCAAAGTCCATTTGCGCGTACGAGATTATTACAACCACGTCGCCAACCACGGCCTTGCGTGCCGCCGGACCGTTGAGGCAGATACAGCCCGAGCCGCGTTTTCCTTTGATGATGTAGGTTTCGAGCCGCTCGCCATTGTTCACGTTCACAACCTGAACCTTTTCGTTTTCAATCATATTTGCGGCGTCGAGCAAATCCTCGTCGATGGTTATGCTGCCTACGTATTGCAGGTTCGCCTCTGTCACTGTAACCTTGTGAATCTTCGACTTAACAACTTCGATAGTCATCGCATTGTGTTTGTTTAAACGGCCGCAAAGGTAGTAAATGTTTTCGTTTTGCGTTTGGCAATTATTTCTACATTTGCAGTTCTTAAAAAAACGAATACATATTTAATAATAACATATAATTATGGCACAGCAAGAAGACGTTTTCAAGAAAATCGTTGCACACTGCAAGGAGTACGGATTTGTATTCCCGAGCAGCGAGATATACGACGGACTTGGCGCCGTTTACGACTACGGTCAGAACGGTGTCGAACTCAAAAACAACATTAAACGCTACTGGTGGGACGCAATGGTCAAGCTCAACGAGAACATCGTGGGCATCGATTCGGCCATCTTTATGCACCCGACCATCTGGAAGGCATCGGGCCACGTTGATGCCTTCAACGACCCGCTCATCGACAACAAAGACAGCAAGAAACGCTACCGCGCCGATGTGCTCATCGAGGAGCAGATTGCAAAATACGACGACAAAATTGCCAAAGAGGTGGCAAAAGCCGCCAAGAAATTCGGCGATTCGTTCGACAAGGAGAAATTCCTTGCTACCAGCGTTCACTGCCAGGAGCACCAGGCCAAGCGCGACGCTCTGCACGCACGCTACGCCAAAGCAATGAACGACAACGACTTGAACGAATTGCGCCAGATTATCATCGACGAGGAGATTGTCTGCCCAATCAGCGGAACCAAAAACTGGACCGATGTGCGCCAGTTCAACCTGATGTTCTCGACCGAGATGGGCTCAACCGCCGAAGGCTCAATGAAGATTTTCCTGCGCCCCGAAACGGCTCAGGGCATCTTTGTCAACTTCCTCAACGTGCAGAAGACCGGCCGTATGAAGATACCGTTTGGTATCGCACAGATTGGCAAGGCTTTCCGTAACGAGATTGTGGCCCGTCAGTTCATTTTCCGTATGCGCGAGTTCGAGCAGATGGAGATGCAGTTCTTTGTTCGTCCGGGCGAGGAGCTCAAATGGTTCGAGCACTGGAAGAAAGTGCGCCTCAACTGGCATAAGGCTCTTGGTATGGGCGACGAGAACTACCGCTACCACGACCACGACAAGCTGGCTCACTACGCCAACGCCGCCACCGACATCGAGTTCCGTATGCCGTTCGGCTTCAAGGAGGTTGAGGGCATCCACTCACGTACCAATTTCGACCTTTCGCAGCACCAGAAATATTCGGGCAAGAAAATCCAGTATTTCGACCCCGAGCTCAACGAGAACTATGTTCCGTACGTCATCGAGACATCAATCGGCGTCGACCGTATGTTCCTGAGCATTTTGTGTGGCGCTTACACCGAGGAGGTTGTGGGCGACAACGACACCCGCGTGGTTCTGAAACTGCCAGCAGTGCTGTCGCCTGTCAAGGCCGCCATTATGCCGCTTGTTAAGAAAGACGGTCTGCCGGAGAAGGCCCGCGAGATTATCAACGACCTGAAGTTCGATTTCAATGTTCAATACGATGAGAAGGACTCTATTGGCAAGCGTTACCGCCGTCAGGATGCCATCGGCACACCGTTCTGCATCACTGTCGACCATCAGACACTCGAGGACGGCACCGTTACCATCCGCGAGCGCGACACAATGGAGCAGGAGCGTGTTCCGGCATCGGAGCTGCGCAGCATTATCGGCAAGAAAACATCGTTTACCGAATTGTTCAAAAAACTGTCGTAAAAACAAAAAACCGCAATTCACTTTATTGGCGGGTTGCGGTTTTTTTATACTTTTACCGCCTAACACAACGCATTTGCTATATGAAGAAAATAGCGTTATTTGCCATTCTTTTGATTGCTTGCGTACAGGTTGCGCAGGCGCAGACTATGCCGTTCGAAATACCGAAAGGCTATCGTTGGCAGCACCGCATCAAAGGTCCCGAGTACAAGCACAGCGAGGTGCTTGAGTTGGCTGTCGATGAATACGGAAACTACCTGGTTGCGACGTTCCGCGGCGAGAAATCATCGTTCGTCTATCTCTACGTTTACAACCTTTACACTTGGGACGAGAAGTATAAGGTGAAGCTCAACGATAACCGTTGCGAGCTCTACAACAGCTTCTTCGACGAGGAAGGCGAGTATTTCTACATCAACACCGATGTGTTCCGCAACAAGTTCAAGAAAATCAACCTTGTGACTAACGAGATAGAGGATGTCCCGTGCTCGGCCACGCCAAAAGGTTGCCGAAAGCTTGAGCAGCAGTACTATCGCGTTGACGCTTACACAATCGGCGACAACTACTTCATCTTCCGCGACGACAAGCACTTGAATTACATAAAGATATATGTGAAGAACGAGCTTTACATCCCGAAAGACCAGGAAGTTGTTGTTGACCCCGTGAAAGGCGGTTTGATAATGATCACCCCGCAAGACATTCGCGACCTTGAGGCAGGTCAGGAGATTATGAAGGGCGACATTCCTATTTTCTATGACCCCAAGTCGGTTGACGCCGACGGCAATGTGATTCCGTACGTTCAAGACGAATTTTCGACATATAAAATAAGACTTACGCCAATTGACATTGGAAAACTGAAAAAAAAGATTAGTTTTGTTTACGACAAATTGGTGGTAAAATTGGATTTGGACGCCCTTGAGGCCGAACAAAACGCTAACAATTAAACTATTGAAGATGAAGCACTTTTTTCTGATATGCCTTGCATTACTGATGTTTGCCGGACACAGCTATGCCCAATGCGATCAGGCTTTCATCGACAAATGTTCGTCGGCAAATGGCGCTGCGGTTAAATATGTAAAGCATTTCCGCATCAGATTTACCGAGGCAATGAAGGGAAAAAGCGTGTCGGAAGGCAAATTCTCGGTTATGTTGAGCAAAGGAAGCCACTACCGCTTCTATGTTTGTAACGACGAGAGCAAGCCCGGCCATACCGTTGTTGAACTGTCGAGTGACGCTGCCGGAAAAATTGGCGGCAACATCAACCATACCACCGGCGCCGAATATCCGGCATTCGACTATCTGTGTCAAAAAACAGGCCCCTACTACCTGAAGATGTTCTTTAAGGACGGCAAAGAGGGTTGCGGGGTATGTGTGATGACGCTTGTGACTAATTGACGAAGTTGTTTTTTTCATAGTTAGGGGGACGACGCAAATCGTCCCTTTTTTGTTTAATGTGGGGGCGGAAACCTCCTTTTTCGAGCCAAAAACTTTTAGAAAAATTCGCGTTCAGCCACTTAATATTTTTACTATCTTTGTGGCCTAAAACTGCACATAATATTTTGGGATGGAAAAGAAAAAGGTGTTGTTCGTTTCGCAGGAGATAACCCCCTATTTACCAGAGACTGAGATATCAAAAATCAGTCGCGAATTACCACAAGGAATACAGGAACGCGGAAAGGAAATTCGCACATTTATGCCACGATATGGCTGTGTGAACGAGCGTCGCAATCAGTTGCACGAGGTTATCAGGCTTACGGGAATGAACCTTATTATTGACGACACCGACCATCCGCTGATTATCAAAGTGGCCTCAATACAATCGGCCCGTATGCAGATTTATTTCATCGACAACGAGGATTATTTCCAACGCAAGGCTGTTTTGAAGAACGCCGAAGGTGAGTTTTTTGAGGACAACGACGAGCGAGCGATGTTCTTCGCCCGTGGTGTGCTCGAAACGGTTCAGAAACTTCGCTGGTCGCCCGATGTAATCCATTGCCACGGCTGGTTCACATCATTTGTGCCAATCTATGTGAAACGCACTTTCCGCGACAATCCGCTTTTCAGCAACTCAAAAGTGGTTATGTCGTTGTACGATAACGAGTTCAGCAATCCGCTCAACCCGCAACTGAAAAGCAAGTTGGTTTACGATTCAATCTCTGAGAAAGATGTTGAGAAGTTGGCCAACCCGACTTACGAGAACCTCTCGAAGTTCGCCATCGATTTCTCGGACGGAGTGATTTTCGGAAGCGAGAAGATTAACAGCGAGGTTGCCAGCTACGCGAAATCGTCGGGCAAGCCGATGCTCGAATATCAGGCTCCCGAGTCGTATATGGACGCTTTCAATGATTTTTACGACAATCTTTAAGCCTCAAAGGCAAAAACATGAATAAGGCGGATTTTCAGGTCCGCCTTTATTTTTCTCTAAAACTATACTCGAAAGATTTACAAGCTGTTGTTCAGCAGGCTGCCGTTGTTCAGTTTCTCGAACAGTTTGGCCGGAATCATTGCGTTCTCTATTGCGGCCAGGTGATTGGCGTTGTGGAGGTCGGTGCCGAGAAAATCGCACATATCATTTTCGATGAGCCAGCGGGCCATTTTCTTTACAGACGGCGAGTAGGCGCCTATTATCGACATAATATTGATTTGGAACAAAATGCCCCGGTCGTGGAACTCTTGCATCAGGCTGTGGCAGTTGTGCCAGTAGAGGTAGCGCTCCGGGTGCGCCAGCACGGGCTTGTAGCCGTTGATTTGCATCTCAAAAACCGTCTCGTCGAAGTTGCGGTGCTGATTGGTGAATGAGCACTCAAAAAGCAGTCTTTTTCCTCCAAAGGTGAGCATCGGTTTTTTGCTTACATCGTGCATAAAATCGTAGTCGATGTAATATTCGGCGGCCACATCAAGCTCAACGTCAATCGATTGGCGCGCCAGTTCGGCTTTCAGTGTTTCAAGTTTCTTTTTCACCCCGTCGGCAGTGTTGTTGTAGAAGCCTGTCATAAAGTGCGGGGTAATAATCAGTTTCTTGTAGCCTAGCTGTTGCATTCCTTTGATGAGGCTGACGCTCTCTTCCAGCGATTTTGAGCCGTCGTCGGCGTTCGGAATGAGGTGTGAGTGCATATCGCACGTCAAACCCAACTCGCGCAAAGGAACGAGCTGCTCCGTTTTTTTCCCGAATAAACCAAGGAATGCCATAGTAATTTTCTTTGCCGCAAAGATGAGGATTTTATGGGGGATTAGCAAATGACACGGGAAAAATCGGAGTTGGTGCTCACAACTCGCAATTATTTATAAATTTGTTGGCAAAACAGCTACTATGCTCGATTTAGGAAGCCACATCATTCGACTTTTGTTCACGCACGATTGTGTGATTGTGCCTGGATTCGGTGGCTTTGTGGCCAACTATCAGGATGCCGTTCACGATGAGTCGAGTCATACGTTCTCACCACCGTCGAAGAAAATTGTGTTCAATAGCAGTTTGTCGCACAACGACGGCTTGCTCATCACCAGCATTGCCGAGCAGCTGGAAATCAGCTACGACGAGGCCGCACAGCAGGTCCATCAGAGCGTTGATGAGGCGTGGATGGCGCTTGAGAAGGGCGAGACGCTGAAATGGGAAGGCCTTGGAACATTCCATTATAACGATGACTCTGCCTTGATTTTCGACCCGCAGCTCACCGAGAACCTGCTGACGGATGCCTATGGTATGTTCTCGTTCCGTTTTCCGCCGCTGAGCTATCAGACTAAGCCAGAAATTGTCATCAACAACGATAATATCCGAAAAATGCCAGTCATCGACACACAAAAGCTGTTGCGGTATGCGGCTGTTGTGCTTCCGCTTGCGGCTCTGATTGGACTGATTCCTATCTACAGCCATCACTCGCAGCAGGACGCCGGCGTGCCAGGTGTGCCTGAGCATCAGTCCATTGAGGATACCATTTCGGCAACAATACGGGAGCAGTCAGTTGATTATGCCATTACGGCTTCAACCGACAAGCGCACCGCCTTGTTCTACAACGAGGTTCCGCAGCAGAAAACGCAGGTCCCGCGCCAAAGGCAGAGCGGCATCTATTACATTATCGGCGGCAGCTTCAAAGACCGCGCCAATGCCGAAAAACACGTCAAAAAGTACATTAAGGCCGGTTTCGATTCGGAGATTGTCCAGACCGACAATCTTTACCGTGTCACGCTTGGTGTTTATGGCGACAAGGTGATTGCCTTGCACGAGCTGCGCCGCATCAGGGCAAAAGAGGAATTCAGCAACTCGTGGCTTTACACAAAGGCCAAGGATTGACTAGCTGCCGGACTGCATTATTGAATGTGAGTAGCTGATAAATAACGAGTTATCTCGCGCCATTTCCCAACATTCTAAACGCTAAACTCTTTCCTCTTCCCCTTTATGCCACCTTTATGGTGATGACCGGAATAGGAGAGTGATTCACAAGTTTTTGCGGATTCGAAATGGTGAATTGCTGCCAGCTGTTATCGAGGCGCTCGCTGGTGGCGGCAATCAGGTCGGCGTCGTTCTCAAGTGCGAAATCAATCACCGCCTTCGCCGTTTTCGACTTCTTAACTCGCAGATAATCTTTGCTGTACCTTACATTGTGGCGGTCAAGATAAACGGTGACGGCTTTCATCGCCTCCTCCATTTTCTTCTGAGTCGAGAATTTGTTGTCGTTTCGCAAGTCAACAAGCATCATTTCAGCATCGAAGCTTTTGGCGATTTTGGCCACAACGGGTATTTTGAGGCGGGTGCGGTCGGTGTTGTCAATTGGCACCACAATGCGCCGCGGCTTTTGCGGAACAAAGTTGTATTTGATGGTGATTACAGGGCAGATGGCGTGGCTCACAATGCGGAAGGCGTTGCTTCCAACCCAGCGCTCCTGAAATCCCGACACGCCGTTGGTGCCGCTGATAATCATTGCCGCGTCGCCGTATTTGGCCTGGTTGCACACTTCGGTGAACACGCGTCCCTCGCGTACGCAGAAGTCAATTCGGCCGTTCATCTTGCTCTTGAAGTGGGCAATGATGCGCCTGAACTGGTTGATGGCCGACGATTTGAGAATCTCGTCGTAGTCGCTGTAGCTGATTACGGGGTCGTAGTCGGCGTTGCGGCGTTTCACGTGTATCATTCTGATGTTATAGCCCAGCGCATTGGCATACAGCACCGCGTGCTCCATAGCGTTTATGGAGCTGGGCGAGAAATCAACCGGAACCAAAATGTACTTGTCCATACTGGCAGTTTTTCAGTTGGCAATATATATCGATATTTTTGAAAACACAACCGCAGGGAAAAGTTATAATTCCGTTTGTTTGCGTTTCTGTTGTGGCACTATGTCGCTGATTTTCACCGATGTATCGATGCTGATTTTCCGTTTGAAAACGCCGTATTCGCCGTCGACAGTGCCGGTGAGCTTGATGTTGCCGCTGTTCAGAAACCAATCTCGTGCCGATGTGATGCCCACCTTGAGCGTTTCAACGGTGTTCAGCTTTATGGTGAAATCGCAGTCGGCGTAGCTGCGGGCGGCGATTTTTATCGGCTCGTCAACCAGCAGCTTCCCGGCTTTAATGTCGCGCATAGTTACATCAACGTCGGCGTTTTTGATAGTGATGCTGTGCTTGTTTGGGTTGTAAACCTTCACGTTGGCGGTTGCCGTTATCTGGCTTAATTTGGCCTCGGTGATGTTTATTGCGTTGACACCGGCAAATTCGGGTGCGGTCACATTGCCGCAGCTTTGGAGCATCAGGGCCAGCAGGCCGGTTGTGACTAATTTTCTCATATCGGCATAAATCAAAAAAAAGGATGGTCACTTTTCAGCAGCCATCCTTTTGGGAGTCTATAAGTTGGCCAAAATCAATTATTTCTAACTTTCTTTTTGGTTGAATAGTTGATTTTCAGCGCACTAACTTTTCTCAACTCTTGTTTCACATCGCTGACGATACCCATTTTAGTGTCCTCGTCAACTTTGAGTGATGTTGTCATCAACGGAATCTCCTTCTCATCCTTCTGCTGGCGCTCAGCGTCAATGTATTCGGCAATGTCTTTAACATCGGCGAACTGGTCGTTCAGCTGGATACGAGGCTCGGTACCGTAGGCCTTGGTGAATTTCTCTTTCGGTTTGCCAATGTAGATGTAGCTTACCAAAGACTTCTTCTCGAGTTTTTTAATCTCGCTGGCCATAGGAACGTTCATCTTCACCTTCAAATCGACCTCCTTCATTGTGGTTGAAACCATAAAGAAGAAGAGCAGCATATAAACCACGTCAGGAAGTGAGGATGTTGAAATTGCGGGCACTTCTTTTTTGCCGCCGTCTCTAAATTTTCCCATTATTTTTTCCCTCCATAGTTTTTAGGTTCAGCCTCAGAAATACTCTGCGGATAGATTTTCTTGATGGCGTCCTGCTGTTCCTTATCCAAGTCGTCGTAGCGTTTGCCCCACTTCTTCTGTGACAACTCGTTTCTCAACTCGTTGTAAGCAGCTGCTAACTCATCTTGAACTTGAATATACAAACCATACGATGTACCCTTGTCATTTTGAAGTGATATAACCTGTTTTGATACCGGATAATCACCGAAGAACGGTATTTCTTTGACAGTCTTTTCTGGAAGGTTTGGATCATCAGCAGGATTCTCAATGAACTCTTTGGCTTTCTTCTTAAGCTCGCTGATGTGCATAGGCTCGCCTTCAACCATCAACTGGTCGTTCTTGTTGACTAGGACAATCAATACGTTTCTTTCCTTAATCTTCTGGTCATCGTTAATTTCCTCTTTCGGAACCGGAGGCGGCAACATACGCGAAATACCTGCGTCGGTGTCCATGGTTGTTGATACAAGGAAGAATATCAGCATCATGAACGCTGTGTCGGCCAACGAAGCAGAAGGAATATCTGGTGTTTTACGTGCCATAATTTTCTTTTAAATTACCCTTATTCGGCTGCAGAGCGGACAGCGGTAATACCCAATCCTAAAATTGCTGCGCCGAACAATAAATAAGTTACATATAATGATGTATCAACCCATTTTGCAACAGAAAGTGTCAGATTGTAAGACTCAATTCCGAAGAATGTCGGAAGTGTGTCTGAAGCAAAAGCGTGGGCGCCGAAAATGATCACTGCAGCCAAAGCAAGCACACCCAGAAGTGTGAGAGCGCTTTTCTTCGACGAGAGCATTCCAATCAGCGACATCACAATGATAACAAAGAATGCGCCGAATACAAGAATGTATGTCCATATCAGCAGCCAGTCGATGTACTCACCCGTTGCAAACGTGGTGATACCCGAAACTGCGCTCACTGCCAGCATAATGCCGAAGACAATGGCGATTATTTTAGATGTTACTGATTTCATTTTTTATTTGTTTTTCAAGTTGTACTTATAAAGCATATCAGTCAGAGTGATAGATGCGTCTTCCATATCGTTGACAATGCTGTCGATTTTTGATACGAAGTAGTTATAGAACACTTGAAGAATCATA
>JAEEGK010004317.1_pt1 | contig 35000 bp, 29 predicted proteins | sample 8958771 | NCBI WGS metagenome assembly JAEEGK01 (sample SAMN16246547, study PRJNA631951) | gut metagenome | biome: gut microbiome; feature: rumen; material: SC-attached | host: Bos | place: Iran: Karaj | collected 2018-10 | reverse complement strand
TTGGTGCCATCATAGTACTTCGGTGTGGTGCTTCCTTCACCCTTGTCAAAACTGATGGTTGTACCATCAGACAGTGTGATGGTTGACGGCTCTTTGCTGTTTTCCCAGCCTTGCTGGCTCAAATCAACAGTTATCGTGTTGGCTGATGCCGTAGCAGATGTGTTAGTCAGCGTTACAACTGTACCGTCAATATTCTTGGTAACGTTGGACTCGGTGGGGGTGGGAGGTGTGTCTTCGCCACCTTCGTCGTTCAGTTTCACAATCGTGCTACCCTGAGCATATTGTGGGGTGTTTCCCTTGTAATTGACAACCTTACCCTTGATGGTCACTACGTCACCAACCTTGATGAGTTTGGCACCAGCCTTGCTGAACTTTTCACCATTCAGACCTAAGCCACGATATATCTGGAATGTTCCGGTATAGCCGTTGGCATCGTCGCTTATCAGATAGGTAGCATTGCCAAAAGTGCCTTCTGTGTCGATTTCGCTAATGGCGGTAATGATACCAGTCGTATAGATGTCTTTGTCAGACTGCTTGTCAGCACCCAGAGTCTTTGTGTAAGCTGCCACACCTGCTGCATTGTATGGATCGGCCTGGGTGCCGGTACCCTTAGGCGTTGGTGCTGGAGCAGGCTCCGTCTGCGACTCCTTGATGTCCTTGTAGTCGCGCATTAGGAACTGCCAAGTGTCGTTATAGCGGCTGGCTACACCCGTGATGTCAACACGACCTGTGGGCAACGGCTGTTTGGCAAAGTCAGCGTATGTGCTGGTACGCAGTACGACATTGCTGACGCCCTTGATGGTGCGGTTGGCACAGTTGGCTGTCAGGGTAACGCTGCCGTCGCTGGGTGCAAACACAGCCTTACCGTCAGCTTCGCCTAATTCAACGCCTTTAAGAGTAATCAATTTGCCACAGTCTTTTGCAATGTCGAGGCTGTTCAGATTGTATTTCACTTCAAGCGGATTGACAATCAGTCCATCAATAGACGGTACGAGCTTATAGTGCTCTCCCCATGCATAACGCGTCATACGGCCTACCTGTGGTGTCGCCCCTTCTTTATTGGGATTGGTATAGGTAGTGCCTAATTGTGGCTGCTTGCCATAACCACCGATATAGAGGCCATTCAGTTCGATGAGCACCGTCTGTCCTACAGAGAAGGCTCCATAGAGACCGCCCTGACCGATGCTTATAGCAATGGCGCCAGTATTGTCCTGAATATAGAGGCTGTTATAGATGTTGCCGCCTACGTCGTTACCTGTCACGATACCTTGAATCTGCATCGGCTGGGTAATCTGAGCCAAGCTGTTGTTATTGATTTCATTCGCATAGAGCTCCTTTACCTCAGCAATGGTCTTGAGATTGGTGGCCTTGATGTCCTGATTGCCATAGGATGCCATTCCGTCTTCGGGAGAAGGAGCATCCCAGTCGCCTTTCATACACGATGTGGTCAGTCCTAAGACTGCCAGTGCGAAGAGAATATATTTCTTTGTCTTCATAATCGTCAGCGTTGAGTTAGAAATTATAACCAATGTTCAGCATACCGTTGATGCCATAGGCATAGAACTTCATCGGGTTACGATTGAACTTGTACACGCGAGCATTGCCCACTGTGCCGTCATCGCTTACCGAGTAGTTGCTTCGGCTCTGCTCGTAACCACCTGTCACCATGTTCTGGTTGTTCAGCAGGTTGGTAATCGAGAGGTTGATAGAGAGGTTGCCCTTCTTCATGCGGATGCTACGTCCGATAGAGAGGTCGAGCATGAATCCGCCCTTACCCTTTTCCTGGGCAACGGCACTGCCTAACAGTACCTTATCGCCAGCTTCGTTCTTGGCAAACACCTGCTCAGCAGCAATACCTGTGTTCTCGTACGACTTCTGGCGATTCTCCAGTGTCTCGCCATAGCGGTAGCTGGGCGAGTAGGAGAGGTAGATGCGGTCGTAGTAGTTGCCAGACAGGTCGATGAACCATCCTTTGGCATTGTAGCTCAGTGTCATACCGAGTGCGGTGAGTGGGGTGCCTGCCTCGCGCATGTTCTTATTATATACTATATCACTGTGGTAAGTACCCTCTGTAGAGTGCATATAGACAACGTTTGAGTTGTTCATGTTCTTAGCCTCGCTGACAGTACCAATGGTACGGATGGTAAACGAGGGTGTAAGTTTGATGTTCAAACCCCATTCTACGCCGTAGTAGGCCTTCTTGATGCCTGTCATAGAAACGTAAGAGAATGAGTTCAGGTCGTCATAGAAGAAGTTCTGCCATTCGGTAACGTCGGTCAGGTAGCTATAGTATCCGTTGACGTTGGCCTTCAGCCAAGAAGTCTCGAACTGGTAACCCAACTCTGAACTGAATACCTTTTCGTTCTTCAGATTGAAGACGAAGTCGTTGTTGACCTCAGGCGATATAAAGGCTGACTGTGGCTGTGGAGCCTTCAACTCGTAGCCTACACCCATGGTAACCGTATGGCCTTTGCCGAAGAGGTAAGCCAAACCAGCCTTACCACCGCCCTCCAGAAAACGTGCTGTGCCGCTCTTGCCTTCTGACGATACGCCTGTAGCGTTGGCTACGCCATTCAGCATCTTACCGTCGCGCTGCATCGAGACGCTACCGATACGACCGGCTACGAAGCTGTGTAGACGGCCCTTGGTATAACGTAGCGATGTCCAGAACTGTGCTTTATTTACCAGAATATTGTAGTCGTAACCAAAGCGGTCACCTTCTTTCACTACACCATTCTTGTTGTTCAAGTCATAGTAGATGTGATCGTCGCCAGCAGGATACTTGCTGATGGCGTATGTGTTCAGATTGCTGAATTTCTCTGCACCCAGCAGGTCTTCCATTGTCTGGTAGTGCATACCCTTGTTGGTGGCCAGCTGGAATCCCATGTTCCAAATGGAATTTTTGTTTAATTCCATTTTGAAGGTAGATGCCAGAGCCACATTCAGGTTGTTGTTGTGTTTAGCCTGAATAAAGTAAACGGCATCGCCACCATTCTTGGCAATCTGCTGGTTGGCATAGTACATGCGGTCGAAGTTGAGCTGGCGGTGGGCCTTACTGCTCATCAGATAGTCGCGGGCGCGCCAGAAATCGTTGTAACCTGCCTCCGTACGTCCAGCCCTGTCTTCCGGGTACCAGACATCGTAGTAGCTTGAAGGCATGTTCTTCCAGTAGTCGGCTTGTGGCTTCTCTACATCGTTATAGTTCAAGCGCGTGTTCTTATATATAGAATAGCGACCAGTCAGCACAGTGGTAAGCTTGGTTTTCTCGTTGATGTCCCAGTCCCACGTGAGCATCACGCTTGGCTGGAAGTCGTTAACGATACGAGAACTGCGCTTCTTGCCGTTCTGGTAGCCCCAGTAGGGGTTGTAGTAACGGTTGTTGGCCAACCAGTACATTTCGTCTGTCGAAGCACCCTGTCCGGCGCGCTCAGTGGGGTTACCCCATGTGACGAGCGATATGGCGTGCTGGTCGTTCAACTTCTTCTCGGCTCCAAAGTAATAGGAGAGCGAGTTGTAGAATGTACCCTCGATGTAGGATGTCTCCATATTGGCCCAACGATAGGTTACATTGGCAGAGAATGCCCACCCGTCAGGGCGCAGACCGCTGTTGTAGGCATAGACTCCACGTAAGGTGTAGTTGCGGTTGGCACCAGCTATAGAGGCGTGTTGACCTGTACGCATGTGACTGGGGCGGAAGTCGTAGTTGTTTGAACCACCCATAGCCGACATAGCATAGTTCGTGGCTTCGAACGGCAGAGAAGCCTCCTTGCTGTTGTTGGTCACACGATTCAGACCGCCAATGAGCGAGAAACGGAACTGACCGCTCTCCATGTCGTTCATCTGTACACCATTGATGTAAATCTCATTGTACTTTTGGTTAAAAGCACGGTAGCGGAAACGCACAGGGCTGAACTGGAATCCCACCTTTGAGGCGTAGATATTCTGGTTTGACGAGATGATGCTCACGTTCTGCGACATGTCATCGTCTTCACCCAGCTGAGCTTCCGTGAAGGTGAAGGCCTGTTCGTCTGCAATGGTGTTCTGCTCTTGCTGTTTTGTGTCATCAGTTTGGGCAAAAGCCATTGGAGCGAGGCAAAGAGCCATCACAATTAATTTCAGCTTTTTCTTCATAAGAAATAATTTTTAGTCATTGCAATCAATTATATGCTGCAAAGATAATGAATAAAATGCAAAAAAAGTATTTTTTTCGCAACTTTTTTTCAAAAAAATGCGATAATTTCAAAAAAAGTCACTATCTTCGCAACATAAATCTGAGACTATATGAAAAAGTTACTGACTGTTATCAGCGTCATGTTCCTGGTAGGAACGATGAACGTACAGGCTCAAGAGCGTAAACTCAATGCCTACGCAATTGGTTTTTATAACCTGGAGAACCTCTTCGACACGCAGCATGACGAAGGGCATAACGACTATGAATATCTGCCCGACGGACGTAACAAGTGGACGGAGATGAAGTACAATCACAAGCTGCGTAATATGGCTCGTGTGCTGGCTGAGATGGGTACCGACAGGTTGCCGTATGGTTGTGCGGTTATTGGTGTCAGTGAGGTCGAGAATGCTCATTGTATGCAAGACCTCTGCGATCAGGAGCCTTTGAAGGCCCGCAACTATAAGTTTGTCCATATCGAAGGTCCTGACCAGCGTGGTGTGGACTGTGCCCTGATTTACAATCCTTCGCAATTTACAATCCGCAATGTCAAACTCGTACCTTACGTTTATAAGAAGCAGGAGGACATTGAGAAGAATCGTGCCACTCGTGGTTTCCTCGTGGTCAGCGGTACGTTGGCTGGCGAACATGTGACGGTTATCGTTAACCACCTGCCTTCACGTGGTGCAGAGTCGTACTATCGTGAACTTGGCGGCGAGCAGATTCGAGTTGTGAAAGACTCGCTGCAGAAGGATGATCCTAATGTGAAGCTCTTTATTATGGGTGATATGAATGACGACCCACGCGACAAGTCTATGTCTGTGGCACTCGGTGCGAAACGTGAGATGAGCGAGGTAGAAGAGGGTGGTCTGTACAATCCTTTCTGGAAGATACATGACAGTGGTACAGGTACGTTGCAGTACAATAATGCCTGGAACCTGTTCGACCAGATTATCCTGTCGCGCAACCTGCTCGACATTGAGGGCAAGAAGGAATACAAGACGCTGACACTTTTCCAGCCCCAGATATTCCGTCGTGACTATCTGTTCCAGCAGGATGGCCGTTACAAGGGCAATACCCTGCGTACCCATGCTGGTGGCGTGTGGCTCGATGGTTATAGCGACCACCTGCCCACATTGGTCTATTTGGTAAAAGAGGCAAGATAAAGTGAATAGTGATTAGTGAAAAAGTAAATCAATGACTATTATTGGAATTGCAGGCGGTACTGGTTCGGGCAAGACTACCGTCGTCAATAAAATTGCTCAGGCACTGCCCCCTCATTGTGCAGCCATTGTCCCCCTTGACTCGTACTATAATGATACGACGGGCATGACAGACGAGGAACGTAAGGCTATCAACTTCGACCATCCCGATGCTTTCGACTGGAAGCTGCTGACTGAGCAGATTACGATGCTGAAGAAGGGTCAGGCTATCGAGCAGCCCACTTATTCGTATATTATCTCCAACCGTCTGCCGGAAACTGTGCATGTGGAGCCCAAGCCTGTTATTATTCTGGAAGGTATTATGACGCTGCACTATAAGAAACTACGCGACATGATGGACCTGAAGATATTTGTGGATACGGATGCCGATGTGCGACTCATACGTAATATCCGTCGTGATGTGGTGGAGCGTGGGCGTACCGTCGATCAGGTGCTTGACCGTTACGAGAAAGTGCTGAAACCTATGCACGAGCAGTTTATTGAGCCTACCAAGAAATATGCCGATCTGATTATCCCGTCAGGCGGCGATAACAAGACCGGCATCCATATCCTCCGAACTTACATCGAAGGTATCGTTACCAACGTGTGATGATCTATCCAATAAAGTCGGGATAATCCTCTTCGCTCTCGCGGTTCGCTGCGGGAGCGTTGTTTTGTTGATTCTCTTTATTGTCTTCTGCTGGGGTGTCAATCTCCGAGCTGATTTCCTCGGCTACAGATTCCTCGTTCAGCTTTTTCAGACGTTCCATCTCTTCTGCCTGCTTGTTGGCTGCCTTGCGGATGCTGTGAATCTTCAAGGCATTGACCAGTTCTGTTACACCATAGAGCAGTGAGCACCAACCCAGAATGAGCAGAGGCATTTCGGCACTATCCATTGGTTTCAGAATGACAAACAGACCCGTCAACAGAATCAGACACGGTGCTATCCAGAATCCCCAATGGATAATCCCTAATCTGCGTGCAGAAATCAGACTGATTAACAGGTTCAAGCCTCCCAATATCATGATAGCTCCAAGGATATACATCAGACCGTTGATAAAGATACCAGGAGTCAGAGCTAACGTCAAGCCCAGAATGATACTGCCGGCACCGACGATGGGGAAGGTGGGCTGTCCGCCTTGAATGATGCGTCCCTGGTTGTCAATGATGGTGTATTCGGAGGCATGCTTGCGTGCATTCATATAAGCCATTACAGCTATGATGCCTGATATCAGAAACAGTACGCCAATAGCCACCGTGAGCCAAGTCACGCCGTCTTTCGGAAACTTGATGAGCAGTACGCCAACAATAATGGCACACATTGCTCTGAAAATTGAACTCTGAAATAGTTTCATAATGGTTTTATTTAAGTATTCTGCTGCAAAGATACAACATTTTTCTTAACTCTTATCTCTTAACTCTTATTTTTTTAGTACTTTTGCACGCAAATGACAACAATTTTATTGATACGACACGGAGAAACTGTTGATAATGCCCGTCAGATCATGCAAGGACAGACGCAGGGTGAACTCAACGAACAGGGTAGGGAACAGGCTCGTCAGGTGGCAGAACGCCTGGCCACGGAGCCGATTGATGCGGTGGTGGCCAGCGATTTGCATCGCGCTATTCAGACAGCAGAAATCATTGCTGCTCCTCACGGTTTAGTTGTGAGAACTACCGAATTGCTGCGTGAACGTGATTGGGGCAGCTTTACGGGGCGCTATATTCCCGACTTGCGCGGTGAGACATGGCCTGACGATATTGAGAGCGAGGATGCATTGCTTCAGCGCGCACGTTCTTTTCTTATATATATAACGACCACCTACCCAGATAAGCGGGTGGTGGCCGTTGGTCATGGCATCATCAACAAAGCCATTCTGGCTGTCTATGCCCAGTGTCCTATGCGTGAGGTTCAGCGCATGATGAATGCAGAGGTTCGTGTCCTATCGACGTCCGCCGCCGTGACGAACTCCACTACTACTGCGGCCTGCACTGCTGCTGTGACTGCCACCGCCTCCTCTGCTGAAGCTGCCACTGCTATGTGAACTGCCACCGCCTCCTCTGCTGAAGCTGCCGCTGCTGTGCGAACTGCTGCTACTGCTTCTGCTGAAACTGCCGCTGCTGTGCGAACTGCTTCCACTGCTTCTACTGAAGCTACCGCTACTGTGGCTTCTGCCGATTGAACCTCCTGGGGTTGCCGATGATTCTGAATGGCTTGGGTGACTCCCTTGCATGGTTGAGTGGTTGGAATGGCTTATGCGATTCCCCTGTGTTGCTGAGTGGTCAGAGTGGTTTGTGCTATGACTCGGACGGTGTACTGTACTTTGTGTCGAACTACTGCGTGGTCCACCATAATGCGTTGCATTGCCGATACCGGGGCGTGTGGTGTGATGACGACCATGATTGAAGTCGCCACGATTCCAACGATCCAACATGCCAAAATGTGAACGTCCGGCAGAATGAGCAGGGCGGAAGTGGTCGCGATGGCTGTGATAATAGCCATGTCCGCCAACTACGTGCCAAGCATGACCGCCACGATAGGTGGCATAGAATACTGGACGTCCAAAGTAGAAATAGTCGCGATGCGGATAGCGTGCATAGACGGCGAAGTGCCAGAATCCATCAAGCCAGTAGAGTGGACGGTAGAAATAGGTGGCTGCACAGAAGGCATTCCACTGCCATTCCAACATGATATAGCTTAAATCCAGATTGCGACGCTCCCAATATACGCCAAATACATCGTCACGGCTTGTCACCCCCATCAGGTAGTCGAGGTTGATTTCGTATGCAGCCTCGTACTGTTCGTCCGTCAGGTTCAGCTCGTAAGCCATCTTGTCTGTCAGGAACAGAGCTTCGTTACGTGCCTGCTCGTAGCTCATTGCATTGCCCGTAGCTGCTGTCAGCAGCATCATTGTCAGGGCTATCATTATTTTCTTCATAATTGTATCTTTTAAAATGTTCAACAATCAGTTTTATCTTTTCTCGTTGCAAAGATAGACAGATTATGGGGCATAAAAAAAGGATTTCCCCTAAACTCGTTGGGGGAAATCCCTATATCTTCCAATTAGTCACTTCTTTTGAAATAATCAATATTTGTAGAACTTCCATGTTTTTCCGTCTTTGCTCAGCGTGAGGTTGTCGTTGTCCAGTGTTACGATTCTGAGTCGGATGTTGTTGACGGGCGAAAAACCGAATGACTGCTCAACGACGACGGTATCCCTCTTTTCCCCTAATTTGGAATAGCATTGCATAAAGAGACTGTCGCCCTGATGCTGGAAGGTGCCATAAATTTCGCCTACCTCCAAGTCTTGTAGCCAAGTGACAGCTCCAGAAAAGCTGATATATTTAGAGTCGGAACCGTCCAGACGCCACTGTCCGAACAGATCGCCTGCGTCACCGCCTTCCTGACAGGCCGTCAGCGAGCCAATAGCTAACAGCCAATAGCTAACAGCCAATAGTTTAAAGTATTTTGCCATGATAACCGATTTTAATGTTGAACGTGTTGCAGTCGCCATAGATGTTGCCTTTGTCGAAAGCGTAGGCACCAGAGAACTGCCAAGGGCCGATGGTATAGATACCCTGTAGCATAGCATCGAAAGAGTGATGCTTATGGGGTAGGGGATTGGCGTATGTGCCCCATCCCTCGCGGTAGGAACCTTTGACGAGGTACGACAGACGGTCGGTAATGTCGCCATTAACGGCAATGTGCCAAGCTTTGATGCGGTTGTCGCGGAAGTCGGCAAAGCCATCCTTATTATATATAGGAGAGACGAGCAGAGCATTGCCTTGTGCCATACCGTAATGGTCGTAGGGACCATAGAACATGTGGTTGTAGTAGTTGTCGTCGCCAGTTACTAAATCCGTAATCTGACTGCGTATGGGCTCGGGAAAGTCGCCGCTATCCCAGTGGATGGGTCCTGACTGGTTGGTAGTCTGCAAATATTCCACGACAGCTCCGCGCACATACTGACGGCCTTCAGCCCTATTTTTATATTGTATGCCATACAGACCGTCCCAACCATTGCCCTTGCGCATGCCGGAACCATCTTCGAAGATGTCGTCAACGTAGGCTTGCACCTGGTGGGCTTTATTGATATTCCAGCCCAGTTGAATGGTCATTGAACCAATATGATTGCCATAGACCCAGTCTTCCATTGCATCGTTTTCGAAGTAGTTTTTGTCGCCTACGGGTAATATGACCTTCCAGAAAGCCTTCAGGTTAGCAGCTTTCTTCTTCACCACCATTTCGCCAGTTTCGGTATCGTAGCCTGTACCGCCAAATTGGGCTACGTGCTCAATACCGGCTGTTACAAAGAATGTCTTCTCAGGATTTGTGCGGAAATAGAGATGTTTCTGATGGTAGTAGGCGCCTGTGGCATAGTGCCAGTTTCCGCTACCTTCACGGTTGAACTGTCGTTCGCGATAGTCGCTGTCCATCAGTTTGCCGTAACCGAAGTCGGCATTAATCTGCAACCACCCTTTAGTATAAGGCACCGTCCAGAAACCGTTGGTACCTACATGTACTTGTGGCACAGGCTTGGCATTGTTGCCTTTGGTAAATGCACCGCTGGACAGCAATGGGTCACGCAATACGGGCTTCAACTCACGGGCTCCGGCCTCCAGAAAGAAGTCTTTCCAACTCAGATTGACGTAACACTGTTGCAGGTATGCCTTATGGTCGGCATGAATAGAAGCTATTACATCTGCAGCACCCGACAGTTTCCAGTCTTCACTCAGTTGGTGCTCTACATTGACTGCTCCACGCAGATAGGCTGTATTAGGACGTGTAGCCAATGTGTGATAGCGGTTGGTAGACAACTGATAGGCTGTGAAATCACCCGAACCGAAAGCAGTCTCCGCAGTTAGATTATAGGTCACTGTGGTTTGCGCATCCTGCGCTAAAACATGACTATAAGCCAATAGGCAGATTGATGTAAATTGTATCAGTCGTTTCATAGTCTCTTATTAATCTCAATTTCTCAGAAAATCTTTCCAGACACGATGTCGGCAAATGTCTTCCAAAGGATCTTGGCATCCATCCACAGCGACCGGTGCTCCAGATAATAAAGATCCATTTCCAGACGTCTTATCATCTTGTCGATAGTGTCGGTATAGCCGTTTTTAAGTGTGGCATAGCTGGTAACACCAGGACGCAATACGTAAAGTTGTTCGTAGCGTTTGTCGCGCGCCATAATCTGGTCGATGTAGTATTGGCGTTCAGGTCGAGGCCCCACAAAAGCCATATCGCCTATAAAGACATTCCACAACTGTGGCAACTCGTCCAGGTGGTGGGCACGCAGAAATCGTCCGATACGTGTTAGGCGCGGGTCGTCTGGCTGTTGCATTAGCTCAGCACCCTCCTTCTCGGCATCAACCACCATGCTGCGAAATTTATAGATATAGAAAGGACGACCTCCCAGTCCTATGCGTTCCTGCTTGTAGATAGCTGGTCCGCCACCAATCTTGATGGCCAGCCAACATGCAAGTATCAGTGGTGAGAAAAGCACCAGACACAGGGCTGCTATCATGAAGTCGATGAGGCGTTTCATTCCGTAGCTTTTATTTTGCGATTGATACACAGGTTGACGATACAGTAAAGCACAATATCCACCAATACGATGGCGGTTGTCGGTATGACCATATATAAAAGCCCGTTCATGACGATATACCATGTAGCCAGTCCGACAATGCAAACAAGTGCCTGGTGCTGGTTTAAGCCAGCTCGCATCAACTTGTGATGGATGTGGTTCTTGTCGGCATCGAACAATGGCTTGTGGTGTCGCAGCCTGAATAAGGTAACGCGTACCACATCGGCTGTGGGGACTATCAGCAGGGTGAGCGGTACGATGAGAGCCTCTGGTCGATAAGGCCAAATGTTGTTATTGTCCATGGTACACTTGACGGCCAGGAATCCTAAAGTGAAACCCAAGGACAGACTGCCTGAGTCGCCCATGAATATTTTGGTGTTCCGTTCTGCTTTGCCAAATAGGTTAAAATAGGCAAAAGCCACCAAGGCGCCCATCATGCCCGCAACAATGATGGTGTATGTGTAGACGTAGACACCGTGATATTGGAAATAGGCTAAGAAACCTGCCAATGCTAACAGCGACAGGCTGGCAGCCAATCCGTCGATGCCGTCTATCAGGTTGATGGCGTTGTCGATAAAGACGATGATAAATATCGTTAGTGGAACGCCTAACCAATAGGGAATTTCATGAATGCCAAACAAACCGTATAAGTCGTTGACGTATAGTCCGGCAAACGGCAGGAGACATGCTGTGGCAATTTGGATGGCAAACTTCGTCGTAGCCTTCAGACCAACCAAGTCGTCAATGATACCAATACCGTATATCAGCAACAGACCAGCTAGGAATACAGCACTCCAAATATTGACGGGTAGCACGTCTCGTTCAACAATGGGCGTAAACAACAGCACGATAAAGAATGCTGTCATCATGCTGGGAAAAAAAGATATACCACCAAGTCTTGGGGTCGCATTCTTGTGTACTTTCCGTTCGTTGGGAATGTCGTAAAGTCTCTTACGCTTGCAGAAATCAAGTATAAGAGGCGTAAACACCAGTCCGCATATCAAACTAACTAAAAAAGCGCCTAGTAGATATATAGTCATACGCAATTGCTCGTTATCTTATATAATTATAACCGATAATCCTGGCAATTATTGTATGCTTCGCATAAAATTTTCCATATCGTCTACAATTCAATTTTTGATATGCACGTCCTGCTGTGGGAAAGGAATCTCGATGCCATTCTCGTTGAGCGTATCATAGATGGTGCGCAGAACATCGCTGACAACGTATGATTTCTTGACGGCATCGGCCCATACAAACATCTTAAAGTTGATACTGGAATCGCCCAGTTCGCCGACTACGGACTTGACTTGCTTTGAGGGGTCCATCCATTTGTGTTTCATGCTGTTGACTGCAGCATCGACAAGTTCCATCGTCTTTTGCAGGTTCGAGCCGTATGCCACACCATAGGGTACTACTTGCAGCACGTAACCGTGGTTGCGTGTCAGGTTCTTATAGTTCTTGGAGAATAGCTGCGAATTCTGGAAAGTAATGATTTCGCCATAGAGTGATTCAACAACAGTGGAGGTATAGCTGATGCTGGTTACCTTACCCATCGTGCCATCGACCTGTATCCAATCGCCTACCTTAATACGTCCAGCCATCAGGGTAATGCCGTAATAGATATTCTCGATGATGTCTTTCGAAGCAAAACCGATACCAGTGGACAGACCGCCCGTGACTACCAGAAGCCATTCCATCGAGATGTTCATGATCTTCATAGTAATGAGGAACCATGCGCCCCAAACAATGACCTGCACGACGTTCTTGCCCATTACCTCGCGACTGGCAGCAGTACTGGGGTCTTTGATTTCGTAGTGCATACGCATCAATTTAAGCAGCGTGCGATTGACGTAGGCAAAGACAAACCAAAGGCTGATAACCATTGCAATGGTAAGGATGCTGAGCTTAAAATTCTCGAAGTTAACAAAGTTAGACTTGAAAATGCTCCAGCAGAGGTCGCTCAGGTTGAAAACATCGGCAGCCCAGTAGATGCTGACCATAACGGAACATACAACCGAGATAGGGAGCAGTACCTGATAGGCCATATAGTAGGCCCAAGTCTTGGTAATGGGCTTTTCGTTGTAGCGGTGACGAAGTCCGTAGCGCTTAATGTACAGGCTGACGCAGGTAATGGTAAGCGTACAGGTCAGTTGCATAATCCACCAAATTAGTATTTGTACGGCCAGCAACGTGTAGCCCCACCATGAGCATACCACTGATGCAATAAAAACCACGAGCGATATGTACGTATAGAACATATCGGAACGTGGAACGTTCTGATTGTGACGACCTATGACATTCCATTGCCACAGACAGCAGATAAGCAGAACGGGAGGGAACAGCATATTAACCAACTCGTTGGGAATCAGAATGATGCGGAAGGCAAACACGATGAATCCCATTGCGATAAGTGGCGTGTAGATGTGGAAGGCACTCTTGATTTGATCGCCATTGACACGCAGTAGCAGTGAGATGAGGATAACACCCAACAGCCACGCGTAGTTGACCAGCAGATTGGACGCCATGATGACGAAATTCTGTTTGGTAAGGGCCATTGCCAGACCTAAGATGATAGCGAAGGTAATGGTGGTGGTGGCCAGTGTGATGCAGGTGCGCTTTTTCATGAACTCCTCCGTCCGTAAACGCTTGGGCACTATATAACGGATACCTGCGAAGTTAAGTGCTGAAGCGATGATGGCATAGAATATGATGGAAATAAGCAGTCCGAAAATCCAGCGGCTATCCCACTGTGACTCGTCATTGGGCTGATATTTCTTACGGACGGTCTGGACCATCGTATCCCAATACCGGCCCCATTGGGCTATAATGTGGAAATAGGTCTCACCTCCATTGCGGAAAATGCTGGTTTGTATATCGTTATAGCGTTTTTGGGCATAGTCGTTGAGGTGGGAGAGACGTTGCTCCGTCATATTGTAGTAGTGGATGTAGTCTTGCATGATGGCACGATTGTCATCCAGCGAATTACGGATATTCGTAGCCAGAGTCAGACAGACGTTTCGGTCTATTTGTCCTTGGCGGTCAAGCATCGTAACAGGCATGGCTCGCAGAGCACCAATAAGTGAATCATAGCGTGCTATATCCGTCTCGGCCTTACTGAGAAAGGTCTTAAAGGGCAACTGCTTGCGTTGGAATTCGTGATATTGCTCGGTAGCTTCATGACAAGCATAGGTAAGGTCGAAAACATAGTCCTGCTTTTGGGAATAGAGCATCAGCGAGTTTTGGTTCGAACTCTTCATGATGTCTATTAGCTGATTGCGTACCATTTCGCTTTGCTCACGGTTGCGCTCTATCTGAACTGACAACTCACGATGGTAGTTCGTGAGTTCAGTACGCAGTATCTGCAGCGTTTGAGGCAGGTCTTTCTCCTTCAAAACGGCGTGGCCTTGCAAAGTAGTCAATACTGCCAATAATATGATAATAAATGATTTTTTCATTGTATTTTATAAAATTTGTGTGCAAAGGTAGTAAATATTTCATAATTCGTAATTCATAATTCATATTTTTTTGTATCTTTGCAGAAAATTTTTAGCGATATGATACTAATTGCAGACAGCGGAAGCACAAAAACCGATTGGACTCTTATCCATTCGCCACACCCTATGAGATGGGATGTAATTGCCACTTTTCAGAGTCAGGGCATCACGCCCATTCACCAGACACCAGACGAAATCCGACAGATTCTGGCGCGTGAACTGATGTCGCAGCTCTCTACGTTCCCACGTGCAGCACTTATCAATTCGAAAGTGCTGGAAGGCTCACTATTGTCACAAATCAGTGTGTTCTTCTATGGCAGTGGCTGCACACCTGCTCATGTTCCCATGATGAAGCAGATACTGAGTGAGGTCTTTTCACCGCAAAACATCGAGGTGCATAGCGACCTTACGGCTGCTGCTCGTGCTCTTTGCCAGTATGAGCCAGGCATAGCGTGTATTCTGGGTACTGGTGCCAATAGCTGCCTGTATGACGGCAAGGAAATTGTGCAAAACACGCCAGCCTTGGGTTATATCTTAGGTGATGAGGGCAGTGGCTCGGTGTTGGGACGTATGTTCATGAATGCCATTTTCAAGAATCCCAAGTTTGCCGACATGCGTGACGATTATTTGAAACAACAGAAGTTGACGCAGGCTGATATTATTAATAAGGTATATAGGGAGCCTATGCCTAACCGTTTCCTTGCCACCACCTCTTTATATATTAAAGATCACATTGACAATCCCTTGTTGCACGATTTGGTGATTCAGAACTTCCGTCAGTTCTTCCGCAGCAATATCGTTCCTTATCAGCATCCCGAATTGCCAGTGCATTTCGTTGGTTCCATGGCCTTTATTTATCGTGACCAACTGATTCAGGCTGCTGAGGCAGAAGGCTTCCATGTAGGTCATACATTGCAAAGCCCGATGGAGGGCCTTGTCACGTATCACGAGAAGGGTGTAGATGCAGCATATTAACTGTATTCGACCAACATTGAAAAAATAAATGTACTATTTGAAAACATTTCGACAATAATCTGCTGATATATTGAGATTTATTTCATACCTTTGCAGTCGATAACAACATTATGTGACTAAATTAAGACTGGTAGCGTATGAATATTGGTAAGCACATTGAAGAGATTTTGAGAAAGCAGGGTAAGTCAGCTGCATGGTTGGCAACGCAAATTCCCTGTGAGCGTACAAACGTATATAACATCTTTAAACGAAAGAGTCTAGACGTTCGTTTGTTGATGAGGATAAGCGTTATCTTGCAACACGACTTCTTTAAGGAGCTATCCGAAGAGGCGTTTCCCAAGGCTAAATGATATAAGCCACCGCTCATAAAGGGCGGTGGCTTTTATTTTTCTTTTTATTTTGATACTTTTTCCATAAATATGCTGTTTCTTTGCAATTTTTTTAGTACCTTTGCAGCCAAATTGAATTCAATAAAATAATATTAAAACATTTTTATGAACTTTACTTTGTTAATTACCGTCTTGGTGACGGCTTTGACATTGGTGGTAGCGGCTTATGTAGTAGCCAAGCTGATAGGACCTCGGTCCTACGCTAAGGTGAAAGGTGAACCGTATGAGAGTGGTATCCCCACGCGAGGCAGCTCATGGTTGCCGATGTCGGTGGGATTCTACCTCTTCGCCATCTTGTTCCTCATGTTTGATATAGAAACGGTGTTTCTGTATCCATGGGCAGTAGTAGTGAAGGAGTTCGGTGCAATGGCTCTGCTCAGCATCGGGTTCTTCCTGGTAGTTCTGGTATTAGGCTTGGCGTATGCCTGGCGGAAAGGAGACTTGGAATGGAAGTAAGAAAGCCTCACATCAAGAGTATTCCCTACGAGGAATGGAACGACAACGCCTCGTTGGAGAAGATTATTGACGAGCTCCATGAGGGCGGCGTCAATGTGATTACGGGCTCGCTGGACCAGTTGATTAATTGGGGACGCTCAAATTCCCTTTGGTCATTGACCTTTGCTACATCATGTTGTGGTATTGAGTTTATGGCCTGTGGTTGTGCCCGTTACGACTTTGCTCGCTTCGGTTTCGAGGTAACACGTAACTCTCCCCGTCAGGCCGACCTGATTATGTGTGCCGGTACCATCACTCACAAGATGGCACCAGCGCTGAAGCGTCTGTATGACGAGATGGCCGAGCCTAAGTATGTGATTGCCGTTGGCGGCTGTGCCATCAGCGGAGGACCGTTCAAGTCGAGCTATCATGTGGTAAAAGGTATTGAGGAAATCGTACCCGTTGATGTGTTTATTCCTGGTTGTCCCCCACGCCCAGAGGCTATCATGTACGGCATGATGCAGCTGCAGCGTAAGGTGAAGATTGAGAAATTCTTCGGTGGTGCCAACCACAAGCAGACGAAGGCAGAGCGCGAATTGGGCGTGTCTAACGAGGAGTTGACATTCCGCTCTAAGCACAACGACCATCGTCGTGAGCCAATGGTTATCACCGATGTTCCTCAGGAGTTTGTTGAAGAAATGAAGTCTGCCCAAGCAGAAGCTAATGTAAAGGAGGAGAAGGCATGAAGTTAGAGTTCTTATCATTTGATTTTGACAAGTTCGCACAAGAGATGCAGAACTTGAAGGACAAGAAGGGCTTTGACTATCTTGTCACTATCGTCGGCGAGGACTTCGGTAAAGAGGAAGGTCTCGGTTGTGTATATATCCTTGAGAATACCAATACTCACGAGCGTTGCTCGGTGAAGATGATTGCCAAGAGCCAGGTTTGTGGCGATGGAATGTCATCGAACGGTACCAGTGCTATGGAAGGACAGATGGTAGCTTATCTGCCTACAGTCTCTAATATTTGGCGCGTAGCTGATCTGTTGGAGCGTGAGGTTTACGATTTCTACGGAATAGTATTCCTTGGTCATCCAGACATGCGTCGTCTGTTCCTGCGTTCTGACTTCAAGGGTTATCCTTTCCGTAAGGACTGGGAGTTCAACGACAATTACACGCTCGAGGACGATGTGGAGCCCGACTACGGTTTGGAGTTCTATATTGATAAGGATGGTAATCTGCAGTCAAAGCAGAACAAACTGTTTACCAACGATGATTATGTCATCAACATCGGTCCTCAGCACCCTGCAACCCACGGTGTGCTCCGTTTGCAGACGGTGCTCGACGGCGAGACCGTGAAGCGCATTTATCCGCATCTTGGATATATCCATCGTGCTATTGAGAAGATGTGGGAGAGTATGACTTACCCTCAAACGCTTGCTTTAACGGATCGTCTTAACTATCTGGGAGCCATGCAACATCGCCATGCTTTGGTCGGTGTGATAGAAGAGGCTTTGGAGGTTGAACTGACAGACCGCATCAAGTACATCCGTACCATTATGGACGAACTCCAGCGTTTGGATTCTCACCTGCTTTACACCTCGTGTGTCGCTCAGGACCTTGGCGCTCTCACAGGTATGCTTTATGGAATGCGCGATCGTGAGCACGTGCTGAACTGCATGGAGGAAACCACGGGTGGTCGTCTGATTCAGAACTACTACCGTATTGGTGGTTTGCAGGACGATATCGATCCGAACTTCGTCAAGAACTGTAAGGATTTGGTGAACTATCTGCGTCCTACCATTCAGGAGTATATGGATATCTTCGGAGATAACGTCATCACTCACAATCGTCTTGAGAATTGTGGTCCGATGAGTCTTGAGGATTGTATCAGCTACGCTGTGACTGGTCCTGCCGGACGTGCTTCGGGGTGGAAGAACGATGTTCGTAAGAATCATCCATACGACATGTACGACAAGGTAGAGTGGGAGCAGTGCACGCTTAACGGCTGTGACTCGATGGACCGTTATCTGGTTCACATCAACGAGATGTACCAGAGTTTGAACATCATTGAGCAGCTCATCGACAACATCCCAGAGGGCGACTTCTATGTGAAGCAGAAGCCTATCATCAAGTGCCCCGAGGGACAGTGGTATTACTCTGTCGAGGGTGTGGCTGGTGAGTTTGGTGTCTATCTCGACTCTCGTGGCGACAAGAGCCCGTACCGTATGAAGATGCGTCCGATGGGTCTCTCGCTGGTTGGTGCTTTCGACCCGATGCTTCGTGGTCAGAAGATTGCCGACCTCATCGCTACCTGTGCTGCTATTGATGTAGTCATTCCTGACATCGACCGTTAGTCGTAGAATTGTAAAAATGAAGAATTGAAAAATTGAAGTTATTATGTTCGACTTTTCTATTATAACCCAATGGTTCGACCAACTGCTTCGAGTGACGGTAGGATGTCCCGATTGGTTGGCGATATTGATTGAGTGCGTGCTGGTGGGTGCTGCTATCCTGATGGGATATGCCCTCATTGCCATCGTACTGATATTTATGGAGCGTAAGGTTTGTGCCTACTTCCAGTGCCGTCTTGGCCCGATGCGAGTAGGTTACTGGGGGTTGCTGCAGGTATTTGCTGACGTGTTCAAGATGCTTGTTAAGGAGATCTTCATCGTCGACCGTGCAGACAAACTGCTCTATCTTGTGGCTCCACTCCTTGTGATTATCGGTTCTGTAGGCGCTTTCTCGTTCCTGCCTTGGAACAATGGTGCTACAGTACTTGACTTCAATGTAGGTGTGTTCCTGCTCACAGCCGTTTCTTCAATCGGTGTGGTAGGTATCTTCCTTGCAGGTTGGGGTTCCAATAACAAGTACTCTGTGGTCTCTGCTATGCGTGGCGCTGTGCAGATGATTTCTTACGAGATGTCTCTCTGCCTCTGCCTGATTACTGCTGTCATCCTGACAGGTACTATGCAGATGTCTGGTATCGTTGAGGCACAGACTGGTCCTTGGAAGTGGCTCATTTTCCAGGGTCATATCCCTGCTATCATTGCCTTCTTCGTATTCCTCATTGCAGGTAATGCTGAGGCAAACCGTGGTCCGTTCGATATGGCTGAGGCTGAGAGTGAGTTGACCGCAGGTCATCATACCGAATATTCTGGTATGGGCTTTGGCTTCTTCTACCTCGCTGAGTTCTTGAACCTCTTTATCATCGCAGGTATCGCTGCTACCGTATTCCTCGGTGGCTGGGCTCCTGTGAACATCGGTATCGAGGCCTTCGATGCTGTGATGAACTATATCCCAGGTATCGTTTGGTTCATGGGTAAGGCATTCTTCCTGGTATGGATTCTGATGTGGATTAAGTGGACGTTCCCACGTCTGCGTATCGACCAGATTCTGAAGCTGGAGTGGAAGTACTTGATGCCGCTGGGTCTCATCAACCTCGTGATTATGACTGTTGTTGTGGCCCTGGGCCTATATATTAAATAAGGTATAGCAATGGAAGATAACAAAACATATTTCGGAGAAATCGGGCACGGCCTGAAGACTTTGGCTATTGGTATGAAGACTTCCTGGAAGGAATATTTCAAGGACTTCTTCACCAACAAGTCTACAGAGCAGTACCCCGAGAACCGCAAGACCACACTCCACGTGGCTAAGCGTCATCGTGGTCGCTTGGTGTTCAAGCGCAACGAAGATGGCAGCTACAAGTGCACGGCTTGCACATTATGTGAAAAGTCTTGCCCTAACGGAACCATCAAGATTGTAAGCCACATGGTTGAAGATCCCGAGACGGGCAAAAAGAAGAAGGTGCTCGACGATTACCTGTACGATCTGGGCGACTGCATGTTCTGCCAGCTCTGTACGAACGCCTGCAACTTCGACGCCATCGAGTTTACGAATGATTTCGAGAACGCCGTGTTCGACCGTTCTAAGCTGGTGCTCCACCTCGATAAGGAAGAGTACAAGGGTGGTTCGCTGCCCAACCTGCTTGAAGGCGGTGCTGCGTGGGAAATCGGTAAGTTTAACACTAAAACGAAGTAACGCATTATGGCAAATACAGTTATGTTTATCATTCTCGCGGTGTTCATCATCGGCTCAGCGCTGTTGTGTGTCACCACGACGAGGATTATGCGAGCCGCAACATTCATGTTGTTCGTGCTCTTTGGTGTAGCAGGCATTTATTTCCTGCTCGACTACACCTTCCTGGGCGCTGCTCAGATCTCAGTATATGCCGGAGGCGTTACGATGATCTATGTGTTCGCCATCCAGTTGGTGAGCAAGCGTACCCTTCAGGGCTTGGAGGAACGTGTGAAGTCCAGTAAGATGATTGGTGGCGGTCTGGCTGCTCTGGCAGGTCTGGTCGTTGTTGGTCTGATTCTGCTGAAGACGGGCTTTGTGACGTTGGCTCCTGCTAATGTTGAGGTTCCTATGAAAGAGATTGGTACGGCCCTCGTTGGTGCCGGCAAGTATCAGTATGTGCTCGCTTTCGAGTTCATCTCGCTGTTCCTACTGGCTTGCATCATCGGTGGCCTGGTTGTTGCACGTAAAGAAAAGAAGGAGGATTAAGCTATGGTACCTGTAGAATGTTATTTCGCACTTAGTGCACTGTTGTTCTTCATCGGCGTCTATGGCTTTGTGACACGTCGCAACCTGATTGCCATGCTCATCTCTGTCGAGCTGGTGCTCAATGCCGTCGACATCAACTTTGCCGCCATCAACCGTCTGCTCTATCCGAACGGTATGGAGGGCATGTTTATGACGCTCTTTGTGATTGGTGTTGCAGCTGCTGAGTCGGCTGTAGCTATTGCTATTATCATCAATGTCTACCGCAACTTCCACAGCGATAGCGTTGACAGTATCAAGAACATGAAATGGTAAATGGTTATGGAAATATATAGTTATTCATTTCTGATCCTTCTGCTGCCTGCGCTGTCATTCGTGATTCTTGCGCTTGCTGGCATGAAGATGTCGCATAAGACTGCTGGTCTTATCGGCACGACATCATTGGGACTGGTAACCGTGCTTTCTTACCTGACGGCTTTCGTCTATTTCGGCGCTGACCGTCTGGCTGATGGCACCTATGCTACCGTTGTTCCCTACAATTTCACCTGGCTGCCCCTGGGCAATCTGCACTTCGATATGGGTATCCTCTTGGATCCTATCTCGGTCATGATGCTCATCGTCATCAGCACGGTGTCGTTTATGGTACATATTTATTCGTTCGGCTACATGCACGGCGAAAAGGGCTTCCAGCGTTACTACGCTTTCCTGAGCCTTTTCACCATGTCAATGCTCGGACTGGTGCTCGCCACCAACATCTTCCAGATGTACACCTTCTGGGAACTTGTGGGTGTCAGCTCATACCTGCTGATTGGATTCTACTATCCGTTGAAGCCCGCCATTGCTGCCTCTAAGAAGGCTTTCATTGTGACGCGCTTTGCCGATATGTTCTTCCTCATCGGTATCCTGATGTTCGGTTACTACACCGATTCGTTCAGCTTCTCGTTTGCAGGTAACATTGTGATGGGCGAGGGTACTACGCCGTTCATCGCCGGTAATGCTGCTAAGGCTGTGGCCGCTGCGGGCTTCATCCTGCCTACGGCACTGGTGCTGATGTTCATTGGTGGTGCCGGTAAGAGTGCCATGTTCCCGTTGCACATCTGGCTGCCCGATGCTATGGAGGGTCCGACGCCTGTCTCTGCACTTATCCACGCTGCTACGATGGTGGTAGCCGGTGTGTTCCAGATTGCCCGCATGTTCCCCCTCTGGGTTGAGTACGCTCAGCCACAGATGAGCATAGTGGTCTGGGTAGGCGTATTCACCGCTTTCTATGCTGCTGCCGTGGCTTGTGCTCAGAGCGACATCAAGCGTGTGCTGGCCTTCTCAACGATTTCCCAGATTGCCTTCATGATGGTTGCCCTGGGCGTTTCACTGCCAGGACACCATGGTGTACTCGATAACCATGCACAGCTCGGTTTCATGGCTGGTATGTTCCACCTGTTCACCCACGCTATGTTCAAGGCTTGCCTGTTCCTCGGCGCCGGTTGTATCATCCACGCTGTTCATTCTAATGAAATGGCTATGATGGGTGGTCTGCGCAAGTACATGCCAATTACGAATATTACGTTCCTCATCAGCTGTTTCGCCATTGCCGGTATTCCTTTCTTCTCGGGCTTCAGCTCGAAGGATGAGATTATCACAGCCTGCTTTGCATACAGCCCTGTAGTAGGTTGGATTATGACGGGTATTGCTGCCATGACTGCCTTCTACATGTTCCGTCTGTACTACGGCATCTTCTGGGGTACAGAGAACAAGGAGGCCCACGAGCACCATACACCTCACGAGGCTCCTGCTACGATGACCGTTCCTCTCATTGTACTTTGTGTGATTACTATGGGTGTTGGTATCTACTCTACTATTGCAGGTTTTGCAGGGTGGGGTGGCAGCTTCGGCCAGTTTGTCAATGCCGAGGGTACCAACTATACCATCCACTTCGACACGCAGATTGCTGCTACCAGTACGATTATTGCCATCCTGAGCATCTGCCTCGCCACCTATATTTATAAAGGTGAGAGCCAGCCCATCGCCGAGCGCCTTTACAAGACGTTCCCCAAGCTGCACCGCGCAGCCTACAAGCGTTTCTATCAGGACGAGATCTGGCAGTATGTTACGCATCGCATCATCTTCCGCTGCATCTCTACGCCTATTGCCTGGTTCGACCGCCACGTCGTTGACGGCACGTTCAACTTCATGGCATGGGGTGCCAACGAGGCTGGCGAAAGCTTGCGTCCCTGGCAGAGTGGCGATGTCCGCCAGTATGCCGTTTGGTTCCTGACGGGTTCTGTGGCATTAACGTTAATCCTGCTTGCAATCTAAATCGAAAGTACAATTATGAGTATATTAACATTATTTGTAGTAATCCCCGCCCTGATGCTCCTCGGCCTTTGGCTGGCCAAGAGCCTCAATCAGGTGCGTGGCGTGATGGTGGCTGGCGCTTCGTGTCTGCTGGCCCTGTCCGTATGGCTGACCATCTATTTCGTACAGCAGCGTGCAGCAGGTAATACCGCCGAGATGCTGCTCACATATAGTGTGCCCTGGTTCAAGCCGCTTAATATTGCCTACAGTGTTGGTGTCGATGGTATCTCTGTGGTTATGCTGCTCCTGTCGAGCATCATCGTCTTCACCGGTACCTTTGCCTCTTGGCAGCTGAAGCCCCTTACCAAGGAGTATTTCCTCTGGTTCACCCTGCTTTCTACGGGTGTTTATGGCTTCTTCATCTGCACCGATATGTTCACCATGTTCATGTTCTACGAGGTAGCGCTGATTCCCATGTACCTGCTCATTGGTGTCTGGGGTTCTGGTAACAAGGAGTATGCTGCCATGAAGCTGACGCTGATGCTGATGGGAGGTTCTGCCCTCTTGATTATCGGTATCCTTGGCATCTATTACTTCAGTGGCGCTACCACGATGAACGTCAACGAGATTGCTGCTATGCACAACATTCCCGTTGCAACGCAGAAGGTGTTCTTCCCCTTCATCTTCATCGGTTTCGGTGTGCTGGGTGCTTTGTTCCCCTTCCATACATGGTCACCCGACGGTCATGCTTCTGCCCCCACGGCAGTCTCTATGCTCCACGCTGGTGTGCTGATGAAGTTAGGAGGTTACGGCTGCTTCCGCGTGGCTATGTATCTGTTGCCCGATGCTGCCAATGAGCTGGCTTGGATCTTCCTGATCCTCACCACCATCTCGGTAGTCTATGGTGCCTTCTCAGCTTGTGTACAGACCGACCTGAAGTACATCAACGCCTACTCGTCGGTGTCACACTGCGGTCTGGTGCTCTTCGCCCTGTTGATGATGACTAAGACCTCTTGCACGGGTGCTATCCTGCAGATGTTGTCGCACGGTCTGATGACGGCCCTTTTCTTTGCCCTCATCGGTATGATTTACGGTCGTACCCACACCCGCGACATCCGCTACTTGGACGGTCTGATGAAGATCATGCCTTTCCTCGCTGTCGGTTATGTGGTGGCTGGTTTAGCCAACCTCGGTCTGCCAGGCTTCTCAGGCTTCATTGCTGAGATGAGCATCTTCGTTGGTTCGTTCGAGAATCCCGATACGTTCCATCGTGTGGCCACCATCATTGCATGTACCTCTATCGTTGTGACGGCAGTCTACATCCTGCGTGTTGTTGGTAAAATCCTGTATGGCGAGGTCAAGAACCCGCACTATCTGGAACTTACCGATGCCACTTGGGACGAGCGCGTTGCCGTTATCTGCCTGATTGCTTGTGTGGCAGGCCTCGGCCTGTTCCCCTTGTGGGCAAGCAATGTCATCAGCGATGCTGTAGGACCAATCTTGGCGAATATAATCTAATTGATAATTGATAATTGAAAATTGATAATTATGGGATATAGTCAATTCCTCAATATGATTCCCGAGGCCTTGTTGGTTCTCGCATTGATTATCGTGTTCTTCGCCGACTTCTGTCTGCACAAGAGCGAGCGCAAGGTTGGCTTGCTGGGTAAGCTGACGGCTGCCCTGCTGCTCTGCCAGACTATCATGCTCACCACCGTTGCCCCTGCTGAGGCTTTCGGCGGAATGTATGTCGCTTCGCAGGCTGCACAGGTCATGAAGCTCATCCTCACCTTCGGTACGTTTATCGTCGTTGTGATGGCCGAGCCTTGGCTGGAGAACGAAGCCCGCAAGTATGCTGGTGAGTTCCATCTGCTGGTACTCTCTACCTTGCTCGGTATGTATATTATGATGTCCAGCGGCTCGTTCCTGCTGTTCTTCCTCGGACTGGAGACTGCCTCAGTGCCTATGGCCTGCTTGGTGGCTTTCGACAAATGGAAGAAGAAGTCAGCCGAGGCTGCTGCCAAGTATGTGCTGGTGGCTACCTTCTCGAGCGGTGTCATGCTTTATGGCATCTCGTTCATCTATGCCGCTACGGGTACGCTCTATTTCAACGATGTGGCCAATGCTCTGAGCAGTCGCTATATTTTCACGCCCCTTCAACTCATGGGTCTCGTGTTCTTCTTCAGCGGTCTGGCCTTCAAGTTGTCGTTGGTGCCCTTCCATTTCTGGACGGCCGACACCTACGAGGGCGCTCCCACACCTATCACCGGTTATCTGTCTGTCTGCTCGAAGGGTGCTGCCGCCTTTGCTGCGCTGGTCATCCTGGCTAAGGCTTTCGGTCCGATGATTGACTATTGGGAGTACATGCTCTACGTGGTTATCGTCCTGTCTATCACCATCGCCAACCTCTTTGCCATCCGTCAGTCGGAACTGAAGCGCTTCATGGCCTTCAGCTCTATCTCGCAGGCCGGCTACATCATGTTGGCTGTTATCGGCGGCTCTCAGATGGGTATGACGTCGCTGATGTACTACGTGCTGGTTTACATCGTAGCCAACATGGCAGTCTTCACCGTCATTTCTACTGTCGAGCAGAATAACAATGGTGCGACGCAGATGAACGCTTACGACGGTCTCTACCAGACCAACCCTAAGCTGTCGTTCCTCATGACGCTGGCTCTGTTCTCGCTGGCTGGTATTCCCCCGTTTGCAGGTATGTTCTCTAAGTTCTTCGTGTTCATGGCTGCTGCCGAGCAGGGCTCCTTCTGGGCCTACTTCGTGGTCTTCGTAGCCTTGGTCAACACCGTCGTGAGCTTGTACTACTATCTGCTCATCGTCAAGGCTATGTATATCAAGCCCTCTGACAATCCGCTGCCCACGTTCAAGACCGATGTCAACACCCGTGTGGCTTTGGCTCTCTGCACCGCAGGCATTGCCCTCTTCGGCATCTGCTCGTGCATCTACGACTATCTGTTCGCTGCCTCAGCATTCTAAGGTAGTTATAAGTACATGACATAATATATCCCCTAAAGCGTCACGGCTTTAGGGGATATTTTTGTGATTTAAATGATAAGCTATAAATCTCTCATCATCGGACACGAAATGGGGAAATACCCCTTTTTTGTCCGATTTCCGGGCACCTGTCGCAACTACTTTTGAAGATAACGGGATGAAAACGCTGATTGATGCAGAAAAACATCCTATCTTTGCACCGTCAAAACGATTAAGCAATAATTTGAAGCATAACAATAAAAAAATAGGAACAATGAAAAAGAACGTATTTGTTTTAGCACTATTCTGCATTGTATCAATGATGGCTAATGCCGAAGTCGCCAAGTATTGCATGAGCTACGACGATTTCGTAGCAGGTAACTGGAAATCGGTTGATGAACTGACTGCAGGGCGCACTCAGCAGGTTTGCCAGATGAAGAGCGGCGACCACGGTGTGTTTTACTTCAAGACCGGCGACAAGCAGAGCGACGAACTACTGAAGAAAGATGCCTTTGCCGTGATGTATGGTCAGCAGTTGTTTGTGAACTGCCGCAATCTGCGCTACAAGGATGTCAGCCTTGAAACCTCGAAATACGTTCAGGCTGTCCGCTACGATAAGGACAAGCTTTGCATCATGTCGTACCGTACCGATGGACTGACGGCCCTGGCCAGCGTTGGCACCCTTGTCGGCGGTATCTTAGTTGACGACAAAGCGTTGAGCCTCACCCTACTGGGCACGTCAATAGGCTGCGGCATTGCCAACAACAAGTTAAGCGACTTAGCCTGCTTCCTGGTTGACAGCGGTGCCAACGAGAAAGGCAAGACCGCCATTACCCGCATCAACGACGACTTTATGGATCAACTGCTGGCCAACGACACCCCACTATTGGAAAGATACAAGTCTGTCAAGGCCAAGCACAACCGCCAGTCGGCTGCCAACATCCTCCCCATTCTGATGGAGAAGGGACTTGTAGAATCGGCAGCAAACTGAACCAAGAATATCAGGCAACTTGTAAACGGCAGGCTCCCACATTCAGGAACCTGCCGTTTTCTATTTGACGTATGTCTTCGTAACGGGGACTGTTCGTCCCCTGTTCCGTTCAATAGCTGTCTTGTGTCATAACGGTAATCTTAGAGTATACTACCGGAATGTTGGAGATGCTTTGGCTGGCATGAACCGGAGAATTGGACATCAGACTGTTGATAATCATAGCCGTGTTGTAGGCCATGTCCTTCAGGTTCTTGTCGATGGTCATGGTCTGCTTACCGCTCTTGATATTAGCCTGCGCCATGGCGGTATTGTCCTGACCTGTGATGATCGGCATTTTCGTAATACCTGCTTCCTCCAGGGCCTCAATGGCTCCCTGAGCCTGATTGTCGGTGGCTGCCAGAATCATATCCGGACACTCACCTGCTCCATAGCTGCTGAGGCGGTCTTTCATGTCTTTCTTACCGTCGGCTATACTCCAACTGTCAGCCTTCACCTGACTATATTCCTTCTTGCCACTCTTAACGACAAGTTTTCCGCTGTCGATGTATTTACTGAGGAGTTCCATGGCTCCTTCATAATAATCCTTGGCGTTGACATCGGTCAGAGGACCTTCAAGGATTTCTATGGTCATGGAAGCGGCTCCAGTAGAATGGAAATGATTGAGAAGGAACTGGGCCTGAGTACGCCCGACTTCCTTCGTGTCGGCAGATGAAATATAAGCTATGTGGGGGTTATCAAGGATAATGCGGTCATGGCATACCACCTTAACATCAGGATGCTGCTCAAGCAGACCGGACTCATTGATTTTCTTATAGTCAATAGCTGTCAGCACAATATATTTCGCGCCGTCATTGATGGCATTTCTTAGCTGATCGACCTGTTGCATCGCGCCCTCTGGAGTCTCGGGAGCAACGTAGAAAGCGGTATTGAAACCGTACGCAGCCATCACCGCCTCCAGGTTTGCCTTGTCTGTGGCCCAACGGGCAAGACTGACACCGTCGGGAAGCAGCACAGCCACCTTGTTCTGATTATTATTACTGTTGTTGTCACTGTTGCTGCACGATGTCAGCCCTGTCATCATTGCTCCACACATCATGATGGTGGCTAGCAACCAAAAGAATCTTTTTTTCATAATTATTTTAAGTAAAACTATCGTTCACCAGATGCTGACGCGTTTGTCTGGAGCCACATACATTGCCCCGTCTGAAATGCTAAACAGGCGATACCACTCGTTAGTAAGGTTCACAATGCCGTTGACACGCAAAATGGGAGCTGCATGCTCGTCCGTTTTAAAGTTCTCCACCGCATATTCAGTGGTCATGTTAAACTTCCATCCTTCTGCAAAACTGCGGTAGAACTCTCGGGCCAAGTAGTCGCGCTCGCCGCCGGAAGCAGTAACCTTATTCTTCATGTAACTTTCATAGGCAATCTCTATTCCGCCCAGGTCGGCAATGTTTTCGCCAAGGGTTTGTTTGCCATCGCAGTAAACATTAGGCACGTATTGCAGCTTGTTGAAATGGTCTATCAGCAGCTTCTGCCTACTCTCGAAATTCTGCTCGTCCTGTGGTGTCCACCAGTTCTCTTTTTTACCTATGGCATTGTATTTCGAACCTGTGTTATCGAATCCATGCGTCATCTCATGTCCAATAGTTTGGGCACCTAATACGGCATAATTGTAGTAACTTGGCATAGTCTTGTCGTAAATAGGACTCACCAGGTTGCTTGCCAACAAGGCTATGGAATTATTCTCAGGAGAATAGAAAGCATTGGCAACATAGGCGCCCATACTCATCCAGTCTGCATAGAAAATGGCATCATCCGACGTCTGTCCTATCATGCTGCGAGTGATGTCAACATACTGGTTAAACAGGTTGCACACGAGTCTATAGGAAGTTTCTTCCGCTACAAGCTTGGCTTCCCACTCGGCATGCCAATTATCGGGCCATCCACAATAGTACTTCATGGCATCCAGTTTCTCCATAGCCTTGGCTTTCGTAACATCGGTCATCCAGTCATACTTGCCAATACGATTACGGAACGCAGCTCTCAACTCTTCAAACATGGCCGTTGCCTCCGCCTTGTTACCCTCAGGAATAGCATGCTGAGTATAAGAATGGCTCAGCGAGGTGGCCAGACCGCTGCTCTGGTCTGTGGCAGCGTTGTAAATATACTCGAAGAGTCCTTCCGAACCTTCATCGGTATTAATATCCAGTTCCTTTAACGGCAAATATTTGTAATCGCGGTTCAGGATGAAATATTTTGCCAGCAGTTTCAGGGAATCCAGATTATAAGTCATCAGATGATCCACCATGCTCATCTCGTCTTCATCAGCAGCAATGGCCGACAAGTCCATGTCCAGCGTTTTGCCAAGTGTGCCGATCCAGTCGGTACCGGCACTACGACGACGGGCAGTGTTTATCAGCATAACACCTTCATGAGGGTTGTAATGATGGGAGAGCATTTTTTCCTGTTTCTTGGGGGGCTTACTTTTGACGTAGGCCTGCCACTTATCACCTGCTTCTACTATGCTTATGGCTTCTTTATCGGGAATACCCATGCGTTCTACCTTTAAAGACGTCAGATTATATTCGCGAAGCATTTCTATGCCAGGATAGACCTTGCGCATGAGAACTTCCGGCAAAATGACAAACGGACAGGGATAACCCTGTTTCACAAATTCAGCCATCAACTGGAGCATAGCCTCTTTGGTTCCTGCCTCGTCTATCTGCTTAATCTTACTCATCAGAAGCGTAGAGTCGCTTTGCAAATCATCATGATCATATAAACTTAACAAGGTAAACGCAATCAAATTCTGCCCTTTAGCAGTTATCTCTGCAAGCGCCTTCGTAGCGTTTTGGTTTTGGGTTATTATGGTGCCAATTAAAAGATCACCGTCTTTCGTAGGTACAGGATTGTCCTTGAGCCACTGTCCCAACATGTACTGATAGAAGTTGTCGCCAGCATAAACACTGAGATCCATGTCTTTACTGAATACAGACGCTTCTTCAATATTCTTGTGGCTCGTAGATTCCGGGGGACCACTTGGATTGTCTGCATTGTCAATACACGACGTAAATGCTAATGTGCCACATAAGGCCAACATCCATAAATAGTTTTTTTTCATAGTTTTTTGAGTTCCATTCATATTTATCATATTTTCTAATGCGGTGACAAAGATACAAATTTTTCTCGAATTAAAACATAGATATTCTGTTTTTTTACTAATATTACCTATTTTATACTATAAATATTAGCAAAAAACATACCCACATAGCCTTCCAAATTTTACTACGAAGCCTTCTAGAATTTTCTACGAAGCCTTCCAGAAATATCCGGAAGGCTTCCTAAATTTTTCTGCGATGCGGCATAGAGATAGATGTATGATGTTAGAGGGAAGATGGATGAGGAAAAGTTTTAAAAGTGGAAACACTGGAGATAACAATGGTGGTGGCGGTGACGATGGCGAGCCGAACGAAAATTGTAAATTTGGGCCTACTTTCGGGTGGACTCAGATTTTTTTTTGTTTTTTCTTTGTGGTTTGCACGCTTATTTGTACCTTTGCGCTCAATTTTAGAAAATGTATGAAATGAAGGTAAAAAATTTAGCTTTCGTAGTTGCTGCCATAGTGATGGCGGCTTGTAGTAGTAACAAGGTTCAGGGAGATGATACAGAGATTGGTGCTGCTCTGGTAGATTCGGTGGTCAAGCCGATTGAGGCTTCTGAGGTGTCGGAAGCACGGCCAAAGGCCAAGGAGTCCAGTATGTGGACTGAGAAGGCCGTTGAGAAGCAGATTCAAGCTTGTTTTGAGGATGTGAACAAAATGGCAGCCAGCGATGGTATTGACATCGGTCTGCTGGACAACAAGTACTGTTCGAAGGATTATCTGGAACTTAAAGGCAATTTGGAGAAAAAAATCCAGAAGGGTGAGGTGATGTTTGAGGGTGACCATGGTCACCACTGGACGGCAGGCATCGCTACACCGATATTTGTGGACTCGCTGAAGGCCGAGCTGATGTCGAAAGAGCAGGCTCAGGCTGAGGTGTGGCTGAAGGATAGTTGTGACAACAGGGGCTACATGGAACTCGAGCTGTATCTGGAGGATGGCGCGTGGAAAATTCATAACTGGATTGATACCGACGTGTATCCCTTCGGTGCGCTGTTCAACTGGATGCAGAGCGTTTACGACGGTGAAACTGACGACGAAGAGAAGGAGGAGGAAGAATAAGATAACTTTGGCACATGACGAGACACGACCACCCCGTAAAGCCGCATCCCTTGGTAGCCATCATCCCCGTGGTGGTGCTGATAGGATTCCTGAGCGTGATTATCATGCTCTTTGGCAGCGACTCGCTAAACGGTGGTAGCCAGATAGCCCTGCTTCTGGGTATGGCGGTGTGTGTCTGCCTGTCGATGGCCCTCTATAGGGTGTCGTGGGACACGTTCGAGCAGCAGATCAAGAAGACGCTGGGTGGCGTGAGTGCCACGCTGCTGATACTGCTCTGCGTCGGTATGCTGTCGGGTTCGTGGATGATTAGCGGCATTGTGCCAACGCTGATATACTACGGCGTGCAGATTATGTCGCCGCAGTTCTTCCTGGTGTCGTCGTGCATAATCTGTGCCTTTATCTCGTTGCTGTCGGGCTCGTCGTGGACCACGATAGCCACCATTGGTGTGGCCTTGTTGGGCATTGGTCATGCGCTGGGCATTTCGGAGGCATGGACGGCAGGCGCCATTATCTCTGGTGCGTATTTCGGCGATAAGATGTCGCCGTTGAGCGATACGACCATCTTGGCATCGTCGGCTGCCGGTGTCGATTTGTTTACCCATATCCGCTACATGATGTACACCACAGGCCCGACGTTCCTCATCACCACTGTTATCTTCCTCGTGGCCGGACTGGATGGCGACATGGAGGCTGTGGCTCATGTCGGGGAATATACCGATGGACTGTCGCACACCTTCAACATATCGCTGTGGACGTTGGTAGTACCTATATTGACAGCGGTGATGATTGCCAAAAAGGTGCCTTCGCTGATTGTACTCTTTGTGTCGTCATTGATGGCTGGCGTGCTGGCGCTGATATTGCAACCGCACATCCTTTGTCAGGTGGCAGGAGCAACGCTGGTTTCTCCGGAGTCCTTAACGCGCGGACTGGCCATCACGTTCTATGGTTCGACGGCAATCGACACGGGCAATGCTTCGCTGAACGAGCTGATATCGACCAGCGGAATGGCTGGCATGCTGAACACTATCTGGCTGATACTCTGTGCGATGTGCTTCGGCGCCTCGCTCGTGGCCAGCGGCATGATAGACAGCATTACGGGCGTCATTATCCGCTGGGTGCGCAATCGCGTCAGCCTGGTCAGCTCGTCGGTAGCAACGGGCATTTTCCTGAATATCACCACTGGCGACCAGTACATTTCTATCGTTCTGAATGCTGATATGTATAAAGAGGTGTTCCGCAAGCAGGGCTACGAGGCGCGATTGCTGAGTCGTACCACCGAGGATGCAGCCACCGTGACGTCGGTGCTGATACCGTGGAACACTTGCGGTATGACGCAGTCGACGGTATTGGGCGTTCCCACCTTGACCTATCTGCCGTTCTGTTTCTTCAACTACCTGAGTCCGCTGATGAGCATTCTTATCGCGGCAATTGGTTGGAAAATAAAAAGGAGCGACCCGCAGGTCACTCCTGAGAATTGATTAGCGGACACCGCCACCACCTCCGCCACCGGAGAAGCCGCCTCCGCCACCGCCCCATGACGAATGGCCACCATGGCCCGCGGCACGTTGTTCACGATTTACCTTATTCATATATGCGCGCGTGTAGCTGGACTGCAATGCACTATTGATAGTCGGCAGGGTTATGCCGTCGGCCATCTGTGCAGCCACGCGGTCCATATTGAAGTATTCGGGATTAATCTTCTTCATGTCCTTGATGACCTGGTCGGCAATGCCGAAGAGGGTAGCGTAAATCATGTAGTCCTTCCACAAACTAACCTCGTTCACACCACGTTCGTCGAGCAGCGTAAACTCCTTGAGGAACTTGCGCAGGCCGAATACCTGGCGCACCTCGTCCTGACGGTCCTTGTAGCTGGACAGGGCCGTCTTGGTGTGCAGCGTGTTGATGAACGAGTCGGTGACGCTCTCGTTGCTGGTATTCTTCATGTAAGTCTTCAGCTCGCGAGGTTCCAAAATGGTATCGTCGCCGGCAGCAATCTTGAAGATGGTGTGCAACTTGCGTAACAACAAGGGTTGGTTGCGTGCATCCTTGAATTCCTTGATGACAAAACTGCCAACCATCTTGCCCTTCTTGTTAGGATGCTGCTCAATGGCAATGGCGTGCAGGTCGATAAGTTTCAGGATGCAGGCCGACAGCAGGTTGTTGTAGTCGGTACCAAAGTATCGGTAGGCATTCAGAATGTCGTTGGCCTGCTGCATGTTACCGTCTAAGGGAATGTCGCGATACCACAGCAAATCCTTGTTGACACGACGGCGGGCACGCCAGACATACCAAAGGTAGCCAACGCCGCAGAGCATGGGCATGACCCACATCACCAAGCCGATAATGATACCGATAATGGCATCCGCGGTGTCGTCCTCGTCATCGCTCATATAGTCGCTACCCTCGAAAGCCAGCTGCTGTTTGTGCTCGAAAGTGTCGTCCTCCTGAATGGTGGGTTCGAACATGCCTTTGGGGAACTTGACCATTATGTAGAGGGCGCTGCGGTCCTCGAAGGCCTCAGTACTCTCCGCCACGATGCTGTCGCCCTCGAACCACAGGTCGCCCTGGAAGCGAAAGCCCCAGATGCCACAACTGTCGGGCGAAATATGGATGCCGTCGGCGGGAATAATGGTCAGCCGCGCGTGGGCAGGCTTGGGCCTGACAGCCTCGTCAAGGAAGACGTGGCGGATGGCATCGGCATCAGGGTAGGCATGTACCAGACTGGTAATCGTATAAGAGGTGGTATAGGTGCGGTGACCCTCATCGCCCAAACCCCAGCAGAGTTCGTAGCCGTTGCGCTTCTCAATGATGCCGCACTTGCCAGCCTTCCACTGTCGGCTCTGGTCGATGTCCCAGTCGTCAACGCAGGTATATTCGCGCCCCGTCTCGTCCTTAACCCTCAGGTTGCCAACGATGCTCTGGCCCATATTGCCCAGACCGATATAGCATTCAGTTCCCTCGCTGTCGATATCCATCAGACGCGTCTCCGTAATCTGCGCATCGCCATTACGGCTCAGCACCACGCGGATGTTCAGGTCGTGCAGGAAAGGGCGGGCTGTAGCGCCGGTAGCTATTAGCCAACAGCCAACAGCTAAAAGCCAGGAGCCAAAATTACTTCTTGAATGCTTCATCGAGGTTGGGATAACTCTTCTTCTGCTCATCGTCAATCTTCAGATACTCCTTGACCGTGAAGTTCAGCGTTGAGGCAACAATGCTGGAAGGCCACTGGCGAACCATGCGGTTCATCTTCGTAGCGGTGTCGTTATAGACCATGCGCGAGATGCGGACATTCTCCTCATACTGTTTCTGGCCTTGCTGTGCCTCGATATAAAGGTCGCTGGCTTTCAGTTCAGGATAGCGCTCGAAGACAACGTTCAACTTGCCCATCATCTGCGAGAGCAGGTCGCTCTGCTGGTTGATGGCTTCGGGGGTAGCACCGGCAGAGGGTGTATGTCCACCACGGGCCTCGACGGTCTTGATAATGGTCTCAGACTCGTGCTCGGCATATTTGGCTGCCGTCTTAGCCAACGCAATGACAGCATCGAAACGGGAGTTGAGCTGAACCTCAATCTGACTCAGGGCGTTCTTACACATTTCATCGAGACTGACCAGCGAGCGCTGGGTGCTGATGAAGTAACCAATGGCAACAATTGCCACGAAGATAATGATTCCAAGTACTAACATA